>Ga0302325_10014858_pt1 | contig 16559 bp, 15 predicted proteins | sample Palsa_T0_2_FD_201948 | JGI IMG/M metagenome (GOLD analysis project Ga0302325, IMG submission 201948) | Peat permafrost microbial communities from Stordalen Mire near Abisko, Sweden - Palsa_T0_2 | ecosystem: Environmental > Terrestrial > Soil > Palsa > Peat permafrost | place: Sweden: Abisko... | reverse complement strand
CTATCGGATACGCCTGAGCATGGAAGGGAATCGTCCCTGGTGGGGCGTCCGGACTTCAAATCCGGGAAAGGCCGCGAGCCGGTCTTTGGTGGGTTCGACTCCCACTCTCTTCCGCCATTATCCCGGACCAAGAGGTAAGTCAGTGGTTCCCGGTGTGAAGTGAAATCGCCTGCGAAAAGAGGCGCTAAAAAAAGCGCAAAAGATTAAAATCTACCAACAAAGATTAAAATCTACCAACCTTGAAATGATTACAGCGGGGGGGGGCGCCCTACAGAGTAAGGAGGACCTGATGAGCGAGATTTCCAAATCCATTTCACGTCGAAATGTGCTCACCGCGACAGCCGCAGGCGGCGTGCTGGCGGTGGCGTCGGTGGCGCAAGCCGCCGAAACAATCCCCGAGCCCCAACGGCCCGGTCAAGGCGGCACCGATCCCGGCCCAAGAAACCTTATGCGCGACCGGCAGAATCCCGACATGCTTACTCCGCCCGCGACCGATCAGGGCACGCTGCCGAACTTGCGCTTCTCTTTCTCGGACGCCCACACACGGATCACAGCGGGCGGCTGGACGCGGCAGGTCACCGCCCGCGAACTGGGGATTTCCAAAAATATCGCCGGCGTTGACATGCGGCTCAATCGCGGCAGCGTGCGCGAACTGCATTGGCATAAGCAAGCCGAGTGGGCTTACGTGCTTTATGGCAAAGCGCGCATCACGGCGATCGATCCACAAGGACGCAACTTCGTCGACGATGTCGGTGTCGGCGACCTTTGGTATTTCCCCCCCGGCTACCCCCATTCAATCCAGGGCCTGGATCCAGACGGGACGGAATTCCTGCTCGTTTTCGACGACGGCGATTTCGACGAGGACAGCACTTTTCTGCTCAGCGACTGGATCAAGCATATACCGCCCGAGGTGCTAGCTAAGAATTTCGGCGTACCGGCTACGTCGTTCGCCAAGACGCCGGACCCGAGCCAGCTGTACATCTTTCCAGCGGCCGTACCGGGACCGCTCGCTTCCGACAAGATCGCGGGCGCAACCGAAGTGCCGCAAAGCTTCAGCCATCGTTTGATGGCGCAAGCGCCGATCAAGACGAAAAGTGGCAGCGTACGCATCGTCGATTCCAAGAATTTTCCAGTTTCGAAAACCATCGCGGCAGCTCTGGTCGAGGTCGAGCCGGGCGGCATGCGCGAACTGCACTGGCATCCGAATACCGACGAATGGCAATATTACATCGAAGGCACCGCACGCATGGGTGTGTTTGGCGCATCCGGCCAAGCGCGCACCTTCGATTACCTGGCCGGCGATGTGGGTTACGTGCCGTTCGCCATGGGGCACTACATCGAGAATACCGGCGCCACTACGTTGCGCTTCCTCGAGATGTTCAAAAGCGACTACTATGCCGACATCTCGTTCGACCAATGGCTGGCGCTGACGCCGCCGGAATTAGTCAACGCGCATCTGCATACCGATGACAAATTCATCGAGGCGTTGCGCAAGGAAAAAGTGCCGGTGGTACCGGCTTAAGTCGTCGCGATGGGGCGGTGCGGCGGCGCGCCGCCTTCTTGCATAAATTGGCTGCTTTCGGCCGGTCGCGTGCGGTTCTTTGCCTGAACACTGCAGACTTTATCAACGTACTTTATTTGCATAGGATGTTTGCGATTATCCAGCCGGCGCCTGCGCCGGGTACGAGTTATGTATGTTTCGTTTTTGCTCGTAACCGCGCCAAGACCGACGATGAGGGCGGCTAAACATGATGACGAAGCCCTTGCTTGGTCTCCTGGGCATCCTGATTGCCGCCAGCACCGCAGAGCTCAACGACGTGGTAACCTCGATCGCTTTGGTCGATGTGCGCGGCGCGTTTGGCATAAGTTACGACCCAGGCACCTGGATCCAGAGTCTTTACGTTTCGGCCGAAATCGTCGGCATGGCGGTTTCGCCGTGGCAGCTTGTCACTTTCACCCTGCGGCGTTGGACGCTGTTCTCGATCGCACTGTGCGCTCTCTCTAGCGCCCTCATTCCGTTCAGCCCCAACATCGAAGCGATTTACGTCCTGCGCCCACTGCAAGGCTTCTCCGAGGGGCTGATCATCCCGCTGCTGATGACCACGGCCCTTCGCGCGCTCACACCGCAAAGCCGACTGTACGGCCTCGCCGTTTACGCCCTGTCTTCGACATTCACTCCCGCTCTGGCCGCAACGCTCGCGGCCTTGTGGACCGACGTCGTCGGGGATTGGCGGTTCGTGTTCTTCCAGGCCGTTCCGCTCTGTATGCTGGCGGGAGTGCTCGTCTGGTACGGCGACCCGCAAGACGAGACGCATTACGAGCGATTCCATGTGATGGACTGGCGAGGCATCGTTCTCCTCGCGGTCGGCTTCGGCGCCTTCAGCACCATGCTGTATCAGGGCGATCGGCTGGACTGGTTCAACTCGCCGCTGATCTGCGTACTCGCCCTCGTCAGCGGCGTAGCGATTCCGCTGTTCGTTTTAAACGAGTGGTTACACCCGCTGCCGTTGATCAGGTTTCAGTTGCTCGGCCGGCGCAACATGGCCTACGGCGTTTCGGCGGTATTTATTTTTCTCGTGATCACTCAATCGGCCACCACCGTACCGCTGCAGTTCCTGCAGCAGGTGCAAGGCTATCGTCCGCTCCAGTCCAATCTCATCACGCTCGAGATCGCGCTGGCGCAACTTGCGTTGTTGCCGGCTGTAGCGTTTTTGCTGGATTTTCCGCGGGTCGACGCGCGCGTCGTCAACTTCGTCGGGCTCGCTCTAATGCTCACTGCGTGCGTCGGCTCGTCGTTGGTGGATTACACCTGGAACCGCGATCAGTTTTTCGTGTGGGAGGCATTCCAAGCGGTCGGCCAAGCCATGGTCGTGATGTCGATCTTGATGATGGCGACCAATTCGGTCCGCAGTCCGGCCGAAGCGCCGTTCGTATCGGCACTTTTCAACATGCCTCGCGCCGTGGCGGAGGCAGTCGGTGCGTGGCTCCTCGGGTTGATCACCCGCTGGCGCGGCAGCTTGCATTCCGATCGCATCGTCGATCAAATCGGCCAGAACCGCTACAGTACAGTTCAGGGTCAGGGCGTCTTGCCAAATTTTCCAACCCCGCTGTTGCCTAACGGATTTCCGCGCACATCGAACAGCCTGCAGACGCTTGGAGCAGCCGTACAACAGCAGGTCACCGTGATGACCGCGGCTGATACTTTTCTGATCCTGGGCGCTCTTACCGTATTCCTGATGCTCGTGCTTCTGGTGCTGCCAGTTCGCACGCCGCCGCCCCGACTTCTGCTCGCGAACCGTTAGGTGTACCCATGGCGGTAAGCGAAACTGAACAAGACACGCCGAAAAGGGATTGGTTGGCGCCGCCAGATTCCGCCCGCAACCACGGCGACGAGGATCAAAACCGCGTCGTCGAGGGCAAGATTGAAAAAATCGATTCCAGGCCTGACCCGCAGCTGCAAACAGGCAAGCAGCGCGAGGATAAAGTTCGAGAAAAGGACGGTAACAAGGCACCCAAGCCGTTACCGAAATGGCCATTAGCGCTGGGGGCTCTGGCGATGGCCGTCCTCATCGGCGTCGTCCTGTGGCTCATTTTTGAACCTCGTCCCGACGTGTGGACCGACGATGCCTACATCACGGTCCACTATGCCAGTATCGCGCCGCGCATTTCCGGCCAGATTTCGAGCGTGCTGGTCGACGACAATGACACCGTCAAGGCGGGACAGATTCTCGTAACCCTTGATCCGCGCGATTACGACACAGCGATCGCTTCCGCAGAGGCAACGCTGGCGCGCGACACCGCCCAGCTCGAAGATGTTTCCGCCACTCTCGCCCGTCAACCGGCGATCACCGGCGAGCAGGAAGGCAACGTGGCGGCGGCCCAGGCCCGGCTGTTGTTCACCGAGCCGGATGCGCGGCGTTACCAGTTTTTGGCGGCGACCGACGCCGGCACTATTCAACAGCGCGAGCGGGCCGACAGCGCGTTGCGCGAATCGCGGGCGCAACTCGACAGCGCCCGGGCTTCGCTTGAGGCGAGCCGGCGTCAGACCGACGTGATCAAGGCGCAGCAACAGGCAGCCGGCGCCGTAATCGCGGCCGACAAGGCACAGCTCGAACAGGCCCGGTTGAACCTTTCGTATACCAAAATCCCGGCGCCGGTTGACGGCATGATCGCGGTGCGTTCGGTTGAGGTTGGCAATACGGTTTCGGCGGGCGCCACGCTAATGACCGTAGTGCCCCTCGCTCAGGTCTACATCATCGCCAATTACCGCGAGGTGGACCTCCGCCATGTTCGCGCCGGACAGCGCGTCACCATACATCTCGATGCCTACAACATCGACCTCGATGGGACAGTAAACGGTATCGGTGCTGCTTCCGGCGTTTCCTTTTCACCGATCCAACCCAACAACGCCACCGGCAATTTCACCAAAATCGTGCAGCGGCTTCCGGTAAAGATCGACGTAACCCCCAATCAGCCCCTGGCGCAGTTGTTGCGCGTCGGCCTCTCGGTCGAGACGACGATTCATACCGCGCTGGAGAACATAGTGGATGAGCAACGGCACTCTACGGCGCCCGTGACCGAACATTGAACGGCGCGATAACTCGGTCCACATTTTCCCGCCGGTAACAGCCCACCGGGATGAGAGTCGCCGGCGGCTACTCTGGCTCGTTTTCATATTCGTAGGCATCACAAAATAGCTTGCCGTTTCGACCCCAATCTTCGCGACTAACTTCAGTGAAGATGAAATTGACAGTTTCCGGCTTGCACTTGGCGATACGCGCAAACTCGCGAGTTAGAACTTCCGCCAATTCGCGTTTTTGTTCAAGCGTGCGCCCTGGAAACCAATCGACCCGTATGAACGGCATTGTGCTCTCCTGACTGCAGAAACGACATCATCGCGGCCGAACCGCCCGCTTCCGCCCATCGTCACTCGAAGAACGTAGCGACGCAGGACATGTCGAGTTGCCCGTGCCCCTTGCCTTCGATGACGGAAAGGATCTGACGCGTCAGCGCCGCGGATGGCAGGAATGCACCTCGTTGCCTGGCAAGTTCAAGTGCTAGGTCGATGTCCTTGGCGATCACCTCGACCGTCGCCGCAGGCGACCAGTCGCGATCCTTGAGTTTCTGCGCCTTGGAAGCGATGTAAGGCGATGCAACCGCACTGTCGTTGATGGCATCGATCATCGTCGCCCAATCGAGACCGCTTCGCCGGCCGAGGTTAAGCGCTTCCGCGAGCGAAGAGTTGATGGCAGCGACGATTATGTTGACCACAAGTTTCATGATCCTGGCCTCTTCGGGGGCGCCGAGATATGTGATCTTCTTTCCAAGTAGGGCGATCAGCGGGCGTCGCAACTGGAAAACGCTTTCAGGTCCGGAGACCCAGATACTGAGCGTGCCAGCTGCCGCAAGCGTCGTGCTTCCCGACACCGGCGCACGAAGATAGGCGATGCCGCAGCCATCGAGGAGCGCTGCGCCACGCGCCGAAACGTCCGGCGAGATCGTGCTCATGTCGATGAGGCATGCTCCAACTTTGCCAGTTCCGCTGACGTGGCGAACGACATCCAAAAACGCTTGATCGTTTGGAATCATGGAAAAGAGGACGTCGCTCCCGGACGCAAGCATCGACAGCGACGTCACTTCCTTGAGACCTTGCGCGCCAGCAGAAGCCGTGCGGCTGCGGTCAAGGTCGAAACCAGTCACGCTATATCCGCCGTTGACAAGGTTTGGCGCCATGCGGCTTCCCATACTGCCGAGACCAACCCATCCGATTTGCGGCACAGCGTTCATCAAATCACCTTGAGGTGCCGGATCGGCGCGCCGGGTGTGAGCGCCTGCGCTGCCGCAACAACAGCGTTCGCATCGATACCGTAGTGACGATAGAGGTCGGGGATTGTGCCGGTTTGACCGAAATGCTCGACACCTAACGGGCGAACCTTGTGACCGTGCACGGCGCCGAGCCAGCCGAGCGTCGCCGGATGTCCATCCAGTACGGTAATGATCCCGCAATGCGGCGGCAAATCGGCTAGTAAGCGCTCAACATGAGATCGCGCGTGGACGAAACCGCGCGCGCGGCACGAGGCACTCCAGCCGGCATTCAGCCGGTCCGCCGACGTGACGGCAAGAAGGCCAACGTCGCGACGGTCTTCAGCCATTAGTCCTATGGCTTCGATCGCTTCCGGCGCAACTACTCCGGTATAAGCGACCACTACCTGACAATTGGGACCGGGCTCGCGCAACCAATATGCGCCATCGATGATCGCTTGGCGCAACTGCGGCGTCATCGGCCGCTTGATCTGCTCGATCGGCCGCGTTGAGAGCCTCAAGTACACAGAGCCGCCGGTTTCATCGCGGAGCCAGTTCTGCTCACTCGGTTCGCCATCACCGTCACGCTGAATGTAACTGAACGAAAACGCAAGGATGACGGCAAGCTCGTCGACAAACGCCGGCTCGAACGACGCAAGTCCATCTTGCGCCATGGCAATGAGCGGCTGCGCGATCGATTGATGAGCGCCACCTTCGGGCGATAGCGTAATGCCCGACGGGGTCGCCACGACGATGAAGCGCGCGTCCTGATAGCAAGCGTAATTGAGTGCATCGAGCCCGCGGGCAATGAACGGATCGTACAGCGTGCCGATCGGAAGGAGCCGCTCCCCATTGATGCTGTGCGAGAGCCCGAGCGCCGACAGAAGAATAAAGAGATTCATCTCCGCGATGCCGAGCTCGATATGCTGCCCGCCGGGTGAAAAGTCCCAGGTAAATGTCGAGGGGATACGCTCGCCTTTGAAAGTGTCGGCCATCGCCTCGCGGGCGAACAAGCGCCGTCGATTGACCCACGCCCCAAGATTGGTCGAGACAGTGACGTCCGGTGAGGCTGTGACGATGCGTGCGGCAAATCGCGTCGTATTACGGCCGATCTCGTTAAGCAACGCGCCGAAACCGACTTGGGTCGACATCGTCGATTGGATGCCCACCTCAAGTTCGACTGGAACCTCGATCTTCGGCGCATGCAGGCGACGCTCGCCTTGCGCCGCAAACGGCACGCGCCCAAGAAACGCGAGAAGCTCCTTGGCTGGAGTCCGCAAGCCCTCAAACACGTCCCACTCGTGACCGGGACGGATGTTCATCGTCGCGCGGAACGTTTCCATTTGCGCCGGCGTCATCAAGCCGGAATGATTATCTTTGTGACCAGCGAACGGCAGGCCGTACCCCTTGATAGTATAAGCGATGAAACAAACCGGCCGGTCGTGATCAATACGATCAAAGGCATCGATGATCGCTGGAAGGTCGTGGCCGCCGAGATTGCCCATGAGGCGCGCCAGTTCATCGTCGCTACGAGACTCGATGAGCCGCGTAACCGGTCCCTGGTCGCCGATCTCGTCGAGGAGCCGTTTGCGCCACGCTGCGCCGCCCTGAAACACCAGCGCAGAGTATAACTGGTTGGGACAATTATCGATCCATTGGCGCAGCACCTCGCCACCGGGCTCAGCAAAAGCGAGCTCCTGTAGCGAGCCATATTTGAGAACGACGACGTCCCAGCCGAAATTGCGGAACAGATTTTCGAAGCGCTCCCACAAGCCCTCCCGTATCACCGCGTCGAGGCTCTGCCGGTTATAGTCGACAATCCACCAGCAATTGCGCAGATCTTGTTTCCAACCCTCAAGCAGCGCCTCGAAGATATTGCCCTCGTCGAGTTCGGCATCGCCGAGGAGCGCGATCATGCGCCCTCCGGGCCGATCGAGACCCCAATGGTGGGAGCGCACATAGTCCTGCACCAGTGATGCGAACAGCGTCTGCGCCACCCCGAGCCCTACCGAGCCGGTCGAGAAATCGACATCGTCGGCGTCTTCGGTGCGGGATGGATAGGATTGCGCGCCTTTATAGCCTCGGAAATCCTGCAGCTTTTCCCGAGTTTGGCGGCCGAGCAGATACTGGATGGCATGATAGATCGGTGCCGCATGGGGCTTAACGGCGACACGGTCCTGCGGTCGTAGAGCATGCAGATAGAGCGCCGTCATGACCGAGGCGAGCGACGCCGAGGACGCTTGATGGCCGCCGACCTTCAGGCCGTCGACATTCGCGCGCATGTGGTTGGCGTGATGGATGGTCCAGCTCGCTAGCCACAAAACCTTGCGCTCAAGCTCGGCGAGCAGGCGCAAGTCATCGCTATGCCGAAGATTATGTTTCATCGATGCGATCCCGTATCGGCAATTATGTAGAGACGTCACCGCAAAGAAATGCCAAATATGGCTGATTACCACTCCTAAATGGCAGAAGCTGGCGTAAGATATGAAAAAAGAGGCAGAAAGTGCCAAAATCAGGGTTTGATGTAATTGACCGCAAAATCCTCGCCATACTGCAGGGCAATGGCCGAATCAGCCTTTCCGATCTGTCGGAAAAAGTGAATTTGTCGCCGTCACCTTGTCTTCGGCGAATCCGGCGGCTCGAACGCACGGGAATCATCGCGCGCTATGTGGCGGTGCTCGACCAAGCAAAAGTCGGGCTGCCAGTAAGTGTCTTTGTTTCGATCAAACTCGAAAGCCAACGCGTAGAGGCGTTGGAGCGATTTAAGCGGGCGATAGAAAAGTGGCCCGAAGTGCTCGAATGTTACCTCATGACTGGCCCGCGCGATTATTTATTGCGCATCGTTGTGGCCGATCTTGGCGCATACGAGCGTTTCCTGAAGCAAAAATTGACGCGGGTCGACGGCATCGCTTCGATCGATTCGAGCTTTGCGCTTGAACAGACTAAATACTCGAACGTCTTGCCGATCGCTTGATCGAACGATCAAACACTTAAGCGACGGATTTCGGGGTGTCGCCGGCATCGAACCGTGATAAATTCAAAGAAAAAGTCTTAGGCATTTCTATCCCTGGGTCGAGGATGACGCGCACCCCCTTCTCATACGTCGAAACCCACCGGGTGGTACATCAGCCGGGAAGTTTCGTGCACAGCTCGAGCGAAAATTCCGGCTGGGCCTCGCTGTTTGCCTGTATCTGCTCGGAGGCTCCCTACGAGGGATCTTTTTCCGCTGTTAAGGACCACCTGGTCGTTATCCCGTTGAACAAACCGGTTCGCTTCACGCGACGAATTGGCGGCGAGCTTCAGGAACGGACGTTATTGCCGGGTAGCGCGACGATTACACCGGGAGGGGCGGATTTCAGCATCCGCACGTCTTCGCCGGATCGACTGTATGACACCATGCACTTTTATATTCGCGATGAGTTTGTTCGCGAAGTTCACGCCGAGATATTTGCGTCGCAGGCCGTGATTACGCTGCCGCCGCGCGTTGGCGTGATGGACGAAATGTTCCTGACGATTGCGCGCGAGATACGAAAGATGTTGAGAACGCCCCATCCAGTCGATGGTGTTTATGCCGAAACCCTGTCGCGTGCCGCGGCCGCCTATCTGGTGCGAAACTACGTTTCCGGACGGCCCCTGAGCGCCGATAGCGTTCGGCGATTGACGCCGCAACAATGCAACCGGGCAATTGAATATATCGATGAGCGGTTGGGCGGTAATCTCACCCTTGCCGGAATCGCCAAGGCCGCAGGTGTCAGCACCGGGCGCCTGAACAGCGAGTTCAAGCAGGCCATGAAGCTCGCACCATACCAATATGTCCTGAACGCGCGAGTGAAGCGCGCGAACGCTTTGCTGACATCGAGCGATCTGTCGTTGGCGCAGGTCGCGCTTCAATGCGGGTTCAGCAACCAGCAGCATATGACTCGCATGGTCCGCCGCATGACTGGCCGCACGCCTGGTGCTATCCGCCGGGAACGCTAGCGCAACCTTGCCGCCGGAATATTCAACCAACGAATCTGCTTCGATTTTGCAAAAGATCGATCATGATCATGCAATAGAAAGTGGCCGTTCCCCCGTATCGCTTTCGCAGACTTGATAGCCGCGCGATGGTTCCGGCCCTTACCTGCCTTCGGGATGACAGGCGAAGTCTGGGCCACGAACCCTTGAACGCAAAACCGCACTCGCTCACTATAGCATCCTGAATCCGGCGGAAGTTCGCGCCAACCCGCTGCAACGAATAGGCGCCGATAGGTGGAGAACGCCCCATGACGACACTCGTCGAAGAATCGAAAATGACCGTCGATAGCCTCATTGCAAAGCGTTACGAGCCGCGGACCTATGAAGAGAAGGTTCAACATGCGCTCGATGTGGTGGGAATGCATCTGCAGGAGGAAAATCCCGACCGAATTGACGAGTGTATCCGTCTCTACACAGACGACGCGGTGTGGGAAGCGCCGGCGCGCAAAGTCTCGTACCAGGGCCGCGAGCTGATCAAGAAAATGTATCTGCGCGTGTTCAACGGCGTTGTCGATTTTGAATTTACGCCCGTAGAGCGTTTTGCGACACCGGACAGGGTGTTCGACGATTCCTACGCAAGCTTCAAGATTACAGGAGATGCGTTCGAGAATTGCCCGTATCCGATAGGAACCAAAGTGAAAATGCGCCTCATCCATAACTTTCACATTCGCGACGGTCTGATCTCGAGAGAGATTGGCTACGAGGTTTGGCGCCGGGCGGACTGAGCGCGGAGGGATACGGGCGCCACACCTTGTCGGATGGCCATCCTTTCATCGGGCAATGAGGCTGCGCACCAACCGCGCGATAGGCTACGGGCCACCTGCCAATATGACGGATCGGGGCCGGGGAGGAATGCGATGCTGTTTGAAAGAAGAGCGTACACGCTCAGACCCGGCTCCGAACAAACTTATTGGGCGTTGCAACGCCAATGGAATAAACCGACCCCGTTCCGCCCTCTTCTTGAACGCAACCTGGGCTACTTCGCGATGGCCGCCGGTGACGGCGAACGTATTGTGCACCTTTACCGCTGGGACAACTACGACGACGCTAAACAGCGCTTAGGGGCGATCGTCACCCCGGAGCGCATGGAATATTTCATTACGGCAAGAAGCTTCCTCCTGCGCCAGGAAAACTCTTATCTCGATCACGCGCCTGTCGCCGAGCTTAGTCCGCTCTGGAACGATAAACGCGACTGGTTGCCGAATCAGCCCGCATTTACGAACACGGGCAGCGCGTCCGAACTGGCGGTCTCTGAGCACGTTCTCGATTTTCTTCCCGGCGGGCTGCTGGCCTACTGGGAAGGTTTTCGCAAGCTCAACGCCACGACGATGGACGCATTTCGCGACCGTCTGGTTGGTGTCTTCTTTGTTACCGTTGGCAGCCTTCACCGCACGTTCGCGTACCACTGGCACAGGAGCTGGCCCGAGGCAGAGGCGCATCGCGGGCAGCTTGCGGAGTTCCCGGATTGGAAGGCCTTTATGGACGAGAATCGTCCGCGGATTGTTGGCGGCCACGTCGCTCATCTTCGGCCGAGTCCGGTGCCGTGGATGCGTGCGTTATTTGACCCGATCGATTGGACAATAACTTAATCCGCGGTGCGCACAAAAACGGTAAACGCGAACGAACTGGGGAGACGACCATGATCGCCGTTGTTGGTGCGACCGGCAACACGGGCCGCGCCGTTGTCAAAGAACTCACGCGACTTGGGCGCGCGCCGATCTGCGTCGTTCGCAACCCCGAAAGGGCGCGTGAGGTGTTGGGCGACGACGCGAAAATCGTCGTCGCCGAGCTGACTGACCGGCCAGTGCTCGCCAGGGCACTTAAAGGCGTGACTAGCGTTTTCGTGGTCACCGGCCACAACCCAAACATGGTTGAGCAACAGAACAACGTGCTCGATGCGGCCCTCGAAGCCGGTGTGCAGTATTTGGTTCGGGTTTCCGGCAGCCGCTTCTTCATCCTGCCGGATTCACCTTCCGTGATCGGCCGCGGTCACCACGCAATCGAGGAGCGGTTGCGCGCTAGCGGCATCAAATGGGTTATATTGCGGCCCGGCTTCTTTATGCAAAATACATTTGGCCAGGCGGCTTCGATCAAAAATGACAGCAAGATCGTGCTGCCTTTCCCGGCAGATCTACCGTTCGCTTTCATCGACGTGCGCGACACCGGCGCCGTCGGAGCGCGTGTCCTCCTCGATCCCGCACCTCATGCCGGAAAGGTCCACGAATTTACCGGCGCGCGAAGCAATTTTGGCGAATTGGCGGATGTGTTCTCGGAGGTTCTGGGCCGGAAGATCACCTATGTTCCTGTGAAATTTGAGCAGGCCGAGCAAGTGATGAAAACGCGCGGCATGCCGGACTGGCTCATCGACCACCAGCGCACCGCCGGGCAGATCGCGGCGAGCGGCGGCCTCGCCACCGAGGTAACGGAGCCAATTCGAAATATCACCGGCCGGGCACCCCTGACGACCAAACAATTCGTCGAAGATCACAAAGCACTATTCAGCTAGGCGGTATTACGCGAAGGCGCCAACGCCTTCGGCGCGGCGCCGCTCAGTTGGGCGAGAAGCGCTTCGCAGTCAGCGGGTAAATCATTGCCGCGCCAGGCGACATGCTGATCGGGACGGATCAATGCGAATCTTGCTTCATATCGCTCGCGCAGCCGCGCGTCGATCGATACCAAGACCTTTAGAGGAATCCCCTTATTTGCTGCGGCCTTGGCGAGGCAGTCCGCGGCGCTTGCATCGCCGTCAGTGACCAGAATTGTGAAGCCCGACCCGAAGTGATCGTAAAGCGATGAACCGTCAGCAAGCCAAAGATGAGGCGCCAAACATCCCGGATGCGCCGACGGGACGTACAACATAAAATGCTCCGGCGGCGGCATGCTGCCGTCGGCGACGATGATCGGCGAGTCCACGTAGCGCATGCCGAGCACAATGCCGAGCGTCCTGAATTCGCGCACCTTGGTCGCCTCGATCAGATCGGCAACCTCGCGGCGCGTGGCTTCGCCGACCACGCCGGTCGCTTCGAGATCGGGCCGGACGATCTGGCTTCCCGTTTGACCGAAGTTGTGAACCGCCTCCGCTATAGTTCGTTCGTGCACCGGGCGCCGTTCGATCTCGTAACTCGCCAGTAAATCGTCGCCACCCCATCCGGCCAAACGCGCGGCCATCTTCCAGCCGAGATCGACCGCGTCGCCGATCCCCATGTTCATGCCGAAGCCGCCAAACGGCGGATGGAGATGACAGGCGTCACCAGCAAGAAATACCCGGCCGCGAGCATAATGGTCTGCAACGAGGCGATGGGCGACCCATAAGTCGGTGCCGACAATCTCAATGGGCAGATCGTTCAGCCCAGTGCCGCGCCGAATGAGGTCCACGGCGTCCATGGCCCCCGGATCCATGTCGTCGGAAAGCTTGGTTACCATGAACATCCAAAGGCCCTCTTCATCCATGGGGCCTAAAACCGAAGGCATTTCCTCGTTCAGCATCCAGTACATGATGGCTGGACCGTGGATTTGCCGCGCCGCAAGATCGGGCGCGCGAAAGATGATGCTGAAGTTCCGCGAGAACGCGCCCTCGCCCATCATCGTCGCGCCGATTGCATCGCGCACGGTGCTGCGCGCGCCGTCGGCACCGATCAAAAAACTGCTTTGCACCGCGACCACGTCCCCGTCACGGACATGCCGCAATTGGGCGGTTACGCCGGTTACCGTCTCGGTCAATGAAACGAATTCCGTCTCGAAATGAATCGTGACCGCGGGAAGCGATTGCGCGCATTGCCGCAAGACTTCTTCCAGAACGTATTGTGGCACCCATTGCGCTTCTTCCGAGTAAAGATTATTCCGCTCGCGGCTGCCGTTGAGCGCATTCTCGAAACGCGCAATCAGAGGCCCATTCATCCGGGTCGCGAACACCACCGTGGATGGACGGTCAGGCGAGATCGGCGAAGCGCGCCTCAGCGCGTCGGCAATGCCCCAGCGGCGTAAATGTTCGCGGCTGCGCACGTTGGTGGTCTTGGCGCGCGGGCTATAGCCGACCCGATCGTTGCGTTCGACGACGATACAGCGCATGCCGCGCTGCCCTAGCTCGATAGCTGCGGCAAGGCCGACAGGACCAGCCCCGACGATCAACACGTCGGTTTCTGCATCGGCTATTGCGCCCACAGTCTAGCGTCGCAGTCGTTATGGTGTCGGCAAGCCGATGTGGGCCGGTACCGGATTCGGCAAGTAATCTCCGGCGCGGATTGATTTCTGCAGGGTTTTGAAATCAGCTCCGCTCTTCATCTTGTCGTAAACTTTGGCGGGATCGAAAAACGTGCCAATCGGGTTCGCAGCAAAATCCGGCGACGTCTTCATCCATTCGGTAGATTTACTCCAGTCACCAAAGTTGTCACTTTGCAGCTCGACGTAATTTCCCTCCGGATCCTTGTAGTAGAGAGAAATCGTAAGGCCGTGATCGAGGCAGAAGGCCGGTTCGATACCCTCCATGCGCAGCCGATCATACGACGTCATTAGATCTTCGAAGCTGTCGTATTCGAACGCCGTGTGATGCATGCCATTGTGGCTGATCTTTTCCGCATCATCGGAGAGACCCGGCACAGCCAAAAAGGCGATGCGATGATTGGCTGCGTCGTTGGTCGTCCATGCCGCGACTTGATCGCGAAATTGCACCTTAACGCCGATGACCTTGCCGTACCACGCGATCATATCGTCGAGATGGCTCGTCTTCATGGTGACGTGGTGAAGCTTTGGTTTGATCATTTTACTCCCCGTGCAACCGACAGAGTTTCATCGCCAAAAGATCATTGTCACAAATCCGTCAATGCATCCGCAAGTTTGCCCGGCATCGACAGAAACGGGGAATGGCTCGCGGGCAGGCTGCGGACATCCACGGGCGGAGACTTAGCGATCATATCACGCTGCATATCGATCGACAGCGCCCGATCTTCGGTACACTCGATATAGACCCGCGGAATTCGCCCGAAACGTTCCTGGGTTACATGCACCTTGGTCATCAAGGCCGCGAGCGCCTGCGGCCGTAATCTTGCTTTCGCGTCCCTAACGTCTGCGTCAGAGCAGTCATGGTAGAAGATGTCCTGAACTTTGTCGGCCGCGATCGTTCCGCTAGTCCGTTCGGCATCGAACGTCATGTTAACCGGGACGACCGGCTTCGGGTTGCGACCTTCGATGTCGAACAAGGCCTCACCGTCCCGCGGCAGAAAGGCACTCAGATAAACAAGCGCCTTTATGCGGTCCGGACTCTTCTCTCCTGTGGCCGTGATAGGAATTCCACCCAGTGAGTGGCCGACTAGGACGACTTTGCCCGGGAGATCGGCCATTTCCGCAACGATTTTGTCGACCATCGTTTCCAAAGTGACATCTTTGAGCGGGGTTCGATCCTCGCCCTGGCCTGGAAGGTCTATTGCCTTGGCGCGGTGACCCCGCTTTTCCAGTTCGGCGACGGTTTTGCGCCAGCACCAAGCGCCGTGAAACGCGCCGTGAACTAATAAGAACTGAGTCATTTGGCCCTCCCCCCTTATCGACCGCCGGTGAACTCCGGCGATTTTTTGTGTTCGGATATTAGAGCGGAATGGCGATCATAGTAAGATAGCGAGTGAGCGTCTGCGATAGCAATTAGCTATCAGGCGCGTCGTGGCTTGTGATCCGGGAGACCCTCCATGAAACTCAGCCATTTCCGCGGTGCTGTGGCCATCGCAGAGCACGGCAGTCTGCGCGCGGCTGCCCGTCAGCTCGGCACTGCACAACCCAGCCTCACTCGCGGTCTGGCCGAACTGGAGCGCGAAGTCGGTGCCCCTCTGTTCGAGCGACGCCCCAAAGGCATGACGACGACACCGTTGGGCGAAGCCTTCGTCAGGCGGGCGGCTGCAATCCTCAACGACGTGCGACGGACACAAGAGGAAATAGAACAGCTGCGTGGCAATGCCGTCGGCCACCTGACGATCGGACTTTCGATCGCCGCGCATTTGTGGCTTCTGCCAAAAGTGCTGGAGCCCTTTCGGCGACGTTTCGGCAATGTTCATTTGCACATCATCGAGGGATTCTACCCGACTCTCGAACTCGATCTGCAAAACGGTAGCGTGGACTTCTACGTCGGTCCGGATCCCGGACAAAGACTGCCGCGTGTCTTGCAAAAGACCACTCTCTTTTCCGGCCAGCGAGCAGTTCTATGCCGCTCGAAACATCCGTTGGCTCACGCGACCTCGCTCAAGGACTTGGTGGACGCGGAATGGATCACCACCTCGATAACACCGAGAGCGGAAAAAGAGTTGGGCGCGCTGTTCAAACGCTACGGGCTGTCGGAGCCGAAACTCGCGCTGCGCAGCCAGTCGGCTCTCACGTTGTTGACGTGCCTGGCGCATTCGGATCTTTTGGCGATGGCGCCGGCGCAGTGGACGATGGCGCCGTTTGCGAACCGCGTGTTGACCGCGATCCCGGTAAGGGAAGAGTTGTCCGCACCACCCATTATTCTTGTGCGACGAGCGGCCGTGCCCCCCTCCCCCGCAGCCGGATATCTGATCGATCTCATCGATCGGGCCGCCGGCAACATCATGCGAAATTGAGCGGGCCGCTACGATTTGGTTGTTGGCATTTAGCGGATAACGTGGCGCTCTCCTCAAGCGCACCGAACTAGGGTCTGTACCTACATAGCTTCTTGAAGAATCGTGGTGATCGTGATTCACCGTGCTCGGAGGTGGGTCATGCGATTTGATTTGAGCGATGACGAA
>Ga0302325_10014857_pt1 | contig 16561 bp, 17 predicted proteins | sample Palsa_T0_2_FD_201948 | JGI IMG/M metagenome (GOLD analysis project Ga0302325, IMG submission 201948) | Peat permafrost microbial communities from Stordalen Mire near Abisko, Sweden - Palsa_T0_2 | ecosystem: Environmental > Terrestrial > Soil > Palsa > Peat permafrost | place: Sweden: Abisko... | reverse complement strand
AAGGGAAGGTAGGATTGGCAGTCCTCCCTGGATGGGTAACATCGGCTCCCACTATCATAGTATTTGGCTTTGCACCATACCACTGCCTGTTGTCGGCAAGTGCATGGCATATGCCTCCAAGCTTAACATTAATCTTCAAGCTGGTCTCAATTAGTGACGATGGTCGTGCGCTTAGACTTCGCAACTCACCTCAAATTCCCCAAGAAGGACGCATCGATTTGGTTAACTCTGAATTGCCCGGCAATTGTGGCCCTAGTCACACCAACCGTCCGAATCCCTCTCAAACAGTCTCCCCACCACTTGAGATAAGCATAATTTTTGGCATCTTTTGATGGAAGTATCACTACAACCAGTGGTGGGACACCAGTGTTGTTCCGTCTGGAATCATTGAGCATGGTGTTGTATGCAGTGTTTAGGTTAGCGACAAAGTTTGCTCGAGTGCCTCCAGTGGTAGCAAGCGTATGCAAAGGGTCACCGTTGGTATAGATCCGGTTCTGATTCAAATAATTATTCAGGTCACGTCGAAAGACATTGAAAAGATTGTCGGCGGTCACGTCGACCCGAATGATGCAAAGTCTGAATGCCGCATGTGGCCGCTGAAGAAAAATCCTATTCCGAAGATTCCATTGCGCTTTATATTTGACATTTAGTGCCGAAAGATGAGCACGCTGGATTTCATTATTTTCGGCTCCGAAAGCAAGATCGGGCTGAGTTAAATATCTCGCATTGATTTTGAGGATATCCCATTGAGCATTTAGTCCAAAAACCTATAGGCGTTAGCTGGCACGTTTTGATATCATTTTTCTCATACGTACATGGTAGAATGGTGGCCAATCTTGCCGACCTTGGGTTCTTGAAAGCTGGGATATGAGTGGTGGAACTTGAGGAGCATTTGGGAATCCAGGTCCGGGAAACTGCCAGCCAGCTGGAGGTACAGATCCGAGGGCTTGGCTAGCCCTGTAAATATATCTCTTGTTCTGGGACGCGTGTGTTTGCGCCAAAGCAAGCATTTGGCGTGTATGAGCCGAAGTAACTTGACCCTTCACTTTTTGCCACTCAACAATTGTTAAGTGATTTGCAGGAAACCATTTTGGATTGGCTGTATTTCCGCAATTCACCCAACACGGGTTGTTGTCAAAGGTAAGTGTAGGATATGCTGAGAGAATGCTCTGTTAGTAAAACAACAATTCACATGTCGGAACAGAAAGACTTACTTCTTCTCATGTATGGGAGAACATGAGTGAAGGGTCCTTTAGTTCCATCTTCATTTTCTGGCTGGAATGGAGGAGGCTGCGTATTGGCGTCCAAGAGGAACGAGAAAATTGCCCAGGGGTTTCTTTTGCCATTGGCGTCCGCCTTATGACCCTTGAATGTGACTCTCACATCCTTGAGCTCCTTCCAGTCCACATTATGTGGTCTTGGTAAATGGGCAGCCCCAGACCATCGATTATTGATCCAGGCCTGAAGATTGATTGCTTGAAAGAAGGCTGTAGTGGCAGGGTTGATATTTAGGAGCAACGAATCACGCCCAGGACGCATGGAGCTAAAAATGCCCCTGTGGACAACATAGAGTTCGCCAAGCAGCGATCCGCCTTGGAATTGGCCAGAATAGAACTTTTTACCACTACGACCACCGATGAAAGTTCTATCGTCATTGATGTGGTACCAGGAAAGGACGTTCAGATTGCGGATCGCCTGATCCGGATGATAGTTGCCCAGCTGAATGACAGTGAGGTTATTCCTATACCCAAAATAATTGGAAAGGCTATCTGTGTCGAAAAAACCTTCAAACCAGAAAATTGTGTTGAGCACATCCGGTTGCTGCCCAGCCCGCGTTGAACGACGATGAGGAACATTGTAGGCGCACGGCACAGGACTCGTGAAGTGAGGGTAAAGTGGCCCAGCCGAAATGATAAACTCCACGTAATCAGTAGCAAAAGAGCCCGCAGGCGGTCGTTGTATATGAAGCAACTTTTCGATTAATGCCCGCTTCACTTCAGGTTTGGTAATTGTTTGAACGTCATTCGGACCGGTCCCTCTTCTTATCGTACCCAGCTGGATTCTGTACTTGTGAAGCACAATGCGGTCTTGGAAATTGACATTTAAAAAATTGGTCTGGATCGGCAATCTTCTTTCGATATTTTTGCTGGGATTTTCGGCAACCGCATTGAACTTAACCTTGGCCCATCGCTCCTTTTCTTCATCTCTTGCCGAAGGCTTCGGACGCTTTGCAGTATCTGAGATGGTGATCGGCAAGTCTGTTTCAAGCCTTTCTGTCGGATCCGATGTATCCTGATGGCTTGGGGCGGTCGAAGAGGAGGCTTGCGAAGTAATGGCTGCACCCCTGCCAGAAGCATTTCCTGATTGAGCCTTGTTGAAAGTGGACGAAAATTGAGAAGTACGACGGTCAGCATTCTTGGCTGCTCCGGAGGACGTTCCTTGAGTTCTCAATGGTAGGCCATGACTGCCGGATTGCCCCGATTTTGGGGTTTTATTCTGGCCAACCTTTGCTAGAGCATCTTGTTTCGCTTTCATCACGGCGTTGAACCTCGACTTGGTGTACTGCTTCACATTCGCCTCGACGGACGTGTCCCTAATTTTACAGGCATTGTCATAGTGGCCGTTGTGACCACACTTGCCACAGTACGCCGTGTTCGGGTTAAACTTATTGCATTCATTTGCTTCGTGGTCTTCTCTCCCGCAAATATCGCATTCTTGCTCTTCATGGGGTGGCCAGGGCTTGGGACACGTCAATGTCTTGTGACCATCTTCTCTGCACTTGGAACAACGAGATCTGGACGAATCCATCCCGGAATGAAGAGATACTGATGATGAATGAGTTCAGACTTGAAAGAGAGGAGAGGTCGTTGGATTAGAACAGATACAATCGGCAAATCGATGGACGCTCATCCAATACTTATAGATCCAACTTGTCAGGACACACATGAGACGCAAACTAAGGTTCATATCAGGTGGAGCCGCACTTCCGGTCACGAGGCAAGTGGAGCAAGAATAGTTTGTAACTTTGTATGTCATTTGCCATGCAACCATCAAGGAGTAAACAGTCCGAAGAATAACTGCAAACTGTGAATCAGTGATCCGAGTGAGAGCAGGTCACTTGCGCTTGTCAATTAGAACTAGATTGCTATGCTTGTTCTAAAAATAGTATAGATCAATTCTGAGAAGACTGATCTCGGTAGCTGATCATTGCAGGATTTGCTTGGCTGCTAACCCAGCTAAAGAGGAGGCAAAGACGTTCTCCGCGTGGGCAAAAGAACAGCGTTCAGGAACGGGGGAAAGTGGTCCGTCGAAATGATCAATCATTATGAGCGATTGCAATCCCAGTGACGGTGCCCAGGTCTGGAAAAAGAACCTGCTCCTCGGTTCCATCAAGATTGGCTCTGTATACACCCCCTAGCAGATCTGTAATGAACATAGCTCGATTCTTGACGTCGAGCTCGAGACCGATTCCTTCGTGGAGTTTTCGAACAAGTATTTCGTGATTAGTCTTCTCTCCGTTTTTCGGGATCTTCGATCGATTGACAGTATTTCCTAAAGGAACACTTCAAGTCGTCAGTAATAATTTTCATAGGCTATGTGGATACTTGCTCTCCACGATCCGTCCAGTACAACCATCCCTCTAAAAGATCCAAGGCGAGATCAATAGGCTCAGGTAGATGATCAAACAAAACCTCAATGTTTTCCCCACTAGGTCCTGCACCATCAATCGGACATCTCAATATTTTTCCCTTCCCACCCTTTGGAGGTCCCTTCTGCGTCCAGTAAACATAACCCGCCTCCTCATCAACTTGTATCCCCACACACCACCTCAAGTAATCACTTCTATGCTCCTTATTCCCCACATCCCCGTTCTTTACCAACGTCTCCACATTCCCACCATCAAGATCACTCCTCATGACCCGCATCCCCTCTCTATCACACCAATAAAGCTTCCTACTCTTCTCCGCAATCGTCAATTGCTTCGGTGTATGTGTTTTCGTTCCCGGTTCAATGATTGTAATAACGTTCTTCCCGTCAATATCGCATCGTTGTATGCTTCCTGTGTTCGTCCAGCCATCGGGACCCGGGTGGCCCATGTTCGTCCAGAAGATGTACTTGTGATCTGCAGAGACGGCTATGCCATCAGGAGCGCTGCGTAGGCCAGTGACAAGGTCACGACCTTGTGTGCCATCGGAGAGGCAGGTGAAAATGCGGCCAACTGCGGTGTTGCGGTCGTCTGAAGTTCCTTGTTCGAGGATGAAGAGATGGGTTTGGACCATATTTACGAGCTTGTGGTGATATCAATTGATGTGCTTGCTGTTGTTAGTCCTGGAGGAGGTTAGAGGTAGAGCAACTGAGATACTTAAGGCATGTTGTGGCCATGCTTATCTTGGGAAGTGTTGACGTATGGTGGAGTGTTGTTGAGACGAAATGCGAAAGAAGTCCGGCGGGTCCGATGCACGTGACTATGATTTCTGTCGAAATCTCAAACTTCTCAGCCCTTGTCTTCACGTCTTTAGCTCCCCAAGAAGCTCTCAGCAGCTGTGATACCAGATGCAAGTGCAATTATCCAGATGCTCTGTATGTCATTTTTGCTACTTGCTTGATAGGTGTCAGCTCGAATGAGGATCTTATCATCGTCATAATCACCTGCCCAAAAGTCTAACCTGTCCGCATTGCGGCATTGTCGCAGACATTACCTTTGGACTGCATCCAACGTACTTTGCTACGACCTCATAGTAGTTGTTTGAAGTAGTCTCAGCTTCGAAAAGACGTCAGAGACCAAGTCATTACCCCTAGGTAACGCTCAAAGCCGAAACCGAGCACCAGGTCAAATGAAATAATTGTTGCTCTCATCGCACTGCAGAAGACAGCTCACTTGCCGCCAGATATCCTCGCCCAATGTTGTACCTTTTTCCAATTTAATATAGTCTTCAGTTCTGCACTGTACTTCACAAAAAATGACTTTTAGCTTCATGTCCAGCGGATACGATCCGCTTGTATGTACCCCTTGCCGTGCGGCTGAAAAGTGGACGCCATGTATTTCTGATCAGAATTTCGATATCAAGGGGCCTGCAAGTCCAATCTTGGTCTTTTCGGAATGACCGGCATCTTTGTCAAGGTCGACAAGTTTTGCCCCATTGAAAAGATGTCTCTTTATCCGGTGAAAGGTTCAAAATGCAGATCTCTCACCGAGTAGAATTCCTCGATTCTTCACGGACAGAGAATTGCAAGCCAATTAACGTCTGATATTTCACCGTCAAAGGCGGCTGTGTTCAAGAACATGGAACGTTACTCGCGGGCTTTGGCTCTTGGAGCTGATGGAATATTATTCCCGGGTTTGGGGGCTGTGATATAGCGTGAGGATCCACAAATTCAGGATGCGCATTGCCAAAAACAACTTTTGGCCCCACGGTTTAGCCAATCCTTCCCTTGTACAGCACACTTTAACCCGAGTACCCTGGCGCAAATCTTTCGCTGAGATGAGGAGACTCAAAAAGAGACTTAGTGACTTTAAAGGGGCTTCATTCACGTGAATGGGGGTTACCTCCGTCTCTCTCCTCGTTTTTAAAGTTGAGTCGTTGTTCATACACTTGTTGATGACCGGTTCAGTCTTTACCTAAAGTCCAGCTTTTGCAAGGAAACTTTTCCCAATGGAGCACGTTGTATGTTTTTCAACTCTCTGTCAGTGACTTCGTCGACCAACATCATAGAACTACGAGGAGAGATACCCCACTGTCGTTACTGAAGAGAACTCACCAAACTACACTTCTTCCAAAAAGCTTCCAACAAACCCATCGCCCGCCCCGGTATATAGCGAGAAGTTCCCAGTCGAGAATAAGAAACAAGCCGATGCACATGTGTACCCAGAAGTAGCTGGGAAAGATGTCCCACTTCAATCCTACCATGCCAATTCGGCCGCACCTGACGAAGAACAAGATGACTACCTGCCTCCAACGCCTCCCCGGAGGTACTGCGGGAAGTCTAAAAAGTTGTTAGTAATTGTGTTAATTGCAGCTGTCGTCGTCGTTGCGATTGTCGGAGGAGCGGTTGGCGGAACAGTGTCATCGCGAAAGGGCTCAAAAAATGTGACTAGCGATCCATCAATTGCTTCGTGCATAGGTTCACAGTAGGTCTTTCAGCGCATCTATCCCTCGGTCTACGTTCTAGAACCTAGGACGCCGTGGGACTATCAAGAGTCATCCGCTGCATCTTTGGCTGAGGACTGACACGATTTACTATTAGATGTCCTTCGACAACCACCAGCGGCTCGCAAAATGGTGCTCCGGTCACGGGAGCTTTACCAACTGGCACCTCGTCTTCAGCGCCTTCAACTCCTTCAGCAACATCTCTTGACACCACTGCCCCGGTTGGTGCTCTTGCAGCAAGCACTACAGAAGACTCGGTAAATGGAGTTTACGTTCATGTTTACTATCAGCAGGGCTCAAACATTGCATACAGAAGCTATCCAGGAGAGGGGAGCTTTTCTGCTGCACAGGCCTTACCACTTACCGTTCAGCCAAAGACAGGAACCTCACTGGCTGCTTGTGAGTTTTACGATGCTACAATGAATTATGTGAGTTTCTGGACCCAACAAAACATCTGACTCAGTGTGGCTAAACTGTGACATAGATGCAACTCTTCTACCAGGATAGTTCCAATAATATCATATGTGCCAACTTCACAAGTTCCCTTGGCACAACTGAACTCAAACTCATCAACAGTGTGCAAATCGCGGCAGGGATAACCGCCGATGCTTCATCATCTCTCGCCGCGGTCTACCTCGAAGCTTCCTCTGGGTGGCGGGCGTATTACCAAGCGACCAATGGTACAATACTCGAGGTCGTTGGAACATTCAGAGGCTGGAAAGCTGGTGCCGTATTGTCAACCGCAGATGCTATCGGAGGGTCTCCGCTCGCATTATCTATGATGACGGCCCCTGAAATGAACATCTTTTATGTCGATTCTTCCACCAGCAGTATAAATAGCATCAGCTACAATAACGGCTGGCAGACTCGTAAGTTCGAACATCTACAATTTCTTCTCAAGTTTCAGCTGACATCTCTAGCATCGGCGCTCACGAGCATGGCAATTACGAAGTGGAACGGATCCAGCACATCGCTCGCCACCATCCAAGAATTGGAACCGCTCTACATGCGGACCTATTACGTTGGCACCGACTCGGAGATTCATGAATTCAATTCCAACCCAGGAGGAACTTTTTCGAAGAAACCAGATCAGAGTTCACAGTGGGAGGTGCTTGACACGCAAGGTCCCGGAGCACTTGCCGGGATTGGCTGGTCTGACCAAGTGCGGTTATATTATGTCAGTCAGGGTAAGCTTGTGCAAAGTTCGTTGAACAATACGACTTGGGTATCGACAACGAACTTTTGAAGATGGGTTAGAAATTTGAGAGTAATTTCTTCGGAAATAATCTGGGTTCTATATATTAGAAGTTAAGGGAGCAACTATGATGCATACTGGGTGGGTCACCAACGACCAGAATCTAGAAAGAAAAGAGTACTAGTAAATGACAGAATATTAGTAATTGCCCTACTCAAGCCCCCTCGCAAAACCCGTTATTCTTCACGAACGCCTGAACTTGATCGTACATCTGAGTTGCCGAAATGTGTAGATTTATAGAATTAGCAGCCCCTGGAAAAATGTAGCTCTGCGATCCTTTGCTTGCGTTCGGGAACAAGACCGGCTGCACCAAAGCCGCCTGATCAGTCGGATAGTTCCCATTTCCTCGAGAGAAGATATAATCGAAATCTCCGAGCGCAACATCCATGGGTCCAGGGAAGGAAGGACTAGGAGCAATCGGCGAGGCCAGGGTGAAAATCTCCCCAAGATTAAACGTCTGCTTACTTGCATTATCCTTTCAAAAGGACTATTTCAAGGTCATCATCTTTTCGACATACCTCTCCAAGAGAAAACTCACTCTAGACATCAAAATTCGGACAATACACGGTTTGCCTACCGGGAGCCATGGAGGAGAAACATTTCTCCATTTTGAAGACCACAGATATGGTGGCAATGAACTCACTGAGGTCTTGTAGTAACCTGATGTATTGATTTCACGGTCAAATATCAGTGGGAATTAATGTTTCCGTGAGAAGCTCGTAAGGGGTGAGCCCCTGCCCCTATCTCGCCTAAATTACGCGAGGCTGCCCATGAACTCCCGAGCGCCCTGTCCGGGCTTCATCCCCAGGCAATTTAATTGTAAATGCATGCGAGAAAACTAAGGAGAAAGACCTGTGGCCGAGGCTCGAAAGAAGTTTACCTCAGGCTAACAGTTACAGGTTTTTGTTGGCACATCTTCACCGAGAATTTACTAGTCACGTGATAGCGCTGGCAGATTCAAGCGGCTAGTCCCAATTAGGCTTAGCTGCACCGAGGTGGTCATCAACGCCAAAGTGTCGACTACCCTTCCTCCATCCATAACTAACACAATCAACCACACTTTACGCAACTAGCATTTTTCACGACTGACGTGACGGTGCTACGCGTTACCGGTGGACCGATAGTTAGTATCTATCCAAACTCCCAATTAGTCTGCAAACTTACAAGAATAGCCTTAATCATGAAGCCTAATGTTCCTACCAATCTGCCACCATCGGGCTTGGACAGATCTGACGCGTTCCATCCTTCATCTATCCTGGCTAATGAGAAATTCCGATCATGTTCTCTGGAAGCAGTACGACCTTCCACTAGGGACGAGAAGAATCCAGAAGACTTCATTCCGCCGCCTCCTCTGATATGCTGCTCCGATTTTGTTCCCCGACCCCTAGTGGAGTTGTTGATGCGGAAGAAGAAGAATAGCGCTCTTGGTGTTAAGTGGGGAAAAGGCGACGATATCACGAATATGGAAGGCGCTATGCATACTTTTGTCACTCCCGTCATCTCGAGGTGTGAAATAAATGGCGATTATAGTTATAATCCTGCCTTTGGTGGTCATGGCATCAATAGATTCGGAGACACGCTAGAAAGGTCGAGAACCGACGGGAGCAAACGGAAATACCAACTCGCCAGGTTTGTGGTATTGAGTGCTAGTATCCAAATGGATTTTGAGGATGCCAAAGTTATGCTCAGCGCTTGTATGCTTGAGGAATCCGAAACTATCGGTCACGATCTATCATCCGACAGCGCATGGGTTATTCTCGACAAGAAGGCGAAGCAGGACGACAAACAAAGACGAGCCTACGATGAATCATTACGGCAGCATATGATATATCATCTTACGGAAGCACGTCGATTACCTGCAAGAAAAAGTGTTAAAGATTTATTGGATATCAATGACACCATCCAGCTTTTGGAGTTATTCATCACAACACCAACAGACAAAACAGAAAAAATTGTGGGCAAATTTACCAGTTTGGACAATACGCGAATTGTCTCCCTCGAAATTCTATTCAATACGGCTGTACAACAAGCGAAGAATGAGCTAGCAGCTCTCGAAGTTTTATGTCCTCAAGGCTATGTTTATACCTACGACCCTGCTTCTATATTCGCTCGCAAAATTGGTGCCAAGATCCTCAACCGATTAATGTTTGCTGCTCTCAAACATCTATCTGAGCATGACAAGTTCGAGAACATGAGGGTGTTCGGCTTTAATAATTATGCGGACCGAGGTGCAATAAGTCTGCTTCGTTCGGCATTGAGGAGACAGGAACATGTTATTGTCACAAGCAAACAGGATCTCTTCAACGGAGCAGGCGGAGCACAGGGTTTGTATGACGTGACACACATTCCTCAGGCAAGCGGTGCTATGTTAGTAATTCATAATAATAGTGACGGCTTTGGGCAGAATATCGAGACTGAAGGCATGGTCGGTAGTCTTGACGGTGCTATTGGCTCAAGCTCGAGTGCAGCTGCAAGTCTGGAAAGGAATCGGAAAGATCTTTTAGATTTCATTTGGTAGCTAGAGCTTCAGAAAGGAAACGGTCACTAGGAAGTGGAGTAAGCTACTGCCTAGCTTATAGCTCTTCAATAGTTGATTCTACATGTCTAAAATGCCCTCTAGCACTCTCTTAGCTGATGAATAAAGATTCGGAAGAGTTGTCCGCATTGTATCAAGTAGAGAACGCTGTAACCTAGGAGAAATTTCGAGCTCTAGGACTTGCTGAAGTCGAATTATTCATGTTGTACAAATATCTGGCACATATTTTAAGACACTATCTTCCAAGCCGCCAAAATCTCGGCCATCAAGTTTCCGTCAGCAACTCTCAATTCTGTCCACGAAAGATTCCTCATTCCACCAAGAACACCAGTATCAAATCTGATCTCCCCATTTTCAGCCCATTTTTGTGACTCCCAAAACCCTAGCAACTTCCTGCTAGGATTTTGCACTAGATCGGTCTCGCTATCCCTGATCTTCTGCAGCCATTCTTTATAACCAACTGTTTGAAACATCATTCCCAACTCTTTCAGCTTGGGTAAGAAATCGTTCCTCCAAGAAAAAGACTTTGGGTGCACAAGATTGTACAGAAAGTTATTTTCTCGTTCTCCCTTCTCCCTTCTCTTGGAGAATCCAGCAATCTCACATATTAACCCCGCAACCACATCCACTTCCATCCAGTTGCAAGAGTCTCCACCACTCAATTGATCAGGCAAGGCCCCAACAGACTTCGCACTTCTAATTAGTAACGGAATCATCTCATTCTTGTTCCAAAGCTTTGTTGCTCCATCCTTTCGGCTGGGAACAATCTGTCCAATCCTTGCCACTCTGGCCTTCGCACCACTCTTTTCCACCGCCTGCTGAACGACCCTTTCACCTACGCATTTGCTCCTTGCATATCCGGTTGAGCTTGCTTGTGAAAGGTCGAGGATAGTAGAAGGTATCAATGCCGGCGGCAAAGTCCCCAGTGCTACTGCGATAGAGGAGCAGAAAACAAACTCTGCAGGTTCAGGTCTTGATGTTGTTGACAATGAGAGTGACAATAAATTTTGAAGGCCGGCAAGATCTGCACGGAAGCTGGGAAGCGGAAGTGCGAAATTTACTGTCCATGCGCAGTGGATTATGTGTGTTGTTACGGTGGTTAGGATCTTGAAATTGTGTAGGTCGAGCCCAAGCTTTGGTTCTGCTAAACTACATGCTAGACATATAATTTTGGGTGAGGTGATGAGATGGGCGAAACTATTATTTTTAAGAGCCAATTCGAGACGCTCGGAAGCAGTTTGGGTGTTGGTTATTCTGATCAGGCAGTAGATCTTAACGATTCGAGGATTGGCAACAAGCTCTGAGAGGAGGTGAGTTCCCAAAAATCCTGTAGCCCCTGTGAGAACCTGAATAATGACAGGTATTAGCATATCCCCGTAATATAGAGCTCCAATTTTTGCCAGGACCTAACAATTAGAATACTCACTACAACATTCTCAAGAAGGGTACTTGAAACTAGTGATTGTTTCTCTGGAAAGACGGAATACTGCCGGATCATATCCCTCATTAAGGCCAGTTCGTCCTCAGGCTGGCTTTGCTTGCCTATTCGAAGGCCAAAAAGCTTTCGGGATAAAGTCATAATGTTGCCACAGTCATATACAATCATGCTCGGTAAGGATCGTTCATTCCCTCCCAAGTCGAGAGTCTGAATGATGAGACCTCTGATTTGAATAGCCTTCAGGCTATCAACTCCAGAGGAAAAGAAATCAGAGCCTGTGTTCAATTGGATGCCTAGCTCTCTGAATCTTGCTATAAGCCAGAACTCAAGCTCAAGAACATCCAGTACCAGAGTTCCAGATCGCTCTTGACTGCCTTCGAGTCGAGCGTAAGCGGCCTCGATGACCGATGCAAATTCTTTATAAAGCTATCAAGTAGATAAGTTGTGTAAGAAGAAATGAATAGCTCTTATACGTACTTGCCATCTCTTTATAGTAGATTTATCTGTTTCGGGAAATTTTGTATCATGTCCAATGATCACGACCATAGATCTCCCAATCTGCGAAAAAGCTTCGGCCTTTTTGTTTGCATCTTCGATACTCGGCCAAACACGGATCAGGTACTCATCGTCTGACATCTCGTTCGCTTCTTTAGTATCTGCCCTGAACAGAAGAATCCCGGGTACTGGTCTGTCCACTCCAAACACAACAGCCTCTTTCACTAGCGGGTCCTGCACAATCCTTCCCTCGATTAGCAATGGCAGTACTTTCTCGCCATTCAACAAGGTGACTCGATCGTCTGCCCGGCCAAGAAATTTCCAAGCATTTTCAATCGTTGGATGAGCAACGAAAAGATCTGAGGTGTGGAAGGAATTGGGAGGCTCATTAGAATTGGAAATGGATTTTGCGCGATGGCCGTCGAGTACCACGCATTCGCATACGCTACTATAATCGGCGATAGGCTTCATGAGCAGGAAAGGGCTCACATGGGCTGGTGGACGGAGGTAATTCCACGCTTTGTCGTTACGTGGCCGAGTTAGAGACGTGAAAAGTAGGGAGGCCTCAGTTCTGGAGCTGTTAGAACAGATTCGACCAAATGAGAAGTCGAGAAACTGGTAAACCTACGATCCAAACAAGCATCCAAGAAACACACCCCTCTCGATTAACATGTCTCCCAACTCATCTGGACAACGGCTCCCACTCGAACTAACGACTTTGCACTTGATCAATGCCTGAATTCCTCTCTCAGTCTCAGCCAATAGCTTCAAAACGTAAGGCACCGTCCATACAATCTCAGGACTCGCTGCTTCAATGGCATCGCACAGGGTGCTGTTAGTTTGGGGGACATGGCTGTTGAAGAGGTAGATAGTCTTCCGAGACCATATTGCCTGACTGTATGTGATTAGACCATGAGCATGAGAGAATGGCAAGGATTGAAAAGCAATAAGAGATGGCGTTGTGAGACATGTGACGATGAGTCTGGAGTTGGTGTAGTCGATGGGCTTTGGTAACCCTGTTGATCCAGAAGAATGGAGCATAATGTAACGTCTATGTTTCTCTGTAATGGGTTCAGCATTGCGGGAGAAAATGGGTGAAGTGTCGTTCGGATTATCATATATTTTCCGGGGAAGTATTGTGAGGCTTTGTATTGGGTAGGCTGTGTGGACCTTGGTCTCTTTCGCAAGCTGGGCGTGTTCGGGGGCATGTAAAAAAATGCGAGCTTCGGTCAATTTGAGGAGACTGGAAACCGCTGATGGCGGGAGGCGTGGTGATATGAGAAAGCTGGTGTAGCCAAGTCTACCAAGAGCATAGATATTAACAAGATAATCCAAGTCAGAAGTGCTATAAACTCCGACTACAGTTTCCTCTGTCTGAGAACTTCAGTCAATTTTAACATGCCAATGCAGAATTCCTCTAAAGTTTCTTACAACAGGTGGAAGGCCACTTTGGATCAACGCCTTTGCTGCTCCATCAACAAAGTGGTTCAACTTCTTGCCCGTAATGAATTCGTAGTCAGAGACACAAAGTCGGCTTTTTGGATATGCAAAGAGTGGTATTTTGGTTTCATCATTTGCTCGTTGAAGTATAAGTTGATCGAATGTATGTATCTTCTCATCTGTATTGTCCATATCGAATGCGGTAATTTGGAACAAAAATTAGAATGGTAGCTCCTCGGTTGGTCCAGGATACTCAAGTCGGGTTCTTCGTGGGAGAGAAAAGTACTCAGATACCGAGCAAAGTCTTCAAAGAACGATTTCTTCAGTTTTGATCAATAAGAGTCATTCTAACTGAGATTATGAATCGCAGTGAATACAAATGCAGTCAGCGGCAGTGTCGAATGAAGCATCCTTGGATTCTTGGTTCACATGCCGGATTTTCGACGCTACTCAAATCTTGCTTAATTGGGTTGCGCATATTTATCCTAGCTCCATGGATTAACAACAACCACATTGACCCTATTTGTCGTCTTTCCCTGGGGTAGGGATACTGCCTTATCATGTCCCACATTAACGATATATCTTTCCAATTAATTGGATCGGATCATTGAGGACGCAAAGCATCAGCTGTAAGTGGGGATAGACAATCCTCTTACTGCTTACCTCCAGATCTCATACAAAAGCGGCAATTACTACTCGGTATGAGAAGGCTCAGAGATGGTCAAAAGTGCTGCCTATCCAATTTTAGCACCTCTTATCTCGATCACAAGTAGTGCGGAACTTGTGAAGCTGTACTATTCGTGTGCTGAGCTCTCTTATTGATGATTGATCTTTGACTTGCTTGGATTTCTTTCAATACTTGAAGACGGAAATCATGGACGATATTCAAAAGATAAAACGTATTTCTAGCGGTGACATTATGGACGATACCTCAACCGAGTTTGTGTCAAGGAAAGAGCATCATGAAGTGACTCTTATTCCTCGTCCAAGTGAGGATCCCCTCGATCCATTGGTAAGTCGTACCTTCCCAATGGTCAAACCTTAGAATAATTTGTTCAATTTTAATCAACAGAACTGGCCAATGAGCAAAAAGATCAAAATATTTGCGGTCATCAGCTTTGCAACCTTCACCGGCTTTTCAGCATGTCTAGCCGGCCAGCTTCAAGTTGTTCCTCAATCAAAATTGTACAAAGTCACCACAAACCAAATGGCATATCAGGTAAGGTCCTTAATTCACGATACTTGACAGCCCTCGAAACTGATCATCTATAGAACTCCGCCGGTTCTGCAGGAATGGCTGCTGGCGGTTTCTTCTTCTTTCCATTATCCCACATAATTGGCAGGAGCTCTGCAATTTTTTGGTCTCTGATTGGAACTATGCTCAGTCAAGTATGGGCTTCTCAGATGACTAGTGCAAGCGATTACAACGGATTTATTGTTTCTCGGTTCTTTGGGGCGTTCTTTGGAAGTGTTGCCGGGGTTTTGGGGCCGCGCATCCTGGTTGATCTTTTTTTCCTGCATCAAAGAGGTATTTCCTTCCTTCCTTCGTTCAAATGTTTTTTTTTTGGTAATTTTGTGCACAGACTAACAGGTTAATTTTGTGTTCAGGCAGAGCCTTTACGGTGTTCCACTGGTGCTTCGACTTCGGTACGGTAGCTGGCCCAACATTATCTGCCCTCATAGCTGCACGCACTGATTGGACCTACACATACAAATGGACTGCGGGGCTTGTAGCGGCCTCTATCCTCCTTGTATTCTTCTTTTTACAGGAAACTTCCTGGGACAGAGAGGAGGGAGCAGTAAATTATCCCCCTCCCGCAAACTACTTCGCTGGCAGAATTGCAACGTTCTTTCCGGGAAACAGAGTCACTCTCAAAACCACATTCACACAAACGGTATAGAAACCTCCCTTCAATGAATGTGTCCAAAGCCTGACAGATCCTCAGTTGAAAGTAGCTACTACACCATTTATCATTGCAGCATCCCCAGTGACACTGGTTTTGAGCGTCTATACATTGATCAACTTCGGGTTTTATGTGGCAATGAATTCCATATCTCCTGTATTTCTGCAGAAGCCCGTCATCGCAGGAGGATATGGTTTCAATACCATGCAGAATGCTGAGTGTAAGTAAGCTTCCTCTACATGAACACTTTCTAACATACCTTGTCAGTCTCGTTTGCCCATTGGATTGGCATCGCAGTTGCTCTCATTTACGGGCAATGCCTATCCGACCGTCTGCCGTTGTATATGTGTACACGTTTCAATCATGGAGTGTGGAAACCAGAGTATCGCCTTCACGCCCTATGGGTTCCGTCCATAATCAACCCAATTGGTCTTGGCCTTTGGGGTGCTGGTCTACAATACCATTTATCCTGGGTCGTTCTTGCTCTCGCTCAAGTACTTGTCACGTTTGGAAGTCTGAGCATCACACCGATTACCGTGAATTATATCAATGAGTGTTTCATTGGCCATCCAGCAGAAGCAAGCATTGCGGTAAATGTGTACAGAGTGGGCTTTGGCTTGAGCGTTGCGTTTTATATCAAAAAGTGGGTTGCTGAGACAGGAGTTGGCTGGGCTTATGGAATGATGGCATTCTTTGAGATTGGAAGTTTTTGGTTTATTTTGCTCCTGATGTGGAAAGGACATGCTATCAGGGGGTTGACGTGGGGTCATTTGAGCCAAAGTGAAGAAGGAGATTATGTGGTGAAACAGGAGAGCGTGAACGAAAAGGTGTAGAAAAATATAACCGTGAAGAGGGCTGTTAACGCAAGGGTTGGGCTTTGGGATCTAGCTCTGACAACGAGGTTTACTGCGTTAATCTTCCAGTCCAAATTTCACTTAATTCGAAAATTTGTCATGCTCCGCTATTTCATTGACGATGAATGCAGGTTGTACGCGGATTACTGCATAAAATGACGGACTCACAGTGTACGTATGCTTGTAAGTTGACTGCGGGGCCTGCTTTCAGCAGACTTGTCCACTGAAAGCCCGATTCTATCGGGCCCCCGCCCTAAGAGCAGGGTGTAACGAGTAAGCCACGAACATGGGGTACACGTTTTTGGGCCTTGTCCCCTGTAGAACACGGCTTACCTCGGTAACAGTGGCCTAGCCATTACCTACGGAAGGTCTTAACGAGTAAAGTAGCGGCTGCACCGCCTCGTTGTCCCGCTAGCAGCTCACTAGCCCTTGGATGTTTTACAGCGCCGGATAGCAACCGTCTAGGGCACAATGGCTAGGATCACAGGGG
>Ga0302325_10014855_pt1 | contig 16561 bp, 13 predicted proteins | sample Palsa_T0_2_FD_201948 | JGI IMG/M metagenome (GOLD analysis project Ga0302325, IMG submission 201948) | Peat permafrost microbial communities from Stordalen Mire near Abisko, Sweden - Palsa_T0_2 | ecosystem: Environmental > Terrestrial > Soil > Palsa > Peat permafrost | place: Sweden: Abisko... | reverse complement strand
TACCCCGGCCTCACCAAACCCGGGGCCCCTGGGGCCCGCCGCCCCACCTTCGATCTCAGCATCGGAATCTTCGTGTCACGCGAGGATTTTGACCTACAGTTGCACAGATAAAATTCGAAGTTCGAAATTAGAAATTCGAATTTTTCACCCATGCTCTTCTTCCTGAAAAAATTCATCGCGTTCTGGCTGATGCCGCTGCCGTTTTGCGTCACCCTGATCGGCGTGGGCTGGTGGTTGACCCGCTCGCCTGGCCGCGCCCGGGGCGGCCGGCTCCTGGTGGCAGCCGGAGCGGTCCTGCTTCTGTTCTTCAGCAATAATCTTGCGAGCATCCGGCTGCTGCGGCCGCTGGAAAGCGTCTACGCTCCGATCCCGGAGTTCATCCCGGCCGAACCTCCGCCCGCGGCGCTGGTCGCGTGCCAATACGTCGTGGTCCTGGGCGGCGGTCATGCGGACATGGCGGGCCTGTCGGCCGTGAACAAGCTTTCCACCTCCAGCCTGTCGCGCCTCACCGAGGCGGTCCGCCTGCTGCGTGAATTGCCCGCCGCCCGGCTCATCGTCAGCGGGCCCGCAGCCCGCGACCATCCGAGCCACGCCTCCATCCTGGCCCGGGCCGCCGAATCGCTCGGCGTCGATCCGGGCCGCATCCAACTCATCGATACCGCGCGCGACACCGAGGACGAGTCCCGGGCCGTGAAGGCGATCGTCGGGGACGCCCCGATCGCGCTGGTGACCTCGGCCTGGCACATGCCGCGCGCCGCCGCCGATTTCCGCGCGGCCGGCGTGAACGCCCTCCCCTGCCCGGCCGACTTCAAGTCCCGGACCGCGGATGATTTTCGCCCGAGCGACCTTTCCTGGGACGCCGAGTCGCTCGAGCGCAGCACCGCCGCAGTCCACGAGCGGCTGGGGCGGCTCTGGATGAAGTTAAAGTAGGTGGGGCGGCGCGCCCCTGCGACGCCCGATTGAAGGTAGACGCTGCCTCTTGGCTGCGTTTCGTGTGAGGAACGCAGCGGGACGCAGCGTCTACTTTTTGGGCATCGCAGGGGCGCGCCGCCCACCTCAAGGAAGATTTCGAAGTTCGAAATTTTTATCCATTGCTTCGCCCGGCTCCGCGCCCAAAATAACCGCAACCATGAGCGATCAAAAGGATCTCCTCACCACGAACCGCAAGGCGCTGACCGTCAATCTCGACGGCCTGAAGTACGGCACGTTCGCCGAGATCGGCGCCGGGCAGGAGGTGGCCCGGGTGTTCTTCCAGGCCGGCGGCGCGTCCGGCACCATCGCCAAGACGATATCCGCCTATGACATGACGTTCAGCGACGCGATCTACGGCAAAGCCCCGCGCTACGTCTCGCAGGAGCGCCTCAAGCTGATGCTCGACCATGAATATCTGCTGCTGCTCGAGCGCCTCTCCGCCATCCGCGGCGGCAAGACGACGTTTTTTGTGTTTGCGGATACCGTGGCGGCCAGGAACTACAAGGGGACCAACGAGGCGCACGGCTGGATGGGGGTCCGCTTCCAGACCGATCCGCTCGGCGAGCCCAGCGACATCCTCCTGCACATGCGCATGTGGGACAAGGAGAACGTCCTCCAGCAGGAGGCGCTCGGCATCGTCGGGACCAACCTGATCTACGGGGCGTTCTTTTACCGCGACGATCCGATCAAGCTCATCCAGTCGTTCCTCGACAACCTCAGCTCCGATCGCATCGAGGTCGACATGCTGCAGTTCAGCGGCCCGGCGTTCCGCCAGGTGGACAATCGCCTGATGTCCCTCCACCTCGTGCAATTCGGCCTCACCAACGCGGTGATGTTCGGCCCCAACGGCGCCGTCCTGCAGCCGTCCGAAGTCCTGCACAAAAAGGCCATCCTGGTGGAGCGCGGCAGTTTCCGGCCCGTCACGCATGTGAACGTGGACATGCTCAATTGCGCCACGGCCCAGTTCGTCCAGGAGCCGCTGGTCAAGGGCAAGGACGTCATCGTGCTCATGGAGATCACCATGAACAACCTGCTCGCCGCCGGCGCGCTCGACGCCCGGGACTTCCTTTCGCGCGTGGATCTGCTCGGCGACATCGGGCTTACCGTCCTCATCTCGAATTACTCGGAGTACTACCGGCTCACCTCCTACTTCCGACGCTACACCAAGGACATGATCGGCGTGGCCATGGGGATCAACAATCTCCTCGAGATTTTCAACGAGAAATATTATGAGAATCTCGAGGGGGGAATCCTCGAGTCGTTCGGCCGCCTTTTCCGCAACGCGGTGAAGCTTTACATTTACCCGATGCGCCAGGAGGCCTATGACCGCTACCTGGCGACCGCCCAGTCCGCTGCCGCGCCCGGATCGTCGGGCAGCCACGCCTTCGCGGCCAGCGTGCTGATCAACGCCAAAAATGCCCAGGTGACCGACCACCTGCGCAACCTCTACGACCACCTCGTCCAGAACCATTACATCGAGAGCATCGTCGGCTTCGAACCCACCATCCTGCATATCTTTTCCCGCGATGTCCTGCGCCGCATCAATGAGGGCGACCCGACCTGGGAAACGATGGTGCCGAAGCCCGTGGCCGATGCGATCAAGCGTCGCGGATTGTTCGGGTACAAGGCTCCCCCGACGTAGTAGACGCGACTTTCAGTCGCGTTCCTCCAGTAGGAACGCAGCGGGACGCAGCGTCTACTTTTTTTCGTATGCTCTTCCACAAATACCACGCGCTCGGCAACGACTACGTCGTCCTAAACCCTGCCGACTTTCCCGCGTGGACGTGCCCGACCGCCGGGCAGATCCGCCTGGTCTGCCATCGGAACTTCGGGCTCGGCTCCGATGGCATCCTCTGGGGGCCCCTGCCGGCGCCGCCCGGCGCATTCGGGCTGCGCATCTTCAATCCGGACGGCTCCGAGGCGGAAAAGTCGGGCAACGGGACCCGGATCTTCGCGCGTTTCCTATGGGATCAGGGTTTCACCCAGGGCGAGCCCGCCCTCGCCATCGAGACGCCGGGCGGCGTGGTCCGGGCGGTCGTCAAGGAGGGCGGCCACCTCATCACCATGGAGATGGGGTCGGTGAGTTTTTCCAGCGATAAAATCCCGGTCACCGGCCCCCGGCGGGAGGTCATCAACGAGCAGATCGCCATCCAGGACCGTGAATTCACCTTCTGCGCCGCTACGATCGGAAATCCGCATTGCGTCATCCCCGCGGCCGAAATTTCCCCCGCCCTCGCGAAACGCTATGGCCCGGATATCGAGGTGCACCCCCTTTTCCCGCGCCGGACCAACGTCCAATTTCTAAAAGTGCTCGACCGGGGCAACATTCGCATCGAAATCTGGGAGCGCGGGGCCGGTTATACCCTAGCCTCGGGCACGAGTTCCGCCGCCGCCGCCGCGGTCGCGCACCGGCTCGGCCTGGTGGATCGCAACCTGAAGGTGCACATGCCCGGCGGCACGCTCGACGTCGGAATCGGTGCGGAATTCGCCATCACGATGACCGGCACCGTCAATCACGTGGCGGACGGGACGCTCCATCCGGAGCTGTTTGCCATGAAACTCCCGGAATGAGCGCGCGGGACGCCCAAAGTAGACGCGGCATGATGCCGCGTTCCTTCAGTCGGAACGCAGCGGGACGCAGCGTCTACCTTCCGATCCTCCTCACGCTCGGCTGTTTCGCGGCCTTGCTCAGCATTTTGCTTTGGCCCGCCTGGCGCCACAATCCGGACGTCTCGCACGGACTGTTCATGCCGGTTGTCTTTATTTTTCTGATCTACCATGCCCGCTCGGCGGGTCCGCGGCGCTATCTTCACGATGGAGGGAGGACGTTCGCCGCCACCGCCGCGCTCGCGGCGGCCGGACTGGCTCTCCTCTTCGTCGGGGGCCTTTATGCCGCGGCCGTCGACTGGTCGAATGCGCTGGTGGCTTTTTTGCTCGCGACCGCGCTCTCCCTTCTCCTCGGCGGCGCCCTCGTCGTTTTTGCCGACGACCGCGTTCGCTGGATCCCCTTCAACTGGACGGCCTGCGTCGCCGCCGGCCTGTGGCCGCTCAGCGCGCCGATCCCGCCCGGCACGTACACGCGCCTGACGGTGGGATTGCAGATCTGGGTGAGCGACGCCGTCGTTCACACGCTGCACGCGTTCGGCGTGGTTGCCTTTCAGCAGGGCAACGTCATCCAGCTCGCCACCGCGGCCGTCGGGGTCGAGGAGGCCTGCAGCGGCGTGCGCAGCCTGGTTTCCTGCGTCTTTGTGGGGATTTTTTTCTCGGCCTCCCTCGTGAGCCGGCCGCGCGCCCGCGCGCTGATCATCGCGCTCGCCGCGCCCCTGGCGCTCGGCATGAATTTCATTCGCTCGCTGACCCTGACCCTCCTCGCCAACTCCGGCGTGGATATCGCCGGGACCTGGCACGACGCGACCGGATATGCCGTGCTCGGGATCACGGCGGCGCTGCTGGCGGGCCTGGCGCTGTCGCTGGAGCGCGGAACGCGGAGGACTTCGCCCGCTGACGATCAACGTAGCATGGGCTTCCAGCCCATGAGTTCCAACGATCATGGGCTGGAAGCCCATGCTACGTCTAGGGCTGCTGTCGTCGGCCCGCGCATCCTCGCCGCCGCCCTGGCGCTTTCCTCCATCCTCATCGTGGTTTTTTACGCCAACACCCGCCCCGCGGTCCATCGCGACGCTCCGGTCCCGGACCTCTGGGCCATCCTGCCGGAATCGTCACCGGGATGGACGGTGACGACGAGCACGGACCTCTATCAGTTCAGCGATCTTCTCCAAACCGACGTCCTGGCGCAGCGCACCTACCGGCGGGACCGGCCCGAAGGCGCCCTGGAAGTCATCCTGTACACCGCCTATTGGCGTCCGGGCCAGGCATCGGTCAGCCTCGTCGCGACGCACACTCCCGAGGCATGCTGGCCCGGCTCGGGATGGGTGCAACAGCCGCTGCCGCAATTGCACGAACCACTGGCGGTCGGCGGCCGCAATCTCGCCGACGCCCAGGCGGGGCTGTTCACCAGCGAGAGCGGGTCCCAATACGTCTGGTTCTGGCATCTGTACGACGGCCAGCCCATCCGCTTCATCAACCCGTATTCGCTCCGGCGCCTCCTGCACATCGCCTTTCTCTACGGCTTCCGGCATGAAGGCGACCAGGTGTTCGTCCGCGTTTCGAGCAACCGGCCCTGGGCGGAATTCGCGAACGAGCCGTTTCTGCGGCAGTTCTTCGCCAAGTTGCAGCCGCTGGGACTTTGACGTGGGCGCGAGTGTTCCCTGTTGAGGTGGGGCGGCGCGCCCCTGCGACGCCAGTTGGACTCTGCGGGAGATTTCGCGCGGTCGGCGCCGAACGGCGTCGCGGGGGCGCGCCGCCCCACCATCAGGAAAGCGTCCTGCCGCGTCTACGGCTTGACGATCGCCCGCGCCTCTCCAATCTCACCCTGTTTCCGCGCCACTAGTTCATCGGTAGAACGTGAGCTTCCCAAGCTTGAGAGGAGGGTTCGATTCCCTCGTGGCGCACCACCCTCGCCTGGCCGCCGGCGTGCAGAGGAAAGATTTATCCCATGAAAACATCACGCTGCCTCATTGTCTGCCTGACGGCGCTCGTGTCTTCCGCCGTCTTTGGCCAGCAGGCGGGACCACTGCAGTCCTACCCCGTCGCTACCGCGCCTGGATTGACCAAGTTCGACCTCGATTTCCCCGGCGGCACGCCCGGAGAACTCGTGACCGCCATCCGGACCGCCATGGGCCGGCCGCTGAATGCGATCGTCCCGAGCGAGGACGCCAAGCTGCAATTGCCGCCGCTCAAATTGGCGCGGGTGGACGCCGCTCAATTGTTCCACGCGCTTTTGATGGCCAGCCATCATCGGGAAGTGCACATCGGAACGAACTCCGGACACAAGCAAAGCTACGACTACCGGGACGTCTATTACGGCTTCTGGACCTCCGGGCCAGCCACGGACGACTCGATCTGGTATTTTCACAACGACCGGATATTCCCGCTCGCGGCGCCGCCAAAATTCGCCCGATTTTATCTGCTCACCCCTTACCTGAACCGCGGGTTTACGGTGGATGCCGTCACCTCCTCGATTCAGACCGCCTGGAAGATGCTCGGCGCGCCGACCGTGCCCGATGTGAGTTTTCAAAAGGACACGAACCTGCTGATCGCGGTGGGCAAACCGAGCCAGCTCGACACCATCGACGCCGTGCTCAGGGCGCTGCGCGCCGCGCCGCTGACCGCCGCCGCCCCCAGCAAATAAAAAAGCGGCGGCAGCGCTTTTAGGCCCAGCCCGGTTGCATGAAAAGAAACGACGCCTTTGTGTTCGTCGTCTGCGGGGAGCGGCATGCCTCCCGCCTGAACATTGCGCTCAAGTTTCTCCGGCATTTCTCCCGCTGCGACATCATCGTGGTCAAGGGTCGGACCCGCCTGAAGGTGGATTGCGACCGGGTGATTGAGCCCCCGATCCCGGCGGGCCTGAACAACCACCAGGCCAGCATCTTCCTCAAGACCTCGCTGCACCGGATTCTGGCCCCCGAAGGGCGGCGGTTTTGCTACCTCGACAACGATGTGATCGCGGTCGCCGGCGGCGTGGACGCGGTGTTCGCGCACGCCCTCCCGCCGATCTCCTTTGCCGCCGATCATTGCGATCTCCAGGAGTTCAGCCGGTACGCGGTGCGCTGCGACTGCACCGGCCGCAAATGCGAGCATCTGCACGCCGCCATCGGCGAGCTGTTCGGAGTCAGCGTCCTGGACAAGGCATGGCGCCATTGGAACGGCGGCGTCTTCGTTTTCGACGAGCGCTCCGCCGAGTTCATGGAGCTTTGGCACCGCTATACCCTGGCGGCTCTTCGCCATCCTTACTGGCGGGAGCGCGACCAGGGCAGCCTCGCGGCCGCCGCGTGGAAGCTGGGTTTGCAGCAGCATCCGACCCTGCCGCGGGAATATAACTTCATCGTCGATCCCTACGACGGGGCCCCGCGCGCCGGGCGGGCCGGGTTGAAGACCCGCTTGCTGGCGCCAAATGAGACCTACTCGCTGGACGGAGAGGTCAAAAAGCCGCATCCGTCCCTGGTGCATTTCATCAACGGGGGAGTCGGCCGGCATGGCTGGAAAAATTGGGACGAGGCGGAGCGCCTGCTGGCGGCGGCGGCCCCCGCCGCATCGCCCGCGCCCCCGGGCGCGTTGTCCGACGATAATCGCCGCGTGCATGGCCTGTGGATCGGTTCCGAGCTTTCGAAGCTGGAGCTGCTGACGATCAGGTCCTTTCTCCGCCACGGCCACGAGTTTCACCTCTGGCTTTACCAAAGCCTGGCGACCCCGCTTCCGCCCGGGGTGGTCGTCGAGGACGCCAACGAAATCATCCCGCAAAGCCGCATCATCCGGAAGGCGGACACCGATATCGAGACCGGGGTGGGCAAGGGCAGCTACAGCTCGCCGTTTTCCGATCTTTTCCGCTACAAGCTTCTCTACGAAAAGGGCGGATACTGGGTGGACATGGATGTCACGTGCCTGCGCCCGTTCAATTTTGCCGAGCCCTACGTTTTCCGGTCGCACCGGGTCGGCGTGGTGGGGAATATCATGAAGTGTCCGCGGCACAGCGAGCTGATGAAGGTGGTTTCCGCGCGGGTCGAAAGCCAGGCGAACGCCCACAGCGAATGGCTGATGCCGAACCGGGTGCTTTCCCGGGCGGTCCGCCGGCTGGGCCTGACCCGCTACATTCGCTCGGGCATCTGGAACGACGAGTCGTGGTGGCGCGCCATCCGGCCTCTCACCCTGGGGGTGGAGCCGATCCCGGAGGGCTGGTTCGCGATCCACTGGATCAACGAGTTTTGGCGGATGCTGAAGGAAACCGGGGGCGTTTACCGCGGGCGGCGGCTGTTCGAGGTCGTTCCCGACAAGGAAAATCCAAAGCCGGGCAGCGCGCTCGCCCGCCTCTATGCCGAATACGGTGGAGCGGCCGCCGACCGACTGAACGGCGGAGCCGCCCGCCCGTCCCTGGATCTTCCGCTTAATCGACCGGCGCCGCGGCAACCGGCCGCCCCGCATTTCCTGATGACCAGCCATCTCAATGTGCTGCTCCCCAGCCTGGCCCGCGGCGGCGCGGAGCGAATCGTGCTGGACACCCTCGCCGGGCTGCGGCGGCGGAACGCTACCGGGAAACTCTTCATCGTGAACCGCACCCGTCCCAGCTACGCGGTCGAGCCAGCGGACGGCATCGCCGTTATTCCGCTCGATGCGCTGGACGCCCGGGCGAAACTGGCGGCAGTTGCGACCGAAGTGCTGGCGTCGCCCGAACCGCTCCTGTTTACCCACATGATCAAGGCCGACCTGCTCCGCTCGTTGTGGGAGCGGGGCGTGGAAACGGTTCCGGTCATCCACAACATGCGGCCGTCCTGGCAGGATCCGCCCGCCGCCTTCGATCACCCCAAGGTGCCCTTTATCGTGGCGGTGTCCGAAGCCGTGGCGCAGCAATTGCGCGCGGACGGCTGCCCCCGGCCGGTGGTCGTCCTCCGGCATGAATTGCAGCGGTGGTTCAACCCGGACGACCAGCAGGAGAATCGGCGCCAGATTCGCGAGCGCCATGGCATCGCCGACGGCACCCTCGTCATCGGGATGGTCGGCGCGTTCAAGGCGCAAAAGGCCTATACGCGCGCCGTGCGGGTGCTGGCAAAGATCCGGCAGCTCTGTCCGGCCAAGCTGATGATCCTCGGCTCCTGGGATCACGACTGGGGATACGGCCGCCAAGCCTATGAGGCGACCTGCCGCCTGGCGCTGGAGCTGAACGTGATCACCGATTTGCTGGCGCTCGGGCCCGTGCCGGACGCCGAGCGCCATTTTGCGGCGTTCGACGTCTATTTGAACACCAGCGCCTACGAAGGCCTGAGCATAGCCCTGCTGGAGGCGGTCCAGACCGGTTGTCCCATCGTCACTTCGGATGCGGGCGGAAACCGCGAGGCGCTGCCGGAACGCGCCGTCCTGGTGGAGGATTCCGCGGATATCGACGCCTATGCGACGGGGATCGTGCGCGTGCTCCAGGCCAGGGACCGGATCCTGGTCCAGAAGCCGCCGGATTTCGATCTGGTGCCGCGTTTGTGGTGTCTGATGGGCCGCTACCGGCGGCCGGACAATTTCCGTCCGCTGGCCGGCCGCACCGGCACCCTGTTTTTGACCGACAACCTGAACATCGGGGGTGCCCAGCGCTCGCTGGTCAACCTGCTGGAGCGATTACCGCCCGGGGGAAAATGGCTGGCCGTTTTGCAGCCGGTCTATTGCCAGGAATTTCTGGATTCGATTGAAAGTCGCGGCGTTCCGGTTCTCTCCGTGCACAACGCCACCGACTACCTCGACCAGGTCGAACGAATCCTCTCCCTGGTCGAGCGCCTGCAGGTCCGCACCCTTTGCTTCTGGAACGCGGATGCGCGCCTCAAGCTGCTTTTGGCGAAGATCCTGCCGCCGGAATCCGTTCGCCTGGTGGATGTGAGCCCCGGGCCGTTTCTGTTCCTGGAGATGGACGGTTCCGGCGAATTCCAGCGCCGGATCTCCTTCCGGTCGGCGGATTACTGGGCGCGCCTGGATCATTTCGTGGCCAAGCATTCCGGCGGCGCTCCTCCCGGCCTGCCGGTGGATGGCGGAAAAGTGATTATGATCCCCAATGGCGTCCCGGCGGCCGAAGCAACGCCTCCCGCTTCCCCCCTCCCCCCTCCCGCCTTCCCGAAGGGCGTTTCTCCCGATCTCGTGATCGGCGCGGTCTGCCGCATCACGCCGCGCAAGCGGGTCGACTTTCTCATCGACATGATGGCGGAGCTGAATGCGCAGCTCCCGGGCGCCGCGTTGGTCGTGGTCGGCGGCGTCGACCCGCGCCACGCGGAATATTGGACGAATCTGCTTGCCCGCCTCCATGCGAAGGGCGTCGCCAATGTCCACTTCGCCGGTCCGCAGGCCGAGGTCGCGCCCTATCTTCGCCTGTTCAAGGTGCTCGTCATGATCTCCGACACGCCCGGCTGCCCCAACGCTTCGCTCGAAGCGATGGCGATGGGCGTCCCGGTGATCGCGAACTCCGCGGGCGGCACGCCGGACCAGGTGCGCCACGGCGTCAACGGTTATCTGGTCGGCGGTCAGGACCCCCGGGAGATGGCCGATCACGTCCGTTATCTCCTGGCCAACCCCAAAGTCCAGCGGCGTTTCGGCACGGCGGCGCGGTCCACGGTCGCCAAAAAGTTTTCGATGGACCAAATGGTGCGGAGGTTCCAAGTTTTGCTCGAAACGCCGGTCAAGGCCCAGTCCAGGATCGTCCGGTTTTCGCGCCCCAGTCATCGGCTTTCCTCCACGTTTCTCGAATCGGCGGAATCACGACATGCATAAGATCATCGTACGCCTCCCCGCCGATCGGGATTACACGGGACTGCTCGAGATCGAGGGACCCGGCCGAAAGCGGATCGCGGGGCCCTTCGCGGTCTGCGGACGGGCCGATGACCAGGGGGCGCGCGATAAGGGCAATCCCCGGCGAAATCCACTCCTGGCCGCCGGCGACACGCCGCTGGGCGAATTTCAAGCGGTCAAGATTGTCGAGAGCGGACCGGGCACGCCTTACGACGGCGCGGAATACGGCTCGGCGGGCATCGTCCTGCTCGAGCCCCGGCGCGGCGACGCCGCGCTCGCCGACGCCAACGGCCGTTTCGTCTTTTTGATTCATGGCGGGGCGACCGCGCGGCACGGGGCGCTGCGCCCCACCGACGGTTCCCTGCGCCTGTCGAACCGCGACCAGCGCGCATTGATCGGCGTCTTGCGCCGGATCGGCGACGCCCCATGCCACTGTGTGCCCCTGAAGGCGGGGGATGCGGGCGGCAAAGTGGCGGTTGCGAAGGCATCGCCCCGCGACGACCGCCCGTCCTCCGCAGGCGAAATCACCAACCTGTCCCGCCGCTTATGGCTGCGCAACATGGCGCTGGCCACCGGCGTCTCCGTGGTCGTTCCCAGCGTGCTGGTGTTCTCCCTGCAATCGGCTTTTGGCGCCACGGCGGATGCCGATTACCCAAATCCCGCTCCGCCGGCGCCACCCGAGCCTTCGCCACCTCCGGATCCCGATGACAAAAATTTGCTGGCCCAAAACAATGTCCCGCTGCAGCCCTTTCCCCAGGAGAACCCCAATGTGACGCTGGCCGGTCCGGGGCAACCACCGGGGCCGGGTGCCGACAAGACCGCCGCCGACAACCTGAACAGCGCCAACGGTCATATTCCCGATATAAATTCGCCAGACCTCGACCACGCCAAGGACGGATCGAACCAGACGTTCGACACTCAAAATCACGTTCCCGGTGGCAACGGGCCGGCGGTCAGCGTGCCACCCTCCGTTTCAACTCAAACCGCGCCCGGCGGAAGCGGCGGGGGCGGCGCCGGTCAGGGAGGAGGCGGTTCCGGTGCCACTCCATCGGCGCCGGCCACTCCGGGCACCCCGACCGATGCGCAAACGATCAGCGACCAACAAAACAAGATACCTGCGGTTCAAAAGCCGAAGGGATTTCGCACGTCCGCCCCGCCTCCCCCGTCACCGGCAACGCCCGCCGCGCCGCCGGCCAACAACAATCAACCGGCGCCAACGCGCAAGCTTCCGGGTTTGGGCGGGGCGCCCGGCGGCGACGTGACCACCTGACGGTCCTTGGCGATGAAAATCCGCCCCCTCCCCCTCGTGGCCTGGGTCGCGCTCTTCGTGATCGGCATCGCGGCCAAGGCGACCGTGCTGACGCCGCCCGCCCCCGTTCCCGCCGCCGCCGCGATCGATCAAAGTCCTGACAATCTCGCGCTCAAGCAATCGCTTGACCTGGAATGCCAGAACCTCCTCCAGATGTATCAGTCGACCGAACCGGGAGCCGAGCAATACGTGGCCCAGTACGCGAACCAAACCGTGGTGAGCGGATCGCCGGAGGAGGCGGCCGGTCTGGCCGCTTATCAGCAAATCAAGCCGGGAGTGGACGCCTATAACCAGGCATTGGCCGCGTATTCCACCCGGTTGAAACAGCTTCGCCTCGCGCCTATCGTGACGGGCCCCCCGCTGGCCACCCGGGTCAATCTTTACGTCGATCTTTCCACCCTGCTGGCGCGGAACGACGTCAAATATAATCTGGCCAGGATTCAGGCGGAAATCGACGGGATCCGCCAGGCGCTCGCGACGCTCGACGCCGTGCGCAACATGAATGCCTCGCAGCTTGAGGAATGGCAGAAAGCCAGCGCGGACGCGTCCAACGAGGCCTGGAAACTCGGCGCCAGCATGACGATCGATCTCATCTCGGCCAACTTGAAGGATCGCGGCGACGCGCTCGACCAGCAAATCGAGCAGCAGACCGGCTCGCTTAAAACCGAAACCGATCCGGACAAGGTGAAGCAGATCCAGGACAGCATCGACAACCTGGGCACGCAAAAGGCGCGACTGGACACGGCGCTGGAGGCCGTCGCCGCCGCCCAGGGCGGCGCGGACCAGGGCGAGAGCGAGGCAGGGAACACCGCGCTCGAAAAGGCATGGGAACTCGCCTCGCAGACCGGAGCGCTGCCCCCGGGCGCCAGCGAGGCCAAGGACATGGTGGATTCCGCCTATTTGGTCGCGGTCCAATGCGTGAGCGCGGTGCGGGTCGATGCGGTCAACGCCAACGCGGACCAGTACCTCAAGGCGGTCACCTCCTTGAGCCAGAAAATGAAGCAGCTTGTGGACTTGAAGAACCAGACGGCGGCGGCGAATCCATAAGGCTCAAATCATGAGGCTCATTCAGCTAGCCCGGGGCGTCTGGCGGCGGGTGCGGGAGCGGATTTCGTTCATCGATTTCAAGCTCAGGCAGCGCCGGCACCTGAAAAAGCAGAAGGCCGACGACCCGAATATTTACCCCCTGTGGTGAGCACGGGAAGCAATGGGCCTTCGCGAGCTAATCACGCCATCGGGACTTCCGCCCACCGGCTACCCGGCTGGGCAGCAGGTGGAATGGCTGTTCGGCGACAATCCTGAAAACTACCGCCGCCGCGGCGGCCACCCGATCTACGGCGAAAAGGACATCACCTACCGCTTTAACTCCCTCGGGTATCGCTGCCCGGAATTTGACGTCGAGGCCGAGACTCGCATCGTGGCGATCGGGTGCAGTTGCGTGCTCGGGGAAGCCCTGCCGCAGGAAGCGCTCTTCCATGAGATATTCGCGGAGCGGCTCCGGGCCGAATCGAAACGGAAAGTCGTGCTGTGGAACCTGGGAAAGTGCGGTGCCAGCAACGACTACATCAGCCGGCTGCTTTACCTGGCCGTCCCGCGCCTGGATCCGGACATCGTCCTGATCAACTTCACCGGCGTCGCCCGGCGCGAATACCTCTCGGTTCAGGACCGGCTCATCAGCTACAATCCGGCGGTTGAACCGTCCGAGCCGGTGGTGGGGGAAATTTACCGCCATATCGCGGCCCTCGGCAGCCGGTTCGACGACGAGCTCAATTTCTTCCGGAATTACAAGGCCGTGGAGCATCTGCTGGCCGGCCGGCAATGGCTGTTCTCCCACGTCAATCCGCGGGAATTTGCACCCGTCACCGCCCACCTCGACCTGTCCCGCTGCGCCGGCCGGTTGCACGTGGTCGACAAGGCTCGCGACGGCGGACATCCCGGACCCGAAAGCCACCGCCTCCTCGCGGGGCAATATTGGGCCCGGTTCACACAACCGGCGCCCCCGTCGTGAATCTTGGCGATATCCTCGCGACCTCGGGACTCCCGCCCACCGGATACCCGGCCGGAGGCGAGCGCGAGTGGCTGTTCGGCGACGATTTGGAAAATTACCGCCGGATCGGCGGCCATCCGATTTACGGCGAACACGACATTATCTACCGCTTCAATTCCCTCGGTTATCGCTGCCCGGATTTTGACGCCGCCGCCGACATTCGCATCGCGGCGGTCGGCTGCAGTTGCGTTTTCGGCCACGGGCTGCCGCAGCCGGCCCTGTTCCATGAGATCTTCGCCGAGCGGCTCCGCCGGGAGTCGAACCAGAAGGTCGTGCTGTGGAACCTGGGAAAGTGCGGCGCCAGCAACGATTACATCAGCCGGATCCTTTACCTGGCCCTGCCCCGGCTCGACCCGCATATTGTCCTGGTCAATTTCACCTATGGCGCGAGGCGCGAATACGTGTCGGTGCAAAACCAGCTCGTGAGCTACAACACGGCGTTCAGGCCGGCCGACGAGGTGGTCAAGGGCATTTGCGGCCACTTTGCCGCCCTCAGCAGCCGCTTCGATGACCAGCTCAACTTCTTCAAAAACTACAAGGCGGTGGAGTTCCTCCTCGCCGGCCGGCCATGGCTCTTTTCCCACGTCAATCCGCGGGAATTTGCACCGGTCACCGCCCAGATGGACCTGTCCCGGCATGCCGGCGGGTTGCCCACCGTCGACCAGGCGCGCGACGGCATCCATCCCGGCCCGGAAAGTCACCGCCTCCTGGCGGAAGGCTATTGGGCGAAATTCACCGCCCTTGGCGGCACCGGGCCCGGATGCGGTCGAGTTCTCCAAACCAAATCGCGCGGTTCTGTTTGAGCGCGGATCCCAAATCCCCGGCCTGGGCCTCCATCGCCTCCAGGACCTTCCGCAGCTCGGATACCGGGAGCGTGTAAATCCCAAATTGCGGGGGATTGAGCACCGTGTTCAAGCCCACCGGACAGCCCCAGGAATCCGCCAGCAGGCAGAAATCGCCGAATTCGTGCCAGTTCTGCCGCATGAGACAATACGTGATGCAAAATGAGGTTTTCCGGGCGCGGGCGTAGTCGCGAAAGCGCCGCGCGTTCTCCATCACTTCCTCATAGACCGCGTTGACCCGGATGCCCTCCACCGTCGCCTTGGTCGCGCCGTCCATCGACACGGCGAAGCCCATGGGGATATGCTCGAGGACGCGCTCGACCCGGGCATTATACTGGGTGCCGTTGGTGGTGACATGGCACGAAACCGGGAGTTGCTCCGCGATCAATCGCTCCCACAGCGTGTGGTATTCCCCGATGAGGAACGGCTCCCCGCCGAGAAACTTCAGGCGCTTCACATGGGGCAGGTACTTCCAAAGCGAGGCGAAGAAAGCCTCCGAATACAGGCGCGGCAGCGGCGGAAGCTTCTCGCGCCGGGCGCGGATCGCGGAGGACCAGTCGCCCCGGCACATGATGCACTCGAGATTGCACGCGTTGCTGATGGAGAACTCCATCTGCTGCGGCCACAACGGCGCTTCCTCCGGCACGCCGAACGCGTCGAACCGGCGCATCGCCGCGTTGGCAAAGGTATCCTCGTTCTGGGCGCGGCAAAAATCGCAACCCGGCCCGTACCGGTATTCCTTCAGGGCCTCGCGCAGGATTTTTACCTTCAGGCCGTTCCAGATCTCGTCGAGGCTGCTCTCGAGGATGCTGCCGGCGGGGTGTTGCCAGTTATGGCAGCAGACCCGCACGCGGCCCTGGTTGTCAAAATAGAGGGACGAGTATGGCGCATAGCACAGCGCGCGCACGGCCTTGTCCGAGAAATTTCTCGTCCGATCGTAGGCGGCGAGGGCGGTCGAATCCATTTTCCAGGGTGGGCGCAAAACTCCGGGACCCAGACTGAAGGCGCCCCGCAAATTTATCAATCTTTCCAGGACACGGGCTGGAAGCCCGTGCTACGGTCGTTCCACGCGCGAAACGACGCGGTCCGGCGCCGGGCGCGCATCGCCAAGCCCACGGGCGTGATGACGCAGAAATAAACGAGGATGAGCAAACCCGAGAGGATCGTCCGGCCAATCCAGACGGACGCGGCGCGCAGCGGCCCAGGGGTTGAGTTGACGGAGCTGGGTGGCATGCCGGAAATTCAATCGGGTTCAAAACGGCGGAGCCAGTCCTGCCGTTCGACCTCGCTGGCCGGAAGGCGCGGCTGGCGCTCGCGCTCGAGCCAGCGGCTGCCGACCACCAGCCGGTCGATCCCGGTCGCCATGAAACAGCGGTAAGCATCCTCGGCGGAATTGACGATGGGCTCCCCGCGCACGTTGAAGGAGGTGTTGACCATCACGGGGCATCCCGTCGCCGCGGCAAATCGCTCGAGCACGCCGCGCATGAAGGGATGGCGCCGCGCGTCGACGGTTTGCACGCGCGCGGAGCAGTCGACGTGCGTGACGGCGGGGATCGTCGAGCGCGGCACCTGGAGAAGCTCGATGCCGGCGCGACCTCCCGGGTCGGCCGCGATCCGGCGCGCGCCCCGCACCGGGGAGACAAATTGCATATAGGGGCTTTCCTGCCGCATTTCGAACCAGGAATCCGCCGCCTCGGCCAGGACCATGGGCGCGAACGGGCGAAAGCTTTCGCGGAATTTCACCTTCAGGTTCAAATGCGACTGCATCCCGGCGGACCGGGCGTCCCCGAGGATCGAGCGGGCGCCGAGCGCGCGGGGGCCGAATTCCATGCGCCCGCGCGCGATCGCCACCACCTGGCCCGCGGCCACCGCCGCGGCGATGCGGTCCTGCAGCGCCGCCTCATCCACCTCCTCCCACACCGCGCCGAGACGCCGCAGCACCGCATCGTCGGCCGCCGAAACCGGCGGGATATCCGTCCCCAGGCACGCGCCCCGCATGGCGTCGGGAGCCTCCGGCGC
>Ga0302325_10014854_pt1 | contig 16562 bp, 11 predicted proteins | sample Palsa_T0_2_FD_201948 | JGI IMG/M metagenome (GOLD analysis project Ga0302325, IMG submission 201948) | Peat permafrost microbial communities from Stordalen Mire near Abisko, Sweden - Palsa_T0_2 | ecosystem: Environmental > Terrestrial > Soil > Palsa > Peat permafrost | place: Sweden: Abisko... | reverse complement strand
CGAAACGTAGATGGATTGTTCGCGTTTTTTTTTCGGCACTGTACCTCACCAGACGTTGAGACTCGATTCGTGGGGATTTCGCTTCTCGGACTCAGCCGCCGCGCCAATGACTGCTGCCCCGTCGAACGCCTCGATCATAACGATATCGTCCCGCTTGAGCAATACTCCACGCGATGAGGTCGCGCGCTCCCGAAACTGCCCGCTCGTTTGGTCAATAGTAATAGGCACTGAGATCAGAAGATCTTCGTCGTTGGGGAATGACGACGCAAAAGGCGCCTCCGACCAAAAGCCGCCCACCTTTCGGCCGTCTGAAAGAGTAACAACGAGGCCGACTGACGCATCGTCGGGCAAGCGCGCTAAGCGGCCGAAAAACTCGTCCCAAGCCTTTGGTGTCGCAGAAAGGACGATGCCTTTCGCGGACAGCTTGGCTCGCAGATCAACGACGAACCACCCGACGAGTGCCGGCTTCGAATCTAGGGTGCCTTCAGCTGGGCCTGGAGCCAATTGATGCGGTCTTCGTGGGCGGTTTCGTCTTCGAGGGCGTGGTCGAGGCGGTAGGCGCGCAGCGTGCGGTTGCGATCGGGGATGGTGTTCCAAATCGCGATGCCGGTCGATTGCGAGACGTATTCGTCGTCCTGGCCGACCTGCAGCAGCAGCGCTTCCTGTTTGCCCTTCATGAGCCAGGCGGGGAGATCGAAGACGCTCATCCGCGCGACGTAGGCGGCCGGGTCGGCGGGCTGCTTGCCGAGCAGGTACCACTCCCAGAACGACAGCGTCGGTGCCATCAGCACCGCGTATTTCGGGCGGTCGTCGACCGCGAGCAGCAGCACGCCCACCATCGCGCCGAAGTCGTGGCCGACGTACGCGATGCGCGTCTTGTCGACGCCCGGCATCGCTGCGAGACAGTCGAGCGCGCGGCGCAGCGCGATCACTTGCGCGATCGTGCCGGCGTAGTCGCCGTCCGTCGTGCGAACCTTGTCGAACCATCCCGGCTGCGACCACGGCATGTCGACCAGCATCGACACGACGCCGGACTTGACCAGCGCGAGCGCGTCGGTCTCGAACTCGGTGTGATTCGTCGTCGCGGCCTTGCCGAGCCAGTGCACCCAGAGAACGCCGGGTGCGCGCTTGAGCGAGCCGGCGGGGCCGATGACCAGCGCGTTCATCGGCGCGCCGCCCGGACCGCCGATGACGAGGGTCGTGCCGCCCTGACCGGGATTCGCCGGCCGCGCGCAGGTCGTGCCGGCCGGCGCGTAGTCGAACAGCGCGTTCTGAGCGCCCGAAGGTGCGGACTGCGCGCGCGCCGGCCCGGCGGCCGCGGCGAGCAGCGCGAGGACGGCGAGCGAAACGGCGAGACGGCCCATTCTCGTACCGTCGCGCTCGGCCGACCGGGTCTCCTGCCGCGATGCCGCTAGTCGGCAGCGACTCCGGGGCCCGGCGGGGCCGGCACGCGGCGCCAGTTGAGGAGCAGCACCAGCGGCATCGAGATCACGAACACGATCGCGCACAGCCGCAGCACCATGTCGTACGAGATGACCGTCGCGTTGAGCATCACCAGGTTGTAGAGCTGCGTCGCGCCGCCTTGGACCTGGGTGAGGAACTGCGCGTCGGCCGGGTTGGAGGCGGTCACGCCGGAGGCCAGCGCCGCGTAGGCGTTGTCCTGATAGCGCGTCTGCATGAACTGCAGGATCGCGATTCCCAGCGATCCGCCCAGCTGCCGGACGAGCGTGTAGATGCCGGTCGCGTTCGCCATGCGATGGCGCTCGATCTCGCCCAGCGTCGCGGTCGACAGCGGCACGAACAGGAAACCGAGCGCGAAGCCCTGGACGGCGCGCGGCCAGAACACGTTCCAGTAGCCGGCGTCCTGGTTGATGTTGCCCATCCACCACGCGCTAGCGGCAAAGATGAGCAGCCCGAACGCGATCATCGCGCGCCCGTCGACCTTCGCCACCATGCGCGACGCGATCGGCATGCTGATCGCCGTCGCGATCGCGCCGGGCAGCAGCACCAGCCCTGTCTCGGTCGCGGTGAAGCCCAACACGTTCTGCAGGAACAGCGGGATGATCAGCGCCGTACCGAACAGCCCGAAGCCGGTGATGATGCCGATGACGTTGCCGGCGGCAAAGGCGCGCGACTTGAAGACCTTGAGGTCGACCAGCGGCCGCGGGTCGTACCATTCGCGGAAGCAGAAGATCACCAGCGACACGACCGCCACGACCGTGAGCACGTCGATCGTCGCCGACGAGAACCAGTCCTCGCGCTGACCGCGCTCGAGCACGTACTGCACCGAGGCGACGCCGGCGGTCAACAGCGCGAGTCCGATCACGTCCACCGGCGATTTGTCGCGCTTGAGGTAGGCGGGGTCGCGAATGTAGGCCAGCGTCATCAGGAACGCGGCGATTCCGATCGGGATGTTGATGTAGAAGATCAGCGGCCACGAGTAGTTGTCGACGATCACGCCGCCCAGCGTCGGACCGATCGCCGGCCCGACCATCGCGCCCAGCCCGAAGATGGCCATGGCGCCGGCGCGCTTGTCGGGCGGATAGGATTCGAACAGGATCGCCTGCGCGGTCGGCTGCAGCGCGCCGCCGCCCAAGCCTTGGATGACGCGGTAGAAGACCAGCTGCCAGACGCTGGTGGCGGTGCCGCACATGAACGACGCGACGGTGAACAGCGCGACGCAGGCGGCGTAGAAGTTGCGCCGCCCGAAGCGCGCCGTCAGCCAGCCGTTGAGCGGCATGACGATCACGCAGGCCAGGATGTAGCCGGTCGCCACCCAGCCGATCTCGTCGACCGAGGAACCCAGGTTGCCGGCCATGTCGTTGAGCGCCACGTTGACGATCGACGTGTCGATGATCGCCATGATCAGCCCCAGCATGACGGTGAGGGTGATCATGGCCAGCGGCGGGTTCGCCTTGCGCTCGGCCTTGAGCTCGACCGCCGTCATCGGCCGCCGGCGCCCGGGAGCCGCTACCGATGCGCTCACGACGGGGCGCCGCTCGCTTGTCTCGTGGTCGATGTCCTCCGCTCTGGAAATCTCGTCATCCTAGCATTCCCGGCCGGCGACGGATTCCGGCCGCGGGCGGCAAAGGGTAGCGGATGACCGCTACCGCCGTACCAGCCTCGGCCTTGCGCGAGCGCCTCGAGTCGTTCATGGAGGCCGAGGTCTACCCGAACGAACGCGTCTACCACGAGCAGCTCGAGAGCGGGCCGACCCGCTGGGCGCAGCCGACGATCATGGACGAGCTGCAGGTCAAAGCGCGCGCGCAGGGGCTGTGGAACCTGTTCCTGCCCGAGCCCGAGTGGGGCGCCGGCCTGACCAACCGCGAGTACGCGCCGCTGTGCGAGGTGATGGGCCGTTCGGAGATCGCGCCCGAGGTCTTCAACTGCTCGGCACCCGACACCGGCAACATGGAAGTCTTCGCGCGCTACGGCAGCGACGCGCACAAGGAGCGCTGGCTGCGGCCGCTGCTCGACGCGAAGATCCGGTCGGGCTTCTCGATGACCGAGCCCGCCGTCGCGTCGTCCGACGCGACGAACATCAGCGCCGAGATCGTGCGCGACGGCAACTCGTACGTCATCAACGGGCGCAAGTGGTGGACGTCGGGCGCCGGCCATCCGCGCTGCAAGGTCCTGATCTTCATGGGACGCTCGAACCCCGACGCGCCCAAGCATCAGCAGCAAACGATGGCGGTCGTGCCGATCGACGCACCGGGCGTCACCGTCGTGCGCACGCTCAGCGTGTTCGGCTACGATCACGCGCCGCACGGCCACGCCGAGATCACCTTCGAGAACGTGCGCATCCCGGCCGAGGACATTCTGGTCGGCGAAGGCCACGGTTTCGAGATCGCACAAGGCCGGCTTGGCCCGGGGCGCATCCACCACTGCATGCGCGCGATCGGTTTGGCGGAGCGCGTGCTCGAGTCGATGGTCAAGCGCGTCAAAGAACGCACCGCCTTCGGGCGGCCGCTCGCCGAGCAAGGCGTGATCATGCAGTGGATCGCCGAGTCGCGGATCGAGATCGATCAGACGCGTCTGCTGGTCTACCATGCGGCAGAGCAGCTGGACGCGTTCGGCAACAAGGTCGCGCGCAACGAGCTCGCCATGGTCAAGGTCGCCGCCGCCAACATGGCGTGCCGCGTCGTCGACCGCGCGATCCAGGCTTTCGGCGCGCGCGGCGTGAGCGGCGACGAGCATCTTGCGGCGGCGTACGCGCACGCGCGCACGCTGCGTATCGTCGACGGTCCGGATGAAGTGCACATGCGCTCGATCGCCAAGTACGAGCTGGCGAAGGGCGGTCGGTGAGCCGGCAAGACCCGCTGGACACGCTCGAGCTCAGCCTGCGCAGCGGCGCCGCGGAGCTGCACGTGGTGCGGCACGCCGACGCCGTACCGGAGTCCGACGAGTCGTTCACCGTGTACGACGACTACGAAGCGCACCCGCTCAGCCCGCGCGGCCGCGCGCAAGCTGAAGCCCTGGCCGAACGCTTCGCCGAGCTCGGCATCGCCGCCGTATACGCGAGCCCGGTACGCCGCGCGCACGAGACGGCCGAGGCGATCGCCGCGGTGGCCGGCGTCGAGGTGCGCGTCGAGCCGGGCGTCACCGAGATCACGATCGGCGCGACCGACGACACGATGGCGCTGCGCGACCGTTTGGCGTGGCTGGCGATGATCGCGATGCGCGACGGTTCGTGGGAAGGGATTCCCGGCACCGAAGCGTCGGCGCGCGTGCGCGCGCGCATGCTCGGTGCGCTCGACGCCATTGCGGCGCGTCATCGCGGCGAGCGCGTCGCCGTCGTCTCGCACGCCGGCGCGATCAACGCCGCGCTGGGTACGATCGCCGCCAGTCCGCACGACTTTCTGTTCCCGCTGGCCAACGCATCGGTGTCGGTGCTGCGCATCGGCGGCGGACGGCGTTTGCTGATGAGCGCCAACGACACGTCGCACCTCGCCGCGATCCCGGCCCGGTCGCGCCGATGATGCAGCGCGACGCCGACACGATCGACGTTCGTCCCGAGGAGGCGCTCGACACCACGCGGCTCGAGCCGTACCTGCGCGAACGCCTCGACGGCGCCGGCGGCGCGTTCGAGCTGCGCCAGTTCGGCGGCGGCCACGCCAACCTGACCTATCTGATCCGTTTCGGCGCGCGCGAGTGGGTGCTGCGCCGTCCGCCGCTGGGGCCCGTCGCGCCGGGCGCGCACGACATGCGCCGGGAGCACCGCGTCCTGTCGACGCTGCACGGCGGCTATCCGCTCGCACCGCAGGCGTATCTGCTGTGCACCGATCACGCGATCATCGGCGCCGACTTCTTCGTCATGGAGCGGCGGCACGGGATCGCGTTCCGGCGCGACATCCCCGCGCCGTGGGTCGACCGTCCCGACGTGCTGCGCGGCGTCGGCGAGTCGCTGATCGACAACTTGGCTGCGCTGCACGCGGTCGATCCGGCGTCGGTCGGTCTGGGCGAGCTCGGCAAGCCTGACGGGTACGTCACGCGCCAGGTGCACGGCTGGATCAATCGTTGGAACAACGCGCTCACCCCTGACGTCGGCCCGGCCGAGCCCTTCACCGGCTGGCTGCGGCAGACGATTCCGGCCGCGCGGCGCGCGACGCTGCTCCATAACGACTACAAGCTCGACAACACGCTGCTCGACGCCGACGACCCGGCGCGCACGGTCGCGGTGCTCGACTGGGACATGTGCACGCGCGGTGAGCCGCTGATGGACGTCGGTCAACTGCTGGCGCTGTGGGGCGAGAAGGGTGACGGCGGCGAGCGGCTGCACGGGCGCATGCCGACCTGGCACGACGGCTTCTTCTCACGCCGCGATGCCGCCGAACGCTACGCACGCGTCTCGGGCGCGGATCTGAGCGATCTCCACTGGTACGTGGTCTTCAGCATGTTCCGGTATGCGGTGATCGTGCAGCAGATCTACATTCGCTACGTGCGCGGCCAGACGCACGACGAACGGTTTCGCGATATGGGCGCCGCCGTCAACCAGATCACCCAGCGCGGCATGGACCTGATCGACCGCGGCGGCATCTGAGGCTGGTGAGACATCCGTGAGCGACGATCTCTTCGATCTCACCGGCAAGGTCGCGATCGTGACTGGCTCGACGCGCGGCATCGGCCGAGCGATCGCGACCCGGTTCGCGCAGCGCGGCGCGCAGGTGGTGGTTTCGAGCCGCGACGCCGCCGCGTGCGAGGCGGTCGCGCAAGAACTGCGCGAAGCCGGCGGTCAGGCGATCGGGATCGCCGCGCACGTCGGCAAGAAAGAGCAGCTCGAGAACCTGGTGACGCAAACGGTCGAGCGCCTCGGCGGCGTCGACGTGCTGGTGTGCAACGCCGCGGTCAACCCGTACTACGGCCCGCTCAGCGGGATCAGCGACGACGCGTACGACCGGATCATGAGCAGCAACGTGCGCAGCGCGCTGTGGCTGTCGAACCTGTCGTACCCGCACATGGCGGAGCGCGGCGGCGGATCCGCGATCTTCTTGAGCAGCATCGCAGGGCTGAGCGGCACCAACGTCCTCGGCGCGTACGCGGTCTCGAAGACGGCGTTGATCGGCCTGGCGCGCAGCTTAGCCGTCGAGTGGGGACCGGCCGGAATTCGCGTGAATTGTCTGGCGCCGGGGATCGTGAAGACCGAGTTCGCGCGCGCGTTGTGGGACAACCCGTCGATCGCCGATCCCGCCGTCGCGCGCACCGCGCTGCGGCGGCTGGCCGACGCCGACGACGTCGCCGGTCCGGCGGTGTTCCTCGCGTCGCGCGCGGGCGCGTTCGTCACCGGTCAGACACTGGTGATCGACGGCGGCGTGACGATCAACACCGGCGTGTAAACGCAAGGAGCGGCAGCGGTCACCGCTTTCGCAGGCCGGAGAGGCGTTGCAGCAGCTTTCTGCCGCCGGGGGTTCCGAGCCCGGTGCAAGCGTCCCAGCCCGGGCGCGCATCGTAGGCGCCGTTGTTGCCCACGGTGATGTCACGCAGGACGCCCTTGGCCAGCTTCGTGTAGACGACCTGATTGAGAAAACCGCAGCGCGCGTCCATGGCTTCGTTGATCCGCGCGATCAGCGCGGCCCACAACGGCGCGGCGGCACTGGTTCCGCCGACTAGGTCGAGGCGCTTGCCGTTGACGTGAACGATCGCATAGCCCGTAGCGGGGTCGGCCAATGCAGCGGCATCCGGAACGCCGCGGCCGATCTCGTGCGGCGGATCCGCCGCCGCAGGGATGCGGGCCGCATTCTGATACGGCGGTTTGTTGAAGACCGAGCTGATGCCGCCGCCGCCGGCCCCCTCATCTTTGCGCTCCTCGTTCCAGACGGTTTCGGAGGCGATCCTCGGCGGCCGCGTCTTCGTGGCGACGAGCTTCGTGCCGCCGACGGCCCACACCCAGGGGCTCGACGACGGGAAATCGACGTGGACGCCGGCACGCTCCGCGTCGCCCGATCCGTCGTCGCCGGAGGCGGTGCACACCGTGATCCCGCGGCTGGACGCGGATTCGAAGGTCGAGTCCAACACCTTCAACGCCATCGCCGACCAGGCGCCACGGTCGTCCTCGGCACCCCCGTAACTGATCGACGCGATCGAGATGCGGCGGCGATCGGCGACGATCTCGCGAACCGCGTCGATCCAGCCGCGCGTGCTGTTGGTCGTGAAGTACATGAAGATCTTCGCTTCGGGTGCGACCGATCCGAAGAGACACAGGTCGAGCATGATCTCGCCCGTCATGTCGCCGCGGTTTTCGCCCGCCTCCGTATCGGGCCCCGGACTGTTTCCGGGTCCGTGAACGACGACATCGGTGATCGAGGGCATCGGCAGACCGAGCACGTCTTGAAAGTACGTGCTCAGCGCGGCCGCGTCATAGCCGCCCTCGCCGCGCGCGTCGCACAACGCGAAGATCGCGACATTCTGACCGGAGCCGTCGGTGTTCGGCGGATAGTCGTACAGTCGAGCAACTTCGGGCGGATAGAACGAACCGGGTTGCTTTCGGCCGGTGGGAAGCACGATCGGCGCAGCGAGAGCGCGCCGGCGGCGAGAGTTTGCGACTCGGCGCGTATCGAGTCCGAACACGCCTTCCACTATGCCGTAGAGGTCGGCGGGCACATAGACGTGTCCCGACCGTCCCCGGTAGCGTCTACCGCGCGAATCCTCGTATTCGTTGAGCTCGAGTCCGAAGGCCGCCTCGACGGCGCCGATCGGAGCCGCGACCGTGACGCGGCGGCGGCGCGCATCGTCTTCGACGACCTTCAGGTGCGCAGCGTGGGCCCAATCGGTCACGGTTCGCATTTCGCCGGGATCCGCTCCATACAGCGCTTCGAATGCGGCGTCGCTCAGGTAGCGGCGCTGCGGAGGGAGCTTCGCATTGAGCTCGGCGAGCCATGTCTTCGCGCGATGAGCTCCGGACGGGTTCTGCCGCACATACAGACTGAGCTCTATCTGCTCGTCGGCGCTAGAGCGTCGCAGCAGTTTTGCGTCCGCAGCCGCGGGACGGCTGCTGCCGGGAATGGCTACCGCCGAAAAGCTTTTCCCGCGGTCGCTCACTGACCGCCCACGTGCCATGACACACCCTCGCGATCGAAGATCGGAATGGCCGATGTCGTACGGCGGTTCCGTCCGATTTCCTACCGCTGCGAATCGTTATCTCGGGTAGGTACGACGCCGGCCGCAGATCGAAGTTGGAGCACGATCCTTGAGCAATCATGCGTCGAGGATCTTCGTCTCAGAGGGGGGCTGAAAGATGACCGGCACTGACACACACGGCAAAGACAAAACAGACACACACGTACTGCTCCCGGGAAGCCGGCGACCGTTGAAGGCAGGGGCCGAACGGGTGCGCGACATCGACCCGCATTCACACGTCGAGGTCACGGTCACTCTCAAAGGCCCGGCTTTGCCGGACCCTAAGGATATGCCGAAGCAGGCAATGACGCCCGAGCAGTTTGCAAAACAGTACGCCGTCGATCCCAAGACGGTTCAGAAAGTCGAAGACGTGCTCCGGGGATATGGGCTGTCGGTCGACGGTGTGGCGTTCGATGGCCGCAGTATTCGAGTGAGCGGCCCAGCCGCCAGCATCCAAGAAGCATTCCCTTCTCAATTGGGAATCTACCGCAGCGCCGATCAAGGCGAGTTTCGCGGTCGCGTCGGAACGATCGGGATCCCCGCCGAGCTCGACGGGATCATCGAGAGCGTGTTGGGGCTCGACCAGCGGCAAGTCGCGCACCGTAAGACCGCGGTGGCAGCCGCAACCGCAAGCTCTCCGCTCTCTCCCGCCGACCTCGAAAAGAGGTACAATTTCCCGCCTGGGACGGCGTCCGGTCAGACGATTGCGATCGCCGAATTCGGAACCCCGGTGACGTCGACGGCGGTAGCGGCGCCCGGGTACTTCCCCGACGACGTCAGTGCGTTCTGCGCGAAGTCCGGGCGCGCGGCGGCGAAGGTCACCGTCGTTCCCCTCAACGTCGCGCCGCTGACCTTACAACAGCTCCAGCAGTTGCCGCCGAATCTTCAGTCCGTGTCATTCGACGAGACCGGCGAAGTCATGATGGACATCGAGATCGTTTCCGCCCTATGTTCGGAAGCGACGATTCTGGTCTATTTTGCGAGCTTCGACCAAAAGGGGTGGGTCGATCTGCTCGATGCGGTCGTCGATGGAAAGCACCCGCTGCCCGCGAGTCTTTCGGTCAGTTGGGGCTTGGCGGAGGATTCCCCGGATTGGTCCGCCGGGGCGGTCCAGGCCATCAACGAGCGTCTGCAGACCACCTCGATGCTCGGCGTAACCGTGTGCGTCTCAGCCGGCGACGACGGATCGGGAGACGCCGTCGGCGACTCTCGCGGGCACGTCGACTTCCCCGCCGCGAGCCCGTTCGTGTTGAGCGTCGGTGGAACGATGCTCGTCGGTGCCGGCGAGTCCGAGGTTGCGTGGTGGCAGACGCCCGGCCGCCGTACCCCGAAGGGCGGCGGCGCCACCGGCGGCGGGGTGAGCGCCGCGTTCAAACGGCCGCCTTGGCAGAACGTGCACGTCGCCTCGATCAACCCCGGCAGCATCGACGGACGGGTCGTGCCCGACGTATCCGCGTTGGCGGGTCCGCCGCTGTACGATCTCATTCTCGTCGGCAGGGACGCGCCCAACGGGGGGACGAGCGCCTCGGCACCGCTCTGGGCATCGCTCATCGCGCGGATCTATGCGGCGAGCGGCAAGCCGCGTCGTTTCCTGACGCCGGTGCTCTATCAGAACGGCACGACCGGTAAACCAATCGGTGCGGAGTCTTGCCGGGACATCGTCACCGGAAGCAACGCGTCCAATCCGAAACCCGGGAAGGGATATACGGCTGGGCTGGGCTTCGACGCGGTGAGTGGTTGGGGAGTACCCGACGGGGTCGCGCTCGAGGACGCTCTGTAACGAAAAAGTGCCGGAGATGAACGAGGAGGAGACGGCTGCTGCCGTCTCCTCCTCTGCCCACACCCGGACGACGCGACTACGGATAACCAGGGGTTCCCGGGCCGGTCGGACTGCCGGCCGCGAGCGGACGCGCGAGGTGGAAGTTCATCACGCCGTCACCGTTGGCGACGCCCGGCTTGTCGCCGGTGAACGTGTAGAGCGCCGCGCCGTTGTACGAAAGCTGCACTGCGCCGTTGTCGCTGCGCGTGAACTCGGACCACGGCGACGGCAGCGTGCCGGCCGGCGGCGTCACCGATGGCCACAGACCGAGGCAGCCGCTGGCGACCGTGCACGTCGATTGGTTGGCGACCGTGTCGCCGCCGAAGGTGTACACCGGTAACTGCGCGGCCGTCACGAAAGCGGGGCCGCCGTTGAGAGTCATTGTCGACAGCACCGTGCTGCTCGTCGTGGTGGGGGGCGTGGTGATCGGCGTGCCGCTGTTCGGAACCGCGGGCCCGGTCGACCCGCCGCCGCCGCACCCGGCCAAGAGCGCCGACACGAGCGCGAGGGCAAGTGAGATGTTCTTCATGCGCGCATCGTGCAGCGTGCCGATGAAATCGCCATGAGCACGGCGCACGTTCTGTTTCAGCGCGTTTTCATGATTGCGCCGAAAAACGACGAGGGCACCGCAATCCTGCGGTGCCCTCGCGCGTCCTCGGGGAGGAACCCGTTGTTATTGCCCGAGGGCGGCGTTCATGGCATCGACGTCGATCGAACCCAGACCACTGGTGTAGTCGTAGTTCGGAGTGGCGGCGTACGCGCCGTTGTCTCCGACGATGATGTCGTGGAAGGGACCGAGGTTGATCGTGGGCGGCGGGCCGAGCAGCTTCGTGCCCGGGTTGCTGGTGCCGTACACGCCGTAGTACGCGATCGGTCCGAAGGTCAGGCCGGGATGGCTCTGGAGCATGCGGGCCCAGGTGCCGGCCGCGAGGGGTGACGAGAGGCTCGTGCCGCCGATGACGGTCCAACCGTCACCGGTGATGTACAGGATCATGCCGGTCTGCAGGTCGCCGTCCATCGCGATGTCCGGGACGCCGCGGAACGAGTAGCCGACCGCGGTCGTGCCGATCGTTTGCGCCGGCGACTCCCAGTAGGGCGAGTACTCGAACTGGCTGATCCCGCCGCCGCCGGCGACCCACGCCGACTCACCCTGATAGGTGCCGTCGTACTGCGACCACAGCGTCGTGCCGCCGACCGCCATCACGTACGGCGAAGCTGCGGGGTACTCGACGAACGGAGCGCCGCCGGGGACGCCGTTGGGGTTGCCGACCGAGCAGAACGAACCCGTGTCGCCGGTCGATGCGAACAGCGTCTGGCCTTGGGCCGCGCCTTCGACGAGGATCTCGTCGTCGAGCACCATCGAGCCGTCCACGTACGTGAGCGCTTCGCAGCCGCCGAACGAGGCGTTGCCGACCGGCGCGAGATCGTCGCTGACGAACTGGTTGAACTCGTTGGCGATGTCGGAGTCGGTCAGCGACGTCGTGTCGTACACGTAGATCGTGTTGACGTTGCCCGCCATCCCGGACGACGCGGTCATGTCGAGCACCCATTCGTCGTCACCCGACGTGTCGGTGCTGGCCAGACCGACCTGCTTCACGACGACCGGAACCTGCGGCAGGCCGTCACCCTGCTCGTTGGTGCGCAGATCCGCGACCGCTTGCGACACGTCGCCTTCGGCCATGATCGCGATGTTCACGCCCGTCGCGGCCGGCGTCGTGTTGATGTCGTACGCGCGCCAGTAGTCCGTCGGCAAGTAGTTGCGCGGGCAGCCCGTCGTATAGGCTTCAGGCGTTGGGATCGGTTCGGGCGACGGCAGGCCGAGGATGTACACGCTCGACACCTGGCACGGCGATTCCGGCTGCGGAGCCGGCGCCGAAGCGTTGAGCGCCGCGTGCTGGAACTTGGTCGTGCCGACGTGCGGGCTGACCTTGAACGCCGCGACGTTGTTGAGCCCGAGCACCGCGATGACGATGCCGTTGAGCGCCGACGGAACGTACGCCGGCGCGGTGTTCGCGTACGCGCTCACGCCGTTGACGGTAAAGCCGTGCAGCGTCGTGTTGAACGCTTTGGAGACCTGCGCGGCGCTGCCGGTCGCGCTGATGATGAGGTTGTTGCTCGCCACCTTGACGCTGCTCAGGCCCATGCTCTGCAAGTAGCTGGTGACCTTCGAGACGTCACTCGCCGTCGGGCCGAACGATGACTTGACCGCGCCCGGCGTGAGCTTCTGGTGGTTCTTGATGACCTGCTGCAGCTGAGCCGTGTTGTGCAGCTGCAAACCGAGGCGCACGGTCAGCGACTGGGTCGACGGAAGCGCCCCGCGATCGGTGGCGCTCTTCAGCGACAGCACCTGGGTGCCGGTGTTCGCCCAGCCGGCGGGCGGCGCCGCAAGCGCGAGACTGCGGGTCGAGCGGGTGCCGACCTCCGAGCTCGATGCGGAGCTCTGTCCGGCCGACATGGGCTGGTTCGAAGCGCCCGACGGCAGCAGCGAACCGACGCTGTGTCCCCCGGAGCAGGAAGCCGTCATGACGCCAACGGTGGCGGCGACGGCGGCGAGTCTTTTCATGTGGGTCCCATCCTCCTTCGCTCCGAGGGTAGGAGCGCGAAGGGGGCCCGGACATACCGAAAACCGGGTAGGCGCGCGTTCGGCCCTTTGGGCCGAGCCGCGCCGGCCCTAGCGGGCCGATCCCAACGCGGACGCGGTCGGCTACGGCCTAGATGGGAGGCTTACAGACCCGAGAGGCCGAGGGGGGAGCCGAGGCCGGTGATGCTCTGGTAGCCGCGGCCGCCGACCGGCGTGAAGTCGTTCGGCCGCAGATACGAGTAGCTGGGCGACTCGGGGCGGCCCGACAGCGCGTAGGCCGCCGCGAGCAGCGGGGCGCCGACGCTCGTTCCGCCGGCGACGACCCAGCCGCCGGCTTGGGTGGCGTAGGTCGCGACGCCCGTCTGCGGATCGGCGACCGCCGCAACGTCGACCGCCGAGCGGGTGCGGCAGGTCGTGCCGCCCTGCCAGGCGGGACGCCCGATATACGCGCTGCAGCCATGCCCGGTGTACTGCCAGGCCGACTGGCTCCAGCCGCTCCCCGAGCGCGCCAGCGACGTGCCCCCGACGGCGGTTACGTATTGCGACGCGGCCGGATAGGTCGCATAGCCGCGGTCGCCCGAGCTGGCCGTCATCGCGACGCCGGCGTGGCGGTAGTGCACGTCTTCGGCGGTTTCGGTCGACCACTCGATCGAGTAGTAGCTGTTGCTGACCGCTTTGGCGCCGGCCGCGACTGCGCTGTCGACCGCCGTGCCGAGGTCGTTGAGGAGCGCCGAGTTGGCTTCGACCAGCACGATCGAGCACTTCGGGCAGGCCGCCGAGACCATCTCGAGATCGAGTGCGATCTCTTCGGACCAGGCGACGTTCGTAGCGGGGTAGCTCCCTGCGACGCCGTGCTCGTTGAGCTTGCGGAAGCAGCCGTTGACGCCGGTGCAGGCCGGCAAGCCGAAGGCGAGCCGGTAGACCGCGAGGTCGGACTCCGCCAGCGGATCGTCGTAGGCGTCGACGACGGCGACCGTCCCGGCCTCATCGGAGACCAGCCCGTACGCGCTCTGCAGGTCGGCGGGGTGCAGGCCCGCGATCAACGCCGCAGGCTCCGTCGCGTCGGCCACCGGCGGCACGTTCAGGTTGATCGCGATGGTGCAGTCGGCGCTGCCCGGCGCCGGGATCCCCGAGCAGGCGAAGTTCGCGCCCGGCAGGCCCGTCGCGCTCTCGCCCGGCAGCCCGGTCGCGCTCTCGCCCGGCAACCCGGTCGCCGACTCCGACACGCCGCGGGTGGGTACCGACTGGGCGGATTGCGTCGCGCTGGGAAGCGGGCCGGTTCCCGCGCCGGCACACCCTGCCACCGCTAGGGTGGCGAGCAACGCGACGGCGCGGCCGACCGGAACGAACCGAATTCTAGCGAGCGACATTCTGGGCGAGTCATCCCCCATGGACACGGCTGCTTGGCCCGCTGAGTCTCCTACCCAAATTGGAAGCAGCCACACGTACGGCGCCGAAGTGAGCCCGATCACCGCCAACCGCCTGCTGCGAGCCCGCGTCAACGACCGCATCGTGCGGGCGGCGCGCTTCCCCGTCACCGTCATCGTCGCTCCGGCCGGCTTCGGCAAGAGCGTCGCCTTGCGCGACTTCGCCGAAACGACGCGCTTGGACGCGGTGCGCTACGACGTCGCGCGGGAGGATCGCTCGTTGCTGGCGTTCGTGCACGGCCTCAGCGCCGCGCTCGAACCGGTCGCACCGACCGCGCTGGCCGCGTTTCCGGCGATGCAGCAGCGCATCATGGGCCTCGAGGATCCGGTGCGCGAGCTTGGCGACTGGTTCGCGGAACATCTCAAACGCACGGTCTGCACCGTGGTGATCGACGATTTCCACTACGCGGCATCGGATCCCAAAGCCGTCGCGCTGCTGGTCGATCTGGTCGAACGCACCGGCAAACGCATCAGTTGGATCATCGCGACGCGCAGCGACGCCGGGCTGCCGATCGCGTCGTGGATCGGCTACGGGCTGATGGATCTGCCGGTCGGCGAAGACGATTTGCGCTTCACCGCCGACGAAGCGCTCGCGACCGCCGACGACGCGCAGGCCGCCGCCGAACCGGCCGAGGTCGAAGCCTTGCGCGAGCTCACCGGCGGCTGGCCGATCGCGCTGTCGATCGCGTTGCGCACGCGCACCCACGCAGCCGATCTGCGCGCGGCGGCCAGCGGCACGCGCGAGATGGTGTACCGCTATCTCGCCGAGCAGGTCTTCGCCGGACTCGACCTCGCGCAGCAGCGTTTCTTGCTGCGCAGCAGCGTCTTTCCGACCTTCGATCAGGAGATTGCCGAAGCGCTCGGCGGGAGCGCTGAGTTCGTGGTCGAGCTGCGGCGCAGCGTCGCGTTCCTCAACGTCACGTCCACCGGCGAGTACCGCTACCACGATCTGTTTCGCGAGTTCCTCGAACGCGAGCTGCGCCGCACCGGGGCGGGCGAATGGTTCGATGCGCATGTTGCCGGAGCGGAGCTGCTCGAGCGCCGGCCGGGCGGCGAGGCGAGCGCGCTCGCGATGCATGCCAAGGTCGGGGCCGTCGACGGCATCGTGCGGATGATCGAACGTCACGGCGTCGGTTTGCTCGAGCGCGGCGAAGGCGAGACGCTCGGCGCCGCGATCGAGGCGGTTCCCGAAGAGCGGCGGCGCGAGAACGCCGCGCTGATCGGGATTCGCGCGATGCTCGACGCGAACCGCGGTCGGTTCGACGTCGCCGAGCGCAGCTTCACGGCGGCGATCGAGCGCGCGAGCGACCCCGAGCTGCGCGCCGCGCTGGTGCACCGCTATGCGATCGAGCTGGTGCGTCAGGATCGCGACAGCGTCGAGCTGCTCGAGCCCTACGCGCGCGACGAGAGCCTTGCGCCGTCGCTGCGCGTTCCGATGCTCGGCACGCTGGCGACGGCGTACGTGCGCGCCGGCCGCATGACCGAAGCGACCGTCACCGCGCGGCGCGCGCTCGATCTGGCCGAGCCGCTGAGCGACGAGCTGCGGGCGCGGCTGTACCAGCAGGCGGCGTACGTCTACCAGTTCGCGCCGACGCACGAGCGGGTGCGCGAGTACGCGACGATCGCGGTGGAGCTGGCGGCCGCGCGCGGGCTGTTCGAGGTCGCGGCGCGCGCGTACACCGTACTCTACACCGTCGTCAACGACGAGGACGACGATCCGATCGCGACGCTGGGGATCTTGGACCGGCTCGAGGAGTGCGCGCGCAAAGGCGCCAGCCGGCAGGTGCGCCTGTTCGGCCTCGTCGCCGCATACGCGATTCAAGTCGAGCGCGGCGACGACGCGGCGCTCGAGCTGCTCGACACCGAGCTCGACGACGAGATGGCGGCGCCGGCGCTGACCCGTGCGCAGGCGCTGCTGCCGGCCTACGCGCTGCGCGCGGCGTGGGAAGGCGAGTTCCGGCGCGCGTACGATCTGCTGGCCGGAACCGCGGAGCGGCAGACCATCCCCGAGCGGCGCGTGATGCGCTCGGCCGATACGGCGTTGTTCGCGTTTGCCGCGGGCTTGCGCGACGAAGGGGAAGAGGCGCTGCGCGACGCGGTGACGGTGCTCGAGCGCTGCGAG
>Ga0302325_10014853_pt1 | contig 16562 bp, 19 predicted proteins | sample Palsa_T0_2_FD_201948 | JGI IMG/M metagenome (GOLD analysis project Ga0302325, IMG submission 201948) | Peat permafrost microbial communities from Stordalen Mire near Abisko, Sweden - Palsa_T0_2 | ecosystem: Environmental > Terrestrial > Soil > Palsa > Peat permafrost | place: Sweden: Abisko... | reverse complement strand
CGTAAAGTCCGTCCGAACCGCAATCGCCTGGCCCATGGCAAACCCCCTCCGTTTGCCACCTTGAATCATTCCCCACGTGATTCGTGAATCCCCCAGAGAGTCAGCCACCCTACGGTTTGGTATTACTCGTACTTAAGCGTAATGCGCCTCGGGAAATTAGAGCAATCAACTGGCTTATCGTTTCGCTGGCGGCCGTTTCACCTCCTCATTATCCTGCAAGAGATGAAGCACGTCCCGTTCGCTGATAAGCCTACCAAGGCTGCATACATGTGGCGCGACATCGAGCGACGTGCGGCCATGTATGGCATCCCGGTCCACCTTCCAGCGCCCTATCCAGCCAAGCAGTCGGTGACGGCCAATCTTGTCGCGATCGCGGGGATGCGCGAAGGCTGGGGTGCTGACTATGTGCGCGCGGCTTATCGCCGGTGGTTTCAGCTTGGGCAGGAGACCGGAAGCGAACCAAACGTATCAGAAAGTTTGCGCGATATTGGCCAGGACCCGGCGCGCGCGCTGGAGTTAGCAAATTCCGAAGGCGCCAAAGTAACGCTAGCCGCCGAAACAGATGCGGCTAGAGAGCTAGGTCTTTTTGGCTCCCCGACCTTCTCGGTGGGTCGCGAACTTTTTTGGGGCGATGATCGGCTGGAAGACGCAATTAGCTGGTCCCGGTCCGGCCGCATCGAGCGCGGCTGAAAATGGCCCTCGCCCGCCGCGAAGGTAGCGTGGAGTCGCGGCAGGTCTCGGGGGTATCGCCGACACGACTTCAATGAAGCGGCGCGGCGGAAGATGACCCGAAGCCGACATTTGTCCCTTGCGCAAACGCAGTCATGCAAAATATCTTGGATTGCGAATTGCGACGTAAGGAAATCTTACGTGGGAGGGACGGCGATGCGCGTTCAAAGCATCTGCATAACAGCGGTCGCTGCCCTTGCGCTTGTGACCGCATTGGGATGGCACTACGCCAGTGTGCTCCAGGCGCCACCGGTTCACCTTATCAAGTGCGCAGCGGCATCTGAGGGGGCGCCGTGTGGGCCCGATCCAGGTATGCAGCGGCTGGAATTTCCAGTTCCATTGCCCTTCGATGCGCCGCCCGTGGTCAACCCGCCGCAATTCATGATGCCGAATGGCCTCAACGTCATTTCGCGGTGACAAAACAAACCGGTCGCTTTCAGAGGCGTAACGGAAATCGCGAGGCATGCTGACGTCTTTGCCTCGGTCGCTTGTGACCCATCAGCGACATTTCGAGTCGTCAGTACCGCAGTGCGAAGGGATTATTCGATCACCTTGTCGGGGCGGTTTAGGCGGGTTTAGCTCGCGACATGGGCCCCGTTTTCGCAGCTATACGGGCAATATAAATTGCGCGCGCGTTCTCCCCGGCATTTTTGGCTTCGTTTACGGATAAATAGATTGGCACAGAATACTTTATTGCTTGCAGTAGGCTATCTCGTCGAAGTTCCCAAATGAATTTTTCGCCGCATCTCTTAACATGTACCGTCAGACTATGGTCAGTCATGTCGTTATCAAGGCTTGATTTGCGGCTGGTCGTGCAGCACGGCGTTCAGCAATGAACTGTGCACTTCGATGCCGCTGCCGTTGTATGCAATGAACCCCAGCTCTCGAAATTTGTTCATGAAGAAGCTCACGCGAGATCGAGTCGTTCCGATCATCTCCGCAAGAATTTCCTGACTGATGTTGGCGATAATCGGCTCTGGTTTGGCTTCCTTGCCGAAGTTGGCCAATAGCAGGAGCAGTCTGGCAAGACGCTTCTCACTCGAATTGAACAGCTGATCGACCAGATCCGCTTCAACGCGGATGTTTCGGCCGAGAAGATGGACAATGAACAACTCGGCGAACGTTGGTTCCTGATGGATCACGCGGATAATAGCCGCCTTTTCTATTCGGGCGATGACTGCGTCCGTCACGGTCTTGACCGTCGATATACGCAGCGCCTGCCCGGCAAGACATCCCTCGCCGAAAAATTCGTCTGTTCCAAGAATTGCGACGACTGCTTCCTTCCCTTGCTCCGAAACGACAGTGACCTTCACGTTGCCTTTCTGCACGTAGAAAACCGCGTCACCGGGGTCCCCTTGTGAAAAGATGATCTGGCCTTTGCGGTATTTACCCACGCTGCGGCCTTCGCCGACCTTGGCGAAAAAGGATGTCGAATCGAATGACGGTTGTCGCTTAATCGGCATGGCGCACCATCGTGTCCGATAACGTACATATGGGTTGCGGAGCCGCTGTTTACCATCAGCGTGCGCTTATGTGAGCAAACGGCTCACCTTGAAGCGGCGGTAGCAGCGCTACCAACATGGAATTGATTTGGCTCGGATGTCTGTTTGTGGCCCGAAACGGTCGCGCGGATCGCGGGCAATGTAGTTTCCTCTCCGCGCAAACGGGCCTAGACGAGAACGCTTAGATATCGGTTGTGGCAAAGGGTGGAGTGCTGAAATTCCGCATCGTGGTGTGGCAGGAGTTAAGATCGCCAAGACCCACGCGGAAAGTTCCATCCAGCGCGCGATGCGATTTGGAAGGCCATTATCCCGCAGCCTAGCAACCCGCAGATTGATTCAAAAGTTCGAGTGATCATTTTTTGAATAAAATTCTTCGATGCTGCCGGACGAGAAAACACTCGCCCGTAAGTGTAAACACCTAACTACAAAAGCCAACAACGCGGTCCAATGTTTCTAGAACGCGATCAATGCGCCATTCGCCATAAATAATTGTGTTGATTTATTACTCGTATACAGATCGGTATTATGCGTCGATGGCGACGTCCGCTTGATGCAGGAAGCGTTCCGCTGGGACGTGAGCTCGACGTAATTGCCCTTCATGTTAATCGTGTTCTTTGTCGATTGAGCAATCGGGTCTTGCCTCTTACTGAGCTATATCGCCTTCCTGCTCGGCGAGATCGGAAATGTCCCAAATACGGATGCTGTCGTCTTTGCCGCCGGACGTCATCGTGCGGCCGTCAGGCGCGATGGCGGCCACCCAGACATCCCCAGTATGGCCGCGCAAGTTTGCGGCTTCTGTATTGGTCAGAAGATCAGTAAATTTAATGATGCCTCCCCGAGCCCACGTGGCAAGAAAGCGGCCGTGCGGAGTAAGGGCGAGGCCAGAAACAAATCCCACGTGAGAATTGTATTCGCGTACGAGATTGCCCGATCCCACGTCGTAAGCTCTGATCACGCCGTCGTCCCATCCGCTTGTATAGGCCGTTCGGCTATCCGGTGAGAACCGGAGCGGATCGGCCACCCCTCTTTGCTTGGGTAATGCGACGCGTAGGGTTTTGGTTGCGATGTCCCAAATTTTGGGCATACCGTCCGCGCCTCCGGACATGAGCAGCCGTCCATCGGGTGAGTAAACAACATTCCATGTCCAGCCTTGATCCGAGGAGAATTTTGCGATTTCCCGATCTTCCGAGACGGCGCGCAAACGTACCGTTCCATCACTGCAAGCGATGGCATAGGTCTGACCATCGGGGGCGATTGAAAGGCCATTGACCCATTCGATGCCGGGCGCATTGTGGTGATCCCAAATATTGGTTGGGTCCTCGACTTGCCACCAGTGCAACAGCGCTGATCTTCCAAAGGAGACGAGGATCTTGCCATCGGGTGTAAAGACGCCACCGCGAATATTCGGAGATGCGCCATAACTCCTGATTGTTTTCCCGGAGGGGAATTCGAAAAGCCGATACTGAGCATAGTGATCGGCCATCGTGCTATTGGTCAGGATGCCTTTACCGTTTGGCGTATAGGTAACCGTGCTAACACCGTTGGCGTTTCCGACCATGGTACCGATCTGCCGGTTCTGCTGGCGTTCAGTGATCTTCGCGCGCATTTCCGTAGCGTGGGCGCCCTGCGGCCATTTCGTCAGATAGTTATTCCAGCTGTCGATCAGATTGCCCGTCGACGCAGTAGTCCATGCTTGTTGCTCGGCTGAGTTGCCGCCAACCAACGAATAGAGCGCGAAGGCCCCGATCAGCAAGGCAAGTGTGGCAGCAAAGGGGATGAATTGCCGGGCTGTCGGCCGAGGTATAATGAACTTGGAAGCTACCCCATCGCTGAATGCGTCGCGAACTTTTTGGACTAATGCGTCGGCGTCGCGGCCAAATTGGCTGTTGCGGATCTCGGTGGCGTTACGGCGCACCAAGGGCTTTAAATGATCGGGAAGTTCCGAGGCCTTCGGCATTGTAGCGCTATCTGCCAACACGGGGATGACCCGAATATCGCGTCCCAGCGCCGCCGCGATCTCGACACCAACGAAATCGTCCGGATCTTCGAGACGCCTAACGCCTTTATCATCTTTGGCATTAAGCCAATGGAGACCAATGATCACGAGAAAGACTTTGCAGACGGAAACCTGCTTATGTAAGTGATCGACGAAGTCGACACCGGCCGGAATGTGGTCGACATCCATGAAAACGTGATCGCGTCCGAACGCCTGCGCCAGACGGTCATGCAGTCGCCCGGCCGTGCCGATCGAATCGTCCCTACGATAGTTGATGAAGACTCGGCTTATTGCCATGCCCTGAGCCCTGGGTTCTCCGATGATCAACTTCCGAAATTATAACAACCGGCTTAGTGATACTCTATGGCTCTTGGAATCCCTCCTGGCCGAACCATTCCAAGGTTGGTGTCTGGCGTTCAATAATGAACGCCAATTGGAACACGCGACCTAACGCGGATATGAATTGCCGCCCTTAGTTTGCCATTTGCCGCTTCCCCGACGTTTCAATTAGGAACGGTATTACGCCCTCATTGGCAGGTCCGTGGCGTACTTTTGCGCGCCGGTAACGCCAGCGGGATGTCCGCCTGGCAGCGACCAATCGCGGCGTTGGGATATTTCGGTCGCTTCTCTAATCGGCCGTTTGGGGTCAAGCACTTCTCTAATCGGCCGTTTGGGGTCAAGCACTTTCTGACTAACTATCCACCACTACAGTGTCGATCTCGCTCGCGACGGCCTTGTCGTTGGCGTCCGGTTCGCAGCCCCAGAGGAGGACTAAGATGGCCACAGTCGGGCGCGCGAGAGTTTAGCGGCGGTTATGGCCCGTCGGTCCCATTCACCAGCCTGTTCGATCCAAAGTGCTTTCCGCTCGGCCTCTAAGGATAGATCAGCGAGGCGGCGGCACGCCTCGGCTTTCCGACGATACTCGTCTATGACTTCGGACAAAAGGTCCTTTTCATTTTCATTCTTCACGCGGCGCCGACGCCAGGCCGCCGGTGGTATCACGCGGCAATCTCATGCACCGCAATCCGACGACGATCAACGCCTAAAGCTCCCGCAACTGTCGGAATCTGTTCGATCGGGCGGCCTCGACCTTTTCCCCGGAACGTCATCCCCGGCCAGATGAATGACGCCGCTTTCGGTGTTAGTCATGTCATGGAACGCTTATCCGGGAGAAACAGCCATGAAGCAGCTGCTGATAGCTTTGGGATTGCTCGTGACGGCGCCAATTTTCGTTGCGCCAGCGCACGCGCAAAACTATCCGTGGTGTGAATATATCGGCGGCACCGGTGGCGCCCGCAATTGCGGCTTCGTCAGCTTTGAACAATGCCTGGAAAGTGCGCGCGGCAACGGCGGTGATTGCCGGATGAATACTCAATATATCCCGCCAGCGGGCCCGCATCCTCACGTGGCGCGCAAGCATTAAATCCGTTCGTGCCCCTCGGAAGCCGGCCTCGGCATCCTCGACGTTGTGCAGCCCGCCACTTTCTCTTTCATCAAAAGCATCGCTTGCCGCAGTCTCGGCGACAGAGCCTCAAGCGGCGCGAAAGGATGCCTGCGGAGCTGCCCGCCGCGAAAGAGTACTGCCCGCTTAATTCTAGAGTGTTTTCTTCACAGTCGGGGCTGGGGGAAAAAGTAGAAACTTGTCTTTAAAGCGGGAAGCCGACGTGATGCGCCGACTTCCCGAAACGTATGTTACTTCTGTTGCTGGCTCTTCTCGTGCGCACTTTGCGATTGATTGCGCGCATTCTGTGAATGCTGCTGGGCCTGCGTGGAATGTTCCTTGCCCTTGGCGTGGTCGTTTTTGCCATGAGCATCGGCAGCGGCACGATGTGACTTCGCTGCGTTTTCGTGTTGTTCCGCCGCCTTGTTGTGTTCGTCCTTCATGGTGTTTTCTCATTGTTGGCCGAAGAATGTCGGCTAGTGAGCACGTGGCTCCTCACAGCTCCGTCTTCAACCGGGCAATGATGGTGAAACAAAGATGAGTTGTGAAGGGAACTAGATCAAGGCTTCTCGCGGCTGCGATGGAACTTTTCGGCGCTTCGCAGCCCGTAATTATAGCGTAGCCAGGACGTTTTGGTGTGCGATACGATACTCGCCTGGACTCATACACGCGCAAATTTCTCGGCGATATCTGCGCTACCGACGTTCGCCGCTTTCGAGCTGCCGTAACAATCTTCCTGTAAGTAGGTGGATATACCCCGAATTTACCAGCTGACGCTCAGCAAAGTTTAAGCGGTCAACCCGAGCGTCCGGATCGGGAGCAAAGTCGAGTTGCGCAAGTTGCTCCTGTGCCTCTTTGCGCATGCGCGTGCGATCAATCACTCGCAGACCTAACACGCGCCGCAACGGCGTATCGCCGAGCGCAAGGTTCTCAGCAATCGAGAGCGTTGGGACAAGCCGCAATTCCTGCGGAATCGTTACAATCCCTGCCGCGATGGCTTCTCTCGGCCCTTTGAAGTGGCAAACCTGCCCGTCGACGGTGATCTCGCCTTGGTCAGGCCGATGCACTCCGCTGAGAACGCGCACCAGGGTCGATTTTCCGGCCCCGTTCTCGCCGACGAGCGCGTGCACCTCACCCGCTAATACATCGAAATTCACGTCAATAAGAGCTCGCGTCGCGCCGAAGTTTTTGGAAACACCAAGGACGCTAGCCGCCGGTTTTGTCATTGAGCGCCGCCTCAGAACTAATTTCCAACGCACTTAAAAGCTTTGCTGCGCAACAGGAACCAGAAACAGCTTCTGGCAGCATGCGGTCGGCTACAATGACTCCGCGCCGAAAGGATATGCGAGAATGAGATTGCTCCGCAATCCGGCGTAACGCTCACGGGCTGCAGTTTTTGCTGTAATCCAAAAGGCAATGCTTACGGCCGCAATCGCGCATGCGGAGGCCGTCGTTATCAAAATCTATGACGGCCCGCATAACCCGAAAAACCATCTCGGTATGCCGGACGAACGGGACGCTCATTAACGTGTTAGCTGCGGCACACAGGGGAGTGGCTTTTGCTGCGAGCTCTCTAGCGCTCCTGCTCCGTTTTGCTTCGGTCTCCGGCGGTACGAGCGAAGCGAGAACTTTTTTAAGGGTCAGTCGGCTTTCATTGTACGGTCGAGCGCTTGGCACCAGATTCCAAACGCCTCGGACGGGTGCCAAGCTGGTGCGGAAAGTCGCCGCCGCCCGCACGGGCTATCCTGGTCGGCCCCAGAAGCAGTCTAGCAATCATATCGATTGTTGCCTCGTCCGCATCGCCGCGTGAATTGACGTGCTTATGAATCGAATAGCCGTCCAGAGCCATGATGAGCACGTGCGCTATTCGAGATTTATCGACGATGCGGCGGCGTGAGGGCGGCAGTGCCAAAAGAAGCATGTCACCAATTCTTTGTTCCATCCATTCAAGCAAAGCGGAGTTATATTGCTCGCCCTTTGAAGCTGTGGACAAGGCTTGAACGATATTGTTGAGAAAGCCGTTTTCCTCAGCCGGAATTTCTTTCCAAAGAGCACGGAGGAGCAGTCGTAGGCGCTCGAACGGCCGATCAACGTTCTCAAGTTGCTTCTCGACGCGCAGCAGACGCGCGCGCATCCACGGCTCGTAAACAGCATAGAGAATGTCCAGCTTGGAATCGAAGTAGACATAAAGGTTTGCACTGGAAACGCCTGCCTTGCGCGCAATTTGGCTCAATGTAGTGCGCTGATATGTTTGCCGTGAAAATAGCCGCCAGGCCGCAGTTAGAATTGCTTGGCGAATCTCATCCTTCTTGACTTGAACCATGCCGATCCGCGGGGTTGCGTCGAGCCTTGACTTGAGCACGTCGAGAGATACGATATCTCAATATCAACTATCAATCGGTATTAGCGACATGTCAGTCCTGCAGGCGTCCGTGCAGCCCGCGGAAATCAATCCGGCAAGTTTGGCCACGCTGTTTCGACGTGAGCTGGAGCTTTGCAGGGTCAAGGGTGGCGACACCATCGCGCTGGTGTCAGACTTGGGTACCCGGCGCGAGTACATACAGGCGGCTTTCGCAGCAGCGGATGTGCTGGAGGCCGATACCTATGAAATGTGCGTCAATTCGATCCCGGGCTGGACCAAGGTTGGGGTGCCAACCATTGGGAAGTGCAAGGGCACTTTGGATGCGCTGGCGCAGGCGGACCTGATCGTGATCTTTCACGTGCCGCTGTTTGCGCGCTGGCTGAAGACGGTCATGGAAAAGAAGGTGCGCGTCTTGATGATTATTGACGCGCCCGATGATCTTGACCAGCTAATGTCGCCACCGGGTCTGAAAGGAGCGATGAAATATGCCGAAGGTCTCTACACCAGGACCAAGGAAGTCCGGGTGACTTCAGAGGTTGGAACGGACCTGACCTGGAGCTGTGGCGAATATCCGGTCATGACTCAATGGGGTTATGCGGACGAGCCGGGGCATTTTGATCACTGGGGCGCCGGGCATATTCATACCTTTCCTAACGAAGGTAGTGCTCACGGCACGGTTGTCATCCAGCCAGGTGACATCATTATTCTTCCGTACTGCCGCTATGTTGCCGATCCCATACGGCTCGAATTGCGAGAAGGCCACATCACTAAAATCGAAGGTGGTCTTGACGCTAAACTTATGCGCGACTGGCTGGCCGACGGTAAATCGTCCGACGAAGACCGCGATCCCTACGCTGCCTCGCATCTCGGGTGGGGTATGAATCCGCAAGCGCGTTGGTACTGGATGGGCTTGCATGGCGCTCAGCCAGAAAGGGCCCGCGCGGCAGCCCGCGTGTTTCCTGGCAATTTCCTGTTCTCGACTGGGCCAAACAGCCAAGGTGGTGGCAATCGCACGACCCGCGGCCATTATGATGTGCCAATGCGAGACTGTACTGTGATGCTCGATGGCAAGACAATTATCGAGCGGGGCCGACTGGTCGACCGGGAAATGATCGTCGAGAGAGTGCAGCGCTGAGCGGGATTCAGAAGGGCGAGGGGCCGTGAGGAGATTAACAATAGCGCTTGTGGTCGTGGTAACCGCAAGACTCGTCGTAGGCGAAGCCCAAGCTCAAGATCGCGTTACGATCAGGATTGGCACGCACATTTCGATCGCTGCTGATCTGATTATGCAGAAGAAGCCGGAAATACTGAAAAATTTAGGCAAGACATACGACATCCAATGGGTCCGCTTCTCAGGCGGTGGTGACGCGGCGCCAGCGCTTGCAGCCGGCAAGATCGATGGCGGCCTCGGGACTCCTTTTCCCGTTCACCAACGTCTTGTTTGAGTCACACGTTCCGGTGACGATTGTCCATCAGCTCCTGTCGTTGGGAGTTGATGGCTATTATGACGATACGACCTTGGTTAGGGCCGACAGCGGCATCAACAGTGTTTCTGACCTTAAGGGCAAGGTCGTCGGCGTCAACGCCCTGGGCGGCACCTCCGAGCAGAATGTGCGCATCATGGCGCGCAAGTCCGGTCTCGACCCAGACAAGGACCTCACGATTGTCGAAGGCCGTCCGCCATTCCTTCCCCAGATGCTGCGTGACAACCAGGCGCAGGCTGTGACTTTGTTTCAGCCGTTTTACAACCAGGCTATGGCCGCAGGTGGCCTCAAGGCGCTGTTCAGGTCGAGCGACGTCTACGGATCGCCGACCGACTATGTTTTTATGATTTTTGCCAACTCCTTCCTTAATGCGCATGCGCAAGCAGTCCGTGACTACGCTTCAGACTATCTTCGCGCCGTGAATTGGGCGCTCGATAACCGCGACGAGGCAGTGCAAATCTACGCCAGCGAGTACAAGCTGCCAGCTGACGTCGTGAATGGCTATCTGCTTACGAAACAAGATTATCTCGTCCGTCGTGACGGCACGGTCTCTGCGAATCTTATCCAGCCGGCTGTCGACGCACTGTACGCCAACAAGTTTATCGCTCAAAAATACGACGTATCAAAATACATCGATCTATCGTACTTGCCCAAATAAGGATGACGTGCGCGTCGTATCTATCTCTGCAGGGCGTCGGCATGCAGTTCGGCGGGACGGCCGTCGCTCTTGATTCGATTAGCCTGAACATTGCCGAGAGGGAATTTATTACGATTGTCGGTCCGAGCGGATGTGGCAAGAGCACGCTGCTCTATCTGATCGGCGGTTTCCTCCAACCTACGACCGGCGGTGTGACGCTCCGCGGCAAGCCGATCATCGGTCCCAGCCCGGATCGTGGTATCGTATTCCAGCGCTATTCGCTGTTTCCGTGGTTGACGGTTCGCCGCAACATTAGTTTCGGGCTCGAAGAGCTCGGAATTTCGCGCGCTGAGCGAGATCGTATCGTTGCCGAGCATGTTCGGCTCGTTCACCTTGAAGGTTGTGAAGACCGGTATCCGCGTGAACTGTCCGGTGGCATGCAGTAGCGCGTGGCGCTGGCACAAACGCTGGTCTGCCGGCCGGAGATCCTGCTTATGGACGAACCGTTCGGCGCGCTCGATGCTCAGACCCGGCGCATCCTGCAGGACGAGATGCGGCGCCTCTGGCTTCGGGATACCAAGACTGTCCTGTTTGTGACTCATGATGTCGAAGAGGCGGTAGTGCTTGGCACTCGCATCGTCGTGATGTCGACGCGGCCAGGTCGAATTAAGGAAGTGATCGAGCGCGACTTTGATATAGCGGACGGCGACGAGTTCGAAGCCAATCCGCGGTTCGCCGCGCTTAAACTTCGCATCTGGCACAGCATAAAAGAAGAAGTGGAGGCGGTGAGAGCATGAAGTTCATGCCGCTCTTGCTACTCGCTGTGCTCTGGCAGACAGCGTCGATGACGGGTCTTTTGCCGGCGACGGTACTCCCGCCTTTCTCTTCGGTGGTTGCAGCGCTGGTGTCGCTGGTAACGTCAGGGGAGATTTTTCCGCATACGGCTGCGTCGTTTTTGCGTGCCGGTGCGGGTTTGCTGCTCGCCGTGATTTTCGGCACCGCTCTCGGCTTGGCAATGGCCCGCGTCCGTGCGATCCAGCGCAGCATTGAACCGATCCTGCTATCGATTTATCCGGTGCCCAAGCCGGCGCTTATCCCGTTGTTTATGGTTTGGCTCGGTATCGGTGACGTTTCGAAAATCGCTGTTATCGCTCTGTCGTGCCTGGTGCCGGTTGTCATCTCGACTTTCAACGGTGCGCGCGCTGTCGATGACATCTTGCTGTGGTCTGCACGTGCGCGTGGCACGGCCGAACATCGCTTGCTATGGCGCGTGGTGCTGCCGGCGGCCCTACCGCAGATCGCAACCGGCGTCCGTACAGCAATCGCGATCGCCCTCATTGTCATGGTAAGTTCGGAATTCATTTCTGCAGAGCACGGTCTCGGTTACCTTATTTTCTCTTATGGCGGAGTTGGTGCTGACGACGCGATGCTCGCTGTCGTCCTCTATCTCACCGCCATCGGGTTTCTGATCGATCGCGCTTATGTTGCCGGCTTGCGCCGGCTGCTGGCTTGGCATGCCTTCGCGCACTGAAACAAACCGAAATATCCTGCAGCAAGTGCTGCCGTTAGGCACATTGCTGTTGGTGTGGGAACTTGTCGCGCGAGCTGGCGTGGTCAATCCCTATGTATTTCCGCCGGTCTCAGCGATCGTCATGCAATGGGCTTCGCTTTTCGGAAACGGTAGTATCTTTGCGCCGCTTGGAGCGACCGTCTGGCGGGCGCTCGCCGGTTTAGGCGCGGCGGTAATCATCGGCGCGCCGCTCGGCATGTTGATGGGACGCGCGCGCTGGGCGCAGTGGTTTTTCGAGCCGCTTTTTTCATTTTTCTTCCCGCTGCCGAAGATTGCGCTGATTCCGTTATATGTGCACCTATTTGGATTGTTCAGCTTCTCAAAAGTAATGCTGATCTTTACGGATTGCATTTTTCCAATCGTGATATTCACTTACCACGGCGCACGTGGGGTAAGCCCGATTTATCCGTGGTCCGCTCAAGCGCGCGGCACAAGTCACTTGCGGATGTTCTGGCGTGTCGTGTTTCCGCTCTCGCTGGATTCGCTCTACGACGGTATCCAGGTTGCGGTCGTTGTGGCGGTCCTGGTGGCCGTCGTTTCTGAGATGATAGCGGGGGGAGGCGGTCTTGGGTACGCAATGATGCTCGCCTTTCGTTACGGTGACGTGCGTTCCGCTTTTGCCTTCCTCGTTACGATCTCGCTGGTCGGCTTTTTTCTCTACAAAGTCGTGCAGTTGTTACGCGAGCGGCTGTTGTTCTGGCACGTAACTGAAACATGAGCGCCCGGATAAGCACCTGCACCGCAATGGAGTAGCCCCAATCGTGTTTGAATATTTCCCAGCGCAGTATTCCTGGAACCTCGGTTTGCTGATGGCCGCTCAGCTTGGCGGCGAGATGAGTGAGATTGACGAGGCATGTCGGCCACTGCGGGAGTTTGCAATGGAATCCGACGTGAGGGAAGATGCTGCTGCGCAACGTGCCTGGGTCGAACATTGGGGTGTGTTGGCAGAGAAAGTACAGAGTTTCGCCGCGCGGGACGAAGGCAACGGACATAACCTTTCGGCGGGGAAAAAGTACCTACGTGCCTGCGTTTATTGGCTAACCGCTGAACGAATGGCAAGCCATGCATCGCCGCAAAAGCTATCCGCGTATAGCTCCATGGTGCAGTGCTTCGAACGTGGTGTGCGGCTGCGTGATGAACCCATTGAGTTCGTCAAAATCCCTTATCAGGACACTACGTTACCGGCTTTGCTCTACCAAGCAGTTGGAGGTGGGCGCAGGCCGGCGATGATCCATTTCGACGGTTTCGACGTGACCAAGGAATGGATGCACCTTTGTGGGATTGCGCGCGAGTTTGCAGCGCGCGGCATCTCCACGCTGATGGTGGATCATCCTGGCGTCGGTGCCGCACTGCGCGTTCAAGGACTGCCGGTGAACTATGATTCCGAACGCTGGGCAAGCGCAGCGATCGACTGGCTTGAAAAACGCGACGACATTGATCCAACCCGGATCGGTGTGGTCGCGATGAGTCTGGGAGGCTACTACGCGCCGCGTGCCGCCGCTTTTGAAAAACGGCTTGCGGCCTGCGTCGCATGGGGCGCGCGTTGGGACAACGCGGGATCGCATGGGCGAATACTGCGAGATCCTAATGCAGCACGCTCAATCACCGGCTGGGTTGATCATGCACTCGCCTATTATGGTGCTCGAACACCAGACGAGGCGTATGAGAAGATCTGCAAGATGACGCTCGAAGGCGTTATCGACCAGGTCACATGCCCATTGCTTGTGGTCCATGGTGCAAACGATCGGCAGGTGCCGCTTGTGCAGGCCGAGCGCATGGTGCACAGGGCGGTCAATAGTCCGCGCGCCGAGCTTCGCATCTTCACGGCCGAGGAGGGGGAGCGGAGCACGTGGGCGGCGACCTGTTTTCGCCGTCGATAGACTATATAGCCGACTGGACAGCGGAAGTACTGCTACCGAAGGCCTGACGATGGAGTTCTTTTCTCCGACCTCGCTAGAGGAGGCTTATCGTGCGCTAAGCGCAGATGAGGCGCAGTGTTTAGCCGGAGGCCAGTCTCTTGTCGCCATGATGAATCTTGGACTGGTTTCACCAAGACGGCTGGTGAGCCTGCGTAAGATTGAGTCTCTACGTGGTATCACCCGGCAATCTGACGGCAGCGTTCGTATAGGCGCTATGACCACGCATGCTGAATTGGCTAATCTTGATTTGCCTGGCGCGCCGGCTTCCTTGCTGGCTAACGCCGCGTGCGTCGTCGCCTACCCAGCCGTGCGTATGCAGGGGACTCTAGGAGGATCGATTGCCCACGCTGATCCGGCCGCCGACTATCCGGTGGTGTTGACCGCCGCGAGAGCGAGCGTTGAGATAGGTTCCCCGCTAGGTCCCCGTTTGACTTCGGCAAGCGACTTTTTTCGCGGCGTTTTCGAAACTGCGCTGCAGCACGGTGAGATTGTCACGGCGGTGGTGCTGCCCTCGCCGGAGGTAGGTGCCGGCGCAGCTTATGAGAAGCTTTCCCTTGTCGCTGGCGATTTTGCCATCGTTTCCGTCGCGGCGATTGTCGCCGAAACAGCACGAATAGCAATCGGCGGCTGCAGCCCTAAGCCGATGTTTGCCTCCGACATCGATCTAACGGACGATGCAATCCTTATAGTTGGCAAGCGGATAGCCATGGATAGTGATCCACCGAGCGACCAGCGCGCATCGGCAGCGTATAGGCGCCGGGTTGTTCCCGAACTCATTCGCCGCGCAGTCCGCGCCGCACAAGCCAGCGCATGAGCGATCATGAATGACAGGCTAGCACTGCTCGTAAAAGTGAACGGCGAACTGCACGAGGCACTGGCGTCACCCGCGGCAACCTTGCTCGAAGTCTTGCGCGATCAACTTAGTTTGACCGGCACTAAGCGCGGATGCAATCACGGCGTCTGCGGCGCTTGCACTGTGCTTATAGATGGCAAACTCGCGAGGTCTTGCCTGGCGCTTGCAGCTGATGTCGGCGAGCGAGAGGTTACGACGGTCGAAGGCGTAGCCGACGGCGTAAGCTGCTCGGCCGTCCAGCGCGCTCTCATAGAGTCAGGAGCTATACAATGTGGTTTCTGTACGCCGGGATTCGTGATGGCTCTGACCTATTTATTTGCCAGCGATCCCAGACCCAACCGCGAAACCATCCGCGCGGCGCTGTCGGGCAATCTTTGCCGCTGTTCCGGTTACGTGAAGATCGTTGAGGCGGCCGAACGGATTGCAGAGGCGCGGGTATGAGCATTGGTGCGAGCCCGCCGCGCATCGAGGCCGCCGATAAGGCGACCGGTCGCGCCCGCTATGTCGACGATATCAAACTGCCCGGCATGCTTCACACGGCGCTGCTCACCAGTCCGCACGCTCACGCGCGAATTTGCGGCTATCGACTCGATGCAGCTCGGGCCCTGGTCGGTGTCAAAGCTATTCTCATCGCCCTGACCTAAAAACGCCGCGTGCCGGCGGCATCATCAAAGACGAATCAATGGTCGCGCGCGATAAAGTGCGTTATGTAGGCGAGCCAGTTGCAGCCGTCGCGGCAACCGACCTCGCAACCGCTCGCCGCGCCGCCGATATGATCGAAGTGGACTACGAGCCGCTTGTGCCGGTGCTGTCGATTGACGAAGCGCTCGCGGCGGATGCGCCGATCCTGCACGAAGAATTTTCCAGCTACGTGCAGTCGGTCAAAGGCGGCGGTCACGGCAACATAATCTTCGAAAGTTCGCTAAGCGAAGGCAACGTGCAGGTGGCGTTTGCGCAATGCGAAGTAATCGTTGAGGGCGTTTTCGAAACGCAGGCACAGCATCACGTCTATATGGAAACCAACGGATGCGTTGCTGACGTCGATGCATCGGGGAAGGTCACGCTATACGCCACTTGCCAATCGGTGCACCACATTCAACAGCGCGTTGCCGAAGAGTTGGGTATGCCTATGGCCAAGATCCGCGTCATCGCCACACGGGTCGGTGGCGGCTTTGGCGGCAAGCATGCGAGCAACATTCACTCCATCACTGCCTGGCTTGCACGTACCGCGGGCAGGCCGGTCAAGCTCGTTCTATCGCGAACGCAGGATTTCGAAGTGCAGCGGTCACGCCACCCGGCGCGGATCTGGATGAAGACTGGCGCCCGACGCGACGGCACGATTCTCGCTCGCGATGTTAAGATCACCACCGACGGCGGCGCCTATGCCGACGAGAGCCCTCCGGTACTGACATTCGCGCTCATGATGTCACGCGGACCGTATCGGATCGCCAACGTCCGCGCGCGCGGCTGTGCCGTTTACACCAACAAGCTGCGTGCTGGCTCCTTTCGAGGCTTCGGCAATCCGCAGGCTAGCTTCGCCGGTGAGTCTCAGATCGATGAACTTGCAGCAAGGCTCGGTATCGATCCGGTTGAGATGCGATTGAAGAATGCCTTGCGGCCAAACGATACTGCGTTCGGCGGCCATCCCGTGCCGTCCTGTGTCCTTCGCGACTGCCTGGTGCAGGTGCGGGACGCTCAGCGGCACGCGGCGCCTCTTCCAGCGCGTCCTGGCCGCACGCGGGGCATCGGTTTCGCCGCCATGTCTCACGTCTCGGGCTTAATGGGCACGGCGGCTGAGGTCCAGCTGCGCACAGACGGTTCTATCGCGCTCTCGACAGGCTGCGTGGATCTTGGGCAAGGCGCTGATACGACTATGGTGCAGATCTGTGCGGATGCGTTGCGCGTTCCGCTAGACCGAGTGAGCTACGCCCAGCAGGACAGCGATTCTTCACCGTACAATTGGAAGACCGCGGGCAGTCGCTCCACCTATATGACCGGCCGCGCTGTTGCGGTAGCAACTGTAGCGATGCGTGACAAAATGCTGACCCATGCCGGTGAGATCCTGGAGT
>Ga0302325_10014851_pt1 | contig 16564 bp, 15 predicted proteins | sample Palsa_T0_2_FD_201948 | JGI IMG/M metagenome (GOLD analysis project Ga0302325, IMG submission 201948) | Peat permafrost microbial communities from Stordalen Mire near Abisko, Sweden - Palsa_T0_2 | ecosystem: Environmental > Terrestrial > Soil > Palsa > Peat permafrost | place: Sweden: Abisko... | reverse complement strand
CCTGCCGTTCGAAGGCGAGCATGGTGCGCGCCACGCGCCACCCGTCGTCGATCGCACCGACCACGTTGGCCACCGGCACCCGCACCTCGTCCAAGAAGACCTCGTTGAAGTGGGACTCACCGGTGATTTGGCGCAGCGGCCGCACCGTAATGCCCGGCACGTGCATGTCGACGATGAGCATGGTGATGCCCTCGCGCTTGGGCCGTGCCGGGTCGGTCCGCACGAGGCAGGCGGCGTAGTCGCTGTGCTGGGCGCCCGACGTCCAGACCTTCTGGCCCTGGAGCACGAACTCGTCACCGTCGCGCCGGGCCCGCGTCTGCACGCTCGAGAGGTCCGAGCCCGCGCCTGGCTCGCTGAACAGCTCGCACCAGACGTGGTCGCCACGCAGCAGCGGCGGGACGAATGCCTTCTTCTGCTCCTCGCTGGCGTGCACCAACAGCGTGGGCCCGCACATGGCGAGCCCGACCTCCAGCGAGCGGGGCGGGATCTTGAAGGCTTTCGACTCGCGGTCGTAGATGCGCTGGTAGCGGCCGGGGAGCCCGCGTCCCCCGTACTCGGCCGGCCACGTGATGCCGGCCAGGCCCGCCCCGGCCAGCTGGCGCTGGAATGCGACCGAGCGCAAGAGTCCCGAGCCGCCGAACGAGACGACGCCGCTCGGCTCGTCACCCTTCGCCGGCAGCGTGGCCTCCAAGAAGGCCAGCACCTCTCGGCGAAACGCCTCCTCTGAGGGGACGTCACGCCCGGCACCTTCAACGGCGACGTCCGTCATGCGGTGGCCGGGACGGGCGTGACGGAGCGGGGGATGCCGACGGCCAGCAGGCCGCCGAAGACCATGTCCTTCATCACGCCTACCAAGAACTCAGGATCCGATCGGTCGAGGGTTGTGATGGTGCGCAGCTTGCCATCGAGCATGCTGACAGCCGAGCCCCAGTGGGCGCAGATTAAGGGTACTCAAATAGAAATCGGGGCGCACGAGCATGTGGCCGGCGACGGCCCAAGTGCTCGGGATCCAGGCCCGGGCTGACTCCCTCTACGCCCGCCCAACGGAAGCCCAACGTCCGCCCAAATCGTGGAGCCCCGCAGGGCCTCTGGAAATCCCACTTTCTCGAGCCCTAAAGGTCGTCTCCCCGTGCGCCGAAACCCCTGTGAAGTCGTTCCATGGGTGGCCGTGGCATGCCCCGGTTCGACGCCATGAGTGCCTGACAACTGTTGGCAGGCGCCGCCGCCAGCGGCGAGGGGAGAAGCACATGGTCACTGAAGACGAGTGGTCGGGCGAGGTAGCGCGATCGGCCCGCTTCCGCTTGATCAGCCCCATCATCGCCCTCGGTGCCTTTGCCCTGATCTTCGTCCCCTGCATGATGGTCGGCCAGGCGCTGGCCTCGGGCATCTATGCCGACCTCGTGGCCGTCGGCATCCTCATGGGCGTCATGTTGCCGCTGGCCTTCGTCCTGGTGGCCATGGGCGAACGCAACCAGCGGCGCACCGATGAGAAGGTCCGCAATCTGAACGCGGAGTTGAGCAGTGCCGTGGCCGACGCCGAGCGGCTGAATACGGAGCTGAGCGAGGCGATGTCCGACGCCGACCGCCAGGCCGAGATCCGTGACGCCCAGGTGCAACGGCAGCGCTTCGAGAGTCGCCTGGCCAACGCGCTCGACATGGCCGAAGGCGAGCCCGAGGTCATTGAGGTCATCGAGCGGTCCTTCGCGACCGTGCTGCCGGAGGCGCCGGCCGAACTTCTCCTGGCCGACAACAGCCATGCGCACCTCCATCGCATGGCGGCCGTCGGTCCCGACGGACAGCCTCCGAGCTGCGGCGTGGACTCGCCTGACCGTTGCCCGGCTGCACGTCGGGCGCAGACCCAGGTGTTCGCCGACAGCGACCACCTCGACGCCTGTCCCAAGCTGCGCAACCGCCCCGAGGGCCGCCTCTCGGCGCTCTGCGTACCCGTGTCGATCATGGGGCGCACGGTGGGCGTGATCCATGCCACCGGCGAGGCGGGCGCAAAGGTAGAGGACGATCGGGTGGACGACCTGGCCACGCTGGCCAAGTTGGCGGGCGCGCGCATCGGCTTGCTCAGGGTCATGGCCGAGACGCAGTTGCAGGCGTCGACCGACACGCTCACCGGGCTGCTCAACCGGCGGTCCTTCTCGGAGCGGGTCCACGCCATTCCGGCCCACCTCTACCCGGTGGCGATGGCCATGGCCGACCTCGACCACTTCAAGGTCCTCAACGACACCTATGGACACGAGACCGGGGACCGGGCGCTGCGGCTCTTCACCCGTGTGCTGCGCGATTCGTTGCGGACCAGCGACGTGGCCTCGCGCTACGGCGGCGAGGAGTTCGCGATCGCCTTCCCGGACTGCTCGGCCATCGACGCCACGCGGGCGCTCAACACTGTGCGCGCGCAGCTCGATGCCGCCATCACCGTCGGCGGGCTCCCCAAGTTCACCGTGAGCTTCGGCGTGACCGAGTGCGAACCGGGCGAGGAGCTAGCAACGATTCTGCGGCGGGCCGACGACGCCCTCCTGCAGGCGAAGCACGAGGGGCGCGACCGGGTCGTGTTGCACGACACGATGGGCGAGACCGCCATTGCGCCCAGCGGCGGGCGCGAGGGCGTCATCCCGCTGCTCGATGGTGACTACGAGGGTGCGTTCCAGCCGGTCGAATGAGCCGGCGCCGGGGCAGGACCTGGTCCCGCCCCGTTCTCAGCAACTACGAGGGCGCCGACCCTGATCCTGATCCGGAGAGCTCGTCGCGGAGGACCCGGCGCAGGAGCTTCCCCGTCGGCGAGTAGGGCAGTTCGTCGCGGAAGGCGACCACGCCGGGCATTTTGGTGGAGCGCAGGCGCTCCTTGACCCAGACCTGCAGCTCGGACTCGGACGCCTCGCCGCTCGCGTGCAGCACGACCACGGCCGCCACCGCTTCCCCCCACTCGGCGTCAGGGATGCCGATGACCGCGGCCTCGGCGACTGCGGCGTGCGCCATGAGCACTTCCTCGATCTCGCCCGGCGAGATGTTCTCCGCCCCCCGCACAATGACATCGTCGAGCCGCCCGTCGACGTACAAGAACCCGTGCACGTCGAACCAGCCGGCGTCACGGGTGCGGAACCAGCCGTCCTCGGTCAGCGTGGTCTGCCCGACGTACTCGCCGGCGACCTGCTCGCCGCGCACCCAGATCTCACCCTTCTCGCCCGGCGGGAGGGCCGCCTCGTCGATGTCGCGCACCTCGACCTCGAGGGACGGGAGGGGTCGCCCGACCGAACCCAGCCGCGCCCGGATGGTCGGGTCGTCGCTGGCGAAGGCCTCCCGGTGCTCGTCGGGGGTGAGCATGGCGATCGTCGAGCTCGTCTCCGTGAGCCCGTACGCGTTGACGAGGTCGATGTGGGGCATGTCCATCAGGGTGCGCTCAACGAGCTCGAGCGGCATGCGCCCGCCGCCGTAGGAGAGGTGACGCAGAGCCGGCAGCTCCACGCCACCTTCCTCGAGTGCGCCGAGGATCCGTCCCAGCATGGTCGGCACCACCATGGCGTGCGTGATGTGCTCGGACGCCGCCAGGTGCACCCACGAGGTGGCGTCGAAGGACGGCAGGTACATGATGCGTCGCCCCGCGTACAGCGAGCTCAACACCGCCGCGATGCCGGCAATGTGGTACGAGGGGACGCAGATCAGCTGCGCCTCGGTGGGATCGCAGCCGAGGAACTCGACACTCGAGATGATGTACGAGACGAGATGCCGGTGGCGCAGGATCGCCGCCTTGGGCTCCGACGTGGTGCCGCTCGTGAAGAGCAGCACGGCGACCTCCTCGGGGTCGACGAAGGGATGCTCGCCGGTAAGAGGCTCAGCGATGGCCGCCTCGAACGTGGCCTTGGTGATGACGTTGGTGGCGCCGACGTCGGCGAGGCGCGCCACCTCCTCGTCGTCGGCGATCATCACGCCGCCCTGGACGCGGCCGACGACACCCCGGAGCTGCTCGTCGGGGGCGCGGTAGTTGAGCGGTGCGAAGGGCACGCCCGCCAGCGCGGCACCGAACAGCGCAACCGGCAGCGTGTCGGCGTTCAGACCGAAGTAGCCGACGACCACGGCACCGCTCTTCTCGAAGTAGATGGCGGCCCGGCGGGCGCGCTCGAGGAGGTCGGCGGCGGTGATGCCCCCGTCGTGGGAACCGAGGACGATGCGCTCGGGGTCACCCTCGGCCGCCATTTCGAGCAGCATGGCGATGTTCACGAGGCGTCCCCTCTCTTCTCAGTCTGCTCGGACTGCCCGGACGGTTCAGTCCGAGGCAGGCAGCGGCTTGGCGCCCTTGACGACCACGATGGTCTCGCCGACCGAAATGGACCCCTCGCCCGCCTTGGTGCAGAGGAGCTCCAGGCCGAGCTCGTCGTCGCTGTAGCGCTTGCCCAGTTGCGTGCCGCCGTCGAAGCCCGCCACGACGCTCTCGGAGCCGGGCGCGGCATCGGCGGCCAGGAAGGGATGGCCTCCGCAGCGCAGATCGACCGGATCCGCCGGCGCCTTCACCACGACGACCTCGCAGGCGTCGGTCGCACTGCGCAGCCTCATTCCTGCCTTCAATTGGATCGCCACCGCAGTCCTTCCCTGATCCGATGTTTGTCGTTCTGTTGCTCCCCCTGAAACCTGGGAGGAAAAACGGCATCCTATTCTGCCCTTGGCGGCTGCTCCGCATCGAGTCGGAGGTCTCCTCGAGGGCCCTCCCGCGGCAGCACCCTCCGCAAAGCTGCTGAGCATGGGAGTTCGAGTGGAGGGGAGGGGCACCATGGCCAACGCCCCGGGGTGGCAACCGGACCCCGAACATGGAGATCAGGAGCGCTACTGGAGCGGGTGGGCCTGGACCGACCGCGTGCGACCGACCGGAAGGGGCGGCTCGTCCCGCGTCCCCGAGCACGGTGCGCAGCTGCACCGAGCCCTGACTGCCGCCAGCACCGACATCGACGCCGTCGAAGACCGGCTCGCGACGCTGTTCGAGCGCTCCGACGGCGACCCGAAGCCGGGTTCGTCCCCATTGCCGGCCGTGCGTCCCGGGGAACCCGCCGCGGATGACGACGAGACCCTCCGCCTCTCCGTGCGCGACGAGTCCGATGCCCCGTTCGCCGAACTCGACGCGGCCCTCGCGTCCGAGGAACCCGACGAGCCGGATCCGGCCCGGCGCACGCTGTTCCGCCGCCGCGCCTGAAGGCTAGGAGGAGCTCCTGACGCGCTGGGCCAGTGCGCCCCACCGCTCGAACGTCTCGGGATTCTGGACGGCGTCCATGCCTGCGAAGTAACTGACGACCCGGGTGGCGATGCCGCCGTACTTGGCGACGACCTTGTCGGCGACGTCCTCCCACGTGCCCTCGGTGATGAAATTCTCCAAGAGGTCGTCGTCGATCTCCGCCGTCATCCCCGCCACGTCGCCGGCCCGCTGTCGCTCGCGCAGCCGGTCGGTCATGTCCTCGCGGTCGAGCTGCTCGAAGATGAAGGCGTAGTTGGGCGTCGACCCGTAGAACGCCACCTGCACGCGCGCCCGCTCACGCCAGACGGCGCGCTCGCTCCGGCTGTCGCCGACGACCAGGAAGGCCGGGACGATGACCTCGAGATCCTCGACCTTGCGCGCCGACCGGGCCGCACCGGTCTCCAGGTTGGGCAGCAGCGTCTCGCGCAGGTAGGTCGGCGTGTTCAGCGGGTGCACGTGGACACCGTCTGCCACCTCGCCCGCCATGCGGAGCATCCATGGGCTGACGGCGGCGACGTCGACGGGCGGATCTGCGCAGTCAATGCGACCGGGCGCCCAGGTGGGTGGCAGCAGCGAGAGGTTGTAGAACTCGCCCTCCACCGCCAGTGGCGCACCGGTGCGGAAGGACTCGAAGATCTGCTTCACGGCGAGGACGTACTCGCGCAACCGCGGTCCCGGGTGGTCGAACGCCGCGCCGTAGCGGCGCTCGATGTGGGCCCGCACCTGTGACCCCAGTCCCAGACGGAAGCGCCCACCGCTCGCCTCCGCCAGCTCCCACGCCGTGGCGGCCGTCACCATGGGACTGCGGGGAAAGGCCACCGCGATCCCCGTCAGCACGTCGATGTCGGCCGCCGTCGCGATCGCCCCGCAGGTGAGGTACGCGGTGCGTCCCGCCTCCGTCACGACCAGCCCGGAGAGCCCGGCCGCCGCAGCCGCCCGACCGATCTCCGCCGCTCGGCGCAACGGCTGCGCCGGCACCATGGCGTCGAACTTCAGCGGCACGGCGACGCCCGTCTGCGCGAAGTCACGCCGCCACCGGCGACGTGGGTCGCCCGTGGCGGCGCACCGGCACCCAGTCGTTGGTCGACGGGAAGTACTCCTCGGAGTGGTCGACGGTGCCCGCCGCGGCGTAGTGGTACACCATGGCGGCTCGGATCCCGTCGGACTCGTTGTCCGTCGAGCAGTGCATCAGGTGGCTGTCGAAGACGAGCAGGTCGCCCGGATCCATTAGCACCGCCTCGGCGGCCCCCATGTCGTGGTCCACGATCTCGAAGTACCCGTAGTTGGCCCCCGGGCGACGGTCCGGGACGTGCGTGTGCACCGGTTCGGCCTGCGATCCGGGCAGCACATGGAGGCATCCGTTGACGAGGGTCGCCTCGGTCACGGCCAGCCAGACGCCGACCACGGGTCTCGCCGGCTCGAAGGGGAAGTAGAAGGAATCCTGGTGCCACGGCTGCCCCCAGGCACCCGCTGTCTTGAAGATGAACTGCGACAGGAAGACGTCGATGTCCGGGGCGATCAGCTCCGCCACGAGGTCGACGACGCCAGCCGAATGCGCGAAGCGGGCGAAGAGCGGGTCGCGGTGCAGGCGGAAGATCTTGGACACGCCGTCCTCGGGGTGCGCCACCGGCGTGCCGGCCTTGTTGCTCTCCGGCAGCACCTTGACTCCCAGTTCCTCGGCCAAGCCGGGATCGCGCACGACGTCGGTCACGCGGTCCAACATGGCGGTGCACGTCTCCGCCGCTGCGAAGCCGCCGATCCGGAGGAAGCCCCGCTCCGTCCACGAGGACCGCTGCGCGGCCGTGAGCGCCGACATCAGGCCATCGGCTCCTCGGGTGGATCAGGCAGCATCCCGTCGGGGAGAGGCCAGGCCAGGGGCGTGACGTCGCTGGCGATGACCGCACCCATGGCGATCCCCGCTCGTTCGACCGCCGGATGTGGGTAGTACCCCCCGCCCCGCGTGGAGCCGTCGGCGAAATAGATCGCGGTGTGCACCCGGCGGACGGTACCGGTCAGGTTCGGTCCGGCCAAGTGGAACGTCAGGCCATGGTGGAAGGCGACCGATCCGGCCGGGACCTCGACGAACACCGGCGCGATCGCCTGCAGCTCGTTTCTGGTGAGCGGGTCCTCGCCCTGGCCGCTGAAGATGTCGACGAACGCGCGCACGCCGAGCCGGTGGCTGCCGGGGAGATAGCCCATCGCACCGGTCTCGCGCGTCGAACCGTCGAACGGGATCCAGGCCGTGATCGTGTCGGTCTCGACGATGGGCCAGTAGGGATGGTCCTGGTGGGGGTCCGTCTCCCGCCCGCCGGCTTCTTTGTAGAGCGCCTGGTCGTGCCAGATCCGGATCGCCGCGACCCCGAGAAGCCGGGCCGCCGCCTCGGCGATCACGGGATGGAAGGTCAGTGGCCGCACCTCGGGGCAGTCCTCCCAGAGGTTCTGGCACTGCGTGAAGCTCTGCTCGTAGCGTGACTTCTCGGCCAAGGTCCGGGTGTCGTGCCGACTGCGCCGGGCCACCCCTTCGTCGACCGCGGCGCCGAAGTGCACCAACTCAGCGGCGGACAGCAGGTCCGGCACCACCACGAAACCGTCGCGCCGGAAGTCCTCGACCAGCCGTGGCGTGAGCGTGGTGACGGCGGTCACGGAGCCGGCTCATCCCGCACCTCGCGGATGTGCCCCACCAGCTCGTGGACGGTCGGCGAGTCGAGCCAGGGTGTCAGGTCGAGCCGATAGGACGCGGCAGGCTCGGGACCGTGATCCAGGTGGTGCGGTTCGGATGCCATGAACCGGCCGTCGACCAGCCGGACCTCTGTCACGAGGTCAGCGTAGGGATGGGCGCTGGCGGCGGGGGAGCCGAAGCCGAAGACACGCTCGGACCCCATGACGGCGTTCGCCGCCGCCCGTCCCGACAGGAACGGCCGGTAGTCGTTGCGCTCGAGCTCACCCGCATAGGCGTCGAGGATGTGCAGCGCTCGCTCCAGCACGGCGGCGTCGTAGCCGTAATAGACGTTGGGCGCCGGCAGGTCGCCCCACACGCCCCACATCCACCAGCGCAGGGTCGGCGGCAGGGCGGCCACGGCGCGCTGTACGCCGCGGCCGACGGCCTCGTGGGCGTGATGGACGTCGTGCGGCGAGGGCGAGACGACAATGGACGCGCCGTGTTCTTCGACGATGCCCGGGAGCTCGGTGGCGACGCGCCGGGTCGCCAGGGCCAGGTCCCCGTCGAGGTCCAGGTTCAGGGGCGGGTCCAGGAAGACGGGCACGAAGGCCGCCCGATCCGCTGCCGCCTCTGCCTCGGTCCGTCGCCGCTCCCACTGTCCGGAGAATCCCAGGCTGGCGATGACACTGACCACGGTCCAGCCGCGATCCAGCAGGTGCAAGAGCGCCCCGGGACAGCCCACCGCCTCGTCGTCGGGGTGGGGTGCCACGTGCAGAATGGTCGGGGCCACGACCAGGGAGATTACGCCCGCTGCACTGCAGGCCGCCGACCTCACCCACGCCAGTCAGAGCACTCTTTACAGATTACTCTGAATCAAATATACTGACCGACGATGCCGAGGTGGTCCCGTTCCAATCCGCTCGCACTCGCCGTCCTGGTCTGCCTGTACGAGAAGCCCATGCATCCCTACGAGGTGGCGCAGACCCTCCGGACCCGGGCCAAGGAGCAGAGCGTCCGTCTCAATTACGGCTCCCTCTACGCCGTCGTCGAGTCTCTGGAGAAGAAGGGCTTCATCAAGGCCACCGGCACCGTGCGGGAGGGCAAGCGCCCCCAGCGGACGATCTACGAGATCACCGACGAGGGCTCGATCGAAATGACGGACTGGCTCACCGAGCTGATCGGCACCCCGAACAAGGAGTACCCGGCCTTCCAGGCCGGCCTCTCCTTCCTGCCCGCGCTCGATCCCGACGACGCCCTTGCCGCGCTCCGCCACCGCGCCGAGACCCTGACCATGAAGCTCGTGGCCATGCGCGGCGCCATGCAGGCCGCCCGCGACGCCGGCCTGCCCCGGATCTTCGAACTCGAGTCCGAGTACGAGGAACGCACCCTCAGTGCCGAGTTCGCGTTCGTCCGGGCGCTCGTCGAAGAGATGGAGAACGGCACGCTCGAGGGCCTCGAGTTGTGGCGTCTCTTCCAGACCGAGGACTTCAACCCCGAGGAGGTGCACTTCACCTTCGACCTCCCCAACGAGTAATGACCCGGAGCCGCGTGGAGCACCACGCGACCCCGGGCCGTACGACCACGAGCCGATCCACGAGGGACCTTCGCCCGAGGCAGCACTTGAGAGCGTAGGCGACCTCCGTGGACTGACTCTGCTGAGAACAGTGCTCTGCACGAATCACGCAGCAGCAAGCGACCCACGAAAGGAGGCGTGTATGCACGCGCTCATAGAGGCCGACGGCCTCAGCAAGAAATTCGGGAAGGTCCAGGCCCTCTCCGGATTGACCCTCACGTTGCCGTCCGGAGAGCCGGTGGCCATCCTGGGGCCCAACGGCGCCGGCAAGACGACGTTCATCCGCATGGTGGCCACCCTCATCGCGCCCGATCGTGGCACGCTCGTCGTCAACGGCCGCGACGTCGTGCGCGAGTCGATGGCGGTGCGGCGCATGATCGGCCTTGCCGGCCAGTCCGCCGCCGTCGAGGAGATGATGACGGGCCGCGAGAACCTCGTCATGGTGGCCCGCCTCTACGGCCAGGGCCGCGCCGAGGCCGTCGCCTCGGCCACGCGCATCCTCGAGCAGATGCATCTGGTGGAGGCTGCCGACCGCCAGGCCAAGACCTATTCCGGCGGGATGCGACGGCGGCTCGACCTGGGGGCGAGCCTCGTCGGCTCGCCCCGCCTGCTCCTGCTCGACGAGCCCACGACCGGCCTCGACCCTGTCAGCCGCAACGAGGTGTGGGATGCCGTGCACGCCATGAGCGCGCACGGGACCGACATCGTGTTGACGACCCAGTACCTCGATGAGGCCGACCACCTCGCCGCCACCATCGTCATCATCGACGGCGGTCGCGTCATTGCACAGGGGACGCCGAGCGAGCTCAAGTCCCGCGTCGGTGCCGACATGGTCGAGCTGCACACCATCGACGTCCCCACCATGCAGCGTGCAGCCGAGGTGCTGGCGTCGCTCGGGATGGCCGAGCCGTCCACCGATCCGTCGACGCGCCGGTGCTCGCTCGCCGCGCCCGGCGGTTCGAAGCTGCTGCCCATCATCGTCCGCGCGCTCGACGAGGGCGAGGTGCCGGTCGAGGACATCGCGCTGCGCCGGCCCACCCTCGACGAAGTGTTCCTCGCCCTCACCGGGCACACCACGACCGATCCGACCGCTCCGAAGGAGGACGCAGCATGACCGTCACCCTCGATCCACCGCGCCAGTCACGTCCGACGGACGCCGTCACCAACCAGGGTGCGTCGTATCTCGTCGCCACCGGACAGGTGGCGGCACGCACCCTCAAGAAGTTCATCCGCTCGCCGGCGCTGCTCATCGCGGGCACGGCGCAGGGGCTGCTGTTCCTGCTCATCTTCCGCTACGTCTTCGGCGGCGCCGTGGGCCACACCGGGGACCTCTCCTACGTGGACTTCCTGGTGCCGGGCTTCGTGGTGACCGGCGTGCTGTTCCAGGGCATGAGCGCGGCGAGTGGCGTGGCGGACGACAAGGAGGGCGGGCTCTTCGACCGGCTGCGCAGCTTGCCGATCCGCCTCCTCTCCATCGTCTCGGGCCGGGTCAGCGCCGACACGGCGCTCGTGGCGTGGGGAGTCGTGGTCATGACGGTGGCCGGATTCGCCGTCGGCTTCCGCGTCACCGGCACGACGGCCGACGCGGTGGCCGCCCTCGGCCTGACCATTCTCTACGGATTCGCCTTCGTCTGGCTGTTCATCGCTCTGGGGTTGATGGCCGGCAGCCCGCAGGCGGCGCAGGGCCTGTCGTTCCTGGTCTTCCCGCTCAGCTTCGTCTCGTCGGCCTATGTGCCGGTGTCGACCATGCCCGGCTGGATGCAGGCCTTCGCCAACAACCAGCCCATGACGCAGATGGTCAACACGGTCCGGCTGCTCACCGGAGGCACCCCGGCGCAGGCGTTGCTCGGGCACCCTGTGTCCTACTACCTCGTGCCCTCGCTGCTGTGGACGGCCGGCCTGGTCGTGGTGTTCGCGCCGATCGCGGTATGGAAACTGAAGTCTTCGTGAGAGACAAGGACCTCGAGCGGCGCTGACCGACGCCAAATGAACGGTCAGCGCCGCTCGAACCCCTCGTCGTCGGGTGGCTCGCCGGTCTCCAGGACTTCGTTGACAGCCCGCCGCAGCCGCGCCTGCGCATCGATCATCCAGTCGATGAAGAAGGCATACTCCTCGACCTGGGTGATGTCGCCCTCGCTGTAGTCGGCGACGCGGTAGGCCGAGCGCTCGGGGAGGCGTTCCCATGAGAGCGGCGCGCCGTACAGCGACTCCAGCGTGTCCTGTTGGACCTGCAGCGCGTCGAATTGTGCGGCGCTGGCCTCGGGGGTACCGAGGTCGACGTAGAAGTCCGAGCGCAGGCGTCCGCCGGCGACGAAGCTCAGGCCGTAGTGCGTGCCGCGCACCGGGGACGGGAGCGTGATGAAGTTCTGCGCCGGGAGGGTCGTCATCTGCGTCCACTGCGGGTGGCGAATGCGCACCTTGTCGAGCCAGCGCGACCAGTACTCGCGGTACATGGCCCCCTTGCCGCCTCCGAGCGGTCCGGCCAGCTCGGCCATGTTCCAGCCGGTCGGATCGCGCCACCATTGCGTGCCGACGTAGTTCGCGGTGACTCCTGTGGCCTGCTCGACGATGTGACGGACCAGCCCGGCCGTCGTGTACGCCGCCTTGTCGACGTCCCACACGAGCGGCGCGCTGAGGTTGTTCTGCCAGTGCGCCGTGCGACGAGCGGGATCCATGTCGAGCCACTCCTCGAGCTGGCTCCGCATGTCGAAGTTGAGGTCGGTCCGCGGGCTGAGGGTGAAGATCGTGCCGTCCGCCACCGACTCCGTCGAAATGAGCCGCCGCACCAGCGCCGCATCCTGCACCCGTCGCTTGGCCTCGGCCGTCTCCTTGGCCAGTTGGCGCTCCGGGCTGATGGTGAAGTCCTCGACCTCGCGTACCGGGTAGATCTGGCTGACGGAAATCATCGGCACGTTGCTGCTGCCCGACTGCCCGTAGACGTAGGAGCGGAAGGCACTGATCTGCACGAGCGCGATGTCCAGGCCCATCTCACTGAGCCAGACCACGCTGGCGCTGACCACGGCCGAGAAGTCGCGGGCCAGCAGGACGATGCGCGGACGACGCAGCGTCTCGGGTGAGAGGTCGGGAGCATGCGCCTGCAGTTCGGCCAGGGCCTCCTCGGGGCTGATCGGGGTCTGGCGGCGGGACTGGAAACGGGCGAAGTGTTCGGCGAGCGACTCGGGCAGCATCCGGCTGACCGAGGCGGCGTACTTGATCGCCGAGACCTCGGTGTCGGCCGACCGGCTGCTCTTGAGCTCCGCCACCACCAACCGGCCATCGCCGCCGAGCCCGAGCACCGAGACGCGGTCACGGGCGGCTCCACCGGTGGTCGGAACGCCGTCGAACTCGAAGGTCACGACCTTGACCGCCGGTCCGAGGATGGCCGGGTTCGACAGGACCCACTCCTGCAGATCGGCGCGCTGCTCCAGACCCGCCTCTTCCAGCGAGATCATCTGCGCTGGCATCGCGACGGACCCAGCGACGGTGAAGAGCATTTCTTCCGCCATTTCTCAGAACAGGCTAGGGCAAACGGTTGTTTTTCTCAGGTACCGAAAGTCACACGAAGACACAACGGATGAACAAAACTCGTGGCCAGACGCATTGTCGACCCCGCAGTCACATGGCTCAGCCCCCATGCGGCTTGGTTGCGGCGCGGCCGGACCCGCTGTCCAAGTCCGCGTCGCGGCCCCGCCACTACCTCGTCGGAAAGAGCCGGGCGCTCCCGAAAATCACACGAGAATTGTGGCGATGGTGTTCATCGCACGGCGCCGCGTCGATTCAGATCGGCGCTCCCGGCGCGACGAGAGGCCACGGACGCTCGAGCTCGACAACGCGAGCCAGGTCGAGAAGCAGTTGTTCAGCGTGTCGCCGCCCGATGATCTGCATTGACACCGGGAGGCCGTCGACCAGGCCGATCGGAATGGCGACCGCAGGGTGCCCGGTCGTGTTGGCGGGGATCGTCAGTGCGCCGTTGTTCCCCACTGCAACCTCGAACCCGTATTCGGAAATCAGATCCACGCCGTCGATGGTCGTCGGCATCGGGCCCTGGGCGGCGAACGCCACGTCCGGGTTGGTGGCACAAATGATGAAGTCGACCTCCTCGAAGATCTCCGCCATCTGCACAATGATCTGGCGGCGGAACGCTTCGATGTTCTTGGCCGTGTCCAGGTTGTAGTGGTTGGTGGCGATGTTGGCCGCCAGCATGATCTCGGGCGTGAGCTCCGACTCGCAGGCCGGGTAGAGGTCACCCAGCCCGACGAGCAGGCTCGCCGTTCCGGCGAGGGCCCACTCGAGACCGCCCCGGGGCAGGGCGATCGGCACGTCGACGCGCTCGAGGCCGGCGTCCTTGATGAGCAGCCCGGCCGCCTCGTCCACTCTGTCCCGCACCGCCGACGCCACGATCGCCGCACCGAGGTCGACCGACACGGCCACGCGCTTTCCCGCGATGTCCTGCTGTCCCAGCCCCGCTTCCCAGCCCTCGACCCGCGGCAGTGAGAAGGGGTCGTACTCGTCGGCGCCGTTGCAGGCGTCGAACCAACGCGCCGTGTCCCGCACCGAGCGGGACAGGCACCCCATGACCGCGGTCAGCGGCTCGATCTCCGTGTGCGGGCCTTTCGGGAGTCGACCGAAGGTGGCCTTCAGACCGAACAGCCCGGTGAAGCCCGCCGGGATCCTGATGGAGCCACCGCCGTCACCGCCGGTGCCCAGAGGGAGCAGCCCGCCCGAGACCGACGCGGCCGAACCGCCCGATGATCCACCGGGGGTCCGTTCGAGGTCGTACGGGTTGGAGGTTGCCCCGTGCAAGCGGGTGTACGTGCAGTTGATCCCACCGAATTCCGACGCTGTCGTCTGGCCGACGAGCACGGCGCCGGCCTCGCGCAGGCGGGCCGTCGTGGTGGCCTCGTAGTCGGCGATGCGGTCCTTGAACACGAGCGACGCTTCGGTCTGCGGCCAGCCCTTGACCGCATCGAGCTCCTTCACACCGATCGGCACGCCGCCGAACGGCAGAGTGACGTCAGCGCCGGCTGCTGCCTCCCGAGCGGGTTCCTCGTCGATGAAGCACACGGCGTTCAGCTTCGAGTCCGCTATGGCGGCCAGCGATCCCTCGAGCGCCTCGGTGGGCGAGATGGTGCCTGCCCGGTAGGCGTCAACCAGGGAGCAAGCGTCTCCTATCCATGATTGCGCTGTCATCGCTGTCGAGAAGCTACAACCCCATGGGTAATACCGGTCCGGCTCCGATAACCGACGGCCGAGGCTGACCGTTCTGCAACTAGCGCCCAATCGAGACCATCGATCCCAACCGGGCGTCGTCCAGCCTTACTCCGTCGTCCGCTTCTTGAAGGAGTGCGCCGCGATCGGGCAGGCCACAGCGAGGATCGCCACCGACCAGATCAGCGCCGCCTCGACCGGGTGCTGCATCGGCCAGACTTGCACCATGGCGGAGGGGTTCGGATTGCCCCAGAGGTCGCGGGCGCCCGCCACGACCGCACTCACCGGGTTCCAGTTGGCGACGGCCTGCAGCCACCCCGGCATGTGCTGGGTCGGCACGAAGGCGTTGGACACGAACGTCAGTGGGAACAAGACGATGAAGCCGAACGAGCCCGCCGACTCCGGGCTCTTGGAGTTCAACCCGACGCAGGCGGACACCCACGAGACGGCGTAGGCAAAGAACAGCAGCAGGGCGAACCCGCCGACGACCGAGATGGCGCTCGAACCGGGACGCCACCCGACCGCGAGTCCGGTGAGGATCACGATGGTGGCGCACAAGACCGATGTCAGGAAGTCGGCCACCGAGCGTCCGACCAGCACCGCCGAGCGCCACATGGGCAGCGTGCGGAAGCGGTCGATCATGCCCTCGTGCAGATCGGTACTCAGCCCGATCGCCGTCCCCATTGTCGACGTGGTCAGATTCAGCGCCAGAATGCCGGCCAGCAAGAAGTCGACATAGCTGCCGCCTCCCGGGATCGGGATGGCGCCGCCGAAGATGTAAACGAACAGCACCGTGAACAGCAGTGGCTGGATCGTTACGTCCGAGAGCTGCATCGGTTCACGGGAGATGTGCACGAGGTTGCGCCGGGTCATGGCCCAGATGTCCGCCAGCGAACCGAGGAAACTCCCACCCGAATGCGGGCGGTCGAATCCGGTGCTCGACGGCGTCAACACAGCGGTCGTCATGCGCGTACTCCTTCCAGTTCGTGACGGCCCTCGCTGGACCCGACGGGACCCGCGGAGCCAGCAGCAGCACCCGATCCCGAGCCCGGACCCGAGCCCGACTCGTCGCTCTTGGCGGCGCCTTCCTCTTCAATGTGGCCGCCCGTGAGCGAGAAGAACACGTCGTCGAGCGACGGCTGTCGCACCTCGATGTTGTCCACCAGCACTCCGGCGTCGTCCAAAGCCCGCACCACCACAGTGGCCAAACCGGTGGACGAGTCCACGCCGGCACTCAGCGTCCGGCCGTCATCGCTGACGGTGACCGGGCCCGCCACCAGCGGCGCCATGGCGCCAACAGCCGACGCGTGCGGCTCGGCCAATGTCACTTCCAAACGGGCACCCCGGCTCGCCTGCTTCAGTTCCTGCGGCGTCCCCTGCGCAATGACCCGGCCGTGGTCGACAACCACGATGTCGTGGGCCAGCTCGTCGGCCTCCTCGAGGTATTGCGTGGTGAGCAGCACCGTGACGCCCTCGCCGATCAGCTCCCGGATGGCCTCCCAGACCCGCTGCCGCGACGTCGGGTCGAGCCCCGTCGTGGGCTCGTCCAGGAACAGCACCGGGGGGCGGGTCATCAAGGAGCCGGCCAGGTCCAGCCGCCGGCGCATGCCGCCCGAGTAGCCCTTGACCACCCGATCGGCGGCGTCGGTCAGCTCGAACTGCGCCAGGAGCTCCTTGGCCCGGGCCCGGGACTCCGCCCGGCCCAGGTCCGACAGCTCACCGATCAGCACCAAGTTCTGGCGCCCCGTGAGCAGCTGGTCCAACGTCGCGTCCTGGGCGGCCACGCCGATGTGGCGGCGTACCTCCCCTGGGTGGCGCAGGACGTCGATGCCGGCGACCGTCGCCGACCCCGCATCGGGTCGGGCCAGCGTGGTGAGCACCCGCACGGCGGTCGTCT
>Ga0302325_10014848_pt1 | contig 16566 bp, 16 predicted proteins | sample Palsa_T0_2_FD_201948 | JGI IMG/M metagenome (GOLD analysis project Ga0302325, IMG submission 201948) | Peat permafrost microbial communities from Stordalen Mire near Abisko, Sweden - Palsa_T0_2 | ecosystem: Environmental > Terrestrial > Soil > Palsa > Peat permafrost | place: Sweden: Abisko... | reverse complement strand
CGGTGGGAATCTTCGCCCATCTGACGCCTGAGATCGAAGAGAAGATTTGTTCGCGTCTGGGCCTGAAGGCGGCGGCGGTTTCGTCGCAAGTGATCCAGCGCGACCGGCACGCGCACTATCTGGCCACCTTGGCGGTGATTGCCTCAACGCTGGACAAAATCGCGACCGAAATCCGGCACCTGCAGCGCACCGAGGTGCGGGAGGCTGAGGAGTTCTTCAGCGAAAAGCAGAAAGGCTCGTCCGCCATGCCGCACAAGCGGAATCCGGTGACCAGCGAGCAGATCAGCGGACTGGCGCGCGTGGTGCGCGGCAATGCCCAGGTCGGATTTGAAAACGTTGCCTTGTGGCATGAGCGCGACATCTCACACTCCTCGGCCGAGCGCGTGATTCTGCCCGATTCGACTACGCTGGTCGATTATCTGTTGAACAAAACCTCCAACCTGGTTGAGACGATGCTCGTCTATCCCGAGCGCATGCGGGCCAATCTGGAGAGCACGCACGGGCTGATCTTCAGCGGACAACTCCTGCTCGATTTGGTGGAGCACGGAGTCTCCCGCGAGGACGCTTACCGTCTGGTGCAAGGGCACGCCATGCGCGCCTGGAAAGAGGATTTAGACTTCCATCAGCTGGTGCTGGCCGACAAGGAAATCACTCGCAGGGTTCCGCGCAAACGGATCGAATATGCCTTCGACCTGTCGCGCCAGTTGCGGAACGTGGACAAAATATTCGCCCGCGTGTTCGGAAGCCAAAACAAAAGCGGCGCGAAATCAGGCGGGCGCGCGAAGCCTCCGCGCACAGGCAGCCGCCGCTCATCCTAGCGATACACGATGGATTGAACCCAGCTTATTGAACCTAAGCTTATAGAACCCAGCCGGCCTGAGAAAGTTGCGGTGGCGGTTCGTCGATATGCGTTCTTCCGCGGGTGCATCTTCTCTCCAATCCTGCGCATCGAAAGAATTAACCAGGTGGTTAAATCGTAAAGTTTCGTCAATTGGGTCGGAGGTGACCTGTGACAACGACAACAAACAAGAAGTTGCTCAAAGGCGTGGGTACGTTGCTGGCGGTTGCTTTGCTGAGCGCGACGCTTGTCGCCCAGACCGCGGCCGATACTCGCCACGACAATCAAATTCAAACTGCTGTCGCCGGCAAGCTGGCGAAGAAACCCCAGCTTCGTAACGTGCAATCCAGCGTGGAAGACGGCATTGTAACCTTGACCGGCACGGTCGATCTCTACCAGCGGAAACTCGATGCGGCCAAGCTCGCCCGAAAAACTGCGAGTGTGCAGAGCGTACGCAACCTGATCACGGTGGCGGGACCGAACGTTCCCGATCAGCAATTGGAGCAGAAACTGGCCCGGAAGCTGACCTACGTGCGTTCCGGCTATGACATCACGTTCGACTACTTCGCCTTGGGAGTGAAGGATGGCGTGGTCACGGTAGAGGGACAAGATCGGACTGGCGTGGGCCGCGACGAGGCTCTCGCCGACATCGAGAACCAGCCCGGGGTGAAGGATGTGGTGGCCAACATCTCAGTAGAGCCAGTCTCGCCGATGGACGATGGGCTGCGCTTGCGCACGGCTCGGGCGATCTACCGCGACCCGGTGCTGAGCAAGTACGCCATGGACCCGGCGCGGCCGATTCGCATCATCGTGGAAAACGGTCACGTGACGCTCTACGGCACGGTGGACAGCACCATGGACAAAAACGTCGCCGGAATTCGAGCCAACCAGATCTTCGGCGCTTTCAGCGTGGAGAACAAACTGATGGTGCAAGGCAAGGACGCACCTCAGGCTGGGATGTAAGTTGGTTAAGTGTCAAGGCAAAGCGCGGCCCAAGCCGCGCTTTTTTTGCTTACAGCCGATTGATGAGCGACGCTACGTAGCCCGCCCCGAACCCATTATCGATATTTACCACGCTCACGTTCGAGGCGCAGGAGTTTAACATCCCGAGCAGTGCGGTCAGCCCCTTGAAGGATGCACCGTAGCCGACGCTGGTGGGTACAGCTATGACCGGCACGCCGACGAGGCCGCCCACGACGCTGGGCAGCGCCCCTTCCATTCCGGCGCAGACAATCACGACACGGGCTTTCATCAGCGCCGCGCGATTCGCCAGCAGGCGGTGAATTCCCGCAACGCCCACGTCGTAGAAGTGCTCCACGGTGTTACCCATGAGTTCGGCAGTCGCGACGGCTTCTTCGGCCACCGGGATGTCACTGGTTCCCGCCGAGACCACGGCGATCGTTCCCTTGCCATAGATGTGAGGGTCGCGCTCGAGCACGATCACCCGCGCCAGTTCACGATATTCCGCGGCGCGTATTTTCTTCTTTACCGCGGCAAACTGTTTCCTATCGGCACGGGTGGCTAAGACGTTGCCCCCATGCTTCGCCAACCGGGCGAAGATTTGCGCGATCTGCGACGGAGCCTTGCCCTCTCCGAAAATCACCTCGGGCATGCCCGCGCGCAGGGCGCGATGATGGTCGACCTTGGCAAAGTCCAAGTCTTCAAAGGGCAAATGGCGAAGCCGATCAACCCCGGCGTCGGGCGTGAGTTTGCCTCGGCGCACCTGCTCGAAAAGTTTGCGGATGGATTCGGCGTTCACGGCGGCACCCAGCAGTCAGCGCTCGGCATTCAGCCAAGCGAGTCTAGATTAGCATCGGAAGACCGATCTGAGTGATCTGAGCTTTTAAGCTCGCGTGCGACGGGAGGCGGACGAAATTCTGGCGAGCACTGCGGTGCAGACTTTCCGGGCCGAATCCGGCTGGTCGAGATGCGCGAGGAACAAACGACGCAAGCCGTTCGGCTTTACTCTGCCTGCGAGATAGGTGGCGTAGATCTGACTTCCGATGCGGTATCCCCAATCCTGCGCGGTGGATTCAAACTTCTCCACAGCGGAGCGGATGGCGGCCTGTGCGGCTTTTTCAATCGCCGGGCGCGTCAAAGCGGGAGAATCTTCCATCTCGGGATTTGGCCGTGAAGGATGGAGGACTCGCGAACCAAAGTAAGCCACGGCATACTCGATCACTCGCATGTAAAAGGTGTCGGTGGCCGAGACTGCGTTCATGTTTCCTGGTACACCATTCCCGTTTGCGCTGTGTCCATTCAGGCGTTGTGGCAAACCCCTGCAGGCGTGATGCAGAAAACGAGCCGCATCTTCAGCCGCGTGCATCATCTGAAATTTGCGGATGTAGACGGTATTAACCTCGGGGAAATAGGCGCTCGAACGCTCCTCCACGCTTGCCAGCATGGTTTCGAGTTGCGGCCCACGGATGCCTTTGCGCGAGAGCAGGCGGCGCAGCATCGCATCCGACGAGTTGCCATGAACCTCGGGCAGCATGTCGACCAGAAATCTCGGTTGCGTGCCGTTGCGTGGCGAATAGCGGTTGATCTCGAGAACGCTGGCCAGGCTATCGATCAGGTTGTAGATGGTGGGCGCGAAGTCCGGACCGCTGTCCGAACGGCTCCACTGGTCGAGAAACTGGCGGTAGCTTTCATACTTCTCGAGCGGCGTGGCGTTGAAGACGCACAGCACGTCATGGTTTACGCGCACGGCGTCGACCTTGTCAGCGCGCTCGCCCGCGGCCCGCCAATACAGCGCGTCGACATTCTGCAACACCGTAACAATTCTGGCACTGCGCATCTCTTTGCGCAGCACGCGCGGCAGATGTCCGGGAGCAAGGTGCGACTCGCCAAACAGCACGAAGATCACGGCATCGGGATGCTGCTCGTGGATTTCGGCAAGCTTGGCGGCGGCGTGACGATCGCGGGCACCGATCTTGCGCAGGTTTTCCCGAGGCATGCAATCGAGGCCGTAGATGGCTTCGCCGTAGTCGCGGGCAGTAACCAGCAGTTCGTGGAACGGAGCCCAGTCGTAGCCCCAGTCGAGGTCGAAGCGGATGCGCTGGCGCAGTTCGCTCTCGTCAATTTCCCGGCGCCACCATTCTTCGAGGATGTGCTGGTCGCGGGCGAAGATGGTTTCCACTCCGAGCACGACGCGGCGATCACCGATCATGGCCCGATGTTCAATCAGCGATGCGGCATAGCGCTGGGTCGCGGGCAGGGCATGGTAGTCGCCGATCAGGACCACGTCGGCTGGGTGCAGAGCATTCTGAACTTGTTGGCAGTCGAGAAGAGAATCGTAGCTGCGAAAGGCCTGGCTGAACTCGCGCAAATACTTGCGGCGGCTGTGCGAATCCTGGGCGCGGATTTCGCGCTCCACTTCCGCCAGCGCATGGAGTTGCCCTGCGCTCCGGCGGGATCGCAAATTGACCGTGGATGCCATGGAGCAGTTTCCAGTTCCCTGTTTCTAGTTGCGAACCCTTCGCTTCGCCTTGACTCCTGTTCGGCGACTCCCTATGCTCCAAACTTCGGGGCTGCGCTTCGATCGCCTCGCTGGAGGCTTTTTGCCGAACCATCCGCCGCAGAATCTGACCATCGCAACTACGGGCGCCAGCGGCTCAGTGTTTCTGCGGCAAATGCTGATCGCGGTCGAGCGTGATACTCGCCTTCAGACCGTGAACTTCATCGCTTCCGACTCCGGCCTGCGCGTGCTGGCCGAGGAACTCGGCATTCACGGCCGCTCGCATCTTGTCCGCCAGATCCTGGCCGGCAGGGAAAACAAGATTTCAGCCCGCGGTGCGAACGCCTCGTCCAAAATCAAAGAGCAGGCGAATACCGACATCGGAGCGAACGTGGCCAGCGGTTCTTATCCCACCGATGCCATGATCGTGATCCCGTGCAGCGTGGGCACCCTGGCCCGTATCGCGAACGGCATCGCTTCGCATCTGATTGAGCGCGCGGCAGACGTTTGTCTCAAACAGAACCGTCCGCTGGTGCTGTGCGTGCGCGAAACTCCGCTCAATAAAATCCACATCCGCAACATGTACCGGGCCGCCGATGCCGGGGCGACCATCTTCCCGCTCATCCCGGCCTTCTATTACCGGCCGGCGAGCTTGGATGACATGGGCCGCGAGTTCGCCTATCGCGTGCTCGCCCATATCGGCCTCCTCCAGCCCGATGCTTTCCGCTGGAAAGGCTGAATTATCAGTGAGTTAACGGCCTACACCGAAAAACTGCCCGACCTGGGGAAGATCGGCCTGATTAGGGGAGAACTTCAGTGTAGAGAGGGCGAAGCGCCGGTCCCAGATACCGGGCGGTCATGTACGGTGGGCGTTTTTGAGAACCTGATCCACAGTTCGTTGGCGTAGAATGCGGCAAAATCCCTGATAGGTCATTCATGGCGTTGACCATTCCGCACGCAGAGCAGGTCAAGAAGAGATTCGTAGCCTCGGATCTTCCATGGCGGGGATTTCTTATGGCGTCAGTGTGCGCGGGACTGCTGCTGGCAGCAGCTCGAACCTTTGCGGAAGATCACAATCCCTTTGCGGGCGATGCCAAAGCAGCCAAAGCCGGCGAGTATGAGTTCCGCATCAATTGCGCGCTCTGCCACGGACTGGGAGCGCACGGCGGGGGTCGCGGGCCGGACTTGACGCGGGCGCAGAAGAAGCATGTTCATTCCGACGCGGAGATGTTCCAGATAATCAGCAATGGCATTCCGGGCACTGTGATGCCGGCCAACGGAACCAACGGGCAGGGCGTTGGCATGACGGAGGAAGAGATATGGCAGATCATCACCTATATCCGCAGTGTGGAGCTGAAGGCGCCGGCCCAGCCGCTGGGCAGCGCCGCACATGGCAGGGAACTTTTTTATGGCGACGCGAATTGTTCGCTGTGCCACATGATCGAGGGGAAGGGCGGCCGCTTGGGGCCGGAACTCACGGGGGTGGCAGGGTCGCGTACCCGAGAATCGATCATCGATTCGGTGCGCAATCCCAGCCGGAGGCTGGCCTGGGGGTTGACGGAGGCGACGAAGGAGTTTCCACAGGAATATGAAACCATCACGGTGGTTACTGCGGACGGCAAGGAAATCAAGGGCGTAGCTCTAAACGAGGATAGTTTCAGCGTGCAAATGATGGACCAGAACGAGGAGATTTACAGGCTTGAAAAAGCCAAGTTGCGTTCGTTCAAGAAAAGCCGGGAGTCGATGATGCCGAAGTTCGGCGCAGAGATTTTGAGCGACAAAGATCTCGAGGATATTGTGGCGTACCTGGTCAGCGTGGGGGCGAAATGAAGGCCGGCGGCAGCCATCAACAGGCGCGAAAAAGCGTTCATCGCAGAGGACGCGAAGAAATGCCGCGCAGATCGCGCATCTTCTACCGCCTTTTGATGGTTTGCCTGGCCTGCGGTTTGATCGCAACTCGGGCTCGCGGACAGGTTACATTCGAACGGCTGCTGAATTCGGGGAAGGAACCGCAGAATTGGCTGACTTATTCGGGAGACTATTCGGGTCGGCGCTTCAGCCCGCTCGATCAAATCAACCAAAAGAACGCGCATACGCTTGTAGCCAAGTGGGTCTACCAGACCGCAGCGACAGGCAAGCTTGAGACTACGCCGCTGGTGGTGGATGGAATTCTTTACGCCACGGCGCAGGACGACCGGGCGTTTGCTCTGGATGCGGGGACGGGGCGGCCCATTTGGATGTATCAGCATCCACTGCCGGCAGACGTTCGTCTGTGCTGCGGGCGCGTGAATCGGGGGCTCGCAATTCTTGGCGACAAGGTTTTCCTGGGGACGCTCGATGCCCACGTGATCGCCCTCGATACGAAGACGGGGAGTGTGATCTGGGATGTCGTAGCGGCCGAATACCAGAAGGGATACAGCTTTACCGTCGCGCCGCTGGCGGTAAAGAATCTTGTGGTCATTGGGGTTTCCGGAGGCGAGTACGGCGTGCGCGGCTTCATCGACGCTTACGAGGCCGCCACCGGCGCGCGCCAGTGGCGCTTCTACACGGTTCCGGGACCGGGCGAGCCGGGGCATGACACATGGGAGGGGGATTCGTGGAAGACCGGTGGCGCTCCGGCGTGGAACACTGGCACCTACGACGCAGTGACCAACCAGATTTTCTGGCCGACGGGGAATCCTGCGCCCTCGAATCGCGGCGAGGGGCGCGCGGGAGACAATCTTTACAGCAACACTCTGCTCGCGCTCGACGCGGACACGGGAAGGATGAACTGGCATTTCCAATTCACCAAGCACGACGAACATGACTGGGATGCGACCGAGGTGCCGGTGATGCTCGATTCCGGCGGCAAGCATCTGATCGCGCAAGCCAACCGCAACGGCTTCTTCTACGTAATCGATCGCACGACCGGCAAACTGATTTTGGCCAACGCCTACGGCAAGACCACCTGGAGCGGCGGCAAGGATGCCGAGGGGCGTCCGGTGGCGAAAAAAGAAGCTTCGCCCACGCTGGAGGGGCATACCGTATGTCCCGGAGCCCTGGGAACGACGAACTTTATGGCGCCGGCGTTCGATCCGCAGACGGCGCTGTTTTACGTGACAGCGCGCGACCAATGCGACATCTTCAGCACGGCGCCGCAGCCCTATGAGGCAGGGCATGCGTATTATGGCAGCGCTTACTTTCCTTCCGACGATGCCGAGCCGTATCGAGGATTTCTGAAGGCACTCGATCCCGCCACCGGAGAAATCAGGTGGAAGTTTGAACACACGTCGCCGACATGGTCGGGCGTGCTCGCAACCGCCGGAGGCCTGGTGTTTACCGGCGATGCGGAAGGAAACTTCATCGCTCTCGATGCGGCCTCGGGCAAGCCATTGTGGCACTTCCAGATGGGCGGGGCAGTGTACGCCGCGCCCATGGCCTTCGCCGTGGACGGCAAGCAATATGTGGCGATCGCCGCGGGCAGTGGAGTGTATGCGTTTGGATTGCCCTAGAAAGCCTTGTCAGAACCACACCACAGCTCCCGCCGAGAATCGCCGGTTGTCCTGGTGAGTCGCGAGGCCTTGAAACAAGCTGCCCGCAAATGCGTCTGTGTAGAACTTATTCAAATTGATGCTGGTATGGTACCAGTCCAGCTGTCCCAACCGCACCGACACGTGCCGCACGATCCTGAAATCGGCTCCGCCTCCCAACGCCATTGCAAAATCGTCGTAAGCAGTGGCGGTGGACGACACCGGGTAGGTGACGCTGCCAGTGATGGTACTCGCGCTCAGGCTGGTTCGATCCCACCCGAACAGCAAATGCACGTAGGGAGTGATTCTTGACTTCGTCCTGTAGGAGAACACCGGTCCCACCAGAAATGAATACGCAGTCTCTTTGGGGAGCCCGCCGAGCGTGTTGTCCCTCGCCGCTATGATTGGCGTGCCGTAGCGGCCGCCAAAATCGGCGGCAATCCCGAACAAGCGGCCGGGGTTGTACTGTGCCTCCCCATTCCAGCCATCGAAAAAATAGGTTCGCAATGCGAATGGGTTAGAAGCCTCACCCAGATCCACGTCCAGAAGCCCCCCGGTCAGACTGCCATGATCGGAACGCAGCAGGGAATACCCGCCAAATACCTGCACCTTCGGGGTTGCGTCCTGAGCCAAGGCAAAGGAACCAAGCAGGACGGCCAAAATCATCGTTGCCACGGAAAAGCGAATCATCTCCACGTTCTCCCTCTTGAGAATAGCGCATCTGAGAATAGCATCCGGAGGTCCGCGTCTTGAGAACCGGAGCGTGGTTCCGAGACCGATTGTATCTATGAATCAAATTAAGAACTCGGGATCGGTGCCAGGGGTTGCCCGCGACAGGGGAATGCAGGGAAAAGGTTCAAGAATTCTCCTAACGGTGCAGGCGGGCAGTGTATTCATTTTGGAACACTCGCTAACTAAGGCCGGCGTTCGGGATCAACGGTCTGGTCGAGATAGATCCAGAGTACGCGGGCAAAAAGGCTGATCGTGGGCGCGAGCGGCAGGAACAACACAACCGCCCAGATGGTATCTTTCGTGATCCACCAGCCAGTGATGGACCATAAGAGCGCCGCAATAAGCGCAACCATCACCAGTGCCAAGGCATAACTTACATACATGGCGCCCAGGAAGTAGCCCGGTTCGCGCTCAAATTTGAGATCGCAGACCGGACAGCGCTCGTGCATCTTGGGAAAACCCCGAAAGATGGAATAGGCAAAAATGTTTCCCAAGCGGCACCGGGGACAGCGCTGGCGCACAATGCTTCCCAGCGTGGACAAATTTGCGGCCGTTCCCATCGTGATTCATCATTCCATCTGTCGAGACTCTAAGTTAACAGAGGGAGCAGTACCAATCTTCGGCACCCACTTTCGTGCCAGTTGACGCACAGGGCGATTTCGTACTAATGTGCGAATTACACCGGAAAGGAGGTGGTCGAATGACAAGTTCTGAATGTGGCAGTAGTTGTGGGAGTCTAAGACCAGGTGAGGTGGCTGAGACTTAGAGCTGGTTGACTCTAAGCGGGGCTCCGTGGCGCATATGGGCGCCGGGAGCTACAGCCCGCACACTAGCCGGTGAGTATGGATGGAAGCATCGCGTCGGTCGCGCGAAGGCTTCTGTCTCTGGGCCTCGGCCCCGACCCGGGAGTTGCCGTGAGAGGCCACGTAGAGTGACCACCTCTTGGTCAATCCCAAACAGTCCACCGGACGGGGCTTGAGTCTTCAATGACTTAAGCCCCGTTTGTTGTTTGTTATCACTGGGTTCCCGAGTTTAGGCCTTACGACGGTCAGGGTCTTATTCACGCGTATCTTTCGCCACAGCAGGAGTTCCAAATAACCTTTGGCGAAGAAACCGAACCAGCCCGCATGCGGCTCGAACCAGAGTGTTCCATCCTCTGCCGCCCATCCAATGCGGAAATCAGCGGTCGAATTCACCTCTGGACCCCTCCGGGGCTCGTCGGATACTCATATGCCCGGAGGATCGCGTCGCGTCTTTCCCCGCGTTTCGTGACACTTCTTGAGCGCGATTCAGCGTTCGATACACACGCGCGTGAAGAGTGCATTGCACCCGGTGTCAGAGCGGGATCAGGCACCATGCAGAAGCCGCTCGATCTGTCGATGTCGATCTTGCGACAATGCTGGGCGGTAGCCATGCCGACCAGCAGAATCCATGCTATTCCGAGCTTTCGGGCTTCAGACAAACAGGGTTATTTGCTCAGCATATTCCTCGCCAAAGCCCTTGCGATCGTGGCGGGATGGGTGGCCAAAATGGAGATTTGTCCCAATAGGCTCTGCGGTTCATGGAACACGCCGAGTTGTCTTAACACGGTCCCCCGGTCATAATAGATTTTTTCCCCGGCAAGACGGTCATCGGCGTCGAATGTGTATACGCCGCAGAGCGGGAACTCGACTCGTCGCCCCGTCGCCGGAAGACCGCGCCACCCGCCGAGGTGCGTACCCCTAATCATGACTTCCACGAGAATGGCGTCGTCTGTCACGTGTTGGCGCTTGACTTCGATTTCTAGGTCAGGCAGCGCCTTCATGAGCTGCTCGTAAAACAGCCGGACTCCATTCCGGCCTCTATGGTGTTCTCCCCACGCCTCATCGTCGTACTGCGCAATATCCCCGAAGGTGAGGAGAACACCCTCAAGGTCATGCTCGTTCTCAAGTCGGATGTGGTGCTCAACCAAAGCGATACGAGCCGACCATCTATCTTTCGGAATCGATACGCTTGCCACGTTCACCTCCGTCCGGAATACAGCCACAAAATAATACCATCGGGATCGCCACTTGGTTGTGCGGAGCAGCTCATCCAACCAGCGCAAACGCTGCCCGTTCGTCCATGTGAAAAAAGCCATAGGGATAGGAAGTTCCGTCGGCTGCGCAGCGATCGACCGCATGGCATTGGCCTGCGCGCATGAGGACCGGCGCGCCGCGCACCAGGGCGGATCAGCTAAATTCCGAGCAGGAAATTATGGACCCGGAATTTCCCAGACCTGTCGATGCCGCGGCAGAGGTCGCCGCGAGCGCCGGTGGGAACCCGCCAGGGACCTCGGTCAAGGGGGAGGGGGACGGTTTCTCACTACGGCAGCGGGTTAGTCCGGGGATCACACGAAAAGGCAACGCTACAAGTGTTGGCAGCGACATTACAACTCAGTTCGACCTCCATCTGATTGTTATCCGCATATCCCGCTGCGCTGACGGTGACCGTACCGACATTGCGACCGCTGAGATTGGCGGCATTCAGGGATGTAACTGCCATGCTTGTGCTGGTTCCCGGCTGAAGAACACCCGCGCCCGGAGAAACCCCGAACCACGCCTGGGATGGAATGGTGGTGAAGTTCATCTCACCCGTGCCTGCCGTGACCGAGCATGACATGGGAATTCCATAGGTCGCGGGATCAGTTCCGTCTACCAAAATCGGTGACACCTCCATCGATCCGCTGCAGGGCAAGTTGTTGCCGGGGCAACTGATCGTGGATTTTTCAGCCGGTGCCAGGGGTGCGGGCAGCTGTCCGCTCCCGCAACCGCATGGGGATAGGCTCACGAGCAACACGAAGAAGCAAATCACCAAATCGCGGGATGGCACAATTCACCTTCCTATGATCTTCGTAGATGTTCAACGACGCATGCGGATTGGCGCGAAAACTCTATCATTACTAAGTTAAGTTAGGCCGGAAGCCGGGTCACTTCCCACAAGTTATTCTCTATACCACGGTCAGAACTCGCACCCCTCAGAGATCCTCACATCACTGCTTTACAAAGACCATCGACAACGAATCGCCGTAGATCAGCGTAAACCGAGAATTTGAATTGAGCAGACGCGCCAGGGGCGTTTGCCTTGGAAGCACAACCAGTCTGGCTTCCTTGAGGTAAGGATCGTCCATGTAGGAGGGGTCTCCGTTCTCGCTTTTGTAAAAGCGCATGTCGATCGCATCCCCGTAGAGATCGGTGCGTCCGTCGATTGCCACTGGATAATCCGGCAGATACCAGGCGATAAACCCACCCCAATTGAAGGTGTTGTACAGCGGCCCGGGTTGGGGATGGTCGTGAAGAAAGTTAATTGCCTGCAAGGGATAGTGGGAAGCGATGGACAGGCGCATGTTTGGGGTATTCACATTCAAAAGCCGAGCGTACAGAAAATGAGCACAGCCAGCACGACCGCAATACCAGTTTTCTCGATCATGGTCTCTCTGGGCTCTGGGGTGGAGCTCGCGAAGGCTGCAGCCAGGTATGCAGTTGCCGGGATGCAAACGAACCAAGCATCCCGCGCAGTGCGGAATCCGACGATCGTGGCCACGAACAACAGGATGAGCAGAAAAGGGTCCCATGGTCTCCTGCGCACCAAGGTGAAGAATGCAAATAGCGCCAACAACAGCTGCACGAAGTCGGTGTACGTGCGCAAGCGAAAAGCCTGAAATTCAGCGATGTGGGCGTAGGGAAATTTCGAGGTTGCATAGTCAAAAATCACGGAATAAAGATGATAGGAGTATGGGCCAACGCAGCTAGCCAGCACCGACGCTCCCAGCAGGACCAGCAGCGTTCGCGAAGGCAGCAATGGTGGATGGAAAAAATCTGTGGCAAGCCCCCGATCGGACGCCCAATTTTGCACGAGATTGAAAGTTACGAATAACCCAGCAGCGAACAGTCCATATATGAATTGGACGTGCGTGTTCGCCCAAACGAGAAATAGGGGCGGCAACCAATAAAGCAATTCGAGACGCCCGGTTCGCCGGGCCTCGAGAAGTAGCGTGAGCGAAATCGCGAAGAACTTTGCGCAGCCCCGCTGCAACATCACGGCTCCCTCGGGCTATGTCTGGAGCACCCTTGGGGCACAAATCGCGACCACCCTGTGGGGCGCTGACACCGTACCACCTGCTGACGTGCAGGCTCTCTTTACTTCGGCTGCGGGCCTACTCGTCAACACGGCCGCCACCGATATTCGTCCGGAAGATGCGCAGTTTGCGATCTGCCGCGTCGATTCGGTCCTCGGAAACGGCACCGAGACAGCGGGTTCAGCCGACGCCGACGGACTTGATGGACTCGGCTATGCCACCAACCCCGCGAGCACCTGCCCCAAGTACCCGGTGAGCCTGGGTGAAGGAGTGGGTACCAAGATTGAAAGCGCTTTCTCTACCGCCACGGCAACCCCGCTCGCCTTCAACATCAGCGGCAATGATCCGTTCACGAATACTGCCATTCCGGCGTATGACGTAGTCAATTTCGGCGCCGACCCAATCATATTCCTCTTCAGCCGCAGCTCAACCGCGCACACCGGACACGGACTGCGCGGTGCGGCCGACGCAACCGACGCCGAACTGCAAGAGATCTTTTCGGGCAAGAGATGCAGTGCCGACGTCCTGGCAGGCACAACTGGCGACGACCCCCTTCAAGCTTTCCTCCGCGAACCTCTCTCCGGAACCATGAACACGGTCGAAGCCAGCGTGTTCCGTCGCCCGGAAGATACGCTCCCCTGGAAGGTGATCGGCGTGAGTCAGGAAAAGGGGGTTGGCAGCACCAACCCGCTTAAGGGCACTGCCTGCACTGCCGGTGGTAGCCGCTCCCGCGCCATCGGAACCAGCGAAATGGTCAAGACCGCAGTCGCCGGGGCCGGTGGCACCACCGACGATGGTATCGGCTACGCGTTCTTCAGCTTTGGAAACGTGAAAACCCTCGCCGGCTCAGCGAACTACGGCTATCTGACGCTGGACGGTGAGGATCCGCTCGGGCTCCCCGCCACATCCCCAGCTCAGCAACTGCCAGTCTGCTCCTATCCCTGCTCCGAGGCTTCGTTCTCCACCTGGCTGATTGGGACCGACGGCTCGGGCACCCTCAATTCCTTCCCGGCTCTCCGCGCCGGCAAATACACTGCGTGGTCTGTGTTGCGCATGGTTACCAGCAGCGCGCAAGAGGCTCTGGTTTCGTATCTGGCGAAAGCTTCGTTTGCGCACGTGGTAAACGAGTCGCCCGATTACATCCCAATTACTAAAACCGTCGACTCGAAGGGCAACACCGATCCGGGACTCGTCCGGTGGCACACGCACTATCAGCAGCGTGACGCCGACGGCGATGCTCTGGGTCCGGCACCGAGCAATGGCTTATTCTCTACGGTCCACAACCCCGATTTAGTTACCACCGACAAGGGTGGTGACATGGGTGGTTGCACGATCACGACTACGGGTATCGCCAACGGTACCGATAACGACTACATCCAGACCGCTGTGACCGAAGTGAGCCACGCCTCTTCGGCGACCTGCGCCAAAGACCGCGATTAGCTGATTTTTTTTACACACGGGCGGACCATTCCAACGGTTCGCCCGTTGTTTTGATCAAGAATAAAGATGGATTGAAACTGGTGGCGCCTCCGGCGTTCCCCGATTCAGAGCAATTCGAGGAGAGAACACTGTGTTACCGAATCGTTCGAGTGCCATTCTTGGCGAAACCGTACTGGTTTTTCTAGGGGCAATCTTGCTTCAGGCAATCTTTTTTTCCTCAAACAGCTTCGCCCAGTCTTCACCCCCTCCCCCCTCTGTCCCGTCCCAGGTCGCGAATCTTAAGGGTCTTCACTTGAACGACGTGTTCGTGGAAGATTGGACCTCACCGACATTCGAAAAGACCCATCTGATACCTGACCGGCCCCTCATCGGCTTTGTCGACGAGAAGTCCGGATACAGCGTTTCGCTGATCCGATTGCAGTGGAGACCAGGGGACCCGATCGATTTATGGCTGGTGAAGCCGACCGGGGTGAAAAAACCTCCCGTGATTTTGCACATCTACGGCTATCCTTCCGAGACCGACATCTTTAAGGATCCTCACTGGCAGGAGTTGGTGACGAAGGGGGGCTTCGCCGCGGCCGGATTTGTGACTTCGCTCACCGGGCATCGCTATCACGATATTGAGTGGAGCAAATGGTTCTTGAGTGAATTGCAGCAGTGCCTGGCAGAGTCATCGCACGACGTGCAGATGGTGTTGAATTATCTGGCATCGCGCGGCGACCTGGATATGAACCGCATCGGCGTTTTCGGCCAACTCTCCGGAGCCACGGTGGGAATCTGGCCTCCGCGGCCGACCCGCGCATCAAGGTACTGGACACTCTCGATCCCTGGGGCGATTGGCCCACGTGGATGGAAAAGTCTGAGTTTGTCCCGAAGGACGAGAGTCCGAATTACGTAAAGCCGGAGTTTCTGGCGAAGGTAGCAACTCTGGAGACATTGGACTGGATGCCGAAGGTGCAGGCCAAGAAATTCCGCTTGCAGCAGAGGATCACCGAGCACGAGACGCCGTGGCCATCGAAGGAGAAGTTGAAGACGGCGATTCCGGTTGGTGCGACCTATACCTATTACAAGACGGCTGGAGAATTCATCGAGGCCGTTGGCGAGGACGGGAGCAAATCGCTGGATTGGATCAAGGCACAGCTGCAATTCCTCCAACCAGCCGCAGCAGAAAGCGCAGTCGCGAAGAAGAAGTCCAACTGAACGGAGTTGCAGGCTTCGATTGCTCGCGACCGGGTCTGCGCCGGAGTGGCGACAAGAGCGATCCCATGGATGGTTGCAGCAGTAGTATCAGTGTGTCGATCCACAGGAAGCGATTGATCAGGGCAAGATCGCCCTGTACTGACGGGAGTTCGGAGAGTGCACGGTGAGTCAGCGGCGATCTTGGAACGATTCGCCGGACTGTCTGTCTTACCCGCCGTAGCGCGTAGTACTCATTGACCGGATGTTCGTCGCTGAGTGCAGGGATCGCGGGTGCTGGCGAAATCAGCCAATCGACGCGGGTACGCCGATCAGACACTGCACCTGCCGCCACGGTTCCAGTCGGAACGGGTTTCCTAACCGGAAACACTCGCCGCCTCACGCGTATTGACGCGAGTCCAGTGAAGTGCGAAAGGTGCTCAGATTCGTTAGGATGGGAAGCCTTATGGATCTCTATTTATCATCGCGGGACCGAATGACGTGGGCAAGACCACTTCGCTCGCACGTTTCTTCCGAAATACGCCGACTGCAGCTCTTCATCAATGCTGATTGACGGAAGACCTCGTCCACCTGACTACTTGATGTTCATCCGTGAGAACGCTGGAGGGCATATATTTCAAAAACACCTCCGGGACAATCTCTGGCAACCCCGTGCGAAACCTTACCGACACCGAACTGGTTAGGCTCTCGACGTTGATCGCCAAGGCATTCTGGCACCCGCCATAGCCAGCGAAGTCCGTCATAAACTGCTTCGACTCGATAATGTCGTCTCGAAAGACGAAAGAAACTTCTCTTTGTACCAAGGTGTAATGACCATGATTAAAGAGAGGATAATGGCTGCAGGTTCCTTTAAGATCCATTGTCTTGCGGGCATGGATGAGACCGTTGTGATTACAAAACGTGGCCAACCAGTAGTGAAGCTTATCCCTGCTGAGACTTTGACGACATCTACAATTTTCTCGCTGGCAGGGGTGCAATTACAAGCGATGTCGTTTCGCCTGCGATTTCGCGTGAAGATTGGGGGAACTCAGTGATTCTTGTCGATACACGGCGTCAGACCTAGAGGGAATCTAAAACGCCAAACTTGAGCTCGTCCTTATTGGACTCCGGCCGCGCCCCGAGCATCGTTCCATTCCGCCTCGATCCTCAACTCCAAAACCCACCTCTCTAGATAAGCGCGATCCAGTGAATCCCATCGCATTCTTAATATGCCGGCAACGTCCTCAATATGCCTTTCGGACTGTGCCAGTTTTGCCCATTCGAGCTTGGAGACGACTACATCCTCAGCGCTCGCTAC
>Ga0302325_10014847_pt1 | contig 16567 bp, 11 predicted proteins | sample Palsa_T0_2_FD_201948 | JGI IMG/M metagenome (GOLD analysis project Ga0302325, IMG submission 201948) | Peat permafrost microbial communities from Stordalen Mire near Abisko, Sweden - Palsa_T0_2 | ecosystem: Environmental > Terrestrial > Soil > Palsa > Peat permafrost | place: Sweden: Abisko... | reverse complement strand
CCTTCTGCTTGCTCCATCGCGCGGCGGCGCACAAAGTCGAGTAGACGCGACTTCAGGCTCAGGTGAGTTTCCCAAAGCTCGCCGTCGTCGACGTTCTCGATGCCTTCCCATATTTTGGCTTCGGCGCTGCGTTCGTGCCACTCGGTGCCGAGGTGGCGGTCGTAGAGGCGGAACATTTGCGGCGCGAGCCATGTGGGAACGTGCACGCCGTTGGTTATGTGCCCGATGCGCGAAGGTTCATCGCGGTCGCTGAGCTGCAGGCCGGTCCACATCTCTCGCGACACCTCGCCATGCAATGCCGAAACGGCGTTCGCGCGGCGGGAGAGCTTCAGGCCCAGCACCGTCATGCAGAACTCTTCCGAGTGGTTTCCAGGGTTTTCGCGGCCGAACGCCATGAGCCCTTCGTGAGAGAGCCCCATCGCCTCGCGCAGGGGACCCAGATGCTCCTCGATCTGGTCGGCGCCGAAGCGGTCATGGCCAGCCGGCACGGGCGTGTGCGTGGTGAACACGACTTCCCGGGAAACGCGCGGCACTGCGGCTTCGAAAGAAATTCCTTCGTCTTCCATGCGGCTGCGAATCGCTTCGAGCACCGCGAATCCGCTGTGCCCCTCATTTAGATGCAGAACACCGGGCGTGATTCCCAGCGCTTTGAGAGCGCGGAAGCCGCCTACGCCCAGCAGCAACTCCTGCCGGATGCGGATGCGGCGGTCGCCGCCGTAAAGGCGCGAGGTGAGTTCGCGGTCCTCCGGCGCGTTGCCCTCGACGTTGGAATCGAGAAGGAACAGCTCGATGCGGCCCACTTTTACGCGCCAGACTTTGGCGCCGATCGCGCAGCCCCGGGTTTCGATCTGCACCATCACGGGCTCGCCATTTTTCCCGATGGCCGGTTCCATCGGCTGCTGGTTCACATCGGTGGGAAGGTAATCCTCGAGCTGCCATCCGGTTTTATCGAGATGCTGGCGGAAATATCCCTGTCCATAAAAGAGCCCGATAGCGACCAGCGGGATTCCGAGGTCCGACGCGCTCTTCAGATGATCTCCCGCGAGAACCCCCAGGCCGCCGGAATAGATGGGAATGGACTCATGCAAGCCGAACTCCGCCGAGAAATAAGCCACGGGGCGGGGCCGGAGAATTCCCGCGTGCCTTGCGCCCCAGGTGCGGTCCTTCTCGAGATATTCGCGCTGGCGGCGGTAGGCGTAGTTGATGCGGCCGTGGAGCACGAGTTCACCCGCGCGGCGCTCGATTTTCTCGAGGGGAATTTCGGAAAGCAATGCGATGGGATTGTGATTGAGCTGCCGCCAGCGCTGCGGATCGAGGTCGAGGAACAGGCTGGTGGAGTCGTTGTCCCAGCTCCACCACAGATTGCGCGCGAGCGTCCAGAGCCTTTCCTGGGCCGGCGCGATAAATCGATCGAGCGTGCGGGCTTCGCTGACGACCGGGGCCACCTGCGCCGCGGCTTCCGCCAGCATGCGGATTTCGCTCTCGAGAAACAGACGCGGCTCCCGCGTCTGCACCACGAGAACACCCTGGAGATCGCCGCGATCGATCAGCGGCACTCCGAGGAACGACTGCATGTCGTCTTCGCCGGCTTCGCGAAAATATTTGAAGCGGGAATGATTCTTCACCTGCTCGACAGCCACTGGGCGAACATCCTCTGCCACCAGACCCACGAGACCTTCATGCAGGGCAAGCCGCAAAGTGCCGATACATTGCGGGCGCAATCCGACGGTGGCCGCCATCACGAGATTGGCGCGGTCCGGTTCGAGCAAATAGGCGGAGCAAACATCCGTCTCAAAACGCTTGGCTATGAGAGCCACCACGTTCATGAGGGTTTCGGCGGGCTTGCCTCCCTCATTCGCGAGATGGCTGATTTCTTCCAGCGTGAGGACATAATTCGAGTCGGGTGCGTGCGTGGTTGGCCCCAAGTGTCATTCCCCTTTACGTTAGGCATTAAAAGTAGTGAGGCTCAAGGTTTTCGTCAACCTTATTAAATTTATCGGCTGAATTACTTTCTTTATTGAAACAGGCGCTCTTCCTAGAAGGGGAGATATCCCTTGCGATGCAGCCAGGGCCCGTGCGCGGACCTTTTCCGGCTACTTTAGCGCGGAGCTCTATTTGGTCCTAGTACCTGGGAGGCGCGGCTTCCAGGACCCCGTATTCCTAAATGTGATCCCTTGGAGCAGGTCTTTGAATTGGATTCTTATGCAATCCATGTCTACAATTTTGGCATGTTAGCCAACTCTCAAACTGCAGGTTGCCAGGTTCCTACGTTCCCCGCGGCCGCGTCTTGGCGAGCGGTGAACACGGCCCGAAATCAAACACCGATGCCCGTTCAGCATGCCGCGAAGGATACAGTGATTGCGGCGGCTTTCCTGTGCGCCTACATGGCCTTCTACCTGGGAGTGGGTTTTGCAGGGCTTTCGGCCATCGAATGGGCCTGGACGTACCTGACCAACTGACGGCGAACAGCTAGCCGAGTTATTGCCCCGCCCCGAAGGTATTGCACGCAGCCACCGTTCCCTCGTCTAATCCCGTCGTAAACCAGTGCGTTCGCTGCTGGGACGTTCCATGCGTAAATGACTCCGGGTTCACGCGTCCTGTGGCCATTTTTTGCAGCCGGTCATCGCCTACGGCAGAGGCTGCGCCGAGAGCGGATTCCACGTCGCCTTTCTCCAGCAATCCTCGCTGCTGCGTGGTGTGCGCCCACACACCCGCGAAGCAATCGGCCTGGAGTTCGAGTTTGACCGAGAGGGGATTCGCTTCGCTGTTATCGCGCTCCTGGAGTTGCTGCACGCGGGCTTCGATCCCCAGTAACTTCTGCACGTGATGGCCGAGTTCGTGGGCGAGCACGTAGGCCTGCGCAAACTGGCCCGGCGCGCCGAATCGCTGGCTGAGTTCGTCGAAGAATCCCAGATCGATGTAGACCTTCTCGTCTTCAGGGCAATAAAAAGGCCCCGTGGCGGATTGCGCGCCGCCACAGCCGGAATCGATCGCGTCGCGAAACAGCACGAGCTTGGCGTGATGATAGGGAGTGCCCGTTTGCTGCGGCAACACCTGCGTCCAGGTGTTTTGCACGTCGTCCAGGACGAAGGAAACAAATTGTACGAGCGGCTTTTCCTGTTCGTCGCGAGCCGGGTTGGGCTGGCTGACGGCGGATCCTGTGTCTGCGACGCCTCCTCCGAGCAGGGCAAAAAGATTGGTGCGAAACACGAAGCTGAGAATCAGCAGGATAATCGTGCCGCCGAGTCCGAGGTGTATACCGCCAAACCCGAAGCCTCCGCCGCCTCCGCTGGAATCGCGATCATCTTCGATGTCGGAGCTTTGTCCTCCAGGTGTCCATTTCATATCGGTTCCCTTGGTTTCCGTGGTCCAGTCCAGTGTCTCCTACACAGAGTGTAGTTCGCCAGGGAGGCCAAACCCTCAAAAAAGTTTCATAGCTGGGCAGCCATAAAAGTTAGAAATTTATATTGACATGAATTTAACGTTACGCTACACGCCTCGTCATTACGGAGTGATTGCCGACTAAAGAAAGTTTCAATGCCGTGCGGTGTCTGGTGGTGGAGACCAGGCGAGCGCGGGGGACGTGGGAACCCGAGTCGGCGCCAAAAAGGGGACAAATCAAAATGAGCACGCTGAGCCTGCGGTATACGTGTGTCTGCGCGATTGCCTATTTGACCCTGGCTTTTCTCTTGATTTCCTCACCTTCCGCCGTGGGACAGACAGCGGCAACCGGGGCGTTGACGGGCACGGTGAAGGATTCTTCAGGGGCCGTGGTACCGAACGCGACCGTCACGCTCACCGATACCGGAACCGGTCAAAATCGCACTGCCTCCACCGGTGCAGACGGCACTTTCAAATTTACGCTCCTAAGCCCGGGCGAGTACCGCGTGAAATTCGAAGCGCCGGGATTCAGCACCGCGCAGAGACCGTCGGTGACGATCACCGTGACGGAGACGGCTGTTTTGGACCAAGTCCTTGAAGTTGGCGCGCAGACGCAGCAGGTAGAAGTCCGCGGTGAAGCGGAAACAATTCAAACTTCCAGCGCTACGCAGGGCACGGTCCTCAGCAATCAAACCATAACGGACCTGCCTTTGAACGTGCGCAACTATACCGCCCTGCTGGGGCTTTCGGCGGGCGCCAACACAAGTGTGGGCAACGCCGGGGCTCTGGGGCGAGGCACGCAGGAAATTGCGGTGAACGGCGCCGCCGTGACACAGAATAACTACTCCATGGACGGAGTGTCCGTGGTCAATGCGAGCGGAAGCGGGACCACCGCGGACGCTGGTGGAAGCACCGGCATGGGCGTCGTAAACCCGGACGCCATTCAGGAGTTCAAGATCCAGACGTCGCTGTTTGACGCGGGTTACGGACGTAATCCGGGCGCGAGCGTAAACGTGGTGACCAAATCGGGCACGAACCAATTTCACGGCACGGGTTTCGAATTTTTCCGAAACACCTGGCTGAATGCCAACGATTATTTCCGGAAGCTCAATCCGGCGCCGAACAATACCAGGCAAGTGCTCAACCAGAACCAGTTCGGGGGCGCGCTGGGCGGCCCCGTGAAAAAGGACAAGCTCTTCTTTTTCGCCGCTTATCAGGAGACGCAGCAGAAAAACGGCGTGACCATCTTCGGTTCCGCCAATCCCACTATCGTTGGAATTCCGCTGGGCGACCGTTCAAACACCGCCGCTTTCCAAGCTGCCGTGGGAGCGGTGTTCTGCCCCACGGGGACTTCCGGTGGAAAGACGAAACTGGGCGGAACGCAGGTGGCCTGCAACGGAGCTAATATCAATCCAGTTGCCATTAAACTTCTTCAGCTGAAGAACCCGGACGGCAGCTATTTCATTCCGAGTTCGACCACCGGCCAGAACCAGAACGTCAGCTACAGCAGCCCCGCTCTCTACAAGGAGCACCAGGCAGTAGGCAACATGGATTACCTGATCAACGGAAAAAATACTCTGGCGGCCCGCTGGTTTTTCAGCCAGATTCCGGAAAAAGTCCAGTTTGGTTGCGGCGTTACGGGAGTGGTGGGAACGTCGATTCTCCCGTGCCTGCCGGACGATCCCGGCACGATTGCGTACAAGAACCAATACGGCGCCTTGCGTCTTACCACAATCCTTACCAATAACCTGGTGAACGAAGCGCGGGTTTCGTTCCAGCAAAGCAATGCGGACCTATCCAACGATACGCCCTTCAGGAATTCGCAGGTGGGAATGGCGTCCATGTATCCAGGATATGTCTACACACCCGGAAATGACTTGCTCGCTTTTATCAGCGTCAGCGGATTGTTTCAGTTTGGCTCGAATCTCTCCCTGTCCAATGTTAAGCACGCAGGGGCCTGGGAGGTGGCCGATCAGATCTCATGGTCGCTCGGGAGACACACGATTCGGGTCGGTGCCGAATACGAGCGCGACCGGACGAATTGGAACCTGGCGGGTGTAAACCTCGGGAACCTGACGTCCCAGACTTTCCAGGACTTTCTACCAGTGCGACGCAGTGTACAAACCTGCAGGCCAGCAGTTTGGGATCTCCTGTTTTACCCGGGCAGACCAACGGTCTTTTCACGAGCAACATTTCCAGTTCCGGGAGCACGCCGGGCGCCACGTATCCCGGCGGGCTGATACATCATTTCCGAAATCCGGCTGCGGAGATATTCGTGCAGGATGATTTCAAGGTCTCCAGCCGCCTCACAGTGAATCTCGGACTGCGCTGGGAATACGACAGCACGATGTACGACAACGATGGGCAGGCTGTCGATGTGTGGCCCAGCCTGATCAATAAGGTGCCGGTGCCTGGATCGACGGCTGCCACGGGTTCGCTTGCCGGATTTGTGGAACCCGCGAACTACAACCCGGCGCTCAACGCGGCGCCCCCGGTGTCCGGCGTCGTCCAGAATAATGAGAAGGTGGCGGTCCAGGGAGGAACACCGAAGGACAACTTCGCCCCTCGCCTGGGCCTGGCGTGGAAGCCTTTCGCCACCGATCGGTTTGTTGTTCGCGGCGGCGCCGGTTATTTCTACGACCGCGTAGGCCAGTTGCGGTATGCAACGGCTCTCGTGCAATCGATTCCTTACACCGTTACGCTCGGGAGGTCGGGCACGGCTAACTACTTCTCGACTTTCCAGCAGCCCTATCCCAACACGCCTCCTTCCTGGACTCCTCGCACGATAAGCATCAATACCGGGACGCAAACGGGTTCGAGTTCCAATCTGGCGGCGCTCTTTCTGGATCCGACATTCACCACTCCGACCACCTACGAGTGGAATCTGGATACCCAGTACGAATTCAAGCCGCAGTGGCTGCTGGAAGTCGCTTACGTCGGTTCGCGGAGTATCCACCAACTCTTCACCGGAACTCCGGGCAATCGCCAATACAATGAGGCCATGTTGGTAAGCCCCAGCGCCCCGTACAACGGCATCACCAACAACACGGTGGCCAACGCATCGATTCGCGTGCCATACCTCGGATTCTCGCCGAATGGATTGACCGGCACCGCCAGCGCGGGGGACACCAAGTTCCACAGCTTGCAGGTCACGTTGCGCAAGCAGTTCTCGCACGGTTTCCAGATGCAGGCGGCCTACACCTACAGCCGCGACATCAGTACAACCAACTACTTTGCCATCAACGACCCGAACATCCCAAAATACGGGCTGGCCGCCGCCTATCGCCCGCAACGGCTGACGATCAACTACGGGTGGGACCTGCCCTTTGGCAACCACGACGGACTCGTCGGGAAAATAGCCAACGGCTGGACGATTGCCGGAGTCACTGTGATTCAGGACGGCTTGCCGCTGACGGTTCTCGACACGCGAGGCGGGACGATCTACGGCTTTGGCCCCGGAACCCCGGTGAGCTCGACGGCGGAATTTGCCGCGGGAATGGGAAATGGCAATATCGCCACCGCGGGCGGCGACAAGCAGCGACTCGGCGGCACCACTGGCGGCCCTGGCTGGTTCAACAAGGCGGCATTCAGCACCGTACCCGTAATCGGCGCCACCACGGGCATTTCCGGAACCGGGGGTGCCGGTTACGGCAATGCCGGATTGGGCCTCATTCTCGGGCCTGGCCAGTTTAACTTCGACACAACTCTTGAGAAGACAACCCGCGTTGGCGGAATTAACGAGGCTGCGACTCTCGTGTTCCGCGCGGAATTCTTCAATTTGTTCAACCACGCTCAGTTCAACGCTCCCACAGGAGGCCCGGGACCGTCGGGTTCGCAGACGGACGTATCCAACGCAGCCTTCGGCCAGATCACCAGCATGTCGGTGAATCCGCGGCTGGTTCAATTTGCGCTGAAATACTCTTTCTAGCCGGGATAGGAAGGCTCGCGGCGGTTCGAGCCGGGGTAATGCTGGGGCAAAGGGGTTTCGGCTCGTAAGACTTGCGGGCGCCGGCACCTGCCACATTGGGCGAAGGTGGGGGCGTTCTGGCGGCCCTGATTCTGCGATTTGCAACCCGTTTATCTTCGATGTAAGCTCTCCGCCGGTGGAGGTGTGGGTTCTGGGGTGTCGATTTCCGGGTGGAGATAAATCTTATTTACCCATCTGGTGCTGCGCTTACGTCTAAAATCACATCGGTGCAACGCCCCTGTTTGAAGGGAGATCCGCGATGATACGGAATTGCCGGTTTCTTTGTCTGCCATTCATCCTGATGTGTTTTGCGGCGCTTGCGTCGCTGCCTGTGCGGGCCCAGGTGGAATTGTCGGGGCAATGGCGGCAGAAGATGCAGGAAGACTGGCCCGAACGAAGTCCGGGCCCGCATATCGGCGATTACACCGGTATGCCCATCAATGACGAAGATCGCATGCGGGGCGACACCTGGGACGCCGAGAAATGGGTGATGGTGGAGCACCAATGCCAGCCGCATCCCTCGGACTACGCGCCCCGCGGACCCGCCAACCTGCGCATCTGGTCGGACACCGACCGCCTGACGCAAGGTATCAAGGAGTGGCATCTGACGACGAGCTGGATGCTGGCGCACCGGATTATTTACATGGATGGCCGTCCGCATCCGCCGGAGTGGGCTCCCCACACTTGGCAGGGTTTTTCTACCGGCGAATGGGAAGGGGACGCGCTGAAGATCACCACCACGCATCTGCGAGAGGGATGGGTACGGCGCAACGGCCTGGCGCGCAGCGAAAAGGCCACCATGATTGAATATTTGGTTCGGCACCACCGGTTCCTCACCATGGTTACCATCGTGAAGGATCCTCTCTATCTCACCGAGCCGTTCATTCGCACCTCGGACTGGGTGGAAGCCGAAGGCAACGAGACGTATCCCAATCTGTGCATCCAGGGCGTGGAAATCGAGCATGACAAGGGCTGGGTGGCCTACCACCTGCCGGGGCAGAATCCGTGGCTGAGCGAATACGCGGAAAAGACCGGCATCCCCTATGAGGCTTCGCGAGGCGGTGCGGAAACGATGTATCCCGAGTACCAGAAAAAGCTGGCGCAGATGGGCGCCGCCAAGCCAGCGCAATCGCCTGAGAAGGGGGGACGATGAGTGCAAGCTCATCGAGGCCCGTAGGTCCCGCAATCCCGGTAAGCATGTTGCGTTCGATGGCTGCGTGCGCGTGTGCTTGTGCGCTGGCCGTTTGTGCGGGAGGCGCCGCTGCGGAGCAGCCTCGCCCGCGGCAGTCTTCCGCTGTGCAAGACGGGCAAGCGAAGCCCGATTCGCAAGTCCACGTGTTTCACGCGCAGGGCAACGTTTACATGCTCGTTGAGCCGACCAACAACATCACCGTGCAGGTCGGCGATAAGTTCGTCATCGTGGTGGACACGGGTGTTCCGGAGCTGAGCGATGAAGTGATCGCCGCGATCCGTTCGCTTTCGAGCCTGCCGATCATGTTTATTGTGAATACCACCTCCGACGCCGACCACACCGGCGGCGACCTCCAGATCTCGCAGGCGGGGTGGGCGCTGCCCAATGCCGGCAGCACGGGCGTGGATTCCTCCGTGTCCAAGGCGATTGTCACGAAGGTTAGCCTGGGACAAGGGGCGCCGATTGTCGGGCACAAGAACACGGTGGATCGAAACAGTGTGCCGAGCCTGGTGTCGGCTTCGGTGACCTACGGGAGCGAAGGTTTCCAGCTTTTCAACGACGAGCCGGTGCTCTTTTACTACATGCCGGCGGCGCACACCGACGGAGACACGGTGGTGTTTTTCCGCGGGTCGGAAGTCGTGAGCGTGGGCGATCTTTTTTCGACCACCGGCTACCCGGTGATCGAGTCGGATAAGGGCGGCAGCATCGACGGATTTGTCGACGCGCTCAACCAGATCATCTCGCTCCTGGTTCCCAGGGAAAACGAAGAGGGCGGCACGTACGTGGTTCCCGGCCATGGCCACCTCTGCGACCGCAACGACGTCGTGAACTATCGCGACATGGTCACCATCATTCGCGGGCGCATTCAGGACATGATCAAGAAGGACATGACGCTCGATCAGGTGAAGGCGGCGAAGCCGACATTTGACTACGACCCTGTCTACGGGGCGAAGAGCGGTCCGTGGACCACCGACATGTTCGTCGAGGCCGTGTATCGCGACCTGACCAGGGAAAAAGTTCAGGCGAAGAGCGGAACCGGTAAATAAGCTGGCAAGTGAGCTGGCAAGTAAGTTTTGCAGTAAGGAGCGGGAGAACATGGCGCGGAAGAGCGTGGCGCGTTATCGGATCACAAAGAGTCGCTCGATTTTGTACCTGGCCGCGGCGGGGGCGCTGTTGCTCGGGTTGCGAGTGCCGGGCGCGGGACTTGCGCGCGCCCAGGAAGGGCGGGGCGCGAAGCCTCCGGCCACAGCCAAGGCTGCCGCGGTGATCGATATGACCGGCTACTGGGTCGCCATCGTCAACGAGGACTGGCGCTGGCGCATGCTGACGCCGGGAAAGGGTGATTACGCCAGCCTTCCGCTGAATTCCGAAGGCCACCGCGTGGCGGACCTGTGGGATCCCGCGAAGGACAAAGCCGAAGGAAACGAATGCCGGGCCTACGGCGCCGGGAACATCATGCGCATCCCGGAACGCCTGCACATTTTCTGGGCCGACGACAACACGCTGGAAATGGACACCGACGCGGGTATGCAGAAGCGGCTCTTCCATTTCAATGGGCCGAAGTGGCAAGGCGGTCCGCTGCAATGGCAGGGGGATTCCGTGGCGCGCTGGGAAAAGCAGGTTCAATACGGCGGGGATGCCGCTTACGGCGGCCCCAGCCCGGGCAAGGGAGGCGACCTGGAAGTGATCACCACGCACATGCGCTCCGGGTACCTGCGCAAGAACGGCGTGCCCTATAGCGAGAACGCTGTGATCAGCGAGTATTACAACGTGTTCTACCCAGAAGGCCCGCAGGGCACTGTCTATCTCACCGTGACCACTGGCATCGACGACCCGAAGTATCTTTCCAGCACGTATGTCACCAGCGGCCAGTTCCGGCGCGAGCCCGACGGCTCGAAGTGGGACCCGACACCCTGCCGGCCGCTGTGGCCGCTCCAGGCGCTGCTGCCCCCGGTAGGCTGGAACGAGAACGGGCCTTCCAGATAGCTGCGGGAGGACGCGCCGGAGAGTCTGTGTGGCAACCGGCTAAATCGTCCCTCAGCGGTTGAAACCGCATAGCGCGGGCGCAGTCAACTCAGGGTTGGGACCTACGCGAAGAACCGCTCAAACTTCGGCAGGACCGTGAAGCGAACGTAGTTCAGCACTTCGGCCATGAGAAGGGAAACCTCGATGTCCTGCGCAGCCCCTTCGTCGCAAGCTATGTACGCAGCAACCTTTGGGTCCACATCAATTTTCACGCCGCGACCTCGAGGGCCATCAATCATCGGGAAGGGTCCAATCTTCTCGTTCTTTCTTATCTTGGTGACGCGACCAAAGAGTTCTCCGTTCACACGTTTCAATTCAAGGTCACTGGGGCCGCAGCAAAGATTTGTCAGTAACACGCGGCGATGCTTGTTGATGTTACAAAGGTCATCTAGAACCCAGAGAGTGGATTCATCGAAATCTGTCGCTTGATGGTAGGGTTTCAACCCGCGAATCTCGTCAATTGCATCCGGATTTACGCCGTTGAGTCTGTGCCGCTGAAGTTGGTTGTCAAACGCCTCTGAGGTGCTGCAAACCGGAAACATATTGTGCTTTCCCGGTGCGTTCTTCGCCGCAATCACAAGTTCCCATACCAAGTAATCTAGAGAAGAACGAAGATTCTGTAGGCTGTCACCGAGGATGAGCGATATGCGGCCCGGAATCGCGCCTGTAGGCTGGAGGGTTCCCACAAATTCATCCGGGTTCTCGCTCGGCTCTCTGACGACCTTGGCTGGATTCGTGTTGAAATACTACTGCATCTCAGCTTGAAGTTCAGAACAAAGTGCCACACACCGGAAAATTTTCCAGGTCACGGAGTCAGGAATTGGCATATGCAAAGTCTAGCAACCCGGGCTTTTATCTGTTACCTCAAACAGTTGTCACTTGCAATCGTTGGACGGACGGAGCGCAACCGGCGAGAATTGAGCTGGTGGCGGGGCTCAAAGGGGCGAAGGTTCGACGCACCGTATGACTCGAACTCCATTGTATCCTGCTGCTCCCTGGTCCCGTTACTGTGGCTGGCTGCGGCCCTCGCATGACGGCCTGCCGGGGATATCGAAACCATCCCCCGCAAGTAACGGCGTATCGACACAAACGCAACGGATGTAACGGGCCCGGAAAACGCCGCCTAGGTGGCAACTCTAATTTTCGGCGCGGCCATCGCAAATCATATAAAATTGCGGGGCAGCTTCAGTGGGGCTGTAGCTCAGATGGATAGAGCAGCAGTTTCCTAAACTGCGTGTCGGGAGTTCGACTCTCCCCAGCCCCACCACTTCCCTGACCTGTCGGGACGGAGGTACAATGACGACCAATGCACTGCCATTGCGGAAGACCCGCCATCATGCAGATCCAAGAGGGACGGGCTTTGTGTATGGAATGCTGGAGCACCTTTCAACGCACGAATCAGGAAAACCAAAGACTTGCGTACGCGATGATAAACTTTTTTGGTGATCAGATGGCGTGGATGGCCGGCGTAGAAAACGGCCCACGCATTCAAATACCCACCCCAACCTATCTCGGGAGCGGGCCAGTAACGATGAACACAACAAACAATATTCATGTTGAGTCTGGAAGCCAAGTGGGGCAAATCAACGCAGGGGCGCTTGTTTACCTGGATCGCGCAGTCAGTAGCTTTAAGAACACTGCTGGTGGAGCTGACTTCGCAACGGCGTTGCAAACATTCACCCAAGCTGTTGTGGATAGCGCTCAAGTCTCTCAGCAGGGACGCGGGCAGATCCTCGATTTATTACGCGAACTTGTTGAGCAAATTCAAAAACCGAAAGATCAACGGAATCCTTCCATTGCGAAACTTGCTCTCTTAAGCATTCAGCCACTAATTTCGACGGTTAGCACGCTTGCTGATCACTGGGAGAAACTTAGGATTTTCTTTGGCCATCTTCTTTGAAATAAGATAAATCGAACAAGACTGAGGCGAGTGCCATGAACGGCGGAATAAACAATCTGAGAAAGTACGAAGAGCGTATCGTCCGCGATGGTGGAGTCTGCGGCGGGGAGCCGGTGTTCAAAGGCACGCGCGTTACTCTTCGCACCGTACTTGCGAGCCTGGCCGGCGGAGATTCCGCCGCAGACATTCTTGCCGATTTTCCCAGCCTGAAAGCCGAAGACATTCAGGCCGCCATCGCGTTTGCCGCAGCTTCGGCCGAAGAGGACTTGCCTGTTCCGGCTGTTCCGCATATTCGATGAAGATCAAGCTGGACGAGAATCTCCCTCTTCGCCTGGCAGTCCTGCTGAAAGACCTCGGTCACGACGCTCACACGCTGCACGACGAATCCCTTATCGGTCATGCAGACAGGGAGATTTGGGAAGCGGCACAGAAGGAATCGAGATTTTTAATTACCCAGGATTTGGATTTCTCGGACCTGCGGGAGTTCGCCCCTGGTTCACACCACGGCATCCTGCTTGTGCGCCTTCGCTCGCCAAACCGAAGCGACCTAATCGAGCGGGTCGGAGAATTGTTTCAAAAGGAAACTGTTGGCGAGTGGGCCGGTTGTTTTGTGGTTGCCACCGAGCGCAAGATTCGCGTGCTAAAGCCGGGGAGTAAGCAGCGCCCACGATCGCCCTCATAGTTCGACGTCACGGGGGAAGTTGCCCCACATTTCGCGGCGGGCCTCGGCGATGTCTTCTTCCGTGATGTGGATGTTCAGGTCTGCCCACAGCCCGCGCAGGCTGCGGCGCGGTTTCTTCGCACCGCCGTTCTTCTCTTTCAGGAAGTCCACGAAGTCCAAGACTTCCTGCTGCTTCTCAGGAGGCAAATCGCGGCGTTTTTCGACAACCTCTTGTTCAATCGTCATGGCAGCCTCTCGGGCAATCTCACTTTATTATAAGCCCGCTAGACACCATTTGGGGCTGCTGCCTTTGGGAAGGCAGCTATAGCGTCACATAAGCCATACAGAGGCGGGCTCGGAGTTCTAAGATCGCCAACCAGGGCCTACCAATCCTTCTTGCAGGAACCTCATTTCCAGTGAGATGGTCTTAGTATGCGCACAACGATTTCAACAAAGGGGCAGGTCGTGGTCCCCAGTTGAATCCGCCGCAAACTCGGATTGCAACCGGGAGATTCACTGGAGGCCAGAGTCGAAGGCCCGCATATTGTCCTGACTCCGCGAAAAATTCGCGCGCGAAACACACGAATCATTCGCGATGCCGTGACTGGATTGCCGGTTCTAACTGCCGGCCAAAAGGCTCCCAAGCTGACGGGCACAGAGGTGCGCGAAATTCTCGCCGATTTTCCATGAAATACCTATTGGACGTGAATCCTCTGCTGGCGCTCGCCGTAATGGAGTAGGCCCGCCGCTTTGGCTCTGGCGCTTCGTTCGTTGTATAACTTGGGCAGCCGGATGAGGCAAAAATCCCGGATTTGATGCGAGGGCTTACTATGCGTTTACTGCTTGCTGCTACGCTTGCCGCGATTCTGTGCGCTACGGCTGCCAGCGCTGGCGATCCCGATGGATTCGGCATGTGGACTGTGGCGGATTTTCAGGCTCACGAAAAGGCGCTGGACCAGAAGGTGCACGCCGATCACTCCGCGCGCGAGACGCTGGGCGCTTACGGGAACCATCGCGTTCGCCTGATTCATCGCGTGGGCACGGGCGCGCCTGAATTTCATGCGGATTATGTGGACCTTTGGGTGGTCGAAAGCGGGCACGCCACGCTGGTGGTCGGCGGCACTCTCATCGACGCCAAATCGACAGGCGGCGAGGGAGAAATGCGCGGGGAGATGAGCGGGACGGGCATCGATGGCGGCGAACGCCATGAGATATCCGCCGGCGACATGATTCACATCCCCGCCAAGACGCCGCATCAGGCGCTCGTCCCCGCAGGCGGGGAAGTCACCTATGTGCGCGTGATGATTCCGGCGCAGTAAGGAGAGTCAACCTGGAGGCACAGGAGGTTGAGGAGGCAAAGGAGGCAAAGGAGGCAAAGGAGGCAAAGGAGGTTAAGGAGGCAAAGGAGGTTAAGGACGAAGGCTCGCGGGAAAGGCACCGCGAGCGGGAGGCGCTGCGCGCCTGTTTTTTTGGCACGACTGAAGTCGTGCCCTGACGAGTTCCATTTGTGAGATGGCCCACCTATCTCATAAATGCTTCGATCGGGGGAGTGCCTGCCTGAGGGTTAAAACACTTTTGTCGACGGGGCTTTTTGGGCACGGTCGAAAAGCTCGCGGAAAAGTCACCGCGAGAGGTAGTCGCTGAGCGCCGCCGGTTATTGTCGGAGCTGAGAGCCTGCGTGGCAACTGCCTAAATCGTCCTTCAGCGGCTAAAAGGCACTCGCCGAAAATGGACCACGACAGGGAGGGTTGTCTCGCCCGGCTTTTTGTCGCGGTTGAGAGCCACGCCCCCCAAAACGCGTTGCCACGAAGGCAACTTTCGCTGTTTTGACGGAGCCCCTCGGCGGCTAAGCCGCATTGATTTTCGGGAATTTGCGGCACGGATAAATCCGTGCACTGACGGAAAGCCGGCGTTGGCACACAGACTCTTGAGCTCCGGCATGACGGGAGGCACGCAGTGCCAAACGCTCCCGGTGAATTTCCCGCGAGCTTTCGTCAATCCCAGCGAAGCCACCGTCGCCAGCCGGATCGTCGAACTGCCCCACTACCCAAAGGCCCGGCGCTTTGCACCGAAGGCGGCAAGCGGATACAATGAAGGATGTTCCGGGCGCCAACGCACGGAGAAATCCTCGCATCTCAATCGTCACGGATATCTGACAGGTTCTGAGGGACCTCGAAACCACACCAAATGGATGTCGAACGGATCATAGATAACGTTGTAGCGCGCTTTATCGGCACCAAGCACGAGCGCGACGTCAAGCGCATCCAGCCGATTGTGGCGGAGATCAACGCCCTCGAGGCGGAGATGAAGCAGCTCTCCGATGCGCAGCTCGGCGAGCGCACGCTGGCGCTCAAGGCCGAAGTGCAGGGCCGCCTCGAAGGACTCGAACGCGACGACCCGGATTACAAACGGAAGCTTCGCGACGCGGTCGATCCGGCGCTGGTCCCGGCGTTTGCCCTGGTTCGCGAGGCAGGGCGCCGCACCCTTAATATGCGGCACTTCGACGTGCAGCTCATCGGCGGCATCGTTCTTCACCACGGGAAAATCGCCGAGATGAAGACGGGCGAAGGAAAGACGCTCGTCGCCACGCTTCCCGCCTATCTGAATGCGCTCACGGGCAAAGGCGTTCATATCGTCACCGTGAACGACTACCTCGCTCGCCGTGACGCAGAATGGATGAGCCCGATTTACAAGACCCTGGGAATGACCGTCGGCGTGATCGTCCACGATCTGGACGATGCGCAGCGCCGCGCCGCCTACGCCGCCGATATCACCTTCGGAACGAACAACGAATTCGGCTTCGACTATCTCCGCGACAACATGAAGTACGACCTAAAGGATTGTGTCCAGCGCGGCCACCATTTCGGCGTGGTCGACGAAGTGGATTCGATCCTGATCGACGAGGCGCGCACCCCTCTCATCATTTCGGGCCCCGCGGAAGAATCCACCGACAAGTATTACCGCGTCGACAAGATCATCCCCAAGCTGATCTCGGAGATGGATTTCACCCTCGACGAAAAGATGCGCACCGCGACGCTCACCGAAGAGGGCGTCTCGAAATGCGAGCGGCTGCTCAATTTGGGCAACCTCTACGACCCCGCCAACATGGACATGATTCACCACGTCTACCAGGGCCTGCGCGCGCACACCCTATACGAGAAAGACGTCGACTACGTGATCAAAGATGGCGGCGTGGTGATCGTCGACGAATTCACCGGCCGCCAGATGCCGGGGCGCCGCTGGTCCGACGGGCTGCACCAGGCCGTCGAAGCCAAAGAGGGCGTCAAGATCGAGCGCGAAAACCAGACCCTCGCCACGATCACCTTCCAGAATTATTTCCGCATGTACTCCAAGCTTTCGGGCATGACCGGGACGGCCGAAACCGAAGCTCCCGAATTCGACAAGATTTACAAACTCGAGGTAGTGGCGATCCCCACCAAC
>Ga0302325_10014845_pt1 | contig 16568 bp, 18 predicted proteins | sample Palsa_T0_2_FD_201948 | JGI IMG/M metagenome (GOLD analysis project Ga0302325, IMG submission 201948) | Peat permafrost microbial communities from Stordalen Mire near Abisko, Sweden - Palsa_T0_2 | ecosystem: Environmental > Terrestrial > Soil > Palsa > Peat permafrost | place: Sweden: Abisko... | reverse complement strand
ATTCCACGAATAATTCCTTCATCCTTCCTTTGTCGGCTGGATGATTTCTCTGATACTGCACGAACGTTCTTCGTAACCGTTGTAACTTGGGTAACGTAACTCCATCAATCGGGACCTCTAAAACCTATTTCCTCAGTCTCCACCCCATACTAAAGACGGGGTATCTGCGAAAGGATGTCAGGGGGGTTACCTTTTCGACACCGGGTATCTTGACCTTACCACCGCCAGCCTGTACATTCTGCATAACAAACGTAACAACATCCTGAGTGCCCCTCTCCAATTCATACAAACTATCCGTATCGGTCGCCGAGCGTTGCACAGTTGACATATTTGGCTTCGTTTTCGTATTCGTGATGACTCCCCAAATCTCTTCAATTGGCAGTTCCTTGTCATCGTATATCACGGTGAACAAGGGCGAATCCCATCGTGTGGCAGAGTTGGGTTCTTCATACCGTAGAAGGAGTTCTTGGAAGATTTGATCGGGATAAGGCGTTGGATGGGATTTATTCCATTCCTCGCACATTTGGGGCGGCGTGCCAGTCTGGATCTGGTCTCCGTCAGCATGGAGCCAAGGCGGGGATTACCACGCAGTGAGGCGTTGACAGGGCTTTGGCCTCGCAAAAGAGCTGATACCGGAAGCCTTTGATGTAATTCAGTCCATCCGCGATCACTATATCATCTTTCGACAGTAGTCGCTGGACAGCGCTATAGAACGTCCCTCTCGCCGCTTTCTCCGTCCTCGCCTCTGTCATTAGTGTCTGTCTACTAAAGGACCCCATGATATGCACAGTAAATATATGCAGAAGGCACAAAATGATATAGGACGTACCTCGATAGACTTCGCGATTTATTCCCAGGCTATCGTCGTTCACGATATGGACTTTAAACTTCCGTAGCGAAGAATCGATTTTCGTCTCAAGTGCCTTCTGAAGCTCAAGTGCTCTGGTCGTTTTACCCGATGAAGGCAGCCCAGAGAACATTATGAGCGGCATCTTGTCGCCGTCTATGAGCGTCCAGAAAGCTCAGGAGAGAGTGCTTTGAAGGGATCGGCGCTGAAAATCACAGGCCGCTTTGGTTGGAGCCAATCAAATTTTTTCGTCCCATTGAAATGGCTACCGCTAAGTGTGGCTTCACAGAGCATTTATTCAAGGTAATTTTTTGCGTCAAAACAGGAGAGACATCATTGAACTGTTGATACCCCATCTCTCAGTCTCCACTGTATAAGTACTCTTCCTTTCTTGATGGCTTTCTAAACATGCTCAGTGGTCGTCGATACCTCGCTATACGACAAACTTGGTGTCAAGCCAACAGCCTCTGCTTCCGAACTCAAAAAGGCTTATCACAAGGTACACACATACACTCACTCTAAGAACCTGGGAGATCTAAGAGTAGTTTGCCTTGGCAAATCATCCGGATAAAGTCCCTGAGACACAGAGAGAAGAGGCCCATGCACGGTTCCAACAAGCTCAGGATGCCTATGATATTCTCAAAGATCCGGAACAGAGAGCAATTTACGATGAACGAGGACTGGAAGGAGTGAAAAATGGCGCAGGGCCAGGAGGTCCCGGGGCCCACCAATTTGCAGACGAAGCGGAATTCGCAAGTTTCATCAATAATATGTTTGGAGAGGGTGGTCCCATGGGAGGTATGGGCGCCGGTAGGCGAAGTGGTCGTAAATCAAAAGATGCCATTCAAGAATTTGAAGTAAGTTTGGAGGAACTGTACAATGGTAAACATGTCAAATTAATGTCGAAACGAAAAGTCGTCTGCTCCCACTGTAAGGGGTACAAGCACCCTAGTCAAGGGACAATCTGACGGTAGGACGGGTGGAAAAGCAGGGGCCAAACCGAAAAAGTGTCCTGCCTGCAGTGGAAGCGGACAAAAAGTCGCAGTGGACATGTTTAACCGATTTTCTCAGGTTGTGTGCGGTGATTGTGATGGTGCTGGGAGCATAATACACGCCAAGGACCGTTGCAAGAAATGCAAGGGCAAGACGTTGACAGAGGAGAAGAAACCGTTGGAGTTTTGGATTGAACGAGGAATGGAGGAGGGGGACAAGATTGTTTTGAAGGGCGAAGCGGATCAGGAGCCTGGCAAGGAAACTGGGGATGTCATTTTCGTGCTTTCGGAGAAGGAGCATCCGGTGTACACGCGAGTTGGACCGGATCTTAAGGCTACACTGCATATCACACTCGAGGAAGCTTTATGTGGTTTCTCAAAAGTGATTTTGACTACCTTGGATGGACGAGGGTTGAAATATACACACCCCGGCAAAGGACAAATCATCCGACCAAGAGACGTTTTCAAAATCCCCGGTGAGGGGATGCCTCTCGGTAAAAAAAGCGATGCAAAAGGAGATTTATATCTCGACGTAGACATCGAATTCCCCGCCGATGGCTGGCTCTCCGAACCCGGCAAACTGGATCTCGTTCGAGAATTACTCTCTTCTCCATCGACGCGCGATTCCGAGGCCCCGGCTCCGGAGATTGTGGACGAGGTTACCCTTGAAAAGGCGGATCCGGAGGATTTTGGTGGCGATGAGGATGTTGAGGGGTGGGAAACAGATGATGATGGTGATAGCGATGGGGTGCCTGAGCAATGTGCGACGCAGTAATATGTATTAAAAGATCTCCCCTAATTTGGTTTGCGGAATTGGCATTTTTCCATAGAGCATAGGTTTACGGTTAAGGATATGTTTCATCGATTCTTGAAAAGTCCGCTTGTGATGGTCATTATCTGTTCACAAATATACCTCGTTCGCTCTTGCTGTCCCTGTGTTCTATTTTCTCAGAATAGCGTGGGCGTTGCTGGGGCGACAGGGGTAGAAATTGCCTGTGACCTGCTCGATCTAAATTTTAGAACTGAATGCGACCATCATCGCAAGGGCTAAGGACGCTTCTACAGCATTGCAGTCGCAGAGCCCCTGTCCCTGTTTCCAGCATACGTTTCCAATCGACATCCTCTCGACCAGACTTTCTACCTCTTTCTCACTTCCTGCAATCCCCTTCTACGCTTCCCGCGGCATCAAACCAAAATGTCGCAACCTCTGATCCTCCACCGTACCTCACTCTTCCATCATCAGCACCCCAATCATACTACATCGAATCCTACGGCTGTCAAATGAACCTCGCAGACGCCGACCTTATCAATGCAATCCTCCAAAACAACAATTTCCACCCCACGACCTCGGCGTCCGCACAAATCATACTCCTCGTAACCTGTGCGATCCGCGAAAACGCCGAAGCGCGGATCTGGCGCCGCCTCGAAGCGCTCCAGCCCCTTCGACAAAATGGCGGCAAAATCGCAGTCCTAGGGTGTATGGCCGAGAGACTCAAATTCAAGTTACTCGAGGGAGATAGATTGGTGGATGTGGTTTGCGGACCGGATGCGTATAGAGATTTACCGGTTCTGTTGGGGCAGGAGGGAGGGGTTGGGAATGTGATGTTGAGTGTCGATGAGACTTATGCGGACATCATGCCTGTGCAGATTGAGAAGGATAGGGTCAATGCATATGTGAGTATCATGAGGGGTTGTAATAATATGTGTACTTATTGTATTGTGCCCTTCACAAGAGGTTGTGTTTCTTTCAGATATATTGCTAATGGCAGGAAAGGAACGGTCTAGGCCGTTGGAGAGTATTCTGAAGGAGATCAAACATCTGGAATCTTTGGGGATCAAACAAATCACTTTACTAGGGCAGAACGTCAATTCTTATCGCGATCTCACGACTCCATCGACTATCACGCGCAATTCCTTATCATCTCCAGACTTCAAACCAATTTACAAATACCACAACGAGGGAACCCATTTCGTCGACCTTCTAGATACAGTTTCCGCTGCCGCACCAGGAATACGCTTCAGATTCACCTCCGCCCATCCCCAATTCTTTCCCCTCCCACTCCTACAGTTAATCGCCTCCCGTCCCAATATAGCAAAACAAGTTCATCTTCCTGCACAGTCCGGCTCGTCAACAGTTCTTGAACGCATGAGAAGGGGATATACACGCGAAGCATACCTTGACCTTGTCGAGAGAGTACGGAGCGAAATCCCTGGAGTGACTATATCTTCAGACTTTATCGTTGGCTTCTGCGGCGAGACGGAGAAGGAATTCGAAGAGACTTTGTCGCTGGCAGAGCAAGTTAAATATGAAACTTCGTTCAATTTCATGTATTCCCTACGGGAGAAAACGAAAGCTCATAGGACTTTGGTTGACGATGTGCCTCCGCTAGTAAAGAAAGAGAGATTGGCTAGGCTGAATGAGGTTTACGAAAGGAGACGAGTAGAGAGACTTGATGCGATGGTCGGAAATGAAGAGGTTGTACTGGTGGAAAGCAATGGCGAGGCCGGATGGAAGGGCCGGAGCAGTGGTGGGATAAGAGTCAATGTTGAAGGTGAGTTGCCGGAGGGTAGTATTCAGAAAGGAGACTTTATGAGGGTGCATATTGCGAGGAGACAGAGAGGGATATTAATCGGACATCCATTGTCATAGACGGCGTAATAGGGATTAAATTCATCTTTTTCATCTGACTTGGAGAACAGATAACAGTGAAGGGATTGTGAAGGAGAGTCTTTGTTACCGCTACGCATCTGAAGCCTAGAGTGCACTTGCAGCTTGTGAGATAAGGGTGGGTTATCTGGAGGACAACACTTTGGCACAGCCAATTCATCAGAATGGGTAGATTAATTTCAAATCAACGAACTCCTAGGTACTAGATTGCTCACTAATGCTATAATTCCTCCCGATCCATTTCTGTTCGACTTTTCTTCTCAATCTTCCCACCCTTGACACCCCAGGCATTCTTCCCCCCGCCCTTCCCCTTCGGTCCTCTCTTCTCATGCAAAGATTTCATTTTCATAATTGCCTCCCGTTGTGCCTCTCCCACATGTTCCTGCAACAGCATCACTTGATCCTTCTCCACGTTATATTGTTCCATCTTTATCTTCAACGCAGCTTCGATCCTCATAAACAATTCCAGATCATACTGCGTCACCAGACTTAGTGATTTTCCTGCTCGGCCTGCTCGAGCTGTCCGACCTACTCGGTGGATATAGGATTTCGAGTCGGTGGGGATATCATAATTGATCACACAGTCTACTTGTGGACTATTATTAGCGCGTGTACGAGAGGAAGAAAATACATATCAAGACCACGCGAAGCAACATCCGTGGCTATTAATATATTCCGCTCGCCACTCTTGAATTTATTCAACGCACCAAGTCGACTAGACTGACTTAACTGTCCATTGATAGGCACAGCCTTAAACCCCAGACTGCGCAAAAGAAACGCCAGACGTTGAGTATCGTTACATGTCCTTGCAAAGACAATGCAACTCTGGCCGGGCATCTCATTGAGTAGAAACACGAGATAGGTATCCTTGTACTTGAATGGGAAGAAGAGGTATGATTGTAGGAGGGTGGCGACGGTGGTGTATTTGGTGTTGACGGCGACGCGGGCGGGGTTGGTAAGACTTGCTCGTTGGAGTTTGGCGACTTTACTAGTCATTGTAGCGGAGAATAAATAGGTATGTCGTTGTTTAGGGAAGGTCGACAATAATTTATCGAGAATTGCACCGAAGTCAACATCCAGCAGTCGATCTGCTTCGTCTAGTACCTTTCATGTCAGTCTATCAAGCTTGACAGGGATATATACCAGGTACTGCATGGTCCGTAGACTAAACCCCTTGGTCGACTCCAAATGATCCAGCAACCGTCCAGGCGAAGCAACCACAATATGGGGCTTCTTACTCAACGCAATGGCCTGCGTCATATTATCCATCCCGCCCGTAATCGTAGCCACCTTTACTCCAATCCCTGCTCCCAAAGCCTCAAACTGCGCCGAAATCTGGAATGCCAATTCCCGTGTCGGCACAAGCACACAGGCAAACAGAGGTGACGGACGGGCCATCAGGGCTTGCAGAATAGGAAGGGCAAAGGCAGCAGTTTTGCCTGATCCTGTTTCAGCAAGGCCGATGATGTCTCTTCCTGCGAGGGCTTCGGGGATGGCGGCGGCTTGGATGGGTGTTGGGTGTTTGTAGTTGAGGGACTCGCATGCTTGACACAGCTCGGGAATTATGCCGAGAGATTCGAAGGACACGTTGGTGGTCTCCAAAGCGATTTCCTCGTCTGCACTCATTGCTGCAGTGACAAACGGGCAAAAATGGCAGAGCTTGAAAATCTATGTGAATCCCAGTACGTAAATAAAGCGAGAAATACATGTAAATTTTCCCCGGCTTTGGTGTCCGATTTGTTTTCGTGTGACGGGATATTACGGCCCGATTGATCGATTCGAGTGAGATAAGCCGAGGCTCCAGCGGTGACACAGAACAAAAGTTAAACCTCCTAGGGCTTTTCTGGCAGGAATTATCTTGACCGAGATAATTAACAAATTTCACCACCAAATAAAAATTGGTCAAATTTGAAATAGCCTCTCAAATGCTACCAACCATTTACTTTGCGGTCTTCTAAGTAAGCTCAGTGGATTCAGCATAAAAAGTACACTTAAAGTGGATTAGGATTGGGGTTAGTGTTAGGATGGTTAGGGTGATTGGAGTTAGGAAGGATTTGGGTTAGTGTTAGGGTGATTAGGGACAAGAGTAGGATGGTTAGGGTTAGTTAGGGTTAGGAAATTCCGGTGGTTTTTGTGTCAAGATAATTGCTGCCAGAAAAGCCCTGGGAGGTTTAAACTCGGTTGTGACACAGTATGGAAAATCAAGAAAAAAGGAAAAAAAATTGCTGTTTCGTAACTATTATAATTGGCTGCAAGCCACACGACCCATTCTTCCACACACACGCCATCAAGCACCGCCCCGCATCATTTATCAAACACTCATTGTCATGAACGGAGTTCTAGTAGTTACGTTAGTTAGGTTAGGTTTCTCGGGGACTGCTTTTATACCCTCGAGAATCTTTATGTACCTTAGCTTGCAACAATGTCATTCATGTACCTTTTACTCTAGCTCTGCCGTTGTCACAAACTACGTCGCACAGCAATATCATGCAGATAGTTAGGTTAGGGCGTACGGGACTGCTAAAGCCCCATCGCCACGCTGTAGAGTTCTTCATCTCGCAAGGTTACTTCTAATACACCACATCTTATTCGCAGCCTGTAGTCCCGTTCATGACAGTTTGCGAGATCTAAACGACTATCTGCTGCACCTTCGCATTCCTTTTTAGTGTCGCATTTCAGCACCCTGCATTCTTACGCTTTGCATTCCCCCACACCCTCCCAAACATTGTTGAGCTCCTTCTACTCAATGACCATGGAAGACACACACCAGACCATGTACCTGGATCCTTCGTCCCTTCCGCAAAGACCAGAACCTCTAAGGCTCCACGAGGAGGCAATCACCGTGATGGCAGGGATGTGGGAAACCGTCCTTAATCGCTTGGCTAGCCAACAAGCCATAATTGAGGAGCTCAGACACGAGCTCCAAACCATTCGACACCACCCTTGTAATGTACTGGCATTTGTAAGCGTACAAAGTATGGAAAACGGAAGAAGACACTGGAAGATACTGGAAGATTCTGGAAGACTACCATGGAAAGTGACGGAAAGTTATGGAAGTTAATGGAAGTTTCCATGGAAGCATGGAAACTTCCGGCGGATTCTTGGAAGGATTGTATTTCTAATCATTGTTACATGAATGTAGGCTAGAACAAGTATAAATAGAGGGACTACTCTCCTCGAACGTAGATAGATTTCAACCAGACATCAACTTAGATCTCAAACTCCGAGCTTGACCCTGAAGTCTCACACCTCTAACCTGTTCACCCTAAACCTTGAACCTTGAACCTTGAACCCTAACCTGGTAAAGCGCGAGTACTTTACAGCCCTTTTGTCCGGGCCATATCAAAGGCTCCCTCTGAGTTCGAGGCACCGGACGCGTCGGTGTTCAAGGGCGAGCGCAAGGAACTCCTTCCCTTCCTTGCTAAATGCTATTTCAAGTTCGAGAGTCAACCTTCTCGGTTTATTAGTGAATGATCAAAAGTCTTATATGTCGGTACACACCTGGAGGGCCCAGCATTCATCTGGTTCTAGGCCCTCTTCCGCAAATGGCCAGCCTACCTTCCTAGTAACCTCGCCCCGGAAGAAATCAAGGATTGGGAGACGTTTCAGCGCTCACTCACGCAAATCTACGGAGACCCCAACTTGGAAGCTACCTCGGAGCGAAAACTACGACGCCTCAGGCAGGCAGGCTCCATGTCGGATTACGCAGCCAAATTCGAGTCCCTCAAACAATACCTCTCCTGGAACGACGCGGCACTCCGAGACCAATTCTACCTCAACCTGAGGGATGACGTTAAGGATGAACTTGCGCCACTAGACCAGCCACAGACCCTCTCAGCGCTCAAGGAACTCGCCACGCGCCTAGATTCACGACTAGATTCACGACGCTGAGAGCACCGCTATACTTCGCACCCTTCAAGCAACCTCCGCGCCCCCAATCGCCCCCAACCGCCTCCGCAGCCCCCTGTTGCCTCCAACACACCTCTTCTGGCCTTATGTACTCCATCTCACACTGCAGATGGCACGGTGCCCATGGAACTCGATGCAACAGGCGCCTAGCGCCTCACAGCCCGCAAAAAGGAACGTCGCCGCAGTCTCGGCCTTTGCGACTACTGCGGACAAAAGGGACACTCCGTAGCTCGTTGTCCCGTCTGCCCGCCCCCTAGTCGGAGACCCGGACTTCCAGCACGCTGGCCCCTCCTATCTTTCGAGCTCGCGGCAACGGAAAAAGAAAGCACCCAGGAGTGACCTTGGGGCCCTCTCTAGGTGAGCGCGCCAAATCCTCGCCCCCAACAGTCGTTCTCAGCTCCACACTAGCATCTCCGAACCCCTTCGCTGCCCTGGACACCGATACCCAGTACTCTCCGCTCGCATACATCGACGTCGACGTCAAGCCAGTAGAAGCTGGAGAATGGATGCCAGTGTCATGCCTCACTCCAGCTAGACTCCAAGCTACTTGTCTTCACTCATCTCTTCGCTTGATTCGCTTCGCTTGGTTATAGGTTATGATTTAGTCTAGTGTTGTGACTGCTGGTTTTTGGTTGGTATATAGTCCACTTCACCATCATGAAGTTCCCTAGCTAGTTTAACTTATGTACAACCTAGTACTTTGATCAACTATCTCGCTCGTTCGCCTGCTCGCTCGCCTTAATCCATCAATTCAGTTTATCTATTCGTTTGTCCTCACTACGCTCGACCTCGCTCACCACTTAGACACTCTCCAGTGACTAGGTTCTTACACTTTGAACTAGCTCCAAACCACCTTTGGATCTCGGTTCGTTCGTTTCATTCCGTTCGTTTCGCTATTCGCTCGCACTATGTCTTCTCAACTCAATCAATCAATGGATGCTGCTTCCTTGTTGGCTTTGATTGAACAATTACAATCTCAAATCAATGCCTTGGAAACTTCGCCTCCTATTTCTTCAATCACTTCCTCCTCCTCCAGAAACATCAAGACAACAAAGCCAGATACCTTTCACAGCTCTCACTCGAAGCTTCGCTCCTTTATCAGTCAGCTCGCCATCTACTTTACACTCAGTAATGGGATTTGATCGGTCCAGGAACCGAGCCGAAACCGGAGCCGACCTGGTCAAGTGATTATCGACTCGATATTAGTCACAGCTATGTCAGAGCCATCGCCGGATCGGCTCCTAGGCTTCTGGAACCGATGTGAGGTCAAACCCAGACCGACAACCAGAATAAAACACCTGGTCCGCCCTAGCCATTAGGACCGAGCCAGCAGCCTTGAACCCGGCCGAGTTCAAGAGCTAGTTCTGGACCGGTGTCAATAGGTCAGGTTGAAATACGTCCTTACCCGAACCGCGACTCGGTCGGTTTCAGGCATGTTGTAATGGGAAGCGCACTTATTTCTCTTCAAATAGTGCTATTCCCGTTACATCCCGTTACATCCACGTCGCCATGGTATCCACATTGTTATGTTAGCTAACTTGCTAGAGGCACGCGCTGGAGCTGGAGCTGCTGAATGTCACAGGAATGTAACGGGAACCACTCTTATTTCGCTTTAAAGACTGCTATTCCCGTTACATCATTGTGACATCCACGAGTTACAGCTGGAGCTGGGGGCAGGAGCTTGTGCTGCGAATGGAGAATAGTCGCTAGAGCATGGTCGCTGGCGCATGGAGGAGAATGGTCCCTGGTGCATGGTCTCTGGAGAATGGTCCCTGGTGCTTGGAGGAGCTGAAGCATGGTCGGTAGCATATGGAGAACCTGGAGCTGGATGGATGCGCTAGCTGGATGGATGGGCCAGGAGCTGGATGTGTAACAGGAACCGCCTTTATTTCACTTCAAACACTGCCAATCCCATTACATCATGTCACAGCGATGTAACGGGAATGGCACTATTTCAGGAGAAATAAATGTGCTTCCCGTTACATCGCTGATTCATATACATTTCTCTACATGAATTCACCGGTTCCTCAGCTCGGTCTCGACTCGGTCCAAGGTCAGACCCGTCCAGAGCATCTGGAAGACCGATATTAACTGGCTCAGTCAGTCCAGACTCCTAGAAGGGACCTAGTCGGGTTGATCTTGACCTATACCCGAGCCGAGAAGGAACCGGTCTGCTTCATACTAGAGCCGATCTTCATCGTATCAGCTCGATCTTGTGATGTACCCGGCCTCGAGCTGACTGTATCCCTTTACTGTTTGCACTGCAGCCTGAGGATTTCAATACGGATGTCAACAAAATCATGTTTGCAGCTTCGCTTCTCAGGGACTCTGCCTTTGACTGGTTTGAACCCAATCTTAGGAAAAGGGATTCAGACAACCCTCCCCCAATTATCACCAGCTACAAGACCTTTATCACTTCGCTGGAATCTACCTTTGGTGACATTGATGCTAAAGCTACAGCAGAAAGACAACTTCGTTCGCTTCATCAAACCTCTTCGGCTTCATCATATTCGACTTCGTTCCAACAGATTGTCTCATTCCTTAAATGGGATAATGCCGCCCTTAGTTATGCCTTTTACAATGGTCTCAAGGATTCTGTCAAGGATGAATTGGCCAAAGATGATAGGCCTGCTACTCTTTCAGCTTTGATGGAAAAAGCCATCAAAATAGACAACAGACAGTTTGAAAGAAGCAGAGAAAAACAGGCTTCGCTCGCTCACTCCCATCCTCCTTCTACTACAACTCAGCAAAGATTTATCCCTACTCATCTTGTTCAACGTTCGGTTCATTGGCTTGCTATGCCTTCGCCTTCGCAATATCGCTCTCCTGCAGTAAAGGGATACGGTCGGCTCGAGGCCGGGTACATCATCAGATCGAGCCAACCTGGTTATGACTGGCTTCGATTATCAGGGGACCGGTTCCACACCTGTCCAGGTACAAGTGTGAGATCGAGCCGATCAGGGTCCTTCTAGAAGTCAGAACCGATCGAGCTGGTGAATGTCGGGTATCCAGGTGCTCTGGATCAACCCGACCTTGGACCGAGCTAGGACCGAGCTGAGGAGCTGGTGAATTCATGTGGATGAGATGACAATGTAACAGGAAGTAATGGGAATAGCAGTGTTTGAAGAGAAATAAGGCTGCTTCCTGTTACATAGGCTGTAGCTGCGATGTGGATACCATGTGGCGATATGGATGTTTCAGCGATGTAACAGGAATTGCAGTATTTGAAGACAAATAAGGCTGCTTCCCATTACATCGCTGTGACATTCAGCGGCTCCCTCTCCAGCACGCGTATCGAGCGCGCATGGAGACCCTGAAGTATAGTCACTAGCGCATGGAGGACCTGGAGCATGGTTGCTGGAGCATGGAGCCGGTCGCTAGAGCATGGTCATACATCGCCTGAGGAAGTACTTACAATCCCCCAGGAACTGAAATATCGAAAATATACCAGCACTGAGGACACTTAGTAATAACTCCAGCAACACGAATAAACTGTAGTCCTCTCTAGTATCTTCCTCTTCTTTCTCTTCACCCACTTTCTCTTCTGTGATATCTCGCAACTCGGTGCCATCAACTCCTTTCAGCGGGTTGCCGTCCATCTCGGTCTTTCCAAGAGATAAATTGTCTTTCCAATCCTCATTCGCTGGTAAAGACCTTTCATCCTTTCTGTCTGTTGCATCCTCCCCTGAGCAGCGTCCCGAAGAACTCTCTTCGGGAGTCGCTATCCTTGGCAGAGACTCCTTTGAACTTGTTTCGGGAGTCTCTAGTATATTCCCGATCGTTGTTGCGTCACTGCTGAAAGAGGAACTTCTGGATGTGGTTTCGGGGGTCGTCTCTTGATGAGACTCTTGATGATAAGGAGCATCTTTAGGGATATCAGCTCACAGGTCATTAGAATCAGCGGTGACAATGTCGTGCGCAGACTTGTTGTCCTCCTTCTGTATTGTTGTTCATAGTCCTTGTGTTCCGGTTTCATTGACAAAGTGGACATCTCGTTACTTGTTCCATGAAAATCGACCTTGCAACAGTGCTCCTTAAGGATATATTCAAGCTTGAACCATCACTCTTTTCTTCGAACCATTTTCCTCAGGACAAATCTTGTGCAGTCCATATGTCTCTCCTTGTCATTGCCATCAGGCTGTTGATCGGAGGCCGCTGAAACGGGATCTATTTGGTTCAGGACTTGATCGCACTGGGTTGGTTGTGAATTTACACCGCCTGGTCCAGGTTCTTCAGTTGAAGTGACCATGATAGGGTTTGCTGTGACTTTGACCTGAAGGGTAGGATCTGTCACAAACCTAGAGTCACGGCCCTAGCGCACCTTTTAAAAGCAGTCCTATAGCTCTCGTAGTTCCTTAGTTCTCATCAACACCATAAATGGAAGCAAATATTCACCATAACGAGCTTCTATTCTGCCTGCATAGCCCGTAGATTACTCCGTTCTTAACAGGATCCGTATTGAAGTTGGTGAGGTGAATGTTTTAGATTTCGTGATCGTCAAATATGCTCCTGCAGATCTCTTTGTCTGGGTACTCTTCAGATGACTTTGGGAAAGCCGTAAACTTGCAAATCCTCAATTTCATCGCTGTTCATGGAGCCGATCGACCCAAGCTCCAAATTTCTGTTAACCATCACTACGCATTAAAGAAGATGTCTGCAATCCAACCTACAGATCCTCTCCTCCAGCCTCTGCATCCCAAACCCTCCACCCAGACATCACATAATGCAACTACCCTATCTCTCCTGCGGTCAGCCTTCCTGGACCCGTCCACGGCATAACAAATCTATTCCCAGAAACTGGAACATAAACCTCTGTCACTGAATCCCACGACGCTGGACCAACGGGACCTGCGTCGACAATGGAGGACGGAGAAACTACATCAGAAATGGAAGCCAAGGGGCCTTTCAGCAAGGGAGAAGAAGGAGTTGTGGATTTAGGATATACCCAAGTCTGAAGTAAAGTATCTTCCCTCACGGCATCCCTTCTTTCATACCACGGTCTTCCTCTCGGACTGCTTCCTTCCACGTAGTTCAATACTAATAGCAGGTACGACAATTTCGTACCCCTCAACCAATTATAGAATAAATACATCTCAGAAATAATCCCCCCTCCCCTCACAACATCGCCCAATACCTCGACCTATGGCCCCATTCTCCTCAAAGCAGATTACCATGGCGCCTCCCTCACCGTCGAAAACTGCCGCTGCAAACAACGAATCGGTCTCCAAGGGATCTGTATCAAAGAGACCAAAAACATGTTCGAAGTAGTCACCAAGGAGGATAAATTAGTCAAACTACCGAAGGAGAAGTCGTTGTTCAGGGTCAAGGAAGACAGAGGGACAGAGTGGAGGATTTGGGGGGATCAGTTTTTGAGTCGCAGTGGGGAGAGGGCGGGGAGGAAGTTTACTGGGAAGACGATTCAGTGGAAGGCGTTGTTGGAGTTGTGAGAATACTAAGGGTGTGAAAGAGATGAGTTGGGTTGATGGCGTTGAGATTGGGGTTGGAGTGTTTTGTAAGTTAAGGATACAGGATGAGATACCTGAATGCATCGTGGGAACGTAGCGGTTAAGAGATTCACAATTGGCGCTGCAAATAGACAATTGAGTCAGGGAAGAACTATTGCCGAACTGAGTGTAATAGTTTAGAACATGCAAGGACAAAAAATCACAGAACATCTGAGCAGGTTGAACCGATCTGCCCAAGTTGAATACATCAAGAGCTTAGCATTTGGTTATCCTAACATTTAAAGATGTGACTTAATAATTTGTGTCCCCGTCCACGAAGCATCTGGATCCATCTTTATCCAATCACTCACATTCCCCGCTTCAATACACAACTAAAAGTCAGCATAGCCTCGCACTACATTCTATAGGATCAATACCATATTCTTCCACACATCTTTAGGTTCAAAATCAGGCATTGCAGCAGCTCCCTCGACATATGGATTCCACACCACAACATCCTTGAAATTCTCTCGTTGCATAGTGAATAGTGGTCTATTGCCTTGGAAGACAGTAGTTTCAAGGGGAGTCATTTCGTGGACTCGGTCTGTTGCACCTGTGATTTTGACTTGCTAGGAGTCTTCGTGGACGGTCTAATTGTTAATCTCTCAAGTGAAAGGTGGGGATACCTATTTGAGGACTTTGTCCTGGCACCTGGTACCAGATAATCCCTCGATACCGACCTCAGATACATTCTACATCAGAAGAGTGAAACTACGGAGTGGGGTACCGGAACACGTAGATAAGTATGCAGCAGGGTATTGTATTCCCATGGCTGGGTCCCGGGATTCTGAACCTGCAAAGTCGTCTTCAATTCAGTTTCTCCTACTTCGACCGTGTAATCCATACAGAACTCGTGGTCCCAGAGTTTCTTGATGTCGGGTGGAAGATCAGTGTCGTTCAATGAGAACGTCATGGAATTGGTTCCCTCGGCGGTGACTCTCCAGACATTTGTACAGGCAAAACCATGTTGTGGTAACGATGCCGTAGGATGATGGGACGATTTTCCAAACACCTTCGAGTCAGTAGTTCCTCTTGTGAGAATTGAATACAGGAAATACCTATCATTAGTTTACTACACATGGAAAGAGAGTACCAAGGGAATTCTGCCTCAAACAGCTTTTGAGCCATCTAACATCGCAGCACTACATATCAGCCACTGTCTCTTGATCACAAGGGACAATACTCACTCAAAAACAAATTCTGCTAACCATTGGCGTTCTTCCAGGTAATCACCGTACCGCCATTGTACATTACCCAGACCGTCACCCCCGAAGGAAGCTTAATCTGCACAACTTTATCCGTCTTGTCAACTGCCATGTTCCTTTCCAAGTCTGCAGAAAACGAGAAATGTGAAGCGTTATAAGCGGGTCCTCGAAATGAAGCAACTGTGGCGTACAGCCATGTTCAAAACTGTTGGCGCATCACCAATTTTACCTTAAGCGTCGGCTTGACCACTCCCAAAATCGAATTTCTCACACAGCACACCCAAACATGCCCAAATCGGCCCGCATCGCGTCCAAAGCGGCATCCAAGCGGCCAGCCCCTACCCCTGAGCCCACGACGAACAAGAAAGCCGCTGAAAAAGCAGCCAAATGCGCCAAACCACTCAAATTCATTGACCCGGAGACTCTTGTACAAGAACCCAAAGAGGCGACTCCGGAGACTGAAGATGACGATGCGCCAGCCATTGTCGACGTGTCTGACTTCCTCTACACACTATCTAAACACTACATGCTTGGCCCTGAGCCTGTTTTGGAGGATACTGCCTTTCTCAAGCTTGGCGAATTCTCGTTTGAGGGTTTCAACTCACAATCCATGCGCAAGCTTGGTAAGACGTTGGATGAGCACAAATACCAACCGGTATGGGTCTCTGGACAGGCTGTGGTCTCTCGCAAAGGTCTAGCGAAGAGTGAGTGGCTCAAATTCCCTGTCCGAGACCCCACGGACTGGGAAAATGTTGAGAAGTGTATCAAGCTGTGGATGCAGGAGTTGAAGAAGGAGATAAAGGTGAAACTCACTATCGTGCACAAGAAAGTGCCCTCACGCAATACTGTAGACGTGGAGGACGAGGAAGACGAGCCGGGAAAGGTATTCAATGTTAAAGTCATGCTGATTTTAGACACCGCGTGGGCGCACCGCAAAGCTGTTGAATGAGCAGAAGAATAAGGCTGTGGTGGATGCGCAACACGTCGATGCATTGATGCATAGATGGACTTGTAGTTCTCAAGGGTGTACCAACAAGATGGGGTGGTGTTATGTCTTGGATACAGTTCATTTGAAGTTAATGGCTCAACATCTCCGTACATGATCAATTGCTATCAATAATGCATCGGATGACAGTCCAGCGGACATGGATACACCTCCTACGACACTTGCAGAGTCCCTTGCACCCACAAAGGGAGGATTGAAGAACCCATTGCGCAAAGATGTCAATAAACCTTCCCTCAAAGACGTTACGGCCAGTAACCCTTTTCAACACCCCTTTATGCCACCAATGACACCCAGTTACCCATTCTACCCTTATCCGCAGTTCAGTCCCTATCAACAGCTTCCTCCTCCACCCCCCTACGTACTCCAGGCATCTTCTGGGATGCCTGTGCCCGCAGCGACACCCCCAATGGTCGCGAATCCCCGTTCATCACCAATTC
>Ga0302325_10014843_pt1 | contig 16568 bp, 13 predicted proteins | sample Palsa_T0_2_FD_201948 | JGI IMG/M metagenome (GOLD analysis project Ga0302325, IMG submission 201948) | Peat permafrost microbial communities from Stordalen Mire near Abisko, Sweden - Palsa_T0_2 | ecosystem: Environmental > Terrestrial > Soil > Palsa > Peat permafrost | place: Sweden: Abisko... | reverse complement strand
CCGCCAATCCCGGCTGGTCGACCCTGGGCGATGTCGGCAAGCTCGACGAAGACGGCTTTCTGTATCTGACCGACCGCAAGGCGTTCATGATCATCTCCGGCGGCGTCAATATCTATCCGCAGGAAGCGGAGAACATCCTGATCTCGCATCCCAAAGTGGCGGATGTGGCGGTGATCGGCGTGCCGAACGAAGATTTCGGCGAAGAGGTGAAGGCGGTCGTGCAGCCGGCCAGTTGGGCGGACGCGGGTCCGGCACTCGCAGAAGAACTGATCGCGTATTGCCGCGAGCGCCTGTCGCCGATCAAATGCCCGCGCACGGTCGATTTCGACCGCGAATTGCCGCGCCACCCCACGGGCAAGCTCTACAAGCGCCTCGTCCGCGACCGCTATTGGGGCAAACGCGAGTCCCGCATTGTCTGAGGCCGACAAGAAATTCGAATCACTTGCGTCGCGGGACGGCATGCTGCGGCGTGAAATGTTCACGGCCGAGCGCGCCCGCCTCTATGCCGAGCACGTCGCCAAAATCGGCGGCGCGCCGATGCTGAGCGAGGAAGCGCGCGAGGCTTCGCGCAAGGCGGTCGAGGCTGCTGTTGCGCCCGGCGCGGACGTCTGGGTGTTCGGTTACGGCTCGTTGATGTGGAATCCGGCTATCCTCGTTGCCGAAAGCCGCAAAGCGCAAATCCGCGGTTATCATCGTGCATTCTGCCTCAGGCTCGGCCTCGGCCGCGGCTCACCGGACAAGCCCGGCCTGATGCTGGGGCTCGACCGGGGAGGTTCCTGCATCGGCGTCGCACATCGTGTTGGGGCGAAAGACGTGTCGAGCGAACTTGCGATCCTGTGGTATCGCGAAATGCTGTCGGGCGCTTACAATCCGCGCTGGCTCGCTGCAGACATCGCGGAACTCGGTCCGGTCAAGGTGCTCGCATTCGTGATCAATCGCGCCAATCCGCGGTACGAACATCACGTGCCGGACAAAGACGTGGCCCGGCGCATCGCAGTGAGCGAAGGTGTTCTCGGCACCAATCGCGATTATCTCTATCGCACCGTCCGGCAGCTGCGCGAACTCGGCATCGCCGACGGACCGATGCATCGTCTCGAGCGGCGCGTGCGCGCAATCGCCAACGAACCCATCACTACCACCGAAGGAACCTGAAGATGAAGACGATTTCGTTCGAAGAATTGCCCACGCTCGTCGGCCATGAGATCGGCGTTTCCGACTGGCAGACGATCGACCAGGACCGCATCAACAAATTCGCCGACGCGACGGGCGACCATCAGTGGATTCACGTCGATGTCGAACGCGCCAGGAAGGAAATGCCGGGCGGCAAAACTATCGCGCACGGTTATCTCACTCTGGCGCTGATCCCGATGATGGGCGCCGCCATTTTGCGCGTCACCGGCGTGTCGCGCGGCATCAACTACGGCAGCAACAAGGTGCGGTTCACCAATATGGTGACGGTCGACAGTCGGGTGCGCGGGCGGCAGAAGCTTGTGTCGGCCGACGCGCGCCCGGGCGGCATGCAGATGATCAACGAATTCACCATCGAGATCGAAGGCCAGGAGCGCCCGGCCTGCGTCGCCGAAACGATCAGCCTCATCTACAAATAGGCTTCACGCGCCACGGTAATATTGTGTGATCGTCCACGCGCCGATGACGATGAACCCTATGCCTGCGATTAGTTTGAGAGGCACGGCGGTCATATAACGGCTCGCCGCCGTGCCGAGCAAGACGGCGATGGCTGTGCCCAGCACCAGCGCGCCTGCCGAAGTGAGGAATATCACGACGGGCGGAAACTTGCGTTCCGACGCGAACAGCAGGGTCGCGAGTTGCGTCTTGTCTCCCAGTTCCGCGACGAAGATGGTGACAAACATCGTAATCAGTTCCCGCATCGTTTCCCCCGTTTTGCGGGCGCATGTTAGGGCCGGTCCGTCGCGGGCCGTCAACCACGCCAGACGAGTATCGGATGGAGGGAGCGTGGCCCCAATTTGCGGCTCGCCCCGGTCCTGCTAGGCTGGGCGCCAGTAATTGGGCGGCGGGATTCGGTATGAGTGGATTGCGGCAATTGGCGGCCGTCACGGCCTGCGCGATGGCAGCCATGTCGACTGCGATAACCTTACAATCCAAGCATTTGCAATGGCCGGAGCAGGCAGCGCTGTGGCCGACCATGACCGCCAGCGCCGCGCCACTCGCGGCCGGCACATCGACCACCCCTCCTGCGCCGCAGCATCCGGTTGTCGCAAAGCCGGTTCTCGCCAAGCCGGCCGTTGCTCCCATCGCCGTCGCAGCGCCCGCCATTTCTCCACCCCTGCCGGCCGCAACGCTGCCGACTCCGGATCGAACACAGCCGCCTGCATTCGATCCCGCCGTGCTGGCGCAACAGAGCGGGGCCGTCGCGCAGCGGCTGCGCGATCAGGTGCCTGCCGCCCTATTTCCCTATTTCGACGAGTATCTCTACGTCAGCAAAGCGGCCGGTGGCGCCTGGGCGCAGCATCTGTACATGTTCCACAAGTCTGCCGACGGCGAACTCGTTTACGAGCAGGCATTCCCCGTTTCGACCGGGCGCGAGTTGCAGGAAAAATATTTCACCAGCACGCCCGCAGGCATGTTCGAACTCGATCCCGATCGTTTCGATCGCGTGCACTTTTCGCATCGCTGGCACGGCGCCGCGATGCCGTGGGCGATGTTCCTCGACTACACGATTCACGGCCACGCAACGGGAATTGCGATGCATTCCGCAGAGGGACATGCGTTCGAGCTGGGCCATCGCGCGTCGGGCGGCTGCATCAGGCTGCCGCCGGAGAAGGCGCAGGAACTGTTCAAGCGCTTCCAGGCCGAGGAGCGCGGTCTCGTGCCGGTGTTCGCGTTCGACGATTCTCGTGCCACCACGTTCACCGACGGTTCGATGGTTCGCGATGCAGCGGGCAATATCGAATTGCAGGACGGCTACAGAGTGCTTTTGTTCATCGAAGACTATCCGGGTGGGCCGGCCGTCGTGGCTGTGCTGTCGTAAATTCGCGATAAACATTCAAATCGTCTGAGGGAGGGGAAAATGCTCAACTTGTCGAAGAAATTTGTTCTGGGCGTTGCGGGTGCAGCGCTTCTCGCTGCCCCCATCGCCGCGCTCGCCGCACACGGCAAGGCCGGTCTGTGGCAGATGACGGTGACGATCGCCGGCACCAATGCGCACATGCCCGACATGTCGAGTTTGCCGCCCGAGGCTCAGGCGCGCATGAAAGCCATGGGAATCGGGATGGACGGCAACAGCATCACGATACAGCATTGCATGGCGGCGACGGATTTCGCGACGGGCAAGATTCCGCTGTCGAGCGGGCGAAACAAGAACTGCACAAATTCCAATGTGAGTTTCGACGGCAACCGCATGACGGCCGATGTGACATGCACCGGCAGCTTTGTCGGCACCGGACACTTCGAAGCCAATTGGGATTCCGACGAGCACTACACGGCCGAGGTCAGCATCACCGGCACCCAGAACGGCCAGCCGGTAACGAACCACGAAAAGATCGAGGGCCGGTTTCTCTCGGCTCAATGCGGCGCCGCAGGCCAGTAGGCTTGCCGAATTGTCATCAAATGGGCGGTTTCCCCGGGATGTAGCCCCCTTTCCGCCGCGGGCTGCCCGGGGTACTGTGGAAGAAGTCCGGTTCTGAGGGAGTCGTCCGATGTCACTGCGTATATCGCTTGTCGCTGCGGTCGCGTTCGTTGGCCTGACGGTTGCGCCCGTCTTCGCGGCTCAGACGATTCAGATGCCGGATCCTCGTATCACCAACCCCAACGCCGCGCCGCCGGACGCTTTGTTCGACAATTCCGTTCCGGACAGCTGGGAAAAGAAAAGCGATTCGTCGAACAGCCAGAACAATCTGGGCGGCTTCCATTTCTCGGTGCGCGGCTCGGACGATCAGTTCCAGCCGGCCTCCAATCCGAACTCGACGACGTATCACGACCCGCTCGTGCCGGGCTCCGAATTCTATCAGCCGTTGCCCGGCTATAATGCGGACCCATACCTCCCGCGCTGAATAGACCGCCGCGATTTGTCGACATCCGGGTTCCTGAATCCCGGTCCGCACACGGTGCGCGCTATTCGCGATGGATGGCCGCAAGATCGGCCTTCAATTTCTCCGCCAGATCGACCGGCGTCGCAAGCGCAAGATTCTCTGCCAGCTTATCGACCATTGCAGCCATCCTGGCTCCATAGCTCGCGCGGCTTCCCTTCCAGATCGCTCGCATAGCCGGCTGGCGCAGCATGCCTTGCACCGCTGCGGCGCCATGCTCGAACGTAACGCCGTATAGAAGTCTTGGCGGGGCTAGCTTTTCGCCACGTGCTCGCGCATGGCCGTTTTGGGGTAAGTCGCGTTGTGTCCGCATTCGGAGCATTTGGCCAAAAACGGATCGGGCAGATTATCGAAAGCTACCATACCCAATGCGACCATGTTCAGGGCGAAAGGTTCTTCGCATCTTTCGCAGAGAAGTCCCGGATGTTTGATCTCGCCCATGCCAATCTCCCGCTTTCGAAATAAAACCCGATGCCGCCCAAACGGGCCGGTTGACTCAGTCTAGCGCAGCAGACCCATCGCCGCCAACGCGGTCGCCCGCGCCTCTTTGACCTCACGCAGCTTTTGTTATGGTGGGGCACGCAGGTTCGGGGGGTGAATGGCCGAAGAAACCGGAGATCGGGGAGCGAGCGCAGCAGCGGCCGGGATCGAGTCTGCCGCCATGGCGCTGGCTCTCGTGGGTATGAGTCGCGAGAAAGCCGATGCCCTTGGCCAAGAACAGATCAAACTGATTGCCGAGCAGACTTCGCTCGCACGCCTTCAGATCGAGGACTTGCGGCGCGAGGACGGCCTGCGCCACTGGTCGCTGCGCGTGCGCCATATCAGCGACGTGATGAAGCTGGCTTTCGAGTTCTCGGTGGCCGCCATTCTTCTCGCCATCGTCCTTCTCATCGGCGGAGCCGTGTGGAACGCCGCGCACGATGATGGTCTCGTGATAGAGGCTTTCTCCGTGCCGCCCGATTTGGCGGCGAGAGGACTGACCGGCGAAGTCGTGGCGTCGAAAGTTCTCGATCGACTGTCCGCCATGCAATCCGAAACGCAATCGACGCGCGCCGCTTCGAGTTACACCAATAATTGGGACAACGACATCAAAGTGCAGGTGCCTGATACGGGCGTTTCCATCGGCGAGATCGACAGGTTCCTGCATGAAGAGTTCGGCCATCAGACGCATATCAAGGGCGAGGTCTATCGAACGGCGGGCGGCATCGCGGTCACAGCGCGTACCGGCGACATTGGAGGCGCCACCTTTACGGGCAGCGAAGCCAATATCGGCACATTGATCGACGCGACCGCCAAGGCAATTTTTCGAACCACGCAGCCTTACCGCTATGCGATGTATTTGAGGACAGTCGCGGCCCGTCAAGGCAATCCGAAGGGATTTGCCGATGCGAATGCCGTCCTGTGGGATCTGGTTCGCGCCGGGACCGTCAACGACCGCGCCTGGTCGTATGACGGGCTCGGTGACGGATTGGGTTTCGATGGCGATCTTTACGGAAGTGTCGCGATGATCCGTCGCGCCATCGCGACAAGACCGACGCTCGATGCCTACACCGATCTGGCCCGCACCGAAGGCTATCTGCAACACGAAGAGGACGTGCTGAAGACTCGCAAGGGGGCGGAAACGCTCATCACGCAGGTCGCCGATACGGAGATGAATGCGTCCGCCGCATTTGCCGCCGCGCTCTTCAACAAGCAGGACCTCGCTCTCGAGCAGGGAGACAATCTCGCGGCGCTGAATTACGGCGATCAAATGGATTTTGCCCCCGGCAGCGGTCAAGTGTTGTCCCCTTCCTATGTGGACAAATTGCAGGCTTGCGGCGCATTGCACGATTGGCGTTGCGTCCTCAAGGTTTGGGCCGCACCGCCGCCGAACCTGGTTTATCCCGACGCGTTCATCCGTCGCGCGCGCATGAGGCTGGCTGAAGTCTTGACGGGCCATTCGAACGAGGCAGCCCATGAAGCACCGTTGACGATGCGGATGCCTCCCTCGGCCGCCAAAATGATGGCGGAATTCGAAAAGCGCACGAACGCGCCGCTGGACGCGCTGATCGACGCGAATTTCGGTGATTTCAAGCGCGCGCATGCGACGATCGACATGACGCCGCTCGATTGCGAAATCTGTCTGCGCTTTCGCGGCCGGATCGACGCGCTTGAGAGAAGCTGGGGCGGCGCCGACTATTGGTTTGTGCGCGCGGTTCGCTTCGCGCCGTCTGTCCCGTTCGCTTACGCCGACTGGGGCTGGGCGCTGCTGGGCAAAGGTGACAACGACGGTGCAATCGCGAAATTCACGCTCGCCAACCTGATAGGCCCACACTTTGCGGATCCGTTGGAAATGTGGGGTGAGGCATTGATGTTGAAGAATCGATCAGACCAGGCGCTCGCGAAGTTCGAGGAGGCCGCGAAATACGCGCCCAATTGGGGACGGCTGCATCTCAAATGGGGCGAGGCGCTGATTTATGCCGGCAAGCCGGACGAGGCGAAGCAACAATTCGCCATTGCGTCCGGTCTCGATTTGTCCTCCGCTGACAGGGCGCAACTCGCCGGAGTGAGCGGCCCGCATGGTTGATCAAGCCGGACGTATAGGTCCCGCCGCTGCAGCGAGCGGCGAAGTCGTCGCGCGGTCTGTGCCGAAAGGCGAGTTGCTGCGCATTCTGGGCGTGCCGTTCGGAATCGCGACGGCCGTCGGCGGCATGATCGGCGTCGGTATACTGCGGGCGCCTTCTGTCATCGCGGCCGATGTACCGGATGCGCGCATCATCATCCTGTTGTGGGTGCTGGGTGCGATCTATGTGGCCGTCCAGGCCAATGTGATGGCCGAACTCGCTACGGCGATTCCGCGCGCCGGCGGGCCTTACGTGTTTGTGCGCCGTGCGCTCGGCGATGTCGGCGGGCTGGCGGTCGGCTGGACGGACTGGATGTCGTTTACGTGCGCCATTGCCGCGCTCTCGGTCGCATTTGCGGAGTTTCTCGGAATCCTCTGGCCGGCTGCAGCGCACATGACTCCCGTCACCGCCGTGGCCGTGCAGGTCGCGATATTCGGTACGAATGCGATCGGTCTGCGTCAGGGAACGCTCGTGCAACATCTCACGAGCCTTCTGAAAGCGCTTGCGCTCGTTGCGTTCTGTATCGCAGCAGCGGTCGTGGCCGCGCACATGTCTCGCGTCGCGATTGCGCCACAGCCGGCGCCTCACATAGGCTGGATCGGCCTGGTCGCTGCGTTTCAGCTGATTGCCGGCGCCTATTCCGGCTGGAACCAGCCCACTTATTTCAGCGAGGAAAATCGCGAACCCGGCCGCAGCGTGCCGCGCGCGATCGCCGTCGGTATCGTCCTGACGGCCGCACTGTATATCTCCGTCAATGTGGCGCTGCTCACGGCACTTGGCGCCAAGGGCGTGGCGCAAAGCGCGCTGCCGTTCACATCCGTACTCACGCAAATCGGCGGAGCGACGGCGGGTGGTGTGTTCGCCGTATGTGCGCTGATCTCGGTGGCAAGCTGCGCCAATGCCGGTGTCATGGCTGCGCCGCGAATTCTGCTGGCGCTATCGCGCGACGGGCTGTTGCCCCGGACGTTTCGGGCCGTGAACACAGGCGGCAGCCCGCATTATGCATTCGCGCTCACGGCCCTTGTCTCGATCGCGCTCACAATGACCGGCTCGTTCTCGCTCGTGTTCGGTCTGATCGGTACCTTGAATGCCGCCACGTACGTTCTCGTGATCGTGTCCTACTATGTGTTGCGGCGGCGCGAGGCGGCGCTGCATCGGCCTTTCCGCGCAATCGCCCATCCCTGGCTGCCCGCCATTGCGCTGCTATCGAGCTTCGTGCTTTTCGTGTTGTTCCTGAATGCCAACTGGCTGGGCGGACTCTACGCCGCGATCATGTGGGCCCTGTGCGTTCCGTTTGCATTGCTCGCGCGCCGCGTGGCGCGAAGAACACCGGCGCCGCCGATCGATTGACCGGTCGCACCGATGGTCTTCTTGCCCGAATCGGCATTCATCTTCACATGAAGTGGAAATCTCCAGCATGGTTGTCGAACTGGGCCATGGTCACACCCATCGGGACTGCACCTGGCACTTCGTTCGCGATGATCGCATCGGCGTCATGTTGTTGCGCGTGAGACATCAACTCGATGAAACTCCAGAATTGGGAATGGGCGACGCCGGAGCCGCCCGCCGCAGGCGCATGCCCCTGGATGGCTTCCGGTTCCGCCGGCGAATGGAAGACGAACGCGTCGCCGGATGTTCCCGGATGCGAGTTCGCCATTTCGCCGGCGCCGTTGGGCGAAGAGTCGGGCGGCGCGGACGCATGACCGGTCGCAGTTGAGTTCGTCGGCGCAAGCGGCGGATCGCCGAAAATGAAGTCGCCCGAGAAGCCCGCTCCGGCGCCCGTTGTCGTCACGGTCATCGTGATGGTGACGCCTTCCACGCCACTGTTCGTGAATGCCGCATTCATCAGCGTCGGCGCCGTGCCGGAGAAAAGGTTCATCGCCGCACCCTCGGATAAGGACTCGTTCAGCAGATAGCCGGCGTTGTCGCGAACCTGGATATCGACAGACGTCACATCGAGTGGGTTGTTAGCGCTGCCGTTGTAGAAGCCGATCACGAAACTTCCGGACGCGCTCAACTTTGCCATATTGATGGATTCTTCCACATAGCTCGTCACGGTCTGCGTGCCGGCCGTTCCGGAATAGCCGCCGCCCAGTTCGCCGACCGCGAAAATTGTCGGATCTGGGCCCATCGCGATTTTGATCTGGTGATTTGCATTGAGAATGGCGCCGGCGCCCGTCGGCGATGCGACGCCGGCGGCTACACCGAAAATGCCAGAAGCGCTGGGACCGCCCGGCGACAGCGCAATGCTTGTCAATCCGACGCCGTACTTTGTCGTGGCTTCACTGGACGCGTTGAGATCTCCGCCGTAAAGGCTGATCGTCGACTGTGCGGTCATGCCCTGGACGAGCGAGGTCGCGTCCTGGTTCGCATCGGAATTCGCGTTGGCTACGATCATGCCGCTCGAACCGTTTCCGGTGGCAGTCGCCGTTGCATTGCCCGCACCCGTGTTCGTCTCGCCGCCGATTGCGATCGCGGTCGAATTCACTTCGGTTCCGGTCCCCTTGGCGGTTGCCGTCGCACTGCCGCCGGTCACCGAACTGTTTCCGCCCTGGGCTTGCGAATAGGTCTGCACTTCACCGGGGCCGGTGCCGGTGGCTTGCGCCACCGCTGCGCCGCCCGCCGCGGATATTCCCGTCGAGGTGGCGCGGCCGCCATTTCCTCCGGTCGCGCTTTCGTCGACGTAGAGATTTGTGCTGTCGGTGACCGTGACCGTCGATTCCGCTGTGGCCGCGCCACCAACACCTGCAGTGCCGGTATCGGTGCCGCCGCCATTGCCGCCGTCTGCGATCTGATCGACTGTGATGCCGGCGCTCGTGGTGTTGGTTGCCGTTGCAGCGTTGACGAGTTTGGCTGCAGCTCCCGCACCGCCATTGGCGCCCTCGGTTCCGCTGCCGCCTGTCCCTCCGACGTCCTGCGCCTCGACATACACGACCCCGGACGCAACAGCGGTCGCGGTCGCTGTACCCGTGCTTCCCGCGCCACCCGTGAATCCGCTTTCCGTTGCGTTGCCGCCATTGCCGCCGACGGCTTCGGCTGTGACATTCGCCGAGCCCGCAGCGCCGTCACTCGCCTTGGCTGTCGCTTTCGCGCCCGCTTCGCCGCTGCCATAGCCGTCCGCATTGCCGCCCCTGCCGGCATACGCGTTCGTATCTTCTATAATCGAGCTGGTCGCCGAGCCGGTGATCGCGAGGGTTGTGGTGGCGCTGCCGGCCGTTCCCGGCGTTTCTCCCGCTTCGGACCCTGCGGAATCGCCACCCGCGCTGCCTCTCGCGTTCACGGTCGCGTTGATCGATGCGCTCTGCTTGTTGACGGCATTTGCCGCGTCGTCGTCGCTGAGTTTGCTGGTCGCCGACCCTCCGTCGCCGCCGGTGGAGTCAGACGTGTCACCGCCTGCTCCGGCGTTTGCAATCTGCTTCAGCGTGAGAGAGCCATCGTCCGTTGTGCCCTTCACCGCATTCGAAAGCGACACCGACGCGCCCGCGCCGCCGGCGCCGGGGCCAAATTGTGTTGCTCCTGCATCGCCGCCGCTGCCGCCATCCGCCGTCACGGATGCCGAGGCGCTCGTCACGCCCGTCGCCGTCGCTGCGACCTTTACCGTGCCGCCGGAGCCGCCGGTGCCGCCGTCCGATTCTGCGACGCCGCCACTGCCGCCGGTCGCATTCGCCGTAGCACTCGCGGAGGCACCGGTGGCCCTTGCGGTCGCGCTCGCAGTACCGCCGTTCGCAGGAACAAGACCATATGTTCCGACAGCCGAACCGCCGTTTCCGCCGGTCGCACCGGCGCTGGCGTCTGCAAGTCCATCACTGTTGGTATCGGTTGCTGTCGTCGTCGCGGTTCCAGCGAGCCCGCTTCCGCCGCTTGCGTCGCCGTAGGTTTCGCCGCCGGCGTTCCCGCCGCTTCCACCAGTCGCGCTCGCCATCGCCTCGCTTTCAGTGGTGGACGTGGCAGTGCTGGTCGTGACGGCTGTTGCGTCGCCGCCATCGTTGCCTGAGCCGCAACCGTTGCCGCCGAAAGCGCCGTCTCCGCCACTGCCGGCGATCGCAGTCGAGCCGGCTTCGGTGAATGTCGAGCCGTACGAACCATTCATGGTTTCGGTCGCGTCGGCATCCCCGCCTGCACCGCCCGAGCCGCCCTCTCCGTATTGCGGAGGATCGGCGCTCAGCCACTCGCCCCCCACGCCTCCTTGACCGCCGGCGCCGCCCGTGGCTTCTGCCGTGTTGGTGGCGCCGGACTCAGTCGCCACATCGTTTGTCGCGTCCGCGGTCTGGCCCGAGCCGCCATCGCCGCCGTTGATGTCGCCCTGATTGAGCACGTCGGAGCCATCCGGGCCGGCCGTGCCTACTGTTCCTGTCACCGAGACGTCAGACATTGGTTTCCTCCCTGTCGCCGGAAACGGCGGCGCGCTATAATTCGACGCTCCAATGATGGGGAGCGTGCGGGTCTGGCGTCGTCAAAAAAGACGTCAAATCTTGTCAAAGCCGGTCAAAAATGGACGTCAAGGCGCCAAATGAGGGCCAATATCGGTTCGGCCCGTTCCTGTTGGACCCGAGCGAGCGGCTCTTGTCGCGCGACGGCGCGCCAGTGGCGCTCACGCACCGGCTGTTCGAGACCCTGCTCGCTTTTGTCAGAGCCCCCGGCCGCGTCCTGACCAAGGACGAGCTGATGGAGGCGGTCTGGCCCGGCCGCTACATGGAAGAAGCGAGCCTCAAACAGGCCATCTTCACTCTGCGCAAGGCCCTGAGCGATTTCGACGACGACGCCCAATACATCGTGACGGCGCCGGGACGCGGTTATTCCTTTGCGGTGCCCGTGCAGCAAATCATGGCTTCGGGCGCGATCGGCGTAGCGGCGCGATTTGCGCCGCCTGCGGAACCTCGTTCGCAGTCGGTTGAGGAACCCGCGGGACGGCGCGGTTCGACGGTGCAGTATGCAGTCGCGCTCCTGGCGATTGCGATCGTGGGCGCCGCGATCGCCGTCTATCTTTCGAACCGGAGCATTTCTCCGCCGCCCGCCAAACCGAACGTTTTGGTCCTCGCGGATTTTCAAAATCTCACCAGCGACTCCGCACTGGGCACGGTACTCGGCAAGGTCCTTCAGATCGATCTCGCGCAGTCGCCGTTTCTGAGCCTGATGTCGCCCCAGCAGGTGAGCAAGACTCTGCAGCTGATGGAGCGCCCGACCGATGCCGCGATGACACCGCAATTGGCGCAGGAGATTTGCGCACGCAATCAGGCCGCTGCCGTCGTGGGCGGCACGGTCGCTTCGGTAGGTAACGGATACGTCGTCACGCTGGAAGCCAGGGATTGCGACACCGGCAAAAGCATCGCGGAGAACAAGACTCAAGTCGGCCGGAAGGAGGATGTTCCGGGCGCCCTCGACGGGCTCACAATGCAGATGCGCGAAGGCCTGAAAGAATCTTCCACGTCGATCCAAAAATTCGATGCGCCGATCGCGCAGGCGACCACATCGTCGTTCGAGGCGCTGAAGGCCTTTTCGCTGGGAGAGCGCGCGCGTACCGATGGCGACAACGCGATTGCGGTCAATTTCTTCAAGCGCGCCATCGAGCTGGATTCCTCATTCGCGCTCGCTTATGCGGAACTCGGCAGCGCCTATATCGGCTTGCGGGAAGCGGACCTGGCCAAGGTCTATTTTCGAAAAGCATTCGAGTTGCGCAACCGCACCAGCGAGAATGAGAAGCTCAGGATCGCTGGCGTTTATTACGAGCGCCTGGGCAATTCCGAAGAGGGTGTCCGCGCCTATCGGTTGTGGGCGCAGACCTATCCGCAGGACTGGCTGCCCTGGGCGCATCTCGCGAACCTGCTCACGGGGATCGCCCAATACGACGATGCGATTGCTGCGGGCCGGGAGTCCTTGCGGTTAAATCCGGACCACTACGGTCCCTATTCGGTGCTGGCGCGCGCGTACAAACGTGCGACGCGTTTTGCCGAAGCGAAAGACATCGGCAGGCGCGCGACCGCCAGAGGACTCGACGGCTGGGACATGCACGGCATCCTGTACGAAATCGCGTTCGCCGAGGGCGATACGGCCACGATGGCCGCGCAAGCCGCGAAAGAGGTCGGCAAGCCCACGGAACCGTGGATGCTGGACTATGAGGCCCTTGGCGCCGCGACGGCAGGGCAGCCCGGACGGAGTCATGCGCTTTTCGAAAAGGCGATAGAAGCGGCGCGCGAGCAGGGCCCGGACGCGCAGGAGGAAGTCGTACTTTTTTCGGAGGACGATATCGAGACACAAAGCGTACTTGGATTGAAAGACGAGGCGCGCAAACTCTCCGACGGCGCGACGGGCCTGAACGACAGCGAGTACCAGTCTTTCGCGCTCGCGCTGGCAGGCGACTTCGATCGCGCGTCCGCGTCCGCAACGGCGTTCGCAAAACGTTATCCGGACAGCACGGAAATCAACGATTTCGACATACCGGCAACGCGGGCGGCGATCGATCTGGGGCAGGGCAGGCCGAATGATGCGATTATTGCATTGAGGCCTGCCATTTCACACGAGCTTCGCGATTTCTGGGTATGCTCGTTCATGGGCGAGGCCTATCTGCAAACAAAGGCGCCCGAAAAGGCCGCAACAGAGTTCCGGAAAATTCTCGCCAATCGCGGGGTGGATGGGATTTCGCCGCTCTATCCGCTCGCCTATCTGGGATTGGCGCGCGCGCTGCACATGCAGGGCAAGCTTCCGGAGAGCAAGGCAGCGTATGAAAGCCTGTTCGCATTCTGGAAAGGTGCCGACGAGGATCTGCCGGTGCTGCAGGACGCGCGGCGGGAATACGCAGACCTTGTGTCGGCGACGGCCAAGCCGAAGACAGGTTAGATCCAACGCAGCAGTTGGCGCGCCAGCGGAAGCTGCGAAGCAGCGCAGGCTGGCTGGGGCGGAAGGATTCGAACCTTCGAATGCCGGAATCAAAATCCGGTGCCTTACCACTTGGCGACGCCCCAAGGCTTGGTGAATCCCGCTTCGGGTCGCGGACCATACTGGCTCATCCCTGGCCTTTCAACGACAGTTGCGGCCCCCGGAACCCGTCGTTATAAGGGCGCCTCCCGAAAAGACCGGAGAGTAGCTCAGCCTGGTAGAGCACCACGTTCGGGACGTGGGGGCCGGAGGTTCGAATCCTCTCTCTCCGACCACTGTTTTGTTGGGTTCCAGGACGAGCGGCTCCTCGTCATTGCGACCCCGTTTGCGGTCTCTGTTTTACGAGTTTTGCCGGCGATTGGCTTTGGCGAATGACCGGCACGGTCGACGGAGCGCTGTTCCTTACCGGCTTTGCAAAGCGGACGATTGCGGCAACGAAGTCCGGATCATATGGCCTTCGCATAAATGCGATAGGTCTTGGCAGGCGGACCTGCAATCGCTTCGCCCAAAGACACCATTCGCGTGTCGACCTCGCGAATCCATGAATATTCCGCCCAATCGAGCTTGTAGCGTGTCGATGCTTGAATCACGAGTTCCTTCACGAGAAGAACGACAAGCGCGCTGCCCCTTGGAGTCGTCCGCCAGGCACGACGAATGCCGAGAAACGGAATCCGCGCGGTTCGCCACGTTTCGCGCTTCATGGCCCAGATGAGCTTTATCCAGTTAAATGGAAAAAGACGGCCGCGGAACTTGGCAATGATGCCGTTGATATCGGGCAGGCCGACTGCGAAGCCGACTTCCTGTCCGTCTATCATTAGAAATCGTCCATATTCGTTGCGAAAGAACGGCCGCAGCTCTGCGGCGAGCGCGTCAATCTCAGGAGTGCTGAAAGGAACGAAACCCCAGCTGTCGCTCCATGCATCGTTGTAAATGTTTACCAAAAGCTCGATCTCCGACCGATAACGGCGCATGTCGAAGTAACGAAGGGAGACCTTCTCGAACCGTGCCGCGCGCTCGGCCAATTGCGCAATGCGCGGCGGCAGCTGTCGCGGCGCCGTCCGGTATGCGAACAGATCCATTTCCTTCGACAAACCGGCTCTTTCAAGCAAGGGTCCCATCCACGGGCCGCCGTGAGGCATCAGCATGGCCGGCGGAGTGTCGAAACCGGAAATCAGGCAACCGCACTCTTCGTTGATCGAAAGGCTGAGCGGTCCCATCATTCGAGTAAGACCTTTCGCCTTCAACCAGGACGCGGCGGCCTCGACAAGCGCACTCGCCGCTTCCCCATCGTCGGCGCAATCGAAGAAGCCAAAATGTCCGGTGTTATCGCCATGAGTCTCCAAATGGCGACGATTGATCTGCGCAGAAATGCGACCGACAGGGTCTTTACCGCGCCAGGCAACGAAGAATGCGGCTTCGCCAAACGTGAAGAAAGGCGCGCGCTTGGAAATGCGCTGCTTTTCCAACAGGTTGAGTTGCGGGATCCAGTTCGGATCTTTCGCATACACGAAAAAGGGCACAGCGAGCCAGTCTTTGACGTTCTTTGCGGGCTCTACCTGGGAAAGCCGCAACTCGGCTTTTTCCTGAATCATGGCGCCTCGCCTCCGCTATGCATTCGGTTGAAATACCCCGACACCGAGACGAACCGCCTGGAGACTGTGCTCCGAAACAAATCTTTGGACGCAATTGGAAAACCGGCGCGGTATCTTCGCATCATTGCACGCCGCCGCCGTAATTCAAGCGCTTGAGGACTACGTCGACGACAGACGAAGGAAGAATCTCGGCAAGTCGCGACATGACGGCAAGCGGCCAGGGAAAAGCAATCTCGTGGCGCCCGCGTGCGAGGCAATCGGCAATGTAACGGGCGGCGCGATCGCTGTCCCAAAGCAGGGGAAGTCGACCTGAAATACTCGCGCTCATCGGAGTGTCGACAAAGCCGGGGCACACGACACTCACCCGAACGCCGTGCGGCGCAAGTAGCCTGCGCAATCCATGACCATATGAGCGAACTGCGGCTTTCGAGGCGGAATAAGCGGGCGCGCTCGGAAGAGCAACCAGGGCGGCAAGCGAGCTGACGATGACAATGTTTCCGCTTCGACGCGCGACGAAGCGGGGCAGGATCGGCAATACCGAGTTTGCGACCCCGATGATGTTCGTCGAGAAAATTTCACGAGCCACGGCGATGGATTCGCCGGCGGGTCCGGGCATCGACATCCGGCCGCCAATGCCGGCATTGGCAAAGACCATATCCAGGGGCGCGCGCGAGTCGCTTTCTTCGAGCCATCGTTGCATGAAGTCAGCGTCGGCCACGTCGCCGACCGCACATGAAACTCTTGCGCCTGCTGCGGAACATTCGTCTGCGATGTGCATCAGGCGAGACTCATTTCGCCCCAAAAGCGAAAGACCGATGCCGGCGCCGGCATAATGGCGGGCAAGCGACGCGCCAATGCCGCTGCTTGCACCGGTTATGGCGATGTGCCGAATCGCAGGGCCCTTGGTCGCCCAGCAGCCCGCAGCAGCCAATTCGTTCGACTGGGCTTCTGTCTCCACCGATCCGTAAGCGCCGCGCTCCCCTGACGAAGTTCCATCGAACCCGGGACGCAATGTCTCAAAGGGGCATCAGCCAGGCAGTCATAAGTTTTTTAATATTGAAATATTATTACGGGTATTTCACAACAGAAGGTGCCCGTCCCGCTTCGGCCCGGCTCGCAGGTAGTGTTCCCCGGTTTACACCCTATGGAATTTATACCTTTGTCCCCCTTAGCTTAAACTATTCCCGATTTTAAGTGCGCCGCAACAAAAAAACGACCCCGTGCACCGATAATGCATTGATGGTTCGCAATATTCGAGGCAAAGTGTTCTTGGACCTCGCAGCCCCCGCTGGCATCTGGCGAATTCGAGCTGGGGCGGGAAATCGACAGGATAGTCGTAGGAGGTTTGGGCGATAGGGGCAAAAAAAATAAGTCGGGACCGGATTCGCCGGTCGAGGGGAGCGAGTAGCCTGCAGGGAAGGACGCCTGGAGGA
>Ga0302325_10014841_pt1 | contig 16569 bp, 11 predicted proteins | sample Palsa_T0_2_FD_201948 | JGI IMG/M metagenome (GOLD analysis project Ga0302325, IMG submission 201948) | Peat permafrost microbial communities from Stordalen Mire near Abisko, Sweden - Palsa_T0_2 | ecosystem: Environmental > Terrestrial > Soil > Palsa > Peat permafrost | place: Sweden: Abisko... | reverse complement strand
GCCGGTGCCGTCGCCGGTCAACGTATCTAATATCTCGGTCAACCAACTTCGTCCAAACCAGAACTTCGGCGTAATCCGCGTCGCGGACAATATTGCGACCGCGGGCTACGAAGGCTTGACAACCGCTCTGCGGCAACGCCTGTATCACGGGCTGAGCGGACAGGTGAGCTACACCTGGGCGCACACCCTGGAAGAGTCGCCCGACGCCAACAGCAGTGGGACCTGCATGATTCAATTCGATTGCAAGGCGGATTGGGGGGATGCGAGTACAGACATCCGTCACAAGGTGGTCGTTAGCTTCACCTACGCCCTGCCTAAATTCTCGAATAGTAACTTCCTCCTCCAGGAAGCCGTCGGCGGCTGGCAGATCAATGGCATTGTAAGCGCCCAGAGCGGCAGCCCCATCAATGTCAACTTCGGGTCGACGGACTGGGCCTGGGCCGGGGTGCCCCAATCGGGCTCGGGCCAGCGGCCAAACTGGGCCCATCCCGCGAAGATAACCTGCACCAAGGCGGAGTTGCTCGCGACTCCGTATGGCACCAATACCACGTCCTGCATGGACATAACCGCTTATGCCGCCCCCACGCGGTTTACCTATGGCAACCTGCACCGGTACGATGTGCATGGGCCCGGCTCCTGGAGCAACAATCTTTCCCTGTTCAAGAACTTCAAGATCCATGAGCAGACCAACTTCCAACTCCGGGTTGAGGCCTTCAATGCTCTGAACCACGCGAATCTGGGTAACCCCGGCAACACCGGACTAACGATTGCTGCAGTGTGCCCCACAAGCGCCTGCTACACCACAAATTATGCTGGCTACACAACCGGCGTTATCACAGCCAGTTCAACGTCGAATCCCTACGGGTACCCCAACATAGGCAGCGCTGGCCGTACGGTGCAGATCGCGGGAAAGATCAACTTCTAGCGCCGGCCAGATTCTTGCGGAAGCCGCCGAGCCTTCCCGGTTCGGCGGCTTCTGGCTGCACGCTCGCTCCGGGCGCGCGTATAATTTTCATCAGGGATCGCACGCTCAGAGCTCGATAGCAAGCAGCTGGGATCGCCAACGATGGAAACGGCATCTGACGGGATGGGTTAGTTGGCCAGGGGTAAAGACCCGCAGAGGAGGAAATAGATGGTTTCTACACCTGTTCGCATCTCCAGGAAGCGGCTTTCCGCGTTTGTGGCTTCGGCATTGATTTTGGGTGGAACGCTTGCCCTCTATGGCGCAGACTCATCTGTCACTGTCGGGTGGGGACAGTTGCAGACCCTCAACTCCGATGTTCCGCTGGCGAAGCAAAATAGCGCGGCCCAGAAGCTCGATGGCAAACTTGTCAGCATTCCCGGCTTCATGGTCCCGCTCGAGGACGATCTCGACCAGGTCACCGAGTTCCTGCTGGTTCCTTATGCCGGTGCCTGCATTCACGTTCCGCCACCGCCGCCAAACCAGATGGTCTACGTGAAGATGAACACGAACAGCAAAATCCATGTCACCTTCACCGATCCGATTATGGTGACTGGCCAACTTAAGATCTCAACGGTAGTCAGCCCCTACGGAGACGTCTCCTACGACATGGTTGGGATGACGGTCAAGCCCTACCAGCAATAGCCGGAAGCCTGCAAGGAAACGAATGCCCGATGCTGTTCACATGCACAGTGTTGTCTTCGGGTATGAACCCGGGAATCCCGTTCTACAGGTAGATAGCCTGCGCGTCGAAGCCGGCAAGCGGGTCTTTCTCTACGGACCAAGCGGCAGCGGCAAGACCACGCTGCTGGGCCTCATCACCGGCATTCTGCAGCCGCAGAGCGGGACCTGCGAGGTCCTCGGCGAGGAGATGACCCGGCTGTCGATGTCCGCCCGCGACCAGCATCGCGGTTCGGAGATGGGCTACATCTTCCAAAGCCTCAACCTCATCCCTTATCTCTCCGTCCGCGAGAATATTGAGCTTCCGTGCCGCGTGCATGAGCGCCGCCGCAAGCGAATCACCGCTTCAACCCTGGATCGCGAAGCCGAACGCATCGCGGAGCGGCTGGAAATTGACGCCTTGCTCGATCGCGGAGCCAAGAAGCTCAGCGCCGGCCAGCAGCAGCGGGCTGCCATCGCCCGCTCCGTCATTGGCAAACCCAGACTCGTGATCGCCGATGAGCCAACCTCATCGCTCGACACGGACCGCCGCGAGCGGTTTCTGGAACTTCTCTTCGAGGAATGCGATGAGGCCCATGCCACCCTGATCTTCGTCAGCCATGACCGTTCGCTCATGGGCCGCTTTGACGACCAGATCGCAATCGCCGATATCAACCAGATCGGGCGGGTGCAGGCTTGATTCTCCTTCTTCTCGCCTTCAAATCGCTGCGCAGCCGCGCTGTCACCACCAGTCTGACTGTCTTCTCGATCGCCCTGAGCGTCATGCTGCTGGTTGGCGTCGACCGCGTGCGCGAGGGCACGCAGAAGGGCTTCGAAGGCACGCTCAGCCATGTCGATCTGGTGGTTGGCGCGCGCGGCGGCTCACTGCCGCTGTTGCTCTATTCGGTCTTCCATATAGGCACCGCCAACAACGATATTTCTTATGATTCGTATGAGCATTTCAAGAACCACCCCGCTGTAAAGTGGACCATCCCATTCTCGCTTGGCGACAGCTTCCATGACTTCCGGGTGGTGGCTACAGACGACAATTTCTATGACCATTACCAATATCGCGGCGGACAAAGCCTCAGGTTCGGTGCGGGAACGCGGGCCGAGGGCATCTTCGACGCCGTGCTCGGCAGCGAAGTCGCCAGGAGTCTCGGTTACAAACTCGGGCAGCAGATCGTTCTCACCCACGGTATAGAGGGCAGCTTTCTCAATCACAAGGACAAGCCGTTCACGGTAGTCGGCATCCTAGCATCAACGGCAACTCCGGTCGATCGCGCGATCTACATCACGCTTTACGGGGATGAGGCGATGCATCTTGGCTGGCAGCACGGCGCGCCGCCGCTCGTGGAGATTCCCGCCTCGCAGATTCGCAAGGATGACCTGCACATCGACCAGATCAGCGCCTTTCTGCTGGCCGCAAAGTCGCGCATGAGCACGCTATTCCTCCAGCGCGAGATCAATACCTACAAGCCGGAGCCGCTGACCGCCATTATCCCCGCGCTTACCCTGGAAGATTTATGGAGTGTCCTCAGCTATGCAGACGTGGCGCTCTCGCTGGTCAGCGCGGCCGTCCTGATCGTGGGCCTGCTGGCGATGCTGACTGCGCTCTATACTGCGCTCAACGAACGCCGGCGCGAGGTCGCGATACTGCGCGCGGTCGGTCTGCACGCCCGGCAGATATTCACCCTCTTTGTGCTCGAATCGACGCTGATCAGCGCCGCCGGCATGTTCCTCGGTCTGGCCGCCGTATATCTTCTGATCTTTATTCTGCGGGTTCCCATCGAAAACAACTACGGCATACCCCTGGCCGTCGTCGGCATCTCGAACAGGGTCGCGATCTATATGGTTGTAGTCGTCCTGGCCGGAGCTCTGCTGGGATGCATTCCCGCCATCCGCGCCTACCGCAACGCGCTGGTCGACGGCTTGACCGCCGGCTAGAAAACATGCGCGCCTTCGCGTTTTTCACCGCGACACCCCGGACATCTGACCTATGTACGCGTCGTTTTCCCTTGATAGCATAGCGGTGTAACGGACAATTCTTTCTTTACATGGTTTATTCCTGACCGTTTGCGCCTGCATGCGCTGTTGCAGCGCGCACAAGTCCCTAACGTGCTCGTTCCGAAGATCTGCTCAGGAGCCAGGCAATGAAGCAACCGTATCAGTCGATCCGCCAATCGCTCTTACTCGCATCCATTCTCTATACCGGCTTGGCTTTGGCGCAGACGCCAGGAGACCAGACGCCCACGCCTGCGACGCCGAGCGCCACCGCCACTCCCGCTCGCGGCGGGTTCCGTGGGCAAAACCAGAACGCGCCCGCACCCTATATGGAATCGCCGACGGCCTACCAGAACACCGCGCCAAGCGGTTGCGTCGGCTGTGTCGCCACACCAGCCGACGCTCGCGCGCTCAGCCTGCAGAGGCAAGGCGGCGGGGGAGGAGCCGGCGCGGCCCTTTTTCAGACGGCCGCGGGCCCAGGCGGGCAAACCGCACCCGCAGCGGCGGGAGCACCCGCCCAGGCGCCGGGCGGCCAAGCGGCAGGAGGGGCAGACGCCCCACGCCGCGTTGGCCCTCGCCAGAATCAGCCGAACCCTCTGCCCTATGACCTGCTGCTGAAGAATGGCCACGTGATCGACGCGAAAAACAATCTCGATCGCTTGATTGACGTCGCCATCAAAGACGGCAAGATTGCCGCCGTGGGCGTCGACCTGAAGCCCACCGATGCAGCCAAGACCGTCGACGCGAAGGGGCTCTATGTCGTCCCCGGCATGATCGACCTGCACATGCATATGTACGCAACCACCGGCGAAGGCGGAGGTTCGTATGCCGGTGACGACAGCATTTGGCCGGACGGCTTTACCCTGCGCAACGGGGTCACCACGGCGGTCGACGCGGGCAGCTCCGGCTGGCGTAACTTCGAGGACTTCAAGGATCATGTCATCGACCGCTCCCAAACCCGGGTCCTTGCCATGCTCAATATCGTCGGCGCAGGCATGCGCGGCGGCCGCTACGAGAACAACATCGCCGACATGAACGCCGAACCCACCGCATGGGTGGCGAAGCGGTATCCCGGCGTGGTGATAGGCATCAAGAGCGCACACTTCACCGGCCCGGAGTGGGAGCCTTACATCCAGGCCACCAAAGCGGGAACCCTCGCCAACATCCCTGTCATGATCGACTATGGTTCGAACCGAATCGAGCGACCGCTTTATGAACTGCTCACCAAATATCTGCGGCCCGGCGACATCTATACGCACTGCTTTTCAGGCCTGCGGGGCGAGCAGGACCCGCACACACTGTTGCCGCAGAAGGGGCTCATCGAGGGTCGTGCCCGCGGCATCTACTTCGATGCCGGCACCGGCGGCGGCAGCTTCCGCTTCCGTGTGGCCTATCCGCTCATCAAGGCCGGTTTCAAGCCGGATTCGCTCTCGACCGATCTGCACATCGGCAGCTTTAATTCCAGCACCAAAGACATGCTGAATGTGATGAGCAAGTTTATGGCGATGGGGCTCACGTTGCAGGAGGTTGTCGCGGATACGACCTGGCACCCGGCGCGCGAGATCAAGCAGGAGCAACTCGGCAATCTCTCCGTCGGCTCGGACGCCGATGTTGCGGTGCTCAGTGAAGAGCACGGCACGTTTGGCTTCGTCGATATGGACAACGTCAAAATGATGGGGGATACCCGTCTCGTTTGCGAAATGACCTTGCGCGAAGGCAAGGTCGTCTATGACCTCAACGGTCTGTCCATGGACCTCTGGAACCAGAAGCCCTCCAGCGATCCTACGGTCGCGGGTCATTGGACGGCATACGTTCCGCGCCCAGCCCTGCCCGAGCAGTTGACTCCCTCAACAAAATAAGCACGCAAGGATCGGGAGACACGATGCCAGCCACTCCAGTAACGGTCGAAAGTCAGGACCCGCGCTACGACGCTCTGAAGCGGGGCCGCAATGCCCGTTTCCCGTCGTCGGACTCGGAGGCCGCGAGCCGCATCCTTCTATGCAGCAACGCCGCTGAAACGGCCGAGGGTTTGCAGCGGGTCGTCACCGCCGGTCTGCGCCCAACCGTGCGCAGCGGCAACCACTGCTACGAGGACTTTGTCGTCAACAATCCCCACGGCGCGATCATCGATCTGTCCCTGCACAACTCGGTCGATTCGGCATCGGGACACCCAATCCGTATTGCGCCCGGCGCCACCCTTGGCGAGGTCTATACAGCCCTGTACAAGCGTTCCTTGTTGACCATTCCGGCCGGAACTTGCGCTACGGTTGGATCGGGAGGCCATATCTCGGGAGGCGGCTACGGCCTGCTCTCAAGGCTGTACGGTCTTACCTGCGACTGGATAACCGGAGTCGACATCCTCACCGTCGACGCCAATGGCAAGGTCATCGAGCGGCAGACCGATAAACTGCATAACCCCGACCTGTTTCGCGCCTGCCGCGGCGCCGGAGGCGGCAACTTCGGCGTCATTACCAACTTCTACTTCGACAAGCTGCCGCCGGCCCCCCGCGAGGTCGCCGAGACCTCCATGTCCATCCCATGGTCGTCGCTCGACGAAGCGAAGTTCACTAAATTCCTCACCATCTACGGCGACTATTGGGAAGGCCGGGCCAAGGACCCCGACACCTGGGGCCTGTTCACCATCCTGGACATCTCCCCCTCCAACGGCGGCGCCGGCCGGCTCGGTATGAGCATCCAGTTCTGCAATCCGGATGGAACCGCATCCGACCTGTCCGTGCTGCGCGAGTTCTGCAATAAGTTCGCCGACCTACACCCTGTCTTCGCCCAGCGCGGCGGGGGCGGTGGGGGCGGCGGAGGGTTTCGGCGCGACGCCGCCCTGGGTACATCCACGGACCCCAATCAGATCACGCGCCGCGCCTGGATCGACGCCACCGTGGGAGGCGGAGGAGGCGGTGGACAGAGGGCCAAATACAAGTCGGCCTACATGAAGCAATCCTTCACTTCAGCCGAGTGCTCGGCCATCTTCCGCTTTATGAACTCACCGGACCTTGACCCGACCGGCGTCACCCTGGCGATCGATTCCTACGGCGGGGCCACCAATAACCCCGACCGCATCCTCGATACCTCGATGGCACAGCGCTCTTCGGTCATGAAGCTGCAATATCTGGGTTCCTGGCGCGACGAAAAACAGGATGCCAGCCGGATTAAGTTCATGGACGACTTCTATACCGCGATCTACAGCGGTCCACAGGTGCCGGACCAGTATAAAGGCACGCCCTTTGGCCCGCGCTACGAGGGCTGCTACATGAACTATCCCGACGTAGCCATGCTCCGTTACAGTCATTGGCCGCAACTCTTTTACGGGCCTGGCGACCTTTATCCCTTTCTGCAACGCGTGAAGAAGCAGTACGACCCAAACAACATCTTTCATAGTTCGATGAGTGTACGTGCCTGACCGGCCCCCAAATTGCAGCTAAACCAGCAACGATACTACTCGAATCGGAAACCAAGCGGGAACGTCCATGAGCAGACCTGATCTTCGCTGGAACCGTCGCACATTTATCGCCGCCGCAGGGCTTACTGCGGCGGATTCGATGATGACCCGCCTCCGCACCGCCGAACCCAGCCCAAAGCTGGCCGCTCACCGTTCCGCGCCATTCATCGCTTACGTTGGATTTGCTCCGCAGGGCGATTCTGCTTCGGACCGTATTGAAAGCTATCGCGTGGACGACGGAAGCTGGACCAACATTGGCGGGCCCATCAAACACCAGGCGCCGCGTGCTCTTGCTCTGCACCCGGAATTGCCGGTCCTCTACGCCCTCCACAGTAACGCGCGGTATCGCCACCTTCCTCGCGGCAGCGTCTCAGCCTACAGCGTCGATGCCTCCGGGAGCCTTGCCCTCGCCGGCCGCGAGCCACTCTCGCTCTCAGCCACATACCCTGAGCATCTTGCCATCTCGCCGGACGGAGGGGCGATGCTGGTCTCGTCTGCGGCCGGCGGCTCCTATAACTTGTTCTCGGTTGCGGCCGGGGGTGCCCTCTCGCCGGCGCCTTACCCTCTCAAACAGACGGGGTCTGGTCCTCATCCTCTTCAAGCCCGCGCTCACCCACACGCTGTTCTCTTTCATCCCTCCTGCGTCGCCGCTTATGCGGCTGACCTCGGCGCCGACCGCATCCTGCAGCTGACCCACACCAACGGCGCACTGACCATCGCCAGCCGCGTCTCGTTCGCACCTGGAAGCGGCCCGGCCCACATTGCTATTCATCCTTCGGGCAACCTGATCGTCGTAAGCAGCCAGCTTCGCCCAGCCCTCACCGTCCTTGCTCTCATTCGGCAATCGGGAAAATTGGGCACGCCGACCCAACAAATGGCAGTCGACGCCGATACACCTGGCCCAATCGCGGTCAACCGCACGGGCGATCGCCTTTACGCAATCGCCGGCCGGAGGTCGGGCGAAATTTCGGTCTCGACCTACGCCCTGTCCGCCGCCACCGGGCGACTGCGCGCAATGTCGCGGATGCACGTCGGCGAAATTGGCGCCGTCGCCCACATCGCACTCGCCGAAGACCAGCTCTTGCTTGCCTCTGCAAAAGGCATCGCAAGCCTGCCCATCGATCGTCGCAGCGGTCTGCTGGATAAGGCTTCCCTCGTAGTTCGCCGGCCCGGAGCAGTCAGCATCGCCCTGCGTACGCTCTGACTTCTGACCGGCTTGCATGGCGCCCGATCGATGAACAGGGCCGAAGGCCCGACATATAGTTCAGGGAACTTCTGACTCAGGACGCTAGTTGTCGGACGGATGGCTGATCTGGTCGATGACAAAGGCTTCGGTGGTGCCTTTCGCGGACTGGAGTTTGAGGCCCAGTTGCTCTTTGAGGACGGTGAAGAGGGACGCGTCGGCACTGTCGGCGGTTTCTTCGGGGGCCCATCCAATCTGAAAGTCGAAGTCGCCTTTCAGTCCGGTGTGGTCCTCGACCGGACGGCCGGCCTGGCGGCCAAGTGCGGCGGCGACGTCGGCCATCGACATCTTCGTGGCCTTCATCACCGTCCTTGAGCCGTTGGAGTTCGTGCTCATGTTGGGCTGCGAAGCAGGGTCGCTCGGCCTCAGCGCGGGACCGGTCTTTCCTGGCTTATCCAGTTCGAGCCAGTAGACGGCGCCTTCTTTTTCCTCGCGATGGAACTTCAACTGAAAGCGGTCTTCGAGCAGCGAAAGGATGAGCTGCTGAAATTGCTGCGGGGTGGCGACTTCGAAGTGATTGGCGGTGGTGGCATCGATGTCGAAGGTCTCGTTGCCGGTCCAGCTGGGAGCGCCCGAGATGCGGTTATCGTCGGTGCCCAAGGCGATGCGGATAAGGGTGCGGACCGTGGTGGCCGTGGCGACGAAGCGTCCGCCGGGAAGAATGCGGCGGTTGGAGGGTTCGTCGCCGGCGAAACGGTGAGAACGGATGGACGCGACTTCAAACCGCAGCGGGGGCTGAGCAGCGGCCTGCACAGCGGTTGAGGATTGGGTTGGGCCCAGGGCGACTGCGGATTGCGATTGGGCGGAAAGGCGCGATGTCGCGACCAGTGGAAGCAGGAGAACGAGAGAGCAGACAGGCCGAATCACATCTGTTACTACGCAGAGCCCTGAGCAAAGGTTCCTTCCCGGACCCGCCTGAATCGCCATTCCGATACACCTGTGCGCCTGCCCTTCCTCCGCCTCTTCACTTCCTGCCGATCGCCACAGGCTCTCCAAACAACGTGAGTAGCGGATGGCGGAGGACCGCGCGGAATTCGTACAGCTCTCCGGGGGACGGGCGGAAGGTTGCGGTGTAGGGTCCCGGCTGGGCCGCCGGCTGGGAGGGCAGGCGCTGCCATCCGTGGAGGCGGCTGCTGGTATCTTCGCCCGTGATGATGCGCACCTCGAAGCCGAACTGCGCTCCCTCGGCCGGCTGCGTGTCGGTCCACTCGCCCTTCAGGGTCACCGTGCCGTCCGGGTTCGGCGAGGCCGCCAGAGAGTGTACCGCCGGGGGCGTGAAGTTCTCGTCGACATCGGTCAGCGCGATCACCGACGGATACTCCCAACGATCGCTATCGCGCAGCCTCTGCGCCCGCATCACGCGCACATGCAGGCCGTCGGCCTCCTGGTGGAAGCTGCTCCTGGCGTCGAGTCCGGGCCGGTACTCGACGACGCGGTCGTTCTGCCCAAGCACCCCTACGGTCGTCTTCGCCGTCGCCTTTACCGTCTTCAGGACGAACTCACGCGCCTGGCCGCGCCTCCACAGCGGAGCATCGTCCTTATCGTCGACGATGGCGTACAGCGTGTGGTGGTCTTTGGATCGCGTGAACCAGATATCGCCTTCGTTGGTGACCACCCACGGCCGCGTTCCGTAAATCGCGTCGCCGTTGATGAAGAGCCACGAGCCCAGCGTCCGCAGCCGCTCTTCCTGCGCTTCGGGCAGCGACCCGTCCGGCTTCGGCCCCACGTTCAGCAGCAGGTTGCCCCCGCGCGCGCGCGTCTGGATCAGGATGCGGATCAGTTCCTGCGGCGTCTTGTACGTCTCGTCGCTCGGCTGGTATCCCCACGCCGTGCCCAGCGTCATATTCGCTTCCCACACCCCGGGAAGAGGAGCGCCGGGTATATTCTGCTCCGGCGTTTCGATCGCTCCGCGCGTCACCACCGCGTCCGGCTGCATCTTCCACACGATGTCCCGCAGACCCGTCGCCTCGCCGTCGAAGAACGCCACCGAAACCTTGCCGTAGTGGGTCATAAGCTCGGTCACCTGCGCCTGGTCCAGCTTCAGCAGCCCGGGATTCGCGCTCGGCTGCACCTGGGGCACCAGCCGCTCGATCTCCTTGTGGTTCTCATGCAACCAGCGAAAATCATCCGGCGAGAAGTAGATTCCGGTCGCCAGGCCCTGCTTGCGGAAGGCGTCGAACAACTGCGCCGCGATGTCTTTACCGTACGGCGTGTGCATGATCGAGAAGTCCGTCGTCTTCGTGTCCCACATAGCGAAGCCGTTATGGTGTTTGGTGGTGAACACCATGTAGCGGAATCCAGCCAGCCGCGCCAGCCGGGCCAGCGCGTCGGGGTCAAAATGCGTCGGATCGAAGGTCTTGGGTAGCTCCGTATAGAAGCGGTTCACGTACTCGTCGCTCGCCCCCGCCAGCGAGTGGCTGATGATCACGCCAAGCTGCGAGTCGACGCTCCAGTGGATGAACAGGCCGAGGCCCTGGTCCTGAAACCACTCCAGCCGGTCGGGCTTGTTGCTGAGCTCCACACTCTCCGGCTTCTTCGACGGCGCCTGCGCGGTCGCGCATCCGCACAGCAACAGCCCAGCCAGCGCACAGCCCAGCAACTTGCGACGTCCGTACATCGCTCTCTCCGGCAGAAGATGTTTGTCTCTACCCTCGTCCATATAACCGCACGCCCGGTTCAACTTCTCAGCGACAGGAGATTCGCTTCTAAGCGCGCACCGCGTCCCACAGCACCTCGCCATACTCGCCCATATTCAAGCTGCCGGACATGGTACTCCCGTCAACCTTGCCTTTGAAGTTGCAGGTGATGGGATAGCCGGCAATCGGGAGCGTGCTGGTCAGTGCGAGTTGATCGGCGTGGATCGTGCCGCGGAAGGTGGCATTGTAGAGTTCGCCCACGTGATCGCCGGTGACGTCGTTGCCGCTCTGCTTGAGCACGAAATGCTGTTCGCCGGTGCCGCGCACGTAGTGAATGGTGACCGCCCACTTGCCATCGACAGCCGCTGGCGTACCCGTGGGAACGATGGGATCTTCGAAGTGTGGCGGATTCGTGAGCGCGTTGTAGACGGCGTCGGCGACGATCTGCACCTCGGCAGGAGTCATGATGTAGCCATTGATCGAGACCGAGCTCATCATGCGGTCGGGGCGCGAGCCTGATCCGCTCAAAACGATGCGGATAGGAGCTTCGTCGAACAGCTTCACCATCTCGGTGCCCGTGATCTTGAGCACGTTTGCGTCCCAGCCGATGCGGACGCCGGGGCTGCGGTCGATGGACTGGATGGATGGCGGCGGAACGACCGTCGCCTTGACCGAGGGCAGGTCCTTCACGCGGTCGGCGATCGACTGCATCCAGCCGAGCCACATCTTCTGCTCGGCATCGTGGTCGCGGCTATACCAGGCACGCACTGCGGCAAGCATGCCCATGGTCTCTTCCTTGCTGCACTTCATGGCGCGGCCGTAGCAGTGGTGCGGTGCGCCCTGATAGAACGCCGCCCTGCACAGCGACTTGTTGCCGATCAACAAACCCGCGGACTGCGGGCCGCGCATGCACTTGCCGCCGGAGTACGCGACCAGGTCGGCGCCCATCTCCAGAAACGGGTTGGGCCGGTTAGGCTCGGTCGCCGCGGCGTCGACGTAGACGGGAACGCCCTTTTCCTTGCAGATGGCAGCGAGGTTCTTCAGGCTCATCGGCGTGTCGTTCCAGCGCGGGTTGGCGAGGAAGTACATCATGGCGGTGCGGTCGCTGATTCCGGCGCGCAGCTGCTCGGGCGTCGAGAACTCGACGATCTCCGCGCCGCACATACGCGCCCCGATATCGTAGGGGTTGCGCGAAGTCTTCGGAATCACCACCTGGTCCTTCTTTTTGATATAGGGCAGCGCCTCGCACTTCTCCACATCGGTTCCCGCGATGCAGGCGATGGTGGCGAGGCAGGTGGCGGCGGCGGCCCCCGTAGTAGTGATGCCCCACTCGGCGCCGGTCAGCCTGGCGAGCTCCGCGCCGACCGCGTCCATCATCTCGTCCATGCGCACGTGGTAGAGCGAGGCGTTGTACATCGCCTGCTTCACCTCGGGCAGCGAGGTCGATCCGCTGATCGCGGTAATCGTTCCGCGACAGTTGATGAGCGGGCGAACGCCAATGCGGGTGAAGATATTGCCGTTGAAATCGCCGTCGGTGAACGGCACCTGATCGTGAGCAAGAACCTGGCCGGCCTTGAGGGAGGCAGCCTTGGCGGTCGCCGCCTTCGCTGCGGCAGGGGCGAGGGCTTTGGCTGCGCCAGGAACGAGGGCATTGGCCGCGCCGGGAACGAGCGCGGTTGCGGCCCCGGCGACCGAGATCATCCCGGATTGCTTAAGTAGCTCACGTCGCGACCAGCGCTTGCTGTCTGCCATAATTCACCTCTTCCGATAAGTAGTGTTTATATTGTGTGCCGCTGGAATGTCAAAACTACTCACCCGGACGCGAATCACTGCGCGCCTGAGCCCGCGGGAGTGAACGCGATCGATTCGCCGGAATTGGCAAGGCCCGCTACGGAAAGGAAGACGAGACGCACGATGCGCGCCAGCTTGGGATAGTTGATCTTGTCCCAGGTATCGTTCTCGGTGTGATAATCGGGGTGCAGGCCGGTCTGGAACTCGACCTGCGGGATGTGCAGGCTGGCGAACCAGAAGTGGTCGCTGCGGGACCACAGCGAATCCGGATCGACCACGTCCATCTTGTAGTCGAGCTTGAGCCCCACCCCCTGGTTTTGCGTATCGATGATGCGCCGCAGGGCCGGGTTGTAGCGCGTGCCGAGGACGTTGACCATATTGCTGTTGCGGTCCGCAGGCAGTGGCCAGTTGGGATCGTTTTCGTCGCGGCCGATCATGTCGAGATTGAAAGTGGCGACAGTCTCGGCGAGCGGAACGACCGGGTGGGTGACGTAGAAGTAGGATCCAAGAAAGATGCGCTCCTCCCCGTCGTAGGCGATGAACAGCACACTGCGTTTGGGATGGACCCCGCCCCTGACCATGGCCCGCGCGACCCCCATAATGCCTGCGACGCCGGAGGCGTTGTCGTCGGCGCCATGGTAGATGTGGCCGTTCAGAACTCCCATGTGATCGTGGTGCGCGGTCAGGATAACGGTCTGGGCTTTGAGCCGCGGATCGGAGCCGGGCAGCAGCGCCACGACGTTGCGGCCATGATGCGTGGTGAGCCCGGTGTAGGCCTTGGCCATGCAGACGGAGCTTTGCGGAACGGCAAACGAGTCCGGATGCGCCGAGCGATCGATCTCAGCTTGCAGGGCATCGGCGGTCTTGCCGGCGGGAGCGAGCAGTTGATCGGCGACCTCACGCTGGATGGTGAATACGGGGACGTCCCACATCTCTCCGGCAAGCGCATACGATGGCCCGCCCACGGGGCGCGGCGAACTGGCGGGGATGGGCTTGACCCCCCGCGGCACGCGGTCCTGAATCAGCAGCACGCCGGCGACTCCCTGCTTGCGCAACTGCTCGATCTTGTCCCAGTAGAACGCGTGGTAGCTGTCCAGCCTGCCCATGAACTTTGAGCCCGGATCGTCAGCCTGGGGCTCGCGATTGAACGCCAGCACCACCTTTCCCTTCACGTCGATGCCCGAGAGATCGTCATACGCGAACTCGGGAGCGTCGATGCCATATCCCGCGAACACGACCGGGCCGCAGGCGCTGTCCGGGCGCAGGCTTTGGCGACTCCAGCGAAAGTCGCGGTCGAGCGCGTAGGTGTGATCGGCGCCGCCGATCGTGGCGGTGAGGGTTGTGTGTTGGCGGTCGAGGTCGCCGGTCAGAATATCCAGGTTCTGGAAGAACGTGCCGTCGTCGCCCGCCGGCTGGAGACCGAGACCCAGGAACTCCGCGGCGATGTAGTCGGTTGCAATGCGGTCTTCGGGGCTGCCCGCGTTGCGGCCGGCCATATCGTCGGAAGATAGAAAGTAGATATCCGCTTTCAGGTCTGCCGGCTGGATCAGGTCGGCCGCCTGCTGAACGCCCCGGCCGATCCCACCCTGTGCATAGCTCTGGCCGATCGCAACCTGTGCGCTCTGGCTGATGGCAACTTGTGCATAGCACAGCAGAAGAGCAGCCAGAATCCCCTTGGCGCAGCAGGTCGCGCGCGTGCCGGTCAAGTGAGCGGACTCTGTTCCGGAAGCCATGGCTGTACGTAGAAGCTTACATCCTGCCGCGACCGAGAGCACAGCACCGCCGCCGGCGCACCCACCTGCGGCCGCCGGTGTGGAAGAACCGCCAACGGCGGTCTCAAACGGATCGATGCAAACCCATGGCAGCAACCTTCAAAGACTTCTATCGCGAACCGTCCAAGCCGCACCGATGCATGCGCGAATCCGAAAAGGACAGCGCCCGCTGCCGCAACGCCGCCACGCACAACGAGTTCATGTGCTACCAGCACCGCTCCGATGCGTCGGGGCGATTCCTGGATCAATTACAAATGCGTCTTCCGCCACAGCCCGCGCAGGGCCTAGGATTCAAAACCCCGTATGTAGGGGGTATTCGGCGGCCGCGGCCCGGTTTCAAAGAGCGGTCCGTGGGTCGAGTGATATTTCATGTTCATGAACGGCGTCTCGACGCGGCGTCCGACGGCAGAGTAACGGCCGTCCTCCCAGTTCGAGTCCATATAGTTGTTCACAATCCCGGTTGACAGAAGCAGCCGCTCCGCATTGAACGGTTCCTTGCCCGTGAGCATCATCTCGACGATCCAGTGCTCGTGGCCGTTTGCAGCGTGGTATTGCGAGACCGGGCCGGGCCAGCCAAGCATCGAGACCAGCGTCGGATCTTTTTGCCCTGCGATTTCGCCGGCGTAGGTCCAGCCCACACCCGCGCCCGAGATTACGGCCGCCTTCGTCCCGTCGTTATACTCCACGATGCAGACGTTCGATTGCCTGCCCTCCTGAAAGGATCCCGGCTTCAGGTCAAAGTTTTTCCGCACTGCTTCAAGCAGGTTGCCGGCCCAGGGATTGCTTGCGACCCACTTCCATGTTTCAGGCCCGCGAATGGACTGCACCGACTTGACGCCTGTCTCGCCGCCCTTGCGGCGATCGTGAAATGCCTGAAGCACGTCGATGCAATGGAAGATGGCTCCCTCATCCGCGGCGTCTCCAACCACGATCGAGATCTTGATCGGCGTATCGATAGCGAGTTCTATCTCGGGCTTGCGGAAGTAAGCCGGTATGGAAGAACCCCCGGAAAGGGGAAAGTTCAGTTCACGGGATTTGTCGAACATCCACTTGGCGTCGTCCCAATTGTAGGAGAGGTGCTTGTCGTTAAACACGGGCACCGAACGTTTGCTCTGCTCGAAAACGCGGATCACCTGCTGGTAAATCCACCAGCGTGGCAAGAGCCAGTGCCCCTTGAGATCGGTTGGATAGTTCCCGTGTTCGCAGACGATGACAACACCGTCCACCGCAAGTTCGCTCCCCCCGAGGGTTACAGCCTGGCCGACTGACTTATAGATGGGAATATTTTTCGCTTTGCATACCTTCTGACCTAGCCCGCTCGTGTCGAACTGATTGATGTAAACAGACACCACGTCCACCCGCGAAGGAGTGTGGGCGCCCTGCCACCAATAACCGTCTATCAGCTTGTTTACGATCCAGTCCGCATGGGAGGTCGGGAGACCCCAGTAGCTGACAAGGCAGGCGATACGAGGCCGTTTTTGCGCGGTCTGCGCAATAACATCAGGCACGATACCGGTCAAAGCCGCCATACCCGCCATACCGGCCATTCCCAGCATTTCACGCCGGGTGAAGAGAGAGTTCGACTCCATAGTTTCGGCGATTGGGGATGCATCCGCCGTCCCGGCGGCAACTTCGACTTGTTTATTTTTCATAATGGTTATTCGATCCTGTTGGGATTTCTTCTTCCTTGCCTTAAGCCTCGACTTCCCGCTGCGCTTTCCTAGCGGGCTGGAGGTGGGGTGAGGGGTTGGGGTGGGGCTGGCGGACTGGCGAAGCTGGCGGGGAAGCCGAGTTGCTCCGGGGTGGGCAGCGGGTCGCCGGGCTTCAAATCGCGCGCGAGGGCGCGGAGGCGGTCGGTGCGGTCCATCCACATCTGGATGGCGTGGTCGTAGCGCTGCTGGATGTTGTTGAGGTAGACGGGCACGTTGGAGGTCATCCAGACGGCGCTGTACTCGTCGCGAATGGCGGAGTAGGCGTTCATGAGGTTGGTGATGCGGCTGCCGCCGGCAGTGATGACACGGGCCCCGGGGCTGCCGCCGCGGCCGCCA
>Ga0302325_10014837_pt1 | contig 16571 bp, 9 predicted proteins | sample Palsa_T0_2_FD_201948 | JGI IMG/M metagenome (GOLD analysis project Ga0302325, IMG submission 201948) | Peat permafrost microbial communities from Stordalen Mire near Abisko, Sweden - Palsa_T0_2 | ecosystem: Environmental > Terrestrial > Soil > Palsa > Peat permafrost | place: Sweden: Abisko... | reverse complement strand
TCGCAAAAGGATGCGCCCGAGCAATCGCCAGTTCTGCCGGGCGCGCCGGGCCACGCCTGCGGGCACAACCTGTTGGGCTCAGCCTCCGCTCTGGCCGCGGTGGCGGTCAAAGAGGAGATGCAGGCGCGCGGCCTGAAGGGGACCATCCGGTATTACGGAACACCGGCTGAGGAGGGCGGCGGAGGCAAGATCTACATGATCCATGCGGGCCTTTTCCGCGATGTGGACGCGGTACTGGCGTGGCATCCCAGCGACGCCAACGACGTCAATCTGCATTCCTCCCTGGCAAACAACGGAGGCAAGTTCCGTTTTTACGGCGTGGCGTCGCATGCCGCGGCGGCCCCGGAGCGCGGCCGGTCGGCTCTCGATGGCCTCATGATCATGCTGAACGCGGTTGAGTTCCTGCGCGAGCACGTGCCCCAGGAAACACGCATCCATTACATCATTACCAATGGCGGGAGCGCGCCCAACATTGTGCCGGCGTTCGCCGAAGCCAATCTGGTGGCGCGCAACCCCGACGCGCAGGTGCTCAATGGAATTTGGGAACGCGTCATGAAGTGCGCGCAGGCGGGAGCTCTGGCGTCTGAGACTCGCATGGAATTCGAGCAGGGAACCAATTATGCGAACGTCCTGCCGAACGATGCGCTGTCCGAAGTGCTGGGCCGCGCCATGCAGAAGGCCGGCGGATATGAGTTTACGCCGGAGGAACACCGGTTCGCCGAAGGCATCCAGAAGACGCTGGGGGCGCCGGTGCACAAACAGGGTCCGGAGAAGGTACAGGTGGATAAGTCCGAAGGTTCCGGGCCGGCATCTACCGACGCGGGCGACGTAAGCTGGGTGGTTCCCATGGGGCAGTTCACGGCTGCGACGTTCGTGCCTGGGGTGGGCGCTCACACATGGCAAGCCGCGGCGTGCGCCGGAAGCAGCATCGGGCGAAAAGGAATGGTAGTGGCAGCGCGGACGCTAGCGCTGGCAGCAGTCGAACTGTTCGAGAACCCGGCGGAAGTGCAGACGGCCGGTAAGGCCTTCCAAGTGCGTCTGGCCGGACGTCACTGGACCACGCGCATTCCGGCGGATGGCAATCCGCCGCTGGACTACGCCGTGAAATAAGCGTGGCGCCGCTTGCGCGCCGCGGGTCGGCCATGCCGATGCCGTCAGTGCTTGATTTACGGAACGTAGCGCGGGTTGTGGCCGCATTCGGGGGCTGGGTGACAAGGCGATGAATCGATCAATTCCCTTGCGGTCCCCGGCTTAGTTTCCAGATGTTGCCGGAGAGTTCGCCCATACCCATTACCATTCTGTCGCTTGCGACGTCGATCTCCAGAAGACCCGTGTTCATGAGTGATAGCCGGCCCTTGTGGAAATGATAAATGGGAAAGGGAAGCGATACCGGGCGCTTGGTCGCGGGATCCAGCCGCTCGGCCCAGATACAGAGAAATCCATCGCGATCGGAGACAAAGTATAGCGTGTTGCCGTCTGGCGACCACCGCGGCTTGTCCGACCAGCCATGCTCGTCACTCACCAATATCCAATCGAGTCCGCGCACGGGTATTCCGTTCTCGGCCTTGACAATGAATAATCGCGAATCGGCCAAGTCGGCGCGGCTGGACGGAGTTACTGCCTCGAATGCTACCCAATGGCCGTCCGGCGAGAATTTCGATTGATACATCGTGAAGCCCGGTCTCGCCAGAAAATCGGATACCACGCCGGACCGCAAATCGAGAACCTTGAGATTCGGTTCCGTCGACGATTTTTGATGGAACAGGAGATGCTGTTTGTCGGGTGACCAGTCAAAGATCCAGGCGCTTACCGAAGCCGCTTGCGTTGCTTTTCCGCCGCTGGCGGGCACGACATAGATTGAGTGCGACTTAGCGTCATCCACGGTGTAGGCTGCCATCGCGCCGTCGCGCGAGATGAGCGGATGCCATTCCGCGGACGCCGTGCTGGCGAGCGGAGTTTCCTTACCTGTCTGTAGGTTCTTTGACCAAATGTCCTCGTGATTCGCCACCATCGAGCCATAAACCAGCGTTTTTCCGTCTGACGATATGGAAGGCATGACCTCCGAAAGCGCGCCATCAGTCACTTTCTGCAATTCGCCAATCACTTTGCCTTCGTTGGGCTCTAAAGGGAGACTCCAGATGGCGGCGCTTCGGCTGAGGCTCGAGAAAATCAGAAAACCCCGTCCGATAGAGTCGGCTTGGAGGTCGAGCGCGGTACTTAGGGTCAGCCTCTCTGGCGGACCCGAGACGGACGCGTCGCCGGGCTTGAGGCCGATCTGCCAAATACTTCGGCCATCTCCCTTCTGCGCGGAAAAGATGATGGTATCGCCAATCCAGGCGGACGGACGAGGGCGGCTCCCAATTTCCAGCGAAAACCCCTGGGATTGGAGGGTTCGAAATATACCGGTCTTTCGCGCCAATCCGTTGTTAAGCCATACCGTCCAGAAATCGGCATCCACACCCGATATGATTCCGGCGGGATTGGCCTGGACTAGCAGTTGAGTCGAATCCGGCGACCAGAGGGGATAGCCGCAGGGCGGAAGGTTCGAACCAACGATCTTCGGTTCGCCGCCGGATGACGGAATGACAAAGACCCTGCCCGATGCAACGCCGTAGGACGCCGAGCCCGATCCTACCCCTGCCCAATACGCGATCCACTTGCCATCGGGCGAAAAGCGCGGACCTCGTCCGTTTGCGGCAAGGCGTACCGCGTCGCCACCGATCGCAGGCATGACATAGATTCCGCCGCCCTCCCGTTCCGAGCGATAGACGATCGTGCTGCCATCTGGCGAAAACGCAGGTTGATGAGCGTCAGAGGCGTCGTGCGTCAGCTGGGCCGCGTGGCCTTCGCGGCCCAGCTGTTTCACCCATATATTCAAGTTCTCGGAGCCGCGGTCGGAGGCGAAGGCGACCAGTTTGCCATCGGGCGAGAGCGCAGGGTCGGTCGCCAGGCCCGGTTCGCGCGTGATCTGCTCCAGTGCCGGTTCTATCTGCGTGTGGTGAAGCGAGAGTGAAACCGCGAGCGCAGCCAGCCCTGCCGCGAGTATGCCCGCCGCCGCCCATTTCCACTTTGTGAGGGATCGCAGCGGCGCCGGTGGCGCGACTGCTTCAATCTTCTCGATAGCAGGGAGAAGGCGGTAACCCCGGCGGGCCACGGTTTCCACATAACGCGGCTTTTCAGCCGAATCTCCGAGCACCTGCCGAAGCCTGGTTACGGCCGCGTTCAGACCGCGGTCGAAGTCAACGAAGGTGCCATCGGGCCAAAGACGGCGAACCAGTTCCTCGCGCGGGATTACCTCGCCCGGTTGTTCGAGTAAGGCAGCCAGCACCTTGAACGGCTGCTCCTGGAGTCGCAGCCGCAGGCCTTGCTTGCGGAGCTCACCGCGCCGGAGGTCGACTTCGAAAACCCCGAAACGCACAGGCCCTTTTGTGGATTCAGACTGTCCCAATCCAGCACTCCGTCCGACGAGTGTATCATTTCCCATCCGCCAGGAAGCCTCAGGGCGGCTGCGGCGGTTGGCCGCTACTGGTAATCCGTTGTGCGATCCATCCTCTTTTCTGCGGATTAGCTCGTGGCCTTCTTTTTTCCCTAGGATCTTCGGCTGGTCATGGAAAGACACCCCGCCAGCCCGCAGAATCGGCCTCAGTCCGCAGTTGCGGAGAGGAGAGGCCGAAATGAGATGCATTGGCATGATTCTGATAGGGGCGTGTTGCGTTTGCGCGCAGGAGGGCCGGCATGTGCCGGGCGGTGCGGCCTGCTTGCAACGGTATAGGACCGTTATGGCGCAAGCGGCGAATCGGGGATTCGCGGAAGCCGCAACGGAGCTCTTGGCCGCCGCTAATGGCAACGACCGTACAGAACTTTCCTGTACCGGTCTGGTCCTAACCGACCTGGCGTCTCGCGCGGCAGTTTCGGGGTGGTTGGCGGATGCCGCAACTCTTGCCGAGCGCGCCCTTCGACTGCTGGAACATGAGTATCCACCGGACGATCCCGTACTTTTGCGTCCGCTGCATGTACTGGCCGCCAGCCGGTTCGGAAACGGGGAGACCGCGAGGGCCAGGGAGGCGTTCCAGCGAATGCAATTGATTCGAATCGAACGGCCTGAGGATCGGGTCCTGGTTCACGATGTGGGCGCATGGCTGCTGGAGAACGAAGGCCGGTACCGGGAGGCCGAGTCCGAATATGCCGGCGCCCTTTACGAGCTGGAACGAGCGGGGCTCGGCAACACGATGGACGCCGGCGCCATCTTCAATGCGCTCGGGTCCCTTTTCATCAAGGAACACCGGCTTGACGACGCAAGCCGGGCGCTCGACCGCGCCGTCGCGATTTCAACTTCCGCCACGGACGCCGTTCCCGTTGACCGCATGAAAACGCTCCACATTCGAGGTGTGCTGCACACCCGGCAACGCGAATGGGCGCAAGCGGAACGAGACATGCGCGACGCGCTTTCCATCGCCGACGGGGAGCCGCGGCCGGATCCGGTTGCCCTGGCGTCGTTGTTGATCGATTATGCGCAGGTCCTGCGCCGGAATCACCATTCACGCGAGGCCCGCTCTATCGAGGTGCGTGCCGCCGGCCTCCACGGCAGTTTTGCAACTAATGCCGTGGTGGATGTGACTGAGTTGGCCGGAAGCCCAAGGCCCGTGAAGAGGTGAGCACGATACCATGACCCCTCATGCGTGCAGCCGGTTTCCTGTTACCGGGCGCCGCTGTTTCGGCCCGGTTGCAGCCCGGCAAAGTGTGTGTGCGTCAGCGGCTTCAACGTCATCCGGCCAGCTCCCAGCGTCACCGGCTTCGCCTAATTCTCCATCATGGGGGCCAACAACGGCGTCTCCAAACACCGGTGACTCAGTTGCGGGGGGAGTGCGCCCTTTTGCGCCCCCTGCGGGTCACTCGACGAAAGACGCAAACGAGCGCGAGTCTTACTGCTTCGGAAACAGAATCGGCAGCGCTTCCTCGGAAGTGAACATGCAGCGCGCGTTGTGGCCGCATTCGGAGATAATCTGCACCTTGTGGTTTGCTCCGAACTTCTCCTTGATGTACTTGGCGAAAGCTTCGCCGCGGGCTCGGCGCGTAGGGCCTTGCGCCATGGCCGGGCATGAGCTGTCGAAGCCTCCCAAAGGCAGGATATCGATCTCGCCCAACAGGTAGGTGGTGGGCCGCGCCGCCAACTGCTTCTTCAGCTGATCGTCGCTCTCCTTGGCGTTGTAACCGGTGCGGCCCTCCAATCCATAAGGCCAGTGATCGTAGGTAGTGCAGTTGCGGCCATCGCCGAAAGGCCGGAAGGTGGCGGCGTTTTCGCCCGCGGGGCGCGTATTGTCGAGATAGGCATAACTCGACGGGTTAGCCACCACATAAGTAACGGGCAGGCCGAGAGTCTCATGGACGCGGTTAGACATTTCGTAGCGTGTCACAAACTGGCCGCCGGCGGAGTGACCAGCCACTACGATCGCCTTCAGGTTGGGAAAAGCCTCTTTGCGCGCGAGCTTGCGGAGAATCTCATCGACCAAATCGAACGATGTGAGCTTGTCGTTTTTGCCAGAAATGCCGCCGGAGCGCCAACTGTCGCCGCCGCAGGCATAGCTGACTTCGTTGGGGGCCAGCTTGTCCTGGCAGCCGCGGCCTTCGTTGGAGGCGATGCGGGGAACAATCACCACGGTATCGTCGAGGGCAGCGCCGAGGAAGGCCGCGGCCAGCGCGTTTCGAAAATAGTTATCGGCGTCGCGGTTGGTGCCGTGAATCACGATCAGCGCGCGTGTGATCTTCTCATTCCGGGCATCGAGCGAGTATGTGCGATAGACCATGGAGCGGGCGGGTCCGCCGGCGAGGGCTACCCAGCCCGTGCAGGCTTCGGTGGCGGTAATGCAGGGCTGGGCATAGGCAGCCGAGGAAACAAGGAGGAAAGCAAGTAAGCGCATTCAGGAATTCTATCAGGCCGGCCGGAGGCGAAAGCAAGGGGCGTTTTGCATGCAACGCCCTTTTCGCAGTATCCTCAACTCTAATACCAACTGCCAACTCTAAAAACACCCGGCCTCGCGCGCCGGTTTTCGAAAGGAACTCTATGCGTAGCGTTCGCATGATTCTATCGGCCGTACTTGTTCTGGGAGCCGCTATTGCCCAGGAAATCACCACACCCGAAAAGTATTTCGGCTTTCAACTCGGCGCCGACAAGAAGATGGCCCGCTGGGACAAAATCGTCGAATATTATGGCGTGCTCGAAAAGCAGAGCGGCGGCCGGATGAAAGTCATCAACATGGGGCCCACTTCCGAGGGCAACCCGTTTCTGATGGTGATCATCACCTCGCCGGCCAACTTCGCCAAGCTCGAGCGGCTGCGCCAGGTCAACCTCCGTATCAGCGACCCGCGCGGCCTGACCGATGCGCAGGCGCACGCGCTTACGGACGAGGGTAAAGCCGTAGTGGTGCAATCGATGAGTATGCACGCTACCGAAATCGGCGGCACTCAAATGGCCCCCGAGCTGGCCTTCGACCTGCTCGCCCGGAAGGACGAAGAGGCCCGCCGCATCCTCGACAACGTCATCTTCATTGAAGTGCCATGCTTCAACCCGGACGGCGAAATCATGGTCACCGACTGGTACAACAAGCAGCTCGGCACGCCTTACGAGGGCACCAATCCGCCGTGGCTCTATCAGAAGTATGCCGGCCACGACAACAACCGGGACGCTTTTCAGACCAACATACCGGACTCGCAGTACATGGCCAAGATCCTCTTCACCGACTGGAGGCCCGAGGCTTATGTGGATCACCACGGCATGGGCGCCAACGGCGCGCGTATTTTCCTGCCGCCATACGCCGAACCGATACGGCCCTTCGCCGACCCGATACTCTGGCGCGAGTTGAGTTGGTATGGCGCGCATATGGCATACAAAGAGGAAGAGGCCGACCTGTCCGGCGCCATCAACGACGCCGTCTATTCCGGATGGGGCCACTTCGGTTTTCATTGGATCACGCCTTTCCACAACATCGCCGGGATGCTCACTGAATCTGCCGCGGCGCGCCTGGCCACGCCTCTGTTCGTTCATGCCGACGAATTGCGCGGCAATACCCGCAACCTCCCCGTGTACGAACCGGAGACAATTTTCCCCAACCCCTGGCCGGGCGGATGGTGGCATTTGCGCGACATCGTCGACCGGCAGAAGGTCTCCGCCTGGGCCACGCTCGATCTGGCTGCGCGGAATCGCGAGACGGTCCTGTGGAACGCCTATCTGAAGGGCAAACGCCAGACCGAGCGGGGCGCTGCGGGCAAGCCGGCTGCGTACCTGATCTCCACGCTGCAGCACGATCCTCTCACTTCCATCAAGCTGATCAATAAGCTCCTGGTGCAAGGCATTGAGATCCAAAGGGCTTCCAAAACATTCAGCACGCCCGGCGGCATGACGTACCCGCAGGGCTCGTTCGTCGTCTCCCTGGCCCAACCCAAAATGGGGCTGATCCGCTACCTGCTGGGCCGGACCTTTTTTCCCGATAACGAATGGACCAGGAACCGCGATGGTTCTCCCATCGCCCCGTACGACATGGCCACGGACACGATGTTTGAATACATGGGCGTGCGCGTAGACCCAGTGGACGAATTGGGTGAAGTTGCGCTTGAGAAGCTCACCGGTCCAGTGGAAGCGGCTGGCAAAGTGACGCGTGGCACGAGCGGCTACTCGATGGACGGCCGGCTCAACGACAGTTTCCGTGCATTGAATCTGCTGTTCGACAAGGGCGTCGCGGTGCGGCGCGTGGATAAGCCGTCGGCGGGTCTGCGCCCGGGCGATTTCCTGGTGGCCGCCGGCTCGGAAGCGGTGCTGGAAACCGTAGCTAAACAGACCGGAGTCGATTTCACGCCCCTCCGCGCCGCGGTCTCCACCGGCGTGCACGACATGAAGCGCCAACGTGTCGCGATGTACCAGCGCTTCGGAGGCGGCAACATCGATGAGGGCTGGAGCCGCCTCACGCTGGAGCAGTTCAACTTCCCGTACAAATCCATTTTCGACCCCGAAATCAAGGCGGGGAATCTCATCGACAAGTACGATGTGCTGGTGATTCCCAGCGACAGTACGCAGACGATCACCGGCGAAGCGGCGACCGCAACAGCGGGTGCAGCGGGCCGGGGTGGGCGCGGCGGCCGTGGCGCCGCAGCACCTGCTGCAGCCCCTGCCGCAACCCAAGCTGGACGCGGAGCAGGCGGCGAAGGAGGAGGCGGCGGGCGTGGCGGCAACACCCCTCCGGAGTACCGCACCGGCCTGGGCACGGAGGGAGTCAACGCCATCCGCGACTTCATCGAGAAGGGCGGCACATTAGTTACGTTGAATACAGCCACGGCCTTCCCGGTGGATCGCCTCGGCATTGGCGTCCGCAACGTGCTGGCGGGCAAGACCACTAAGGAATTCTGGTGCCCCGGCTCTACGCTCAGAGTGACTTTCGACAACACTAACCCACTGGGTTACGGAATGCCGTCCCACGGGCTCGCGCTTTATTTGAGCAGCCCGGCGTTTGAAATCACTGCCCCAAGCGCGGAGAACTACGACATCGTGGTTCGTTATGAAGACCGCGACTTACTCGAAAGCGGGTGGCTGGTGGGTGAAGAGAATCTCGCGCGGAAAGCGGCCGTGGTAGTTGCCAAATTGGGTCAAGGCAGGGTGGTTCTCATCGGCTTCCCGGCTCAACACCGCGCGCAGACACACGGCACTTACAAGCTGTTGTTCAACGCTCTGGTGAAGTAGGGCGGACCCCCTGGTCCGCGGCATAGGCGTTCAAATAAGGCCGCTGCCAAGGTTCAGCGTTGGGCTTTGGCCTGGGCTCGACTTGTTCGGCGGCGCTTCCTTCGAAGTGGCTTTCCTGGGCATTTCTGGCGAAAGGCGATTTCGCGATAGTTAGCCATCCGATGGGTCATCTCCCCGAACCCCGTTTATGGACGACAACATACTTTATCGTCTACTAAGAAAGAATAGAAGGGAGACGGCCAAAACAGGAGACGGCGTTTGCCTGAAACGAAAGCTTTTCGGATCCGGATGCCAACCGAACGCTGTCTAGATCTGTACGCTGATCTATAGTCATTAAGAGACGCGTTCATGTTTACACCAGAAGAGTTGCGACAAGCCGAAATCTTCGCCTGTCTTGACGAGGCCGAATGCGGCCGGTTGGCGCGGACTATCGCCGATGTGCGGCTCAAGCCGGGAGAATGGCTCTTTCGGGAGGGCGCGCCCGCTTGGTTCTATGTGCTGTTGGAAGGCCGTCTGCGGATAGTTCTGGACGTTCACGGAAAGCAGACCGAGTTTCCGCACTATGAATTCAAACCGGGCGATTTCCTGGGCGAAGTTCCTCTTCTGATGGGCACCCCGACCTTCGGCTCAGCGCGAGCCCAAATCCAGTGCCGCATCGCCCGCCTGGATAAGCAGCAGTTTCATCACCTGATTCGAGAATCAAAACCGGCTCGCACTCTTGTTTTGGAGACGCTGGGTGAACGGCTTTTGTTGATCCAGCAACGTTCTCTTTCCTTACCAACCGCCCGGGTGCACATCTTCGGCCGCGACAGGGATGCGGACTGCCATAACATCCGCGTATTTCTTTCAGCCAACCGTATCTCTTACGAGTGGATTGATCGGGATCGCTACCCTGAGCAGGTGCCTGCCGGCGTCTCCGACGACCCTGATTGCCCGGCCGTAAGTATTGACGGACAACTTTTCAAAGAACCGCCGACGACAAGGGAGGTTGCGGAAGCCTTGCAACTGCAGACCAGGCCTGATCGCGACAGCTATGACGTGGTAATTGTGGGGGCAGGACCGGCAGGTATGGCCGCCGGCGTCTACGGCAGTTCTGAAGGGCTAAGCGTGTTGATTGTCGAGCGCTGTGCGGCAGGCGGACAAGCCGGTACATCATCCCGTATTGAAAATTATCTGGGATTTCCCGAGGGGATTTCGGGGGAAGACCTGACCGGGCGCGGATTCAGGCAGGCGACCCAATTCGGCGCGGAAGTTGCGCTGACGCGTTCGGTTGAAAAACTTACTCCCTCACGCCAGGGCTATGTGTGCGAACTCGACGGCGGCCAGGCGGTTTCAGCGCGGGCTGTAATTTTGGCCACAGGCGTAGACTGGCGTCGGCTGCACGCGAAGGGTGAAGACCGGCTGTTGGGACACGGCGTATTTTATGGAGCAGCCCGCCACGAGGCGGCAAATGTAGTCGGCAAGAAGGTCTTCGTCGTAGGAGGCGGCAACTCAGCGGGACAAGCTGCCATGTTCTTGTCGAGCTATGCAGCTCAGGTAAAGGTGTTAGTGCGGGGCGAAGGGCTGAAACTCAGCATGTCGCAATACCTGATTGATCAGATTGCATCCAAGGCCAATATCGAGGTCCTTCCGTTTACCCAGGTTATTTCTGTTGAAGGCGAAAACCATCTGGTGCGAATTGAAGTGTGTGTCGATGCGCCGATTGAGATGGAGGATATTCGCTTCTACGAAGCCGACGCCTTGTTTGTGATGATCGGCGCCGATGCCAGTACGTCATGGCTGCCAGACGATTTGGAGCGGGATCCGCGCGGCTTTATTTGCACCGGGCGCGACCTCACCACATGGAAACCCGATCGCCCTCCATTTCCTTTGGAGACCAGCTTGCCAGGCGTGTTCGCGGCCGGTGACGTGCGCCATAACTCCATCAAACGGGTATCGAGTGGAGTGGGCGAAGGCAGCATGGCCATCGCCTTCATCCATCAGTATCTGGCTTTGTAGCGGATCGCAGACCCGAAGGCCGGAACCCGGCAGATGCGGATTCCAGCCGGTCCTGGTTATTGCTATGTCAGCTTTTTTGCCTGAAACCGCCTGACGTGATCGCAAAGTCTGCGATGTCGCTGGCAGTGGAGTGGGCGATATCAGGACAGATAGCCGGCAAAAGCTCGAGGCCGTGACACGCTCCCATCATCTGGCGGCAACGCGCTGAGACGCCGCTGGCCATCAGAAGGCGATAGAAGGCGATGCCCTCATCCCGCAACGGGTCGCACTCGTTTACGCTGACGACCGTCGGCGGCAGACCTTCGACATCTTCGCGAGTGGCGAAGCTGGGCCATGCGAGAGGATTACGGGCGTTAAAGGCCTCGATGCCGTAAGCCATGGTGGCGCGGTTGTCCCCGAAGTTGAGCACGATCCCCTCATTCTCGATGGAGGACGGATACTGCGACTGCGGCCACTCGCCGGCAATGTAGGGCACCAGGGAGTAAAGACCCTGAACCAGGCCGATTTCCCCATCCTTTTTCAGCTTCATGCCTACGGCGAGAGTCAGGTTGCCACCACCGCTTTCTCCGGCCACGATGATGCGCCCCGGATCGATGTTGAGGGCGGCTGCGTTGGAATTTACCCACTTGAGGCCCGAGATGCAATCGTTCAGGCCCGCGGGAAATGGAGCGATTTCAGGCACGGCGGATGGGTGTACCGAGTTACGGAATTCAACCATGGCGACCGCGACTCCGTTAGCGGCCATCATGCGGGCCCAGGTCCTGTAGTTGCCCTCAAAGCATGAACTCATCTCCATCCGGCCGCCGTGAATGTAGTACACGCAGGGCAGCGTGTCACTGTTATCCGACCGGACATACCGTATCTTGATGGTATTTCCGTCTGGCGAGGAGGTGAGGGTCTCGACGCGCACGCTTAAGCCGGCGGACGGAGCGAGCTCCTCGCTATCCATCGAGTCGAACAGTGCCGTTTGGCGCTCCAGTGCGGCCAGCACAGCTGGAGAGTTTTCCTGTGCGAGCAATTCTTCGCGGCTCGAAACGTTCGGCTTTTCTACTGGCGCCGGCATGGCTGCGAAGAATTTTTTGATGCGGGGATCAAGACGGGGATCAGTTTGAGTCTTCGAAGGCGTGCTGGCTTTTGCTGTGGATTGGGTTGGCATGTCGGTTCCTCTCCGGTTAAGTTGGCTTTAGGGTTTGACAGCGAGACCAAATGTATCATCGAGCCAGTCAAAAATGCGGGCGTTCGCCAGACGATCCGCGCCGCACTGGCAGTGCGCACCAGCACCCTCAGCCGTGGTGAAGCGGATCATGGTCCTGGGGCAGGTGAGGTGGTCAAAAAGCACGTCCGGCTGACCCTTCAGGTACATATCCTCTTCGGCATCGAGCACCAGAGTAGGACAGGAGATTTGCTCCGCGATGCCGCCGGCAAGGGTGAATTCAAGAATTTTCGCCACGGTAGCGTGAGGCGTGGGCTCACCCATCACGAACCCTGCCTGATCTACTGCCCATTTTGCGGCGGGGGACTTACTGCTACCCTCCACAATCCTGCGGTCGAGTTCGGGAGCGTCTTTCTGTTGAACGGCAGCGATGTAACTTTCGCGTTGATCGGGCGGGACGGCCGACAACTGGGTCACGCCGAAATCGTAGATTCCATCGTTGGCGACGAGGGCTGAGATGCGCTTCTCGAACGCCGCGGCACGCGGTGCGAGATAGCCCCCAAAGCTAACGCCCATCAGGGCAATCTCTGCCGGATCAACTCCAGGCAGAGTGAGTGCGAAGTCAACAACCGGGGTGACAACCTTCTCCCAATCCGGACGAAAAGGCAGGCGCTCGCGATGAATCGGCCCGTACTGGCCCGGGCCGTCGAAGGCCAGGACGTTCCAGCCGCGCTCGACGCCAGCCCGCGCGCCTTCGCCGTGCATTTCTTCCGCTGACCCATCGAAGCCCGTGTGGAGAATCAGGAGCGGGCGCTTTGTGTCGGATTCGTCGACACGATGGAAGTAGCCGGGTAGAGTCGTGTTCTCATAAGGAATCTCCACCGGAAGGATAGGCGGGTCAAAGAGGCTGGCGCTGAGTTTATATGCGCGGATTGACTTCTTGTAGGCGCTATAAATTCGCGGGTCTTCGTGATTGCCGTGCAGGAAGAATTCTGAGGTGCGGAAGTAATTTGCCGCACGCAGGTAGCCGTCGCGTGCGCTTACGCGATGGCCGGCGGCCAGTTGTGCATCAGCTTCGGCGGAAATCCGTTCGGCTGTGGCATTCCACTCGTTATACCAGCCTTCGTCGTCGCCGGATTTGATGCGATTGAGGCTGGCCATGACTTCGCCGAACTCGCTCGAGCCGTAGCTCGCGGCGCCGAAGGCTCGTTTGGCCTCGAACCAGTACTCTACGTTGTCGGGGAAGAAAGGATATTTTTCTGGTGCGGAGGCGGTTGCTGTTGTGGCTGACGTTTGTGACATTGGACTGTTTCCTCTTGTTTGAATTGTTGAAGTGAACAATGGACCGTGTACTAATTCGCGGGATCGACAAGCGCGCCGTAAGTGATGGCGCGCACTATTCCGCACACATTCGGCACAGGATAAGGACGTCCCGTCATCGGGTTCCCGCCGTCTTGCTGCTGGAGCATTCCAACGACGACGATGTCATAGGTGGGATCAACCCAGAACCAGGTTCCGTGCACGCCGCCCCAGTAGAAAGTGCCCGCGCCGTTCGCGCCGCCGTTGAAATTTGCGTGTGATGGATCCAGCACGATGCCAACGTTCATACCGTAGCCAATCCCCTCGAAGGGCTGAAGAAAGTGCAAAGGCACGCCTGCGGGGAGCAGGTTGCTTGTCATCAGCCTGACCGAGTTTGGCGACAGTATCCGGACTCCGTCGAGTGTTCCGCGATTGGCCAGCATCTGCGCAAAGCGCATATAGTCCTGCGTCGTGGAATAAAGCCCGGCGATCGACAGCAGGTATTTCGGCTTCACCCCTGGGGGTGTTCCGGCCACGGCTGGAAATGGCGACTGGTCTGGCGCGAGGATGAGCTTGAGATTCTGGTCCAGAGCATAGCGCGGGGCGATCCGGTCGCGCTGATCGGGCGCTACACCAAAGCCGGTGTCTTTCATGCCGAGCGGTGCGAAGATGCGCCGTTCGAGCAAGGTGTCGAGCTGCTCGCCGGATATGCGCCGGAGAATTGCGCCCTGCACCTCCTGCTGAAGACCGTAGCGGAACTCCGTACCGGGCTGCGATTCCAGAGGCAGTTTGGCCAGTTTGGGAATAATGTCGTCGTTCGTGCCGCTCCAAAGATCGGCCTTGGCGTACAGTTCATCCGCCTTCAGATTGGTGCTGCCGAACGCCGGACCGAAGGCAAAGCCCGCCGAGGACGCCATGAGATGGCGCATGGTCATGGGGCGGTCTAACGGGACGAGTTGCCCGTCCTTCAGCACCTTCAGATCCGCGAACTCAGGGATGAACTTCGTAACCGGATCGTCAAGTTCCCACTTGCCTTCTTCATAAAGGAGAAGCATGGCGACGGCGATGATCGGCTTGGTCATTGAGGCGATGCGGTAAATGGCGTCTTCGCGCAACGGCTCACGGCCTTCGAGGGTCTGATAACCATAGAAGCCAGACTTTACGAGCTTGCCATGGCGGGCCACCATCACGCTGATTCCTGCATAGTGGCCGTCTGCTATCTCTGCCTGCATGGCGCCGTCGAGGCGGTTCAAGCGCTCAGGTGAGAAGCCAGCGTGATCCGGTGGAGCGGCAGGTAGCGGACTTGTTTTCGTGCTCGACATAAGAGGGTGCGTCCTTTTTGTTCTGACTTGGTGGAAAATTGGAATTTCCTTGACTTCGATCTTGCACCAGGAACCGCAGAAATACGATGCGCGCAAAATGCTCAAATTCTGCTCATTCATCTGCGCGTGTAAACGTGTGATTTAACTCGGTTTGCAGCAAAATCTGCGCGAAGTGCCATGGACTGCGACATCGAGAATGTTATAAACTCGCCGAATAGTGCCGAAATCTGGATCAGCGAGGGCTTCCGCGTACCGGTTCGGCGTATTCCAATTTCATCCCTCGACGCTGGCGTTAACGAAATACGACACTAGTATTCCGTTGCAGCCGCAGCCGGCGAAGCTGCTTAGCCTCCTCCTGGCAAATGCGGGCAACCTCGTCACCCGAGACGTGATCCGGGAACTGCTCTGGAAAGACGGAACCATCGTCGATTTCGAAACGGGCGTCAACCGGTGCATCCGCCAATTGCGAACGGTGCTGAGCGACGATGCGGTCACTCCCCGGTATATAAAGACGGTTCCGCGGATTGGATATTCTTTCATCGCACCGGTGGTTGGTGGCGTATCTGCGCCGTTAGCCCAGCCCCAATCCGGCAACGTAGCGCCGTCGCGATCGATTGCTGTGTTGCCTTTTGCCAATCTGAGCGGAGATCCGCAGGACGAGTATTTCGGTGACGGGCTTACCGAAGAAATTACCAATGTGCTGGCGCAGATGGTGGGATTAAAAGTGTTGGCGCGGACCTCGGCATTTGCCTTCAAAGGGAAGAACGACGACATCCGCGGCATTGCGGCCGCTCTCGACGTAGACAACGTGTTGGAGGGAAGCGTCCGTCGTAATGGAGGACAGATCCGCGTGACTGTGCAGTTGATCGAAGCCGCCACGGGAACCCACCTTTCTTCTAAACGCTACGACGGGCAGATGACAGACATCTTCGCGCTTCAGGATGAGATTGCAGCCGATGTCGCGCGGCAATTTGACGTGGGGTTAGGAGGTTCCAGGCGCTTCACTTATAACGCAGCAGCCTGCGACGCCTATCTGGAGGGCCGCTTTCATTGGCACAAATATGCGCCCGGCGCATTTATGAAGGCGTTAGATTGTTTCGACCGTGCCGTTGCGATGGACGCGGCCTGCGCGCCCGCCTGGGCAGGCATCGCGCAATGTTCCCTCGGCCTGGTTACAGAAGCGGGTTTCCCGGCGCTCGAACATCTTCCCAAAGCCGCCGAGGCCGCTCGACGTTCCTTAGAACTAGACGACAGCAACAGTGAGGCCCATGCGTGTCTGGGCCAGGTGGCGGCCATGCTTTATCACGACTGGGCATCAGCGGCGCGGCATTTCCAGCGGGCGCTCGCTCTGAACCCTTCCCCCTACGTGCGAATCGTGTATTCGGGGTGGCATCTATGTCCCTTGGGACGGGACAGGGACGCGGTGAACGAGACTGGACGAATCGTCGCTGAGGATCCCCTGAACCTGCTCGCGCGCTGGACTCACGGCGCAAGTCTTTTCTTCGCGCGTGATTTTGAACGGGCCGCCGAAGAATGGTTGCGGTTGCTCGATATTGACCCTTCCTTCCCCAAGGCCATTCAGGCGCTTTCTGTTGTGCGAGGATTTCAGGGACGGTTCGAAGAGAGCATCGCTCTGGCGCAGAGGCTGGTCGAAATGCTCGGCCAGACGGTTCACAGCCTCTGGGCTCTGGCGCAGGCTTACGCTGTGGCCGGAGAGACGGAGGCGGCGATCCGCGCGCTGCGAGATCTGGAAGAGTTGCAGGGCACTAACAAGGGCGCTTCAACACAAATGGCGATACTTTATGGTTTGCTCGGTGACGCTAATCGGGCGTTTGCTTGTCTGGAAGAAGCGTACCGTTATCGCCAGCCCCTCCTTCTGCTCGCCAACGTGCAACCCCGAATGGATTGCCTTCGATCGGACCCACGCCTTCACGACATGCTGGCGAAGTTGAATTTGCTGAAGCCTGGAACCGCCTGAGTCCGCAGTCGTCAATTCTGCGACGCCATAATCGAAATCGCTATTGACCACGAGTTTCGTATTGCGGCGTTCAGTAATATCACCATTCCTGCC
>Ga0302325_10014836_pt1 | contig 16572 bp, 15 predicted proteins | sample Palsa_T0_2_FD_201948 | JGI IMG/M metagenome (GOLD analysis project Ga0302325, IMG submission 201948) | Peat permafrost microbial communities from Stordalen Mire near Abisko, Sweden - Palsa_T0_2 | ecosystem: Environmental > Terrestrial > Soil > Palsa > Peat permafrost | place: Sweden: Abisko... | reverse complement strand
CGATCCGGGCATTATCCCGGCCGCGGGCGGCCGCCAGCACGATCTGGGCCCGCAGCCGCTCCCGGTAAGCGGTCTTCGCACCGCGGGCGCGTTTCTTCAAGGTCGTGCGCTCAGCGGCGGTCAGCGTGACCAGCACCGCGCGAGACAGCGGCATGACAGCTCCCGGACCAGATCACCACAGCGTGATCCGCTCCCCAGAACGGGATCATAACCAGGCCCGATGCCACCGCGCGGCACAATGAGACACATGCCCGCCATCCCGGAATCCACCCGCAGCTCCATCATCTTGCGGCTGCTGGACCACACCGAGAAGAACTGGCCCCAGCTAGCCAAAGTCCAGGCCAGGTACCGCGGCTCCTTCGCCTACATCACCGGCGTCCTGCCCGGCGGCGAGCAGATCCCGCTCTTCCGGCTCCGCTACGGCGGATCCGCTCACTCCTTCGGCTTCGCCATCTACTCACCCGCCCGCGACCACTACGAAGACGCCGTCCTGCTCACCGGACTGCCCATCGGCAGCCCCCAAGAAGCACTCGATACTGCCTGCGTTGTCCACCTCACAGGACTCAGGCACGAACCCGAATCCTGACCCCGACGAACTTCCGGCGTCACCCACTAAGTCTGGCAGGGAGATCATGGAGATTTTCGAGGCGTTTGACCTCACGGGGACGGTCTGGTCGGCGGCGCAGCTGACCGGGTGCGATGCCAAGACGGTCGCGCGTTACGTGGCGGTCCGGTCTCGATCTTGCCGTCGGAGCGTTCGCCTACGGCCGATCTCCGCGAACACCCGCTTATCGGCACCGTCCCTCGCCAGTGGGAGATCACCAGGTAGCTGCCCGGCCCATCTGCCCGCGGCTCCGCGGTCCCCTCTCAGCGGGTCTGGCTCTCCGAGCGTTCCGTGCCTGGCGAGCAGGCACTACCCGTGCGCTCAGTGTGGCTCGCCTACCTCGGAGTGGCTGCGGACCGCATCGCGGCGGCTACCTCCGTTCGCTTGGACACGCCGAGCTTGGCCAATACCGACGAGACGTGGTGGTCGACTGTCTTTGGGGAGATCACCAGCTTGGCGGCAATGCTGGCGTTGGTGCGCCCATCGCAGAGCAATTCGAGCACTTCCTGCTCGCGCCGGGTCAGGCCGAGCGGATTCTCGCGCGCCGCGGTTCGCTGTCCGGCCGGCACGGATCGGATGCCGAGCGAGCGCATCTTCTGGCGAATGATCCGCGCCGTCGCGACGGCCCCGAGCGCGCTGCAGATGTCGAGCGCTCGTCGCAGCGCCAGTTCGTCAGGCGCATCGAGCAGCGCGAGCGCCGCGTCGTAGGGGCAGCCCAGCGCATCGAACAGTTCGGCTGCCTCGCGCTGGTTACCGGTGAGCTGTAGCCGGTAGGGTTCGGGCAGTTCGCGCTGATTCGTCCGGGGCGATCCGGTGCGTCGCAGCCACACCGCGATCTCGCCGTTGAGCCAGGGATCGGTGACGTCAGCGCACGCGTCGTCCGCGAGTTCGGCTTCCTGCCGCGCCGCGGTCAGGTCACTCTCGAGCCAGCGGGCCTCGGCCCGAGCCAGCCGGACGGCACCGATGTACATGTATCCGGCCGATCCGTCCGCGGCGGCCATCGCGGCATCCAGGTGCGGCCACACATCTGGCTCTCCGCGGCGCGCCGCGATCATGGCCAGGCTCGTCATCGGGATCATGCGGTTCACCGGCGAGGCGACGGTGGCCAGGACGGCCTCGGCTATCTTCACCGATTCGTCCCAGCGCCCGAGCCGCTCCAGGGTTGACGTCCGTATGCCGCGCAAGCAGTTGTGGTAGGTGCCGAGATCGTGGTCCTCGCAGTAGGCGACGCCGTCGTGGAAGTACGGGTCAGCCTTGGCGTAGTCCCGGTTGCCGCAATGCTGCTCGTGCAGGTTGGTGTACGCGAAGCCGGCCTCGGGCGCAATTCCGTTCTCGAGCGCTATCGACAGCGCGCGGCGCAGCACGGGCTCCCAGTCGCCGCCCGCGAACCACACGGCCTGCGCCTCTGTCGTCGCCGCGCGGCTCTGCACCGCAGGCACCCCGAATCTGACCGCGAGTTCCTGAGCGCGCTGGGCGAGCAGGACGACGATGTCCCCACGCCCTGGGTGATTCTGAAACGCGGCGAGGCAGGCGTACGCCGCCGCGAGTTCCGCTGTGGGGCCGAGCGGTTCCAGGATGGCGACGGCGGCCTCGGCTGCGGCGAGGATCTCGTCGCCGCGGCACAGCCGCCACAACGCCGCGGACATCCGCCTGAGCGTGTCGCCTTCGCCGAGGGAGTCTCCGGCCGCCCGCCAGTTCTCCAGCGCTCGTGTGTAGGCGGTCTCGGCATCGGGCCAGCGATCGATCATCGACAGCTCGGTAGCGAGCTCGATCCAGCGGGCCGCGATGCTGGCCGGCGCCTCGCCGTCGGCGAAACGCAGCGCGCGTTCGAACTGCGTGGCAGCTTCGCGATGGGATGCCAGCGTGCGAGCGCGACGACCGGCCCGCGCAGCATGCTCTAGGGCCGCCGGGCCGTCGTCGGCCTCTTCGGCGTGAAAGGCCAGCCGGGCATCATCGTCACAGCCGAGATCGCGCAGCCCCTGCAGTATCCGAGCGTGGAATTCGGAACGCCGGGCCGGCAAGACCGCCTGCTCGATCGCCTGACGCGCGATCTCGTGCCGGAAACGCAGAACCGGCTGGTCGGCCACCAGTCCCGACGAGATGACCTCGGCCAGCCCGGGCCCGGCGACGACGTGGCGTAGCAGCCGTTCGTCGACGGTGCCGCCGATCAGGGCAGCGGCCTCGAGGGTCTGCCGTGCTTTCGGTCCGAGGCGGGCGGCGCGCGCCAGGACCACATCGCGGGCCGCGCCCGGTACCTCGCCCAGGCCTGCCTCCAGCACCGCGTAGATGTAGAACGGGTTGCCGCCGGTGACGCGGTACAGCTCGGCTGGGTCCACGCCGCAGCCGGCCGACAGCATCCGCACGGCCTGGGCACTGAGGGGAGCGAGCCGAAGGCGCCTCGTGCAGCGCTGGACGGCCAGATGGCCGAGAGCAATGCGCAGCGGATGGGTGTCGGCCAGCTCGTCGTTGCGGTAGCTCACGATCAGTAGCACTGCGATCTCGCGGATCCGCCGCGCGAGAAAGCTCAGCAGATCCAGGGTCGCTTCGTCGGCCCAGTGCACGTCCTCGATGACGACGACCGGTAGCGGCCCAGGTTGGCACAGTTCAGTCAGGACCGCGTCGAAGAGTTGCTCCCGGGGCGCGTCTGCCCGGCACAGCGAGTGCAGGCGGCCGTGTACCTGCTGCGCGATGTCGAAGAGCGGACCGAGCGGCCGGGGCGTGAACATCCCGTCGCAGGCGCCTGACAGAAGACGTGAGTCGGCCAAGTCGTGCGTGAACTGCTCCAGCAGGGCCGACTTGCCCACACCCGCCTCGCCTTCGAGCAGGAGGAGCCGGCCGTCACCGCCACGCGCTTGCCCCGCAATCTCGGCTAGCGTATCCAGCGCCGTCTTCCGCTCAAGTAGTGTCACCCGGCCGGTGCGCTGTTGCGATGCGTCAGACGTGACAAGCGAGAACGCGGTGTCGGGCATATGGCCTCCTCAGTCCCTGACTGCTCCGACACTACGATCGGCCCACCTCGGACTCCATAGGGAGTACCTCCCTATATTTCTGGTGAGCTGCGGTTCTGGTGCGCTGTACAACTGGCCGGCGTCGAGATCGGTCCCGGCGGCCATCGTCCGGACGGCCTCGACCGACAGCGGCGGCAGCTCGAGCTTCGCGCGCCGCTCGGCCGAACCGGTCACCTAGGTCTGTCACCGCCTCCGTTGCTATCGAAGCGGGTGCTCGCCCGCCACGTTTCGGCTGTGCCCGGCCACTTCGCGCCCAAGCCGGCAGGGCCGGCAACAAAGATGGGGATGCCCTCCCCATGCGGTCGCGACGCCGAACGCGCTGAGCTAGGCGCATGGCTGATCACGAATCGCTTTCAAGTCATTGGGTCCGGTCCCCGGAACAGCTGGCCGGCCTTGAACCTCAGCCGGACTTCGTGTGCCGGGCAGAGGGACAGGTTCGGGATGCCCGGCCGGTCGCAGCGCACGCGTTGGCCACTGACGTAATTACAGACGAGTATTGAAGGGATCCCCATGCAAGGAGTACTTGCGCCACGCCTGGCAGCCGGAAAGCTCGATCGTTTCCTGGCCGGGCATCCGGATACGACCACGCCGTTCCTGGTGGTCGATCTTGATGTCGTTCGCCGCCAGTACGCCAGCTTGACCGCGGCGCTGCCGGGCACCGAGGTCTTCTACGCGGTGAAGGCCAATCCGGCGCCAGAGGTCCTCAGCCTGCTCATCAAGCTGGGTTCAAACTTCGATGTAGCTAGCCGCGGGGAGATCGAGCTGTGTCTTGGTCTGGGTGCCGATCCGGCCCGGTTGTCGTATGGCAACACGGTCAAGAAGGAGCGTGATATCGCCGCGGCATACCGATGCGGCGTCCGGCTCTTTACCGTTGACTCCCAGCCCGAGCTGGACAAGGTCCTGCGCACGGTGGCCAGCGGCACGGTGTTCGTCCGCATCGTCACCGACGGCGCCGGGGCTGATTGGCCGTTGTCGCGGAAGTTCGGCTGCACCACGGGTGAGGCATCTACGATGCTCCTGCAGGCGGCAAGCGCAGGCCTGCGGGTCGGCGTTTCATTTCACGTCGGATCGCAGCAGCGCAACCCCGGCGCCTGGGACCGGCCGCTTGGTCAGGTCGCGCAACTGGCGCGGCGGCTAGTGGCCGCGGGGCACGAGCTCGCTGGAGTGAACCTCGGCGGCGGGCTGCCGAGTCGGCACGTCGATCCGACCGCTGACATCGAAACGTACAGCGAGGCGATCGCCAGGTCCGTCGCCACCCACCTCGGTCCCCGCTTCGGCGGCTGCATGATGGTCGAGCCCGGCCGCTATCTGGTCGGTGACGCCGGCGTGATCCGGACCGAGGTGGTCCAGATCGTACGCCGGGCCAGTGACCCGGATCGCCGCTGGGTGTTCCTCGACGTGGGCCTGTTCAACGGTCTCACCGAGACCCTCGGCGAGGCGATCCGCTACCGCATCCAGGCTCCCGGCGACGGGTCAGGTACCGGATCGGTCGTGCTGGCCGGCCCGTCGTGCGACAGCGCCGACGTGCTCTACCAGACCTACCAGTACCAGCTCCCGCTCGACCTGCAGGTGGGCGATCACCTGGAGATCCTTGGCACCGGCGCGTACACGTCGTCCTATTCATCGGTCGGATTCAACGGCTTCCCCCCGCTGACGAGCTACTACCTGCCTGCCACGGCCGGATCGGGGCTGACATCATGAGCGACTACCCCAACTACGGACCTCTCGACGGCCCGGTCATCATGATCGGGTTCGGTTCCATCGGCCGGGGAACCCTGCCGCTGGTCCTCCGGCATTTCGACGTGAAGCCGGAACAGATCACCGTCGTCGCGCCCGACGACGTCAACGCCGCGATCCTCGCCGAGTACGGCGTGCGGAAGCTCACCTCGCAGCTCACCGCGGACAACTACCGTGCCGTCCTGGCCCCATTGCTTGCCACGAGAGCTGGCCGGGCCTTCTGCGTCAACCTCTCCGTCGACACGTCGTCGGTCGCCATCATGGCGCTGGCCAGGGAACTCGGCGCGCTCTACGTCGACACCGTCATAGAGCCCTGGCCTGGCTTCTACGACGACCCGGCGGCACCGCTCGCGCAGCGCACGAACTACGCCTTGCGCCAGAGCCTGCTTGCCGAACGCCGCCGCCGCCCCGGCGGGCCGACGGCCGTCTCGGCCTGCGGGGCGAACCCGGGCATGGTCTCGTGGTTCGTCAAGCAGGCCCTGCTCGATGTCGCGGACGCTGTCGGGCTCGGCTACGTCCGCCCCACTACTCGTACGCAGTGGGCTGAACTTATGCACCAGTCCGGCGTCCGGGGGATCCACATCGCCGAACGTGACACCCAGCGCGGCCGAAAGCCCAAGGCCATCGGCACATTCGTCAACACCTGGTCGGTAGACGGGTTCGTCTCCGAAGGCCTGCAGCCGTCCGAGCTGGGCTGGGGCACCCACGAGAAATGGCTGCCGCCGCAGGCCCGGGCACATGACGACCCGGCCGCACCGTCGATCTACCTGGACCGCCCCGGCGCCGACACCCGAGTGCGGACCTGGTGCCCGACCGCGGGCCCGCAGTACGGCCTGTGCGTCACCCACAACGAGTCGATCTCGATCGCCGACTACTTCACGATGACCTCTGACTCCGGAGAGGTCAGCTACCGGCCAACGTGTCACTATGCCTACCACCCGGCCGACGACGCCATGTTGTCCTGGCACGAGTTGCTTGGCAATCCCGGCCAGCCGCAAAGCACCCACGAGATCCTCGACGAGGCAGACATCCTCGACGGCATCGACGAGCTCGGCGTGCTGCTCTACGGGCACGCTCGCAACGCCTACTGGTTCGGCTCGCGGCTGTCGGTCGAGGAGACCCGCAAGCTCGCGCCTTACCAGAACGCTACCGGCCTGCAAGTCACCTCCGCGGTGCTGGCCGGCATGGTCTGGGCGGTGGAGAACGCCGACGCCGGAATCGTCGAGGCCGACGAGATCGACTTCGCCCGTTGCCTGCAGGTGCAAAGGCCCTACCTAGGCCCCGTCGAAGGTCACTTCACCACCTGGACGCCGCTGACGGGACGCTCGCCATTGTTCCCGCAGGACATCGACCCCGACGATCCGTGGCAGTTCAGAAATGTCCTCGTCCACTAGCCGAGCAGGGCGACGATGATCACCAGGCTGCCGCTCGCCGCGCTGATCACCGCGTCGCTGTTCTGGGGCACAGCGGTCAGCGTGACCAAGTACGCCCTGCGCGGCTTCGGCCCGATCACGCTGCTGGCCATCTCGCTGATCGCGGGAACCGCGGTGCTGTGGTCGATCGTGATCCTGCGTGGCCACCGCCCGCCGCCGCCGTGGCGGCGGGCGGTGCTGCTGGGCCTTTTCGAGCCAGCGCTCGCCTATGCCGGCGACCTGCTCGGCCTGGCCCGGACCAGCGCCGCCAACGGCGCGCTGCTATCCGGTCTGGAATCGGTCTTCATCGTCCTGCTGGCGGCCGCCTTCCTGCGCGAACGCATCACTGGCCGCATCACCGTGGCGCTCGCCCTGGCACTGGCCGGCATCGCGACCCTCGAAGGCACCGGATCGTTCGCGGGCGCCGGACTCGGCGACCTGCTCGTTCTGGCCGGAGTACTCAGCGCTGCCGCCTACACGATCGTCGCCAGAGGAATGGGGGACGAGTCCGACCCGCTGACGTTGACCGCCTGCCAGTTCACCACCGCGACGATCCTCATCCTTCCCGCAGTTACCTTCGTGTGGGCGATGCACGTCGAAACCACACCCAGCCACGTGGCCGCGAGGTTCTGGTTCGCCGCAATCTTCGTGGGAGTCATCGGCTATGCCGTGAGCTTCGTGCTCTACAACTACGCCATCGCTCGAGTCCGGGCCGCCCCGGCGAGCATTATCGTGAATCTGATTCCGGTCTTCGGGCTGGCCAGTGCCGTCTTCTGGCTAGGCGACTCACTCACCATGGCCCGGGTTCTCGGCGCGATCTTGATTGCACTGTCCGTCACGATCTTCACTGCCGCCGAACTCGCCGAAGCACGCAACGCCGCCAAGGCGAACGTGGCACCGTCGAAAGCCTGACCGGGCAGCCTTGGCAGGCCACAGACGCCCAGAGACCCTCGACAACGCCGCAAGAATCATGCTCGAACAACTCAAGCATGATGGTCGCGAGGCCTGCTCGACGGCAGGCACGACGACCGGGTCTCCGACCCCGCTATCCGTCATCGCCTGTCCAACGTCGCCCCACTGGGGTCACGCGAAGCTGTTCATCTCTACCAAGACCGCCGGCCATCACGTCGCTGCCGCGCTGGCGGAAACTGATGCCCGGACCCACGAGATCGCCGCGTCCCGCGCCGCCCCGCTCGGCCTGGCCGGCACGGCGGGAATATAGGGAACGCTGCGGGAAAGCTGGGGATTCGCTCCCGATCCTGGACAAGGTCCCGGGGCCATACGGTCACTGTGAACTCATCCAGGGCCGAAGGAGACCGTCATGAATCCCATCCGCCGCATCCGCCCTCTTGCTGGCATCCTGGCCAGCCTCGCCGTGGCATTGCTAGCGTCCAGCACGGTATCCCCGGCCGCGTTCGCCGCGCGCATGCCGGTGGGCGCTTCCGCGCTCGTTTCGGCCGACAATACTGACATAGCGTTCCAGGCCGATACGAAGATCCTATGGACCTCCAACGGGCCGGGAACCGGCCAGAGCCTTGGCCTGGGCATGGAGGCGGGCACCAGCCCGGCGATCACCGCCTTGCCCGGGGGCGGGTACGAGGCGGCGTTCCAGGCCAACACCGGCGACCTCTGGGTCGTCGACAACGGCGCCGGCCAGGATCTGGGCCTGGGCATGAAGGCGGGCACCAGCCCGGCGATCAGCACCTTGGCGTTCGGCGCCGGGTACGAGGCCGCGTTTCAGGCCAACACCGGCGACCTCTGGGTCGTCGACAACGGCGTCGGCCAGGACCTGGGCCTGGGCATGAAAACAGCCACCAGCCCGGCGATCGCTGGGCTAGAGCTGGGCGGGTATGAGGCGGCGTTCCAGGCCAACACCGGCCACCTGTGGGCGGTCCAGAACGGCGCCGGGCACGACCTGGGCCTGGGCATGAAAACGGCCACTAGCCCAGCCATCACCGCCCTGCCCGGCGACGGGTACGAGGCCGCCTTCCAGGCCAACACCGGCCTGCTGTGGGTGGCCCCCAATGGCATCGGCCAGAACACAGGCCTCGGGATGCTGACGGCCACCAGCCCAGCCATCTCCATTCTGCTGTAGAAACCAGTCAAACGCCACGTGGGCGCCCCTGGCCGGGGGGCGCCCACGCGCATGCCCGCTGGACAGACCCGGCGAGACATAGTGAGCGTCGCCTGGACCGAGCTCGTCCTCGGTGCCGTCGTTCATCCGCACCCGCATCCGTCCTGAGATCACGACAGGGGCTGCCACGAACGCCGTGTGTGTCGACGGGCGTCTTGGCCATGCCGGACGCCCGTCACACGAGCGGGCCAGCGCGTCGGCATTCACTCAGATGACCCAGGTTGAAGTCGCTCCCAAGCTTGGCGTCGGCCAGGGTGTGGTGTCGCGGCTAGAACACCGCGATGACATGCTGCTGTCCACGTTGTATGACTACCTAACGGCCACCGGCGCCGAAGGCGCAGGCATCGTCGTGATCGTCCGCGTCACCGGATAGGGCTCGACCTGGGCCGGCTCCGCAACCCGCCCGAGCAGCAGAGCGCGATAGCCGCCGATCACACGACGTAACACTGCCCCGAAGTGAGTACGCGTAGCCGTTATGCATGGTCAATGGGACGTGGGCGCGAAGCGCTGACGCCTTGATCCAGGCCGTCCGGTCGTTACGCTCGGTTACGACCCTGGGGGACTGTGCTCCCAGTGAGGGGCGCGGGCATCAGGTTGGGCTGGTGTCCGGGTCGGCGGGCAGTGCGGGGTGATGTCGGTGTGGCCCAAGTCGTTCCCTTTGAACAGCAGTGCTTCTCCGGTGGTCTTGGCCAGGGCATACGCGAAGCAGTCCCCGAAGTTCAGGCCGGCCTTGTGGCCGCTGCCCTTCAGGCCTGGCCGCCGACGGTCAAGGCCGGGCTTTTGTAAGGCGAGGCGGAGACGGACCCTGCCGCGCTCGTCTGGTGATTGAGGTGGGCAGACCGAGGACGGGGGGCGGCAGTGGGTACGCCCGGAAGGGGGGCCTGACCCCTTCCGGCTAGCGTTTTGTCCCGGGCCGAGAGCGACACCCCGGCGGCGATAATGACGTCCTGGTGAGTGTCACGACGGCGACGCCGACTCAATCGCGAACGAGTTTCAGTGCCAGCCTGGGCACGGCAAATGATGCGAGAAAGATCGGTAAGAGCCTCTTTCCGGTGCATCGGAAGGCGACGATCTCTTCCTCGGCGGCGTCGAAGGTCTGAGTGCTGCTCGAGTTTCGTCCGTTGCGAACTTGCAGGTTGTGACGTCCAGGCTCGAGTGGTATCTCGGTCGTGTGGTTCATTTCGACCGACCCGGCCCGCTGACCGTCGACCACGGCATCGTAGGTGCCGCGACGGACCTCCGCTCCGATGGCCTTATGCGTCAGCTTCAGCGTTGCTGGCACGTGCTGATCTCCTCTTGTTCCTGAACGGCGCTTCTCTGGCTGCTCGGCGGCGAACGCAACGTTGCGCCGGCCGCGAGAAGGGATCCGAGGCGGTGTCGCCCGTGGCCATCGTATGGCCGTGCCCGCCTGCGGTCGGCTCAGGGCAGTTCGGCGGTTGCAATCAGGTGAGCGCCGGGCTGGGGTAGCGGCGGGTCCTCGGGCTGCTGGCTTGTCCGCGCCTCGGTCCGTTAAGGGATGCAGTGCTGTGGGAAGTGATGCTGGCCCCTCCATCCTCTGAGCGGGAGGGGCCTTCACGTCTGCAGGTTTGTTCGTTAGCTGCGAACCGGCAGTGCGGTGGCCGTCGGTCTGGTGGTTTCCGGGGTATCTGATTGGGGCCAGGCTGGGTTGCTGCGGACGATTACCGCGATACGGCCGAACGCGGCCAGCAGCAGCGCGAAGCTGGCGATCGTGATCGGGACGCTGTTGGCGGACAGGCCGACGATGTTGGCGATCATTGCGACGGCGACGGTGATGGCGGTCCAGGCGGGTACGGCGTGTGCGCGCCAGAGCCCGGCCGACAGCAGCAGCGTTCCGGACAGTGTCGCGAGCCCGCCGATCATGAAGATCAGCGCCGCGCCGGGCGCGGCGTTGTAGCGGGTGGCCAGCGCGGCCATCTGGCCCAGGCTGGCGCCGGGTGCGCCCATCTGCCAGACCATGAGCTCGGTGGCCGCGTCGCCGATGCCGATGAGGATGCCGAGCTGGGTCAGGCTGCCGGCGATCAGGGCCCAGACCGGGCGGCTGTGGCCGAGCAGGCGCATCAGGGCGAGCACGGCCGGCACAAGAACGATCGTGCTGAGCAGGATGAACAGGGAGAAGATGTACCAGCGGCCAGGCTGGGCGCTGATCGCGGCGATCTGCGCGCGGTCGCCGGCGCGCAGCGGCGGCCAGGCGCAGGCCGCGACCAGTCCGAGTAGCGGCGCGGCGACCAGCGAGGCCGCGGCGGCGGTCCGGGGCAGTTGTTGGCGAAGCATCGGGGAGTTCCTTCCTGTCGGTGTGCGGTGAGCTCGAACGTAGCCACCGGCCTGGCCGCCGGTCAGCGGCCGTCAGGGCGAATCAGCTCCGCCGCGAGGATGAATTCGGGTAGCCGCGCGGGCGATGCGGAACATCCTGTGCGGGCGTACTTTTGTGGCATGAAGGCCTCTGGCCGCGCCCTGGCCCTGGATCTGAGCCTGGCTTTGGTCGGCGTGGCGCTGACGGCGGTCGCGGTGTGGTCGGTGAACGTGATCGGCACGCCATTCGCGGGGCCGACCTGGCTGAAGGTGATCTGGCCGCTGCTGGTCGGCGCTCCGCTGGCGCTGCGCCGGCGGGCGCCGCTACTGGGCTGGACCGTCATCTGGGCTGGTATCTCGCTGCAGGCGCTGATCACGGGGAACTCGCCGGAAGGCCTGGAGCTGATGTTCGTGATGGCTGTGGGCAGCTATTCAGTCGCCGCGCACAGTACGCTGCGCCGGGCGCTGGCCGGGCTGGCGGTCACGACCGTCGGCGCCATCGTCTACGGCCAGGCGAACCACGACATCATGAGCGGCAACACCGGCAATGAGTGGTCGGCTGCCTTCTTCGCGACCGCGCTCCTGGCGACCTGGCTGGCCGGGGTGTTCGTGCGGGACCGCAGGGAGGCGGTGGCGCAGGCAGCGCGCACCGCGGCGGCCGAAGGGCGGGCCGAGCGGGCCGTCGCGGATGAGCGGGCCCGGATGGCACGCGAGCTGCACGACATTGTCTCGCACAACCTGAGCGTGGTGGTCCTGCAGGCGGCCGGCGCCCAAGCCGCGGGCGGCACCGACACCGGCCCGACCCTGGAGAAAATTGAGCGCAGCGGCCGGCAGGCGCTGGTGGAGATGCGCAGGCTGCTGGGCGTCCTGCGCCAGCCGGACGAGCCGGCCGCCGGGCCCGAGCTGTCTCCGCAGCCGGGCGTGGCCGAGCTGGCGGCGCTCGTGGAGGGAGTCCGCGCGGCCGGGCTGCCCGTGGCCCTAGTCATCGACGGCGACCCCGGCCAGCTGCCCGCGGCGGTGGATATCTCGGCCTACCGGATCGTGCAGGAAGCCCTGACGAACGTCCTGAAACATGCCGGCACGGCCCGCGCGGAGGTCAGCGTCAGGTGTGGCGACGACGAGGTGCTGATCGAGGTCACCGACGACGGGACCGGGCCACAGGCAGTCGGCCTGGCGGACGGCGGGCACGGTCTGGCCGGCATGCGCGAGCGGGTGGCGCTGTTCGGCGGCGAGCTAGTCGCCGGGCCGCGGCCAGGTGGCGGGTTCGCGGTGCGGGCCCGGCTGCCGCTCGGCGAGCAGTCCCGCCCGGCATGGCCGCTGCCATGAGCCCGGTCATCAGCGTGCTGATCGCTGATGACCAGGACCTTGTCCGGGAGGGCCTGCGGATGCTACTAGATGCAGAGCCTGGTATCACCGTAGCGGGCGAGGCAGGTACTGGCAGCGAGGCTATCGCGGCCGCACGCAAGCTCGATCCCGATGTCGTGCTGATGGACGTCCGGATGCCCGGCATGGACGGGATCGAGGCGGCCGCGCATCTGATCCGGGCCGGCAGCCGCGCCAGGATCTTGATGCTCACCACGTTTGACCTTGATCAGTACGTCTACCGCGCGATGCGGGCCGGCGCCAGTGGCTTCCTGCTGAAAGACGCCAGCCGCGACCAGCTGGCCACCGCGGTGCGCACAGTCTCGGCAGGCGAGGCGCTGCTGGCCCCTTCGATCACCCGCCGCCTGATCGAGGACTTCTGCCGCAGGCCTGCCCCCGACGGCGCGGCCGCCAAGGCGACCAGCCAGCTGACCGTGCGCGAGCTTGACGTGGTGAGGCTCGTGGCCAGAGGCCTGTCCAACGCCGAGATCGCCGGCCGGCTGTACCTAAGCGATGCCACCGTGAAAAGCCACATCGCCCGCGTCCTGGCCAAGCTCGGACTGCGCGACCGGGTGCAAGTCGTCGTCCTCGCCTACGAAACCGGCATAGTGCGGCCCGGTGATTCCGGCTAAGCAGTGTCTTGCTTACTCACCTGGCTGGACTAGGCCTGTCTCATAGGCCCAGACGACGGCTTGCACCCTGTCGCGCAGTTGCAGCTTGGCGAGGATCCGGGCGACGTGTGTCTTGACGGTGGCCTCGCCGAGGAATATCGCGGCGGCGATCTCTGCGTTGGACTTGCCTTTGGCGAGCAGGCGCAGGACTTCGGTCTCCCGCGGGGTGAGCCGGCTCCATGGTGGCTGGCCGGCATCGCCGGGGCGGGGCCGGCGCAGGTATTCCTCGAGCAGCCTGCGGGTGATCACCGGGGCCAGGAGGGCATCGCCTGCCAGGACCGTGCGGACCGCGCGTGCTAGTTCGGCGGGGGGCACGTCCTTGAGGAGGAAGCCGCTGGCCCCGGCGCGCATGGCCTGGTAGACGTACTCGTCGAGGTCGTATGTGGTCAGCATGAGGACGCGGGTCGCGGGGCAGGCTGCTACCAGCCGCCTGGTGGCCTCGATCCCGTCGATGACGGGCATCCGGATGTCCATCAGGGCCACGTCCGGCTTGAGCTCGCGGCCGAGGGTGACGGCCTGCATCCCGTCGGCGGCTTCGCCGACGACCTCGAAGTCGTCCTGGGCGCCCAGGATCATCCCGAAGCCCGCTCGCACGAGGGCCTGGTCGTCGGCGATCAGGACGCGGATCATGTCCGCGCAGGCCGCTGCCCGGCCGGATCGCCGCCGTTTTCCGGCTCGTACTCGACCGGCAGCCGGGCCACGATCTGGTAGCCGCGGCCGGGCAGCTGGCCTGCTTGCAGCTCACCGCCATAGAGCAAGACCCGTTCCCGCATGCCGGCCAGGCCATGACCGGCGCCGCCGTCCTGGCCGCAGTCGCCGCCGGTGCCCTGGCCGTCATCGGTGATCGAAACGTGGAGCGAGCCGGGCTGGTACCGGACCACGACCGTGACCTGGGCGGCGCCGGCATGTTTCAGGGTGTTGGTGAGCCCTTCCTGCACGATGCGGAACACGGCCAGGTCGATACCGGGGGGTAGGGCACAGGGCTCGCCCTCGATGCGCAGGTGCACCGGCAGGCCCGCGGCGCGGACCTGGGCCGCCAGGGTTTCAAGGTCGCTGATGCCAGGCTGCGGTGCCAGCGCCGGCGGCAGCTCGCTGTCGCGGAGCAGTCCGAGGAGGGTCCGCAGGTCCGCCAGGGCAGCTCGCCCGCTGTCAGCTACCGCGCGCAGTGCTTCCCGCGCCCGGTCGGGCTGCCGGTCGATGACCTCCTCGGCCGCCCCCGCCTGAACGACCATCACGCTGACGCAGTGCGCGATGATGTCATGCAGCTCACGCGCCAGGCGGCCGCGTTCGGCTGCGACAGCCGCGAGTGCCTTGGCATCACGCTCGGCTTCCAGCAGCTCAGCGCGGTCCGCCAGCGCGGAGTTCGCGAGCGCATGACTGCGCAGCGCGTACCCGGCGAACCAGGGCCAGCTGATCAGGATCGCCGTGAACCCGAAATCACTCACGCCCGGATGCGCCATCCGCAGGTCGGCGGCCAGCGATGCAGCTAGCGCCACCACGGCGCCGGTGACCGCCCGGCGGGTCGGCGCGTGCCGGGCCACCGAGTACACCGCGATCAGCAGCGCCACCAGCGGGGTCAGTGCTGCCTCGCTCGGCACCAGGCCCAGCAGAACCGGCACCGTCCAGGCGCTGGCCCCGACGACGATCACGGCCAGCGGATAGGTGCGCCGCCAGTTCAGGGCGACCGTCACCATCGCCGCGAAAACTGCCGGCACCGGACCGTACCCCGCCACGGTCACTTCGGCCACGGCCCCCACCGTCAGTAGCGCAGCCAGCGCTGCGTCCAGAGCCTGCCAGCGGATCTGCCGTGCTGCCACCTCGGGGCTCCTGCCTGCCCGGACACTGCGTGTCACTCGACAATAACCACCCAGCCGCCCTGACGGGATCAGCCCTGCTGATGACAGCCGTCCGCCGTCCGGCGGATCCCGGCTCCCCTACCGTCGCGTGCAGCCCCCGGTGGACCACCCGTTCGGCGGACCAGCGTCCGGCTGAGGGCTGACGCCACGGCAGCACCCTGATCCCTAGCGTGAGCAGTACCGCACCCCGGCCCGCGGGGCGCCGCACGAACAGGCAGGTCAGCCATGACATATCCGCAAACCGCCTCAGCCGCAGCCGTACCGGATACCACGCGGAGCCGCCCCTGGAGCACGGTGGCCATCGCGGCCGCGGCCGCCATCATCGGCCTGGAGGGCTGGGACGCCTTCCACATCTCACACCCCCAAGGCGCCGTTATCGCCATGGTCCTGCTTGCCGCCGGAATCACTTGGCTCAGCCGCCGCGGCGGCCGCTCACCCGCGATGTTCCTCGGCGTGCTCTTCGCCCTGGAACTCATCCTCAACTTCACCATCTTCGGAGTTCTCGGCGATTTGCGGCACCAGGGCAGCTGGACTGACTTCGCCACCGGCCTCGGCTACAGCGCGGCCAGCCTCGCCGGACTCAGCGCGTGCCTGGCGCTGACCGCGGCACGGACACCTGACGATGACAACGCAGGCAACTAGAACAGCACCGACGCCGCCCAGACGGCCCGGCCACGTGCCAAGCCGGAGAGGCCGCAAGCCCGCAAGCGTCCCGGCAGGAACCGGCCAGCCATGCTGCACAGTCGGCCTGGCTGGCAGGAACCTCTTCGCCACACACCACGACCAAGATGGCCAGCGCGCCCGTAAGGCAGTCGGACGGCGGCCGGCGGCTTGTGACCTTCGGTGCCCATGCAGCGCCTGCCGGTTTGCCGTGCTGGCTGCTGGCACTAGTTGACGGCCGGCGTCGGCTGCGGTCAGGCTCGCGGCATGGATGAGCGTGTGGTGGTGGTGGGCGCCGGCCCTGCGGGGCTGGCTGCGGCCTGGGCAATCCGGCGGGCGGGCGCCGATCCGCTGATCGTGGAGAAGGCCGCTACGGTGGCCGCGTCGTGGCGGGCGCGGCATGATCAGCTTCGCCTGAACACGCACCGGATGTTCTCCCATCAGCCTGGCATGCGCATCCCCCGCCGGTACGGGCCGTTTCCCGCTCGCGATGACTATGCCGCCTACCTCGAGCAGTGCGCGGCGGGGATGCGCCTTCAGTTCGGCACGGCCGTGGACCGGATCGGCCGGGCGGGCCAGCGGTGGGAGCTGGATCTGGGTGAGGGCAGCCTGACCGCGGCGCACGTGGTGATCGCCACCGGCCCGGACGCCGAGCCGGTCATGCCCGCCTGGCCCGGGATGGCCGGGTATACCGGGACGCTCATCCACTCCGGGCAGTTCCGGGACACCGGCGAGATGGCCGGCCGGAACGTCCTTGTCATCGGCCCGGGGAACTCCGGCGTCGACTTGCTCAATCACCTGGTGCGCAGCGACGCGGC
>Ga0302325_10014834_pt1 | contig 16572 bp, 11 predicted proteins | sample Palsa_T0_2_FD_201948 | JGI IMG/M metagenome (GOLD analysis project Ga0302325, IMG submission 201948) | Peat permafrost microbial communities from Stordalen Mire near Abisko, Sweden - Palsa_T0_2 | ecosystem: Environmental > Terrestrial > Soil > Palsa > Peat permafrost | place: Sweden: Abisko... | reverse complement strand
TGAGGTCGAACTGCAGCGCCGTGTGGGTGGCGTTGCCGAGCGGGTCGAAGCAGGACAGCACGTCGAGCGGTATCGAGGGGTCGACGGGGACGGCGTTCGACGCGGGGATGCAGAGGAACTGGGCGAAAGCGCCGTTCCGGTTGACCCCAACCCCTCTCGTGTCCTTGCAGAGGTGCCTGCGGCCGGCGAGGCAGTTGCGGCACACGCCGCACACGATGTGCCCCTCGCCGTCCACGAGGTCCCCCTTCTGGAACCTCTGGACGGCCGATCCCACCTCCTCGATGACCCCGACAAACTCGTGGCCGATCACCATCGGCGGCTTGATCGTCTTCTGGGCCCAATCGTCCCAGTTGTAGATGTGCACGTCGGTGCCGCAGATGGAGGTCTTCACGATCCGGATCAGCACGTCGGTGGCGCCCGGTTCGGGCACGGGCACCTCGGTCAGCTCGAGGCCGGGGCCCGGCCTCACCTTTGAAATCGCCCGCATCATCTTTGCGCTCATCTTGTTGAACCGGAAGGTTGCCCCGGATTCACCCCAAAACAACCCCGAACCGCCGTTATGACGCCCCGCTACGGGATTGCGTCCGGCCCGGCGCTTTGCTCTACGTGCCCACCGCCAATGACCAACCGATTCTACGGAGCGTTCGACAGCGAGACGTTCGGCGGAGCGCGCAAGACGGACTACCGCAATCCGTTCCAGATCGACCGCGACAGGATCATCCATGCCCATGCCTTCCGCAAGCTCCAGTCAAAGACCCAGGTCTTCCTGTCGGGCGAGTACGATTTCTACCGGACCCGGCTCACCCACTCGATGGAAGTCGCGCAGATCGGGAGGTCGATCTGCCAGTACCTGCGCACCCTGAAGGGCCCGCTCCGGGACGACTTCTTCATCGACAGCGACCTGGTCGAGGCGGTCTGCCTTGCGCATGACATGGGGCACCCGCCCTTCGGCCACTCGGGAGAGCGCACCCTCCAGGAACTCATGGGCCGCTGGGGCGGCTTCGAGGGCAACGCCCAGACGCTGCACCTCCTGATCGAGACCATGTACCAGGACCGGTCGGGAGTGCGGGGCATGCAGCCGACCCGGGCGCTCATGGACGGCGTCCTCAAGTACAAGACGCTGCACGGCCAGTTCAGCGCGCCCCCGACGCACCATTTCCTGTACGACGCGCAGAAGGGCGTCCTCGGGTTCGTGTTCGACGGGGCGAGGGTCCCGAGAAGCCTGCCGCCGGGCGAAAAGCTCAACCGGTTCAAGAGCGTCGAGTGCCAGATCATGGACTGGGCCGACGACGCGGCGTACTCGCTCAACGACATCGTGGACGGCGTGAAGACCGGCTTTCTCACGATCGACCGGATCCAGGCATGGGCCGACGAGAAGGTCGACGACGCCCTCGGCCTGAGGCTGCTCGACGAGCTCGTGGACGCGGTCCGGACGGAGCGGCTCGAGGGGATCTTCTCGGGGAGGATCGGGGCCTTCATCGCGGGGTGCCGCCTCAGGGAAAGGGACAATTTCATGTCGGAAAGGACGAACCGGTACCGCTACGAGCTCGTCGTCGCTCCCGAGGCGGAGCGCCAGGCGCTGTTCTACAAGACGCTGGCCAACGACATCATCTTCGAGAGCCCGCAGCTGCAGCAGATGGAGCACAAGGCGCGCAAGGTCCTGTTCGACCTGTGGGACTCCTGCTGGCGGAACTATGTCGAGCGCGGCCCCCGGGTGGTCCGCATCCTCCCCCCCGCGGTGGGAAGGCTCGTGGACGGCGCGAAGGGCAGGAAGGCCAAGGCCCGGCAGATCTGCGACTGGCTGGCCGGCCTGACCGACGGGACGATCGTGCGGATCTACCGGCGGCTTTTTGACCCGGAGTTCGGCTCCATCCGGGACCTGGCCTGACCCCATTCCCAAGAAACCCCATGAAACTTCTCCTCTGTTTTCTGGCGGCGGCGATCGCCGCCCTCGCGTCCAACGTCGGCGATACGTACGAGCAGGTCATCGCCGAGAAGGGGAGCCCCAAGAGCAGGATCGAGGCGGGATCGATGCGGGTGCTCAACTATCCCGACGTGGTCATCAAGCTGAGGGACGACATCGTCATCTCGATCAAGCCGGCGCCCCCGCCCCAGGCGAGCGCCCCGCCGGGGCCAACCCCCGTGCCGCCGCAGGCCGAGCAGGTCGCCGTGTGGAAAAGGAAGCTGGACGAGGCGGTGGCGACAGTCGTGGCGGTCATCAATCGGCCGGTGCCGTCCGTGCCGCGTCCGCCCCAGCTGAGGATCATGGGGGGCCTGTTCCACGACGGAGCGACGCGGCCCGACTTCAACACCGTCGACGTGCGCGCCACCCAGGAGGGAATGTTTGACGCCGAGCCCTACATCACGTGGCAGGGGAGCCCGGACCTGATGTGGGTGGGCAAGGACACGGAGTTCAATTCCATGACAAAGTACTTCTACGTGGACCGGTCGGTCCCCAAGAGGAAGCTGACCGAGGCCGAGATGCTCGAGGTCAACCGGCTCTACCGCATCATCGGGCAATGCGAGCAGCAGCTGGCCGGCCTGGGCTACGCCGGGCGCGTCCCCTGAGCGCCCGGGGGCCGGCGGCCGCCCCCGCTCCCCCTCATCCTGCCGGATCAAGGTGCTTGAGCGCCACGGCATGCCGGATCATGCCGGCCGCCTTTTCCCAGAGGGCGCTCGAACCCTGCGCCATGCGCGAATTGCGCGCCATCACCCGGTCCTCGGTCACGCCGTGGCGCCTCCAGGCGGCGCCCTCGGTGGCGCAGTTGAGCAGCACGGGCTGGAAGCTGTCCATCGCGGCCGCGAACCGGGACTCGGGCGTGCGCTTCTCCTCGAATTCGTCCCAGAGCGCGCGGAATTCGGCGCACTGGTCCGCGGGCAGGAGACCGAAAATCCGGTCGGCCGCGCGGCCTTCGCGCTCGTGCTGGCCCTTCATCCGGGCCGCGTCGTAGGCAAAGGTGTCGCCGGCGTCGATCTCCACGAGATCGTGGAGGATCAGCATCTTCAGGACCCGGAGCACGTCGAGCCCGGGCTCGTTCGCGTGCTCCGCGAGGACGATCACGGCAAGGCAGAGGTGCCAGGAATGCTCGGCGTCGTTCTCGGCCCGGCGGCTCTGCGTGCAGAGCGTCTGGCGGAACACCTCCTTCAGCTTGTCGACCTCGAGTATGAACCTTACCTGGCTCTCAAGCCGCTCGTGCGTCATCCGGGCGGATTAGGCGGCGGGCCGCGGGTTGGCGAGTGCCGATTGGCGCGGCGCCGGAGCGCCCGCGCGAGACAACGGCCTGCCTTGCGCCGGCCACGACAAAAAGGATGCCGATGACCACGGCCGCCGTGAGCGTCCTCGAAAGGCCGGTGTCAAACAGCGAGTTGAACTGCATGAGGGCCATGACCGTGACGCTCTGGGCAGCCACGACGGCGAGGGAATTCTGCCCCAGGAATGCCAGCGGCCGCCACACGAGCGCCTTGGGGAACCGCGCGCCGAAGATCGCGACCAGGTAGGCGACGCAGCCAAAATCCGCCATGCGGAAGAGCCCGAGGGCGGGCTTGTTCAGCAGTATGCCGAACGCGTGCTCGGGCCACGGGTGCGGCCACTGGTAGTGGTGCAGGCCAAAGCCATAGACGGAGAGCGCGGCGGCGCCGGCGACCACCCAGCGGTTCGGCCGGAGGGCCTGCTGCAATCCGCTGATGCGGGCGTGCCCGATCGTGACCCCGACGATGAAGAGGAACTGCCAGGCGAAGAGGTTGAAGCTCCCCGTGTTGATGGGGTAGAGCGGCGCCCCGTCCACAGGGGGCGCCCACTGGGTGGCAAGCCAGACGGCCCCGCTCAGGCCGAGGACAAGCCCCCTGCGGCCGGACTCGAGCGCGCTGATGACCATCGGCAGCAGCATCACGAAGACGCAGTACATGGGCAGGAGGTCCAGGAGGCCCGGCTGGTAGAGGAGCGAGACGCCGAGCCCGAGGGATTCGAGGGGATGCTCAAAAAACAGCCTCGGCACGGCAGGCGAGCAGAAGCCGAGGAAGTGCTCGGTCAGCTGCACGCATGCGAAAGCGGCCAGAAGGGATCCCACGTGCCAGCGGTAGATGGAATTGGCGCGATTTTCCGACGAAGACCAAAGGCCGCCGGCGCCGAATTGCCTGAATTTGCGGGTGTAGACCCACCCCGCGATAAGGCCGGAGAGAAAAACGAAACCCTCGGCGGCGGAAAAGACGCCCAGCGACTGGTCCGTGGCGTTCCGCATCTCCGTGGGCAAGTGATTGATCGTCATACAGACGAGGAACAACCCCCGCAATGAATCAAACCGCAGGTCGCGGGCGCTCGGATGCACTTCGAGCTTGGAAGTCACAATTGTAAGCCGACACTGTGTACCATGAATCGTTCCAATTTGGGCAAAATGTTGATTTTGTGGTCGATTATCGCTGCCGGGGGCCGGGTTTCGGCAAAGGCCGCCGAATATCCGGCGGCCCGGCGCAGCGATCAGGTCGACGTCTATTTCGGGAACAAGGTGGCCGATCCCTACCGCTGGATGGAGGAAATTGATTCCCCCGAGACCTCCGCCTGGATCGCGGCCGAAAGGGCGACAACGGCCGCGGCGCTGGGAGGGATGCCCGAGCGGGCCCCTATCAGGGGCCGCCTCTCGGCGCTTTGGAACTACCCCAAGTATGACCTGCCGATCAAGCGGGCGGGGCGCTTGTTCTTCACGAAGAACGACGGGCTGCAGAACCAGGCTGTCCTCTACGTCAGCGAGGGGCTGGGAAGCGCGCCGAGGGTCCTGATCGATCCCAACGCGCTCTCGTCGGAAGGGACGGTGGCCTTGACGGAGATTTCCCCGACGCTGGATGGAAAGCTCCTGGGCTACGGCCTCGCGGCGGCGGGCTCCGACTGGAATGAGTTCCGCGTCAGGGACGTGGCGACGGGCTCGGACCTGCCGGACGTCGTCCGCTGGATCAAGTTCTCGCACCTGGCATGGACAAACGACGGCGCCGGGTTCTTCTACTGCCGGTACCCCGAGATCCCCAAGGGCGACAAGCTCTTCGGGCGGCTCTCGGGCCGCCAGCTCTACTATCACCGCCTGGGGACGGAACAGTCGGCCGACCGCCTGGTCTTCGAGATGAAGGAGCATCCCGACTGGCTCTTCAGCGCCGACGTGACCGACGACGGACGGTACCTCGTCCTGGCCATCAGCCAGGATGCGATCACGCAGAACGCGCTTTTCTATTCCGACCTCGCCGACCCGGCGGCTCCCCGCCTGGACGCACCCGTGAAAAGGCTTCTGGAAAAGTTTGATGCGCGGTACGAGTTCGTCGGCAACGCGGGGGCCGTCTTCTTCGTCCGCACGACCCTGGAAGCGCCGCTGGGCCGGGTGGTGGCCATTGATCTCGCCTCGCCCGATCCGGCCGCCTGGACGACGCGGGTGCCCGAGGGATCCGACAGCATCGAGGCCGTCGGGTATTATGGCGGAAAGCTTGTGGTCTGGACGCTGCATGACGCCCAGAGCCGCCTTTCGCTCTTCGGAACAGACGGCTCGAGGGGCGCCGAAATCCGGTTGCCGGGCATCGGCGCCGTGACCGGGATCAGCGGCATGAGCGGGGACCCCGAGCTCTTCTACGGCTTCTCCTCGTTCCTCGCGCCGCCGTCGATCATGAGCAGGAACCTCGACAGCGGGGCGGCCACCGTTTTCCAGAAACCCGAGACGCCGTTTGACCCGTTCGCCTACGAGACGCGGCAGATTTTCTACACGTCCAGGGACGGCACGCGGGTCCCGATGTTCATCACCGCAAGGAGGGGCCTGAAGCGGGACGGCTCGTCGGCCGCGTGGCTCTACGGATATGGCGGGTTCAACATTTCGATTCCGCCGCAGTTCGCCGTGGCGCCCGCGGTGTGGCTTGAGATGGGCGGCATCTATGCGCAGGCGAACCTGCGCGGCGGCGGCGAATACGGCGAGGCGTGGCACCTGGCCGGCTCAAAGGAAAGGAAGCAGAATGTCTTCGACGATTTCATCGCGGCGGCGGACTACTTGGTGGCCCAGGGGTACACGAAGAGGGACCGTCTCGTGATCGACGGCCGCTCGAACGGCGGGCTCCTTATCGGCGCGGTGCTGAACCAGCGCCCCGACCTCTGCGCCGTGGCCCTGCCGACGGTCGGGGTGATGGACATGCTGCGCTACCACAAGTTCACGATTGGCGCCTCATGGGCGGGGGACTACGGCACGAGCGACGACCCCGCCGGATTCGGGTACCTGCGCGCCTATTCGCCCCTTCAAAACGTGCGGGCGGCCGTCAGGTATCCCCCCGTCCTCGTCGCGACCGGCGACCACGACGACCGGGTGTTCCCGGCCCATTCGTTCAAGTACGCGGCGACCATGCAATATGAAGCCTCCAGGGTCCCGGGATCGGGGCCGGTCCTCATCCGCATTGAATCCAACGCGGGCCACGGCGGATCGTCGGGCACCTCGCCCGTTTCAAAGACGATCGACGAGTGGGCGGACAAGATGGGCTTTGCCGCACACTACCTTCCCGCCGGCGTGCTTTCGCTTTCCCAGGCCTCCCGGTAACGCGCCGCGCGAAAGGGGGAAGGTCCCGCCCCGGCCGGCCCGAGCGCGATGAGCCGCGCTATTGCGGCTGGGCCGCCCGGATCTGCCCCAGCAGCTGCAGGGCGTTCGGATTGCCGGGCCTTGCCTGCAGGAACATCTCAAGCTGCGCCGCCGCCTCGTTCTGGCGACCCGGAATGCTGAGGAGCGCCAGCGCCATGTTGAATCGGATCTCGGCAAAACCCGGCATGAGCCGCAGCGCCTCGCCGTACTGTTCGATTGCCTCCGCCGGCCGGCCCTGCGCGTTGAGCGCCAGGCCCAGATTGCTGCGCACCTCGGGATTGTCCGGGTTCAGGCGGAGCGACTCCTCGTACTGCGCGATCGCGTCGTTCGCCCTGTCGGGCATGTCCGAATAGGCATCCGCCAGGTTGGCATGGGCGTCCGCGAAGTTCGGCCGCAGGCGCAGCGCCTCCAGATATTGGGCGACGGCCTCATTCTGGTGCCCCGGCAGCCTTGCCAGAGCGGCCCCAAGGTTGTTGTGCGCCGTCGCGAACTCCGGCTGGAGGCGCACGGCCTCCTGGAACTGGGCGAGGGCCTCGGCCTCACGGCCGGGCATCTTCCCGAGCACGGTGCCCAGGTTGTTGTGCGCCGCGACGAAGTCCTTCCAGATGCCGAGGGCCGCCTGGAACTGGGCCGCCGCTGCGTCAAGGTCCCCTCGATCCTCGTACAGGACGCCGAGGTTGTTGTGGGCCTGGGGATAGTCCCTCCTCAGATTCAGGGCCTCCCGGTAGTGGACGAGCGCCTTTTCCGAATCCCCATGGTTCTTGTACCAGAGGCCGAGGTTATTGTGGGCCATCCAGCTTCCCGGGTTGAGCTCGAGCGTCGCCCGGTAGAGCGTGGGCTCGTCGGCATAGGTCTGGCTCTGCGCATTGCTGAGGATGCAGAGCACGGCGACGAGCGCCGCGGCAATGCCGAGTCCGGCGGCGCGGCCCGCCTGCCGGGCGCGGTTCGTGAGCGTCGCACCCAGGGCGGCGACCGCGGCAATGACGCCCATGCTGGCCAGGTACTGGAAATGGTCGGCCACATAGGAGAAGATGAAGGGATAGACGTTGAAGAAGCCGAGGGCCGGGAAGAGCGATCCGACATAAAAGAGCCAAGCGGCCAGGGGCGCCCGCGAGCGTCCGCGCAGGGCCCAGAGCCACGCGGTCAGAAGCAGCGCCGCAGCGAGGCATCCCGCCCATCCGGCGGCCGCCGACGCCGCGTCCCAGCGGGGGTAGATGAAGATCAGGTTCGCCGGCCAGAAGAGCTTGCCCAGGTAGAACCACACCACGCGGCCGGCCAGAAGGCAGCGCTGCAGGAGCGTGAGCCCGAACGCGGCGCCCTCGGCACCGATGATCGTGCGCTCGACCCACGCCGTGAGAAGGCCGCTGGCGGCCGCGGCGCAAAACCAGGGGAGGAGCGGCGCGACGTCCCCGCGCCATGAGAGCCGGCCGCGCTGCCACCAGAATACGACCAGGAGCGCGGCCGGGAGCGTCGCGGTCACGGTCTTCGTCAGGAGCGCCATGACGAACAGCGCGGAGGCGAGCCGGTAGAAGCCTGCCGACAACGGCAGCGCCCGGTCGCGGTCAAACCTCAGGTAGGCGAGCGCGGACAGGAGGTACAGGACCAGTGAAAACGTGTTCTTCTGCTCCGATATCCAGGCGACGGATTCGACGCAGACCGGGTGCACCGCGAAGACAATGCCGGCCAGTTCCGCGCCCGGGGCCCCGAGGCGCCGCAGGATGAGGACCAGCAGGCACGCCGCGCCGGCGTGCTCCAGCACGTTGACGAGGTGGTAGCCGAGCGTGTCGTCGCCCCAGAGCGCGTGCTCGAGCCAGAATGCGCTGTGGAGCAGCGGATAGTACTGCTGCGTGGCGTGGATGCTGAACCAGATCTGCCCCAATCCCGAGAGCGACCTGAGCTCCGGTTTCGTGACGTGCCCGTCGTCGTCCCAGACCAAGCCCCCGTGGAGGGCCGGCCAGTAGCACGCGAGCGTCAGCGCGAGGATCAGCCCTGCGGTCCACCACGGATTGGCGCGCGGCGAGGGGGATTCGCTTTCGCCCTGCATTCCGGGTCAGTGGCTATTCTTGTAGCGGCTGGATTCGCCGCGCTTGCCCATCACTTCGGGGTAGGCCCTCGCCGGGTCCGCGTAGGAGTTCCCGCCGAGGTCGCGCCCCTTCGCCAGGTAGACATGGTGTCCCCCGGCGAAGCGCTCCTGGTTGAACCTGACGCGCGTCGGGCAGAACCGCATCGTCCATCCGCAGCGCCGGATGCTCGACGTGTTGGGCTCCGACCCGTGCTGGATGCGGGCGTCATGGAGCGAGCACTCGTTCGGCTGCAGCTCGATGTACACCCGCTGCGCGTCGTCGCGCTGCTGCTCCAGTATTTCGGTGGAGAAGACGGCGCTCCTTGTGTCAACGGGACCGTAGTCGCTGAAGCCGGCACGGCCCTCCCTGTGCGTCCGGGGTATCACCATCATGCAGCCATTCTGTCGGCTCGAGGGATCTATCGCCAGCCACACCGTGCAGACCTCCATCGGCTCGATCTGGCCCCGCCAGTACGCGCTGTCCTCGTGCCAGGGGACGCGCTTGCCGTTCCCCTTCGGCTTGCAGATGAAGTGGGTCGAGAAAAGCGCGAGGTCGGGGCCCAGCAGGGGTTCCACGAGACCGAGGATCGCCGGGTCGAACGCCCAGTCCAGCAGCTTTGGGTGCATGAAGTGGGGCACATCCATGGACTCGGGCCGTTCGCCGGCGGGCAATTCGGCGAGGACCCTTTCAAAGTAGGCTCGGAGCGCGTCAAAGCGGTCCCGGGCCAGGACGGGCCGGTTGACGATGAGATAGCCCTCGCGGCGGTACTGGGCGACCTGATCGTCGCCAAGTCCCGGGGCGGTGGCTGCGGACGGGGGGGAGACCATGGGGTGTGGGGTCGTCGCAATCAGGGCACAAAATGAGAATGTTGACAAATGTAACTGCCCCGGCCGGCGGGGCGTCATTCCGCATGCCCCCTGTTTCAGGCAACCATCGAAACCCAAGGATCGACCCCAATGATCGCGTTCATCCCCCTCCTATACCCGCTTGTTCCCGTCCTGCTCGGCGCGGGCGCGGGCGCGGTCACCGTGGCCGCCTGCAAATCCGTCGACGGCGGAAAGAAAAAGGCCAAGATCGCGGCCCTGAAGGCAAGGATCGAGGCCCTGGAGCGCAAGGGCTGAAAGCTCCCGGACCGCGCGCCGCGGCCTACGGCTCACCAGCCGCCGCCCAGGGCCCGGATCAGCTGGACGGTGGCCGAGAGGCGGTCCGCCCTCGCCTGGGTCAGCGATATCTCGCTGTCCAGCTGCGTGCGCTGGCTGTCGATGACCTCGATGTAGCTCACGAGGCCGGCCTTGTAGCGGATGATCGACAGCCTCGACGCCCCGCCGGAGGACGCCACCGCGCTCGTCAGGATGTCGGCCTGCGCCGCGAGAAGGCGCAGGTCCGAGAGGCCGTCCTCAACCTCCTGGAACGCGACGAGGACCTGCTGGTGGTAGTCGGCGAGGGCCTCCCGATAGGCGGCCTGCGCCTGCCGGTAGTTGGCCAGGTTTGTGCCCCCGTTGAATATCGGGATCGTCGCGAAGGGACCGGCGGCCCACTCGCGGCTGCCCCAGGTGAGCAGGTTGCTCAGGTCATTGCTGTTCACGCCGGCAAATCCCGTGAGCCCGATGGAGGGAAAGAAGGCGGCCTTGGCGACGCCAATCCTCGCGTTGGCCGCGGCCAGGGCGCGCTCGGCGGCGGCCACATCCGGGCGGCGTTCCAGGAGCTCGCTCGGCAGGCCCGTCGGGACATTCGGCGTCGCGGCGTCGAGGGGAGCCGCGTCGACACTGAAGTTCTCCGGGTTTTCACCCACGAGCACGGCCAGAGCGTGCCGCTGCTCGGCGATGGCGCGGTCGGTCGCAATCGCGCTGCTCTCGACAGTCTCGAGCTCGGTCTCGGCCTGGTAGACATCCAGGTCGCTGTTGGCCCCGCCCCGGCGAAGCTTATGGACAAGGTCCAGCGCGTCCTGAAGGAGCGCTATGTTGCGCGTCAGGAGGTCGCGCTGCGAGACGAGCGAGCGCAGGGTGAAGTAGTTCTGGGCCACGCCGGCCTCAAGGGTGAGCAGGACATTCTGGTAGGTCGCACCCTGAGCCTCGGCGATGTCCCGGGCATTCTCGACGGCGCGGCGTGCCGCGCCGAACAGGTCGATCTCATACGAGATATCGAGCGGCAGGTCGAACGAGTTGGTGGTGTAGGCGAACCGCGTGGAGGGAAATTCCGACTGGCGGTTCGCGGAGAACATCTGCCGCGAGGCGCTGGGGCCGGACGACAGGGTCGGGTAGAGGGTCCCCCGCGTGGCCCGGGCCGCGGCGAGCGCCTCATCGAAGCGGGCCAGGGCCGCCTTCAGCGTCGGGCTGGCCGCCACCGCCTTCGACTCGAGGCCGTCCAGCGCCGGATCGCGGAAGACCCTCCACCAGTCGGCCTTTGGAATGGAGTCCTTGGGCTCGGCGACTTTCCATGGGCCGCTCTCGGAATACGCCTGGGGCGTGTCTACGGCGGGCCGCCTGTAGTCGGGCCCCACGGCGCAGCCGGCCGCGAGGGCGACGGCGCCCCCGAGTCCCCGCGAAAGCCAGGAATTCGCCGCGCTCACTGCTTTTGCGCGGCCTCGGCTTCGAGCGGGGCCACCTCCATGCCCTCGAAGAGGGAATCGCTCGGCTTGGCGACCACGTGGGTCCCGGGGGCGAGTCCTTCGATGATCTCGATCTGCGAGCCGAAGTCGCGCCCGAGCCTCACGTGAACGAGCCGGATCTTGTTAGAGGAGTCGACCGTCGCGACGAGCGTGCCGGAGGTGTTGATGATCGCCGCGTTTGAGGGGAGAAGGATGGCCGGCTGGGCCGCCTTGAACGAGAAGCGGACCTCGCCGAACATGCCCGGAAACAGCTCGCCCTTGGGATTTGCCAGCCTGACCTCGGTGAGCAGCGTCCGTGAGGCGCTGTCAAGGGACCCCGCGAATCGGGCCACCTCGCCGTGGAACACGCGCCCGGGAAATTCAGGGACGAGGACATCGGCCCCCAGCCCCCTGCGGATGGAGCGGACATACGTCTGCGGCACGCTGACGAAGACGCGCAGGACGTCGGTCTCTGCGATGTGGTAGATCTCGACCCCCGCTCCCGCATTGATGAGCGCCCCGACCTGCGCGTTCCGCGCCGAGACCACGCCGTCGTAGGGCGCCGTCACCTCCTGGAAGTCCTTCAGCTGGGCGAGCCGGTCCACGTTCGCCTGCGCGGCAACGACGCCGGCCTGGCCGGCCGCGTAGTCGGCGGCCTTCTGGTCGACGTCCTGCTGCGCCACGGCATTCTGCGCGCCAAGCTCCTTCCATCGGTCGGCGCTGATGCGCGCGAGCTCGAGGTTGGCCTTCGCCTGCGCGAGGTTGGCCCTGGCCTGGTTGAGCTCCTGGTCGAGGTCGGGGCCGTCGATCACAGCGAGGACCTGCCCGGCCTTCACGCGGTCTCCGATGTCGGCCGTCCATTTCGCGATGTAGCCGGTCGTCCTGGCGTAGATCGGCGTGTCCTGGAGGGCCTCGATCGCAGCGGGCAGCGTGACGTCGGCCGGCGCCGAGCTCACCGCGGCGACAATGATGCCGACGACGGGATGCGCCGAGGCCGCGGCCCTCCCGTCGAGCGCCGCCGCCGCGCGCAGCCGGGGCAGGATGCCGGCGAAGAAGACCAGCGCCAGGGCCAGGGGCAGGACGATCAGCAGGATGCGGGCTGGCTTCATAGGTTAAGGGGGGTCGGGCTTTTCGCGGGGGACGGCCGTGATGTCATGTGGATTCTCGAAGTTCCTCGTCGATTTCCGCCTCGGGCGTGTGGCCGGCCTTCGTGCGGAGCGTCGCGTAGACGACGGGGACGAAGAGAAGCGTCGCCGCGGTGGCCACGAGAAGCCCTCCGATGACCGCGCGGCCGAGGGGCGCGTTTTGCTCGCCGCCCTCGCCGAGCCCAAGGGACATCGGGAGCATGCCGATGATCATGGCAAGCGCGGTCATGAGGACGGGCCGGAGCCTCGTGTGCCCGGCGGCGAGGGCCGCCTCGACCGAGCTCTTGCCCTCCTTGCGGACGTCGTTGGCGAACGTGATGAGCAGGATCGAATTCGCCGTCGCGACGCCGACGCTCATGATCGCTCCCATCAGCGACGGGACGCTGAGCGTCGTGCGGGTGAGGAAGAGCATCCAGACGACGCCGCACAGGGCTCCCGGAAGCGCCATGATGATGATGAACGGGTCGAGCCAGGACTGGAAATTGACGACCATGAGCATGTAGACGAGGCCGATGGCAAAAAGAACGCCGATGCCGAGGCCGAAGAACGAATCGTCCATGCTGAGCGCCTGGCCCCTGAGCTTGATCGTGCTGCCGCGGGGCAGGCGCTTCTCGAACTCCGGGATCAGCCTCTTGACGGCCGACGCGACCGAGCCGAGGTCGGTCCCGTCGACATTCGCGTAGACATCGAACACGGGCTGGATGTTGTAATGGCCGACGACCTGCTGGCTGACCGTCCGCACGATCGAGGCGACGTTGCCGAGGTCCTCAGGCGTGTTCTGTGGGCCCACGACGCCGATCGGGAGCGACTTCAGGGCCTCAATGGAGTCGATCGCGAACTGCGGGGCCTGCGCCGCCACGAGGTACTGGACGCCCTGGGGGCTGAGCCAGTAGCTGGGGGCGACCTGGGCTGTTCCACTCAGGGCGATCAGGAGGTTGTTGGCGACGGCGGTCTGGGTCAGGCCGAGCTGCTCCGCCCGGGTGCGGTCGACGTTCACGGCGAGGGCCGGGGCGTTGACGACCTGGTGGACGTGGACGTCGACGGCCCCGGGGATCTTCGCAACCCTGGCCGCCAACTCCCTGATGAGCGCGTAGTTTCCCGCGCTGTCCTGGCCCGCTATCTGCAGGTCGATGGGCGCGGGCAGGCCGAAATTGAGGATCTGCCCGACTATGTCCGAGGGCTGGGTGAAGAACGTGCAGTTCGGCATCTCGCGGTTGAGACGAGCGCGGATCTCCCGAACATAGGTCCAGGTCGAGCCGTGCTTCTCCGCGTTCAACGCGACAAGGATCTCGCCGTCGGCGGTGCCGACCGTCGCCGTGTCGCTGAAAGCGAGGCCCGTGCTGCCGTTCGGCAGGCCGATGTTGTCGATGATCGTCTCGAGCTCTGAGGCGGGGATGACCTGCCGGATGATGTCCTCGACCTGGGTGAAGTAGCGCTCGGTCTCCTCGATCCGCGTGCCGTCGGGCGCGCGCACGTGGAGCCGGAACTGGCCTGCGTCCACGCGCGGGAAGAAGTCGCGGCCCAGGAAGCAGAACGCGACGCCGCTTGCGGCGATCGCGCCGATCATCGCGGCCAGGACCCGCCTCCTGCGCGCGAGGGCGCTCCCCAGCGCCGCGACATAGGCCGAGCGGAAGCGCTCGAAGTGGCGGTTGAAGGCAACATGGACCCTCCAGAACGCGTCGCCCGCGTCCGCGCGCCCCTTGCCGTCGTCGTGCAGGACGGGCTTCCCGAGCAGCAGGTAGTGCACGAAGGTCGGGACGACCGTCCTCGAGAGGAAGTAGGAGGCCAGCATCGCGAAGATGACCGCCATCGCGAGCGGGCCGAACAGGAACTTCGCCGTCCCCTGGAGAAAGAAAATCGGCACGAAGACGATGCAGATGCAGAGCGTCGAGACGAACGCCGGCACCGCGATCTGCTGGGCCCCGTCCAGGATGGCCCGCACGAGGGTCTTGTGCATGTGGAGGTTCCGGTCGATGTTCTCGATCTCGACCGTCGCGTCGTCGACAAGGATGCCGACCGCCAAGGCGAGGCCGCCGAGAGTCATCGCGTTGATCGTCTGGCCGAGCGCGTAGAGGCAGATGACGGACGTGAAAATGGACAGCGGGATCGAGAGCGCAACGACGAGGGTGTTCCTCCAGGTGCCGAGGAAGAGGAGGATCATGGCGGCGGTGAGCAGCGCGGCGATGATGGCCTCCTTGATAACGCCGCTCAGCGCCGCCCGAACGAACACGGACTGGTCAAACTCGGCGGTCATCACGAGCTCCGGCGGCAGGGTGGTCCTCACGTGGGGCAGCACGGCCTTGATGCGGTCGATGATGTCCAGGGTCGACGCCGAGCCGCTCTTCAAGATCGTCGTCAGGGCGCCCCTGTTGCCGTTCTGGCGCACAATGTTCGTCTGCGGCGCGAAGCCGTCGCGCACCTGGGCGACGTCCCGGATGTAGACCATGGATCCGTTGACGATCCGGATCGGCAGATCCCCGAGCTCGGAGACGGCGGCGGGGCTGCTGTTCAGGAGCACGTCGTACTCCCTGTCGCCGATCTTGGCCGTTCCCGACGGGATGGTGAGGTTCTGGGCGGCGAGCGCCACGTTGACGTCGTTGGGCGTCAGCCCCTTCGACTCGAGCGCCTTCAGGTCCAGGTCGACCATGATCTCGCGAACCTTCCCGCCCATGGGCAGGGGAACGGACGCGCCCTGAACCACGGCCAGCTGCACCCGAAGGAAATTGAGGCCGATGTCGTACAGCCTCTGCTCGGAGAGGGTCTTGCTGCCGAGTCCAAGCTGCAGGATCGGCACGTTCGAGGCGTTGAACCGGATGATCAGGGGGGGAGAGCCTCCGGGAGGAAGCACGCGGGTGATCGTCTGGCTGATGGCGGTCACCTGGGCGACCGCGGCGTCGATGCTGGTCCCGGGCTGGAAGAAGACCTTGATGACGCCGACTCCGGTGAACGACTGCGACTCCATGTGCTCGATGTCGTTCACGGTGGTCGTCATCGCGCGCTCGCTTATCGTGACGATGCGCTTCGCCATCTCCTCCGGGGTCAGCCCGCCGTACTGCCAGATCACGACGACCACCGGGATGTCGATGGTCGGGAATATGTCCTTCGCCATCTTCAGGGCGGAGAGCACCCCGAGGACCACGATGAGCACCGCCATCACCGTGAAGGTGTAGGGGCGGCGCAGGGCGAGTCGGACGATCCACATGGCAGTAAAAGGGTCGATATTGCATCATTTCGGCCCAAACCTCCAATACCTCTTTCAAGCCGGAACGATGCTTCACGCGTACTGACGGCCTGCGCCGGAAATAGATGCGCTTCCGCGTCATATGCGATGATTATGCCGCTTTTCCTTGCTAGGCGCGCCGCCGGCGATTTCGATCATACGCATTTTGCCTCCATGAAAGTCCTCGTCGCAGACAAGATATCGTCAAAGGGCGTCGCCTGGCTCCGCAAGCAGCCGGGCCTTGAAGTCGTCGAGGCCTACGGATCGTCGCCTGCGAGGCTCCTGGAGCTGGTCAAGGACGTGCACGCGATCGCGGTGCGCTCCGAGTCCAAGATCACGGCGGAGGTCATCGCTGCGGCGCCGCTCCTGAAGGTCGTCGGGCGCGCGGGCGTCGGGGTGGACAATGTCGACGTCGACGCGGCCACCGAGCGTGGGGTGATCGTGATGAACACGCCCTCCGGCAACACCATCGCCACGGCCGAGCTCACGTTCACCCACATCCTGTGCGGCGCCCGCCCGGTGCCCCAGGCCGCGGCGTCCATGCGCGCCGGCCAGTGGGACCGCAAGACGTTCTCCGGGATCGAACTCTTCAAGAAGACGCTGGGCATCGTCGGGCTGGGCCGCATCGGCACCGAGGTCGCCCGCAGGGCACAGGCCTTCGGGATGCGCGTCCTCGCCTTTGACCCCTACCTGGCCCCCAGCCGCGCCAAGGGGATGCAGATCGAGTCCGTCTCGATGGACGAGCTCCTCGCCCAGTCCGACTACATCACGGTCCACATGCCGCTGACGGACGACACCCGCTACATGATCGACGAGGCCGCCCTCGCCAAGTGCAGGAAGGGCGTCCGGCTGTTCAACTGCGCCCGCGGCGGGATCGTCAAGGAGGCCGCCCTTGTCGACGCGCTCAAGAGCGGGCAGGTGGCCGCGGCCGGCCTCGATGTCTACGAGGAGGAGCCCCTGGCCGCGA
>Ga0302325_10014832_pt1 | contig 16575 bp, 12 predicted proteins | sample Palsa_T0_2_FD_201948 | JGI IMG/M metagenome (GOLD analysis project Ga0302325, IMG submission 201948) | Peat permafrost microbial communities from Stordalen Mire near Abisko, Sweden - Palsa_T0_2 | ecosystem: Environmental > Terrestrial > Soil > Palsa > Peat permafrost | place: Sweden: Abisko... | reverse complement strand
TGTCGGCGAAAACCTCTGAGTAAGTCCTGACCGTAACGGGTTTGGTCTCTCCGGTCGCAGGGTCGTAAGGACCCAAGCCGTGGAATTGCTTTTGCTTCTGCAGCGCAGGCTCAAATCCCTTGCCCTTCTGGGTCAACACATGCAGTAAAACTGGCCGCTCCTGAATTTTCAAAAACTCGAAAGTCTTGATCAACGTCGAGATGTCGTGCCCGTCAATCGGACCGTAATACTTCAGTCCCAGCTCCTCAAAGATCACGCTCGGCCAAAGCATGCTTTTGGCGGCTTCTTCCGCCTTGCGCGCCATATGCAGCGCTTTCTTGCCGCCAATTTTTTCGACAAATCTTGCTGCTTGCTCGTGCACATGATCGTATTTCGGATTGGTGACGATCTTATTCAGATAACTCGCGATTGCGCCTACGTTCTTATCGATCGACCACTCGTTGTCATTCAGCACAACTAACATCCGCCGCGTGTGATGGGCAATATTATTGAGTGCCTCATAGGTGATGCCGCAGGTGAAAGCGGCATCGCCAGCCAAGGCCACTACATGTTCCTTGCCGCTCATGCGATCGCGAGCGACCGCCATTCCGAGCGCTGCGGAGAGCGCGGTGCCGGCGTGTCCGGCGCCGTAGCAATCGTGCGGGCTTTCCGTGCGCATGGTGTGGAATTGTTCCCGGCGTCCCGTCAGCAATTTATGGACGTAGGCCTGGTGGCTGACATCAAACAGAAAATGGTCTTCCGGAGTATTGAAGACATAGTGCAGGGCGATGGTTAACTCGACGACACCGAGGTTGGGCCCAAGATGGCCCCCGGTTCTTGAGAGCACCGTGATCAATTCTTGGCGGATCTCGGCCGCTAGTTTTTCCAGCTGCGAGAGGGAAAGCCGTTTTACATCTGCGGGCGAGTGGATTTGGTTGAGTACGCGCTCCATGCCAGTATGTAGTGACCCTCGGGAATGTTGAACCAGTCCGATCGATCAGAATCCGTCAACCTTCAGCTTTCCCGGTCTTCGGTGTTTCTATGATAGATGCAGAATGGAGTCCAAAAGTCCGCGCTACCGCTCTAGCGCCGAATAGGCTACCCCTACGGCTCTAGGCGGGCATTGCGGCAGCGAGCGTTATCCCCGCGGAGTTGTCCGACATTCAAGTCGTACCAATTCAACTCCTGCGGCCTCGCCGAAGGAGATTCGGCATGCCCTGTCTCTGACTGATCGGCTAGGCCGCGCAAAAAACATTCATTGGCTGCGACCTTGCTGGACGGTTCGTCATCTAAGGATGGCGGGGGTGGATACCGGCACGGTCATGCGGGTATTGGGGTACGCAGTCGTAAAGATTCTCTTTCCAGTTCTCACATTATAGCTCTTCCCCTGTGAATGGTCGTAACGGCCAGAATAGCTAGGAGGTCCGACGTGTTAGCCACACAAAACGACTCTGCTGCCTGTTATGGACTCCTGGAGCGGATTTCGGATGCGCGCCGACGAAGCGACGAACTGTTTAGCTTGATTCGCGTCGATGCGCTCTACGAGCGACCGATTCCGGAACGTCATCGGATCATTTTCTATATTGGGCACTTGGAGGCGTTCGATTGGAATTTGTTTCGCGAAAACGTGTTCGACCTCAAGAGTCGTAATCCGGAGTTTGACCGTTTGTTTGCCTTTGGCATCGATCCAGTCGGCGGCGGGCTTCCCAAGGATCAGCCCTCCGACTGGCCCTCATTCAATGCCGTGCGCGAGTACGTCGCAGCTCTCCGATCTGCGCTGGACGAGCAACTCGGCAAGCGAGTGCTTGAATCGGACAGTGCGCCGCGTGGCCGATTCCCCATCGACACTTTGCTCAACGTCGCGATCGAGCATCGTCTGATGCATGTCGAAACGCTCTTCTACATGTTTCATCAGCTGCCTTTCGATCGGAAAGTTTGTTATGACGGACTGCGGCGCCCAAGTTCCGAGGCCGGTACTCCGGTCGTCCCCCGGATGATTCCTGTCCCTGCCGGTGTCGCGACGCTCGGCCTTGCCCGCACCAGCGGACTCTTCGGTTGGGACAACGAATATGAATCCCAAACCGTGGATGTTCCGGCATTCACCATGGATCGGTACAAAGTGACGAACCGGGAGTATCTCCAGTTCATGGCGGCTGGCGGATATGACAGGAGCTCCTTCTGGACGAGTGAAGACTGGGACTGGAAAACCGCCGGCGGGGTCTATCATCCGGTGTTCTGGAGAAAGTCGGATGGCAACGGCCGCTGGTTTTATCGCACCATGTTCGATGAAGTGCCGCTCCCGCTGGACTGGCCTGTCTATGTGAGTCATGCGGAGGCAAGCGCCTATGCGCGATGGGCAGGGAAGGCGCTCCCTACTGAAAGAGAATGGCATCGCGCCGCGTATGGCACTGTGAATGGAAGAGAGAGAGCCTACCCGTGGGGGAACCAAGCCCCTCCTGGTTCCGGCGAAGCGCGACTTGGCAATTTCGATTTTCATAGTTGGAACCCGACGCCAGTGAACGCATTTCCTGATGGCCAAAGCGAGTTTGGCGTTGACGATATGTTGGGGAACGGGTGGGAGTGGACCTCCAGCATATTTGGTCCATTCCCCGGTTTTGAGCCATTCCCGTTTTACCCCGGTTACTCGGCCAATTTTTTTGACGGAAAGCACTTCGTCTTGAAGGGTGGCTCGGCACGTACCGCCGCATGCATGCTGCGGCCTTCGTTTCGCAATTGGTTTCAAGCCCAGTATCAATATGTGTACGCGGGATTTCGTTGCGTGAGCCGCTGACCACTGGGGAACGGCGCTGAACTGGAGGATCGGAAATGCTTGTCCATGCTGTTACTACCGACCTGACTTACGAATTCGCTGCCGAGGTGCGGGCCGGACTCATGCGTCCGGGGCAGAAGGAACTCCCATCCAAGTACCTTTACGATAATGTGGGCTCGGCTCTTTTCGAAGTGATCAGCCATTTGCCGGAATACGGCTTAACCCGGGCTGACGAGCGACTGCTGAGGCGTCATGCGAGCGAAATCGTTGATCGGTTGCGACTCCCGGTCGCTGTCGCTGAGTTGGGCAGCGGTAGCGGCAAGAAGACGAGGTGGCTGCTGGAGGCGTTGGGCCGAAGGCAACGTACATCCTACTATCCGGTCGAAATATCGCCCTCCGCTTTGGCCATGTGCGAACGGGAGCTCCGCGACATCGATTCCATCAGCATCGTGGGTTTTGAACAGGAATATCTCGATGGGTTGCGGCAGGTGGCAACGGTTTACAGGAAGCAGGGCCAACAACTCTTTGTATTGTTCCTGGGGAGCACCATAGGAAACTTCGAAGGCCTCGCGGGATTGAAATTCCTGAGAGAAGTTCGACGAATCCTGGAGCCGGGTGACTCTCTTTTACTCGGAACGGACCTGGAAAAGCCAAGCAGTCAACTGCTTGCTGCCTACGATGATGAACTTGGGGTAACGGCGGCCTTTAACCTCAATCTGCTGGCTCGCATCAATCGCGAACTTGATGGCAACTTTGATCTCAACAGATTTTCGCACGTCGCCACCATCAATCATGAAGCCCGCCGGGTTGAGATGCATCTGCGGTGCGAGCGGAAGCAGACCGTCAGTATTGCGCGGGCGGGGTTCGAAGTAGAATTTCAGAACGGTGAGACCATCTGGACGGAAAGCAGCCATAAGTACTCAATGAAAGAGATTTTCCAAATGGCCCGGACCGCTGGTTTCCGCTGCGAGGCGCAATGGATCGATGAAGAGTGGCCCTTTGCAGAGAACCTTCTCGTGGCAGAGTGAATTCGTTATGGAGGGCATTCTTTGCCGCTGAAGTGCACACAGCGGCTTCGCAGGTTCAACGCGTGCTTCCATAAATCGTGTGTCTCTAATGATCGTCCCATAGGGTTTTTTCGACAGCACGCTTTACGAGGAAACCGTATCTCCCCGGCGCCGGTGGCGCAGGTTGACTACGCTAACCACGATGCAGAATTCGTTGGCTGGAAGGAATCCCCGGTGGGCCGGTCTTGGTTCCGATGATGCACAGGATGACGCTATGAATGGTTGCCACTATCCACCCTTCGCGGCAACGCCGTCCGACAGGATGGTGGAGGCGATGGTGAGCACACACGACAGATCATCGAGCCTTAACACGGATGAATATCCCCGGTTATCATTTTCCGTGATGGGCAGGCGCCCTTTCCATGATCCTGCTTCTGCGGGCGCATAGCCAAGGTCGTGCGACTCAAACGTAGGTTACTGAAATGACGGTGCCGGGCAATGGTTTGGAAGGCACTGCGAAAACTGTCAAAGTCCGCGAAGAGCGGGCGAGCCTCTGGAGGAATCGATGCCGGAAGAGTGTACCCACCTTGATCAAATCAAGGTTCGAGAGACCCACCAACATGTATGTGAGGACTGTGTGAAGACTGGCGATAAGTGGGTCCACCTCCGCATGTGCCTTATTTGCGGGCACGTCGGCTGTTGCGACTCGTCCAAGAATAAGCATGCAACCAAGCATTTTCACAAAACTCAGCATCCGCTGATCCGTTCCATCGAGCCCGGAGAAAGATGGATCTGGTGCTACTTGGACGAGTCGATGCCAGGCGAACTTGCTGCTTGAAGTTGCGCGACGGAACGCGGATTCTTGGATCCAATGAATGGAGTGGCGCACAATCTGGCGTATCAGCTCGTTCTTAGCGTCATCAAGACGGGGAGAGATTCCACCGAGAAAGATCATGGCAAAACCGATTCTGTTGAGTGTTGACGACGATCTCGATGTGTTACAGGCGATCGAACGCGATCTGCGCACGCAATATGGCGCTAGCTACCGCATCATGCCAAGCGATTCCCCGGCCGGGGCGCTCGAAATCTTGCGTCAGTTGAAGGTTCGGAACGATGCCGTGGCGCTTCTCCTCGTAGACCAGCGGATGCCGCAGATGGACGGGGTCGGCTTCTTGCAGGAGGCGCGCCAGATTTTCCCCGACGCCAAGCGCGCTCTGCTCACCGCCTACGCCGACACCAATGCTGCGATCAGCGCCATCAATCAGGCCAATATCGATTATTTTTTCACCAAGCCCTGGGACCCTCCGACCGAACACCTTTATCCGCAGCTTGACGATTTGCTGGATGATTGGAAAGCTGCGTATCGTCCGGCATACGAGGGTATACGCGTTCTGGGCACGCGCTGGTCGCCGCGATCCTACGAACTCCGGGATTTCCTGGCGCGCAACCACGTTCCCTATCAGTGGATCGATGTTGAACTCTCTGCCAATGATCCGGAAACCATGCGCCTGCTGGAAGCCTTGGGGTCTGAAGCCAGCAATATTCCAGTCGTTCTGTTCCCGGACGGAACCAAATTCCTCGAAAGCGTTCCGGCCGACCTCGCGCAAAAGGTCGGCCTGCGGACGCGAGCGCAAACCGATTTTTATGATTTGGCGATCATCGGTGGAGGCCCGGCCGGTTTGGCCGCAGCCGTCTACGGCGCCTCTGAAGGCCTGCACACGGTGATGATCGAGCGGGAAGCGCCCGGCGGCCAGGCGGGAATGAGTTCGCGCATCGAAAACTATCTCGGATTTCCGAGCGGGCTCAGTGGCGGTGATCTGGCGCGACGCGGAGTGGTACAAGCGCAGCGCTTTGGCGTCGAAATCCTTTCTCCGCAAGAGGCCACCGGCATTCGTATTGAGGGTCCTTACCGCATCGTCAAGTTGGCCGACGGTAACGAAATTTCCTGCCACGCTCTGATGGTCTCAACCGGAGTGCAATGGCGCCGCTTGGATGCGCCTGGAATCGATCGCCTGCAGGGTGCGGGCGTCTACTACGGGGGCGGAGCCACGGAAGCGCTTTCGTGCAAAGGTGAAACCGTCTATGTCGTGGGTGGCGCGAACTCCGCCGGTCAGGCGGCGATGAATTTTTCAAAGTACGCCGACCGCGTCGTGATTCTCGTCCGTGGAAGCTCCCTTGCCAGCACCATGTCGCAATATCTGATTGACCAGATCAAAGCCACGCCCAACATTCAGGTGTGGACACACGCCGGCGTGAGCGAGGTCCACGGCGACACCCATCTCGAAGCCATTTCCGTCCTCTGTTCCGACACGAGCGAAGTGCAGCGTGTTCCGGCGAGTGCGATCTTCATCTTCATCGGCGCTCTTCCGCGAACCGATTGGCTGGCAGGCATGATCGAGCGCGACGACCGCGGCTTCATTATGACGGGGCCCGACCTGATGCACGGCGGCCAGCGCCCAAGAGGATGGGAACTGGAGCGCGACCCGTTCTTGCTCGAAACCAACGTTCCCGGCATTTTTGCCGTCGGCGATGTGCGCCACGGCTCCGTCAAACGCGTGGCTTCCGGGGTCGGTGAGGGGTCCGTGGCGGTGCAATTCATTCATCAATACTTGAGCAAGGTATAAATGGTCGACAAATCAGAATTGCTTCGCATTCCGGCATTCGCCGATTTGCCGGAGGACCAGATCGAGTGGTTCATCAGCCAGTCCGAGGAGCTTCATTATAAGTCGGGTGACATTTATTCCCGCCAGGGTGATCCCGCGGACGCGATGTTTATAGTGCTCGAAGGGCAAATGGAAGCCCGCGGAGAGTTGGGCGGCGAAGCGATCTTGATTCCCCTGAAAGCGGGCTCCGTCACCGGATTGCTTCCGTTCTCCAGGATGAAGCAGTTTACGGTGAGTGTACGGGCGCTCACCGACATCCGTCTTCTGCGATTTCCCGCAGCTCTGTTTCCCGATCTTATCCAAAGAATGCCGGAACTCACCCAACGCCTGGTCGGACTGATGTCCGACCGGGTGCGCGAGATGACCCGCATCGAGCAGCAGCGCGACCGTCTCGCTTCCTTGGGAAAACTTTCCGCCGGTCTGGCGCACGAACTTAACAATCCCGCATCCGCTGCCAAACGCGCCACCAGCCAGCTGCGTGACGTTCTGAAATGCATCAGGGACGCCAGTCACGACCTGGGCCGGCGCGATCTGAGTCCCTCGCAAAAATCCGAAATTGAGAAGCTCGAAGCGTCGCTCACTCAACTGGACGGCCCGCCGCCGGATGCGTTGACCGTCAGTGACCTCGAAAGCCGTATCGATTCTCTGTTGCGCAGTCACGGCCAGAATGACTTGTGGGAGCTGGCTTCTGGCCTGGCGCGAAGAAACGTGCAGCCCGCAGTGCTGGAGCCTTTGTTTGAGACCCTCGACTCGGCCACTGCCCGGGCGGCGCTCGTAAGAATCGCGTCGTCGATTGAGGTTGCCGACTTGCTGCATGCCATCGAGAGCAGCACGTCGCGCATCTCGGACCTGGTTCAGGCGATCAAGGAATACACCTTCATGGATCAGGCCGCCGCGCAGAGCGTGGATATCGTCAAAGGCCTGGAAACTACGCTGACCATCATGAACCACAAGCTGAAACGTGGCGTGACGGTGAAGCGCGATTATTTTTCAACTCCTCTTATCGTGAATTCGTTCGGGAGCGAGTTGAACCAGGTCTGGACCAATCTTATCGACAACGCCATTGCCGCCATGAACGGGAAGGGCGAGCTGCGCGTTCGAACCTATCGCGATGATGGTTGCGCCGTGGTGGAAATCCGCGATAACGGTTCGGGGATGACTCCCGAGATCAAGGGCCACATCTTCGAACCTTTTTTTACCACCAAAGGAGTCGGCGAAGGAACCGGGCTGGGCCTCGACACCGTCCAGCGCATCGTCAAAAAACATCGCGGCAATATTCAGGTAACCTCGCAACCCGGAGACACCCGCTTTCAAGTCTCGCTTCCCCTGGCGGATTCGCATCCGGGGACGCCTTCGGAGGCTTCATGAGAGAAGCGGTCATCGTAGCCAGTTCGCGCACTGCTCTTGCCAAATCATTTCGCGGGTCGTTCAATCTCACGCGTCCCGACGATCTGGCGGCGCATTGCATACAGGATGTGCTGCGCAAGACGCCGCTGCTCGATCGACGCGAAGTCGAAGACGTTATCCTCGGCTGCGGCCAGCCTCATGGGCCGCAGGGGCACAATATCGCGAGAGTTTCCGCCATGCTGGCCGGTCTTCCCACTTCGGTCGCCGGAGTCACTCTCAACCGGTTTTGTTCTTCGGGACTGCAGGCCATAGCGCTCGCCGCTTATCAGGTCATCAACGGAGGCGCGGCGGCGGCGATCGGCGGCGGCGTCGAAAGCATCACCATGACGGTGCGCAATTACGATCCCAATCCCCGGCTGCTAGAAACAATGCCGGGAGTCTACATGGTGATGGGGGATACGGCTGAGGTGGTGGCCAAGCGTTATAAAATCGGCCGCCAGGCGCAGGACGAATACGCACTCCTAAGCCAACGGCGCACGGCTCGCGCCCAACGCGAAGGGTTTTTTGAGGGCGAGATTGCTCCGATGCGGCTCCGGCGCGCCACTTTGGATAAGAAGTCAAATGAAGTCATTGCGGAAGAAGAAGTATGTGCCGACAAAGACGAATGCAATCGTCCGGATACGACGCTCGCAGGCCTGCTCGCGCTGAAGCCGCACTTCGACCCGCACAGCGGCCAGGGCACGGTCACCGCCGGTAACTCCTCGCAGCTTTCCGATGGCGCATCTGCCACGCTCGTAATGTCGCGGCAGCGCGCGGACGAACTCAACATTCCCTACAAACTGGTGTTTCGCGGATTTCAGGTCGCCGGTTGCGATCCCGACGAAATGGGAATTGGACCGGTGTTTGCAGTGCCGAAGTTATTGCAGCGCGCGGGCTTGAAGTCCAGCGAGATTGATCTTTGGGAACTCAACGAGGCCTTTGCGGTTCAAGTCATCTACTGCCGCGATCGCCTGGGAATTGATCCGGAGAAAATGAACGTGAACGGCGGGTCGATTTCGATTGGCCATCCCTTCGGCATGACCGGATCGCGGATGGTCGGAACGCTGGCCAACGAAATTGCAAGACGCGGAAATCAAGCTCGCTACGGAGTCGTCACCATGTGCGTCGGCGGCGGCCAAGGCGCGGCAGGGCTCTTCGAGCGCGCGAACTGAGAGAGCGCTTGTGTACCGGTGAATACCTGGCGACATTCGACCGCCGGTGAGGAACGGCGGCCTCCGATGTTATCTTTAATTGTTGCTGGTTGCCGTTGGATGCTGTAATGCCGCCAATCTGACCTTGATGGAAATCTTAAAGAGACTCTTCGAGCAGCATTTCCACTCACCGGCCGCACGGGTGGAGCAGCTGCAGGGCCAGCTTGGTGGTTCGGGCCGCAAGATCATACGGCTTTCGAACGACACGATCAGCGCCATCGGTATTCTCTATGACGTGCACGAAGAGAATGTAGCCTTTCTCGAATTCTCGCGTCATTTTCGCCGCCACGGTCTGCCGGTGCCGGAAATCTATGGCGAAGACCTCAGCCACGGAGCTTATCTCGAACAGGACCTCGGCGGCACCACGCTTTTTGAGTTCCTTTCCCGGCATCGCGAGGGCTCGGACATTTCTCCCGAAGCGGTTGCGGCGTATCGCGAGGTGGTGGCCCTGTTGCCGCGCTTTCAGGTCGAAGCCGGACGGGACTTGAACTATAAAGTCTGCTATCCGCGCGCGAGCTTCGATCGCCAGTCGATCGCCTGGGATCTGAATTATTTCAAGTATTACTTTCTCCGGCTTGCAAGCATTCCTTTCAACGAACAGGGCCTGGAAGACGATTTCAGCCGCTTGACGAAATTCCTGCTCAACGCCGACCGCGATTACTTTCTCTATCGCGATTTCCAGTCGCGCAATATCATGATGCGCACAATCACGCGCCAGCTGCCGAACCCAATCCCGAACGACACGCAGCCTTTTTTCCTCGACTACCAGGGCGGCCGCAAAGGCGCGCTGCAATATGACATCGCTTCTCTCTTGTACGACGCCAAGGCCGATCTGCCGCCCGATCTGCGTCAGCGCTTGCTCGATTATTATCTCGACTCTCTGACCGAGTTCCTCGATTTCGATCGCGCTGCTTTCATGCAGTTTTATTACGCCTACGTTTATGTACGCATCATGCAGGCGATGGGCGCATATGGGTTTCGCGGCTTTTACGAGCGCAAAGAGCATTTCCTGCAGAGCGTACCCTATGCGCTCAAAAACCTGCGCTGGCTGCTGCATAACGTGGAGTTGCCAGTCGCGCTCCCGACGCTGATGGAGGCCTACAAGAGCATTGTGGCCTCGGAGAAGTTGCGGGGCCTCACCTCGGATAGGGAAAAAACGGAAAGATTGACGGTGCGGATTTTCAGTTTTTCTTTTCACCGCGGTCTGCCCCGGGACGACAGTGGAAATGGCGGAGGCTTCGTTTTTGACGGGCGCAGCCTCCCTAATCCGGGCCGCGAAGAACGCTTCAAAATGCTCACCGGCAAGGATGCGCCGGTGGCCGAGTATCTCCATCAGCAGGAGAGCGTCCGCCAGTTTCTGGCCATGGCGGTGGCTCTGGTCGACGCCAGCGTGACGAGCTATCAGCAGCGCGGCTTCAAACATTTGATGGTGTCCTTCGGCTGCACCGGAGGCCAGCATCGTTCCGTCTATCTCGCCGAGCAATTGGCGAAACATCTGCGCGGCAAATCTGAATCCAAATCCGGCTTTAACGACGGAGTGGAAGTCGTCGTGCGCCATCGCGAGCAGGAGCAATTGAATTCGTGAAAGTCATGTGGTCATGAGAGCGTTCCCATGCGGGCGATGATTCTGGCCGCCGGCCTCGGCACGCGCCTGCGTCCGCTCACCGACAATTGTCCGAAGGCGCTCGTTGCAATCGATGGCCGCACGCTGCTGGAGATCACGCTCTCCCGCTTGCGTACTTTTGGAATCAGCGAAGTGATCATCAACGTCTTTCATTTTGCCGACATGATTGTGGAGTATCTGCGGGCAAACCACAACTTCGGCATGCGCCTTGAAATCTCGCGCGAAGAAGTGTTGCTCGACACGGGAGGCGGCCTGAAAAAAGCCGCTCGTTTTTTTCTCGAAGATTCTTCCGGCCCCGACGAACCCTTGATCGTGCACAACGTCGACGTGCTCAGCACGATTGATTTACTGCGACTGACGGAATTTCACACGAAACATCAGGCCCTGGCGACGCTCGCCGTGCAGGACCGCCCGACCTCGCGCTACCTGCTGTTCGACGAGAGCCTGCTGCTGTGCGGGCGGCAATTGGGCGCCAATCAGCTGGAACTTGTCCGCGGTTGCCAGAAAATGCTCGCGCTCGCTTTCTCCGGAATCCAGGTGATCTCTCCGCGCCTGCTTTTGATGATGACCGAAGATGGAGCGTTCTCCATCATCACCACCTATCTGCGTCTGGCTGCTCAAGAAGAAAAAATTCTAGCCTTTCGCGCCGACGATTACTATTGGCGGGATTTGGGCAAGCCTGAAAATGTCGCGCAAGCCGAGCGCGATGTGAAGCAAAATCTCATCGCCCTATAGCCAGCCAGAATGCTGATAGTCTGAAGCAGTTCGGAGACGCATCATTGCCGCTTGCATCCTCGCCCATTGTCAACGCGCAGCAGATTACCAAAGCCTTCGGAGCCAATCCGCTCTTCCAGAATGTTTCTTTTACCATTTCTGATGGAGACCGCATTGGCCTGATCGGCCCGAACGGATCCGGCAAGTCCACGCTGCTGAGGATCCTGGCGGGCGAGGTCGATACCGACAGCGGCGAAGTATCCTTTCGCAAGCGAACCCGTCTGGCCTGTGTGGAGCAAGACTCGCGATTCAACCCAGGGAGCACGGTGCGCCAGGTCATCGAAGCGGCGCTCGATCGCGGTGGAGTCTCCGGAACCGAGCGTGGCGCGCGCTTGGCCGAAACTCTCGGCCGCGCCGGTTTTGAAAATCTCGAAGTCCCAGCCACCGAATTATCCGGCGGCTGGCAGAAGCGGTTGGCGATTGTCGAAGCTCTGGTACAGCATCCCGACATCCTTCTGCTTGACGAGCCCACCAACCATCTCGATCTCCCGGGAATCAGCTGGCTCGAAGATCTGCTGGAGCAAGCCGACTTCGCCAGCGTCATTGTCAGTCACGACCGCTACTTTCTTGAGAACGTCACGACTGACATGGTCGAGCTCAATCGCATCTATCCTGAGGGCTCGCTACGCGTCCGCGGCAATTACAGCGAGTTTCTCGAGAAGAAAGAGGAATTCCTGCATGCGCAGTCCAGGCGCCAGGAGGCGCTCGAGAATCTCGTGCATGGAGAAATCGAATGGCTGCGCCGGGGCGCGAAAGCTCGTACCCGCAAATCTAAAGCCCGCATCAGCAAAGCCGGCGAACTGATGGGAGAGCTGGCCGACCTGAATGCCCGAACCCGCAGCACCACAGCTCAAATCGATTTCTCAGCCACAGACCGTAAGACGAAGCGGCTGATCGAACTGCAAAACGTCACCTACAGCGTGGGAGTCAACCCCAGCAGAGCCGACCAGGGAATCGACACAACAGGACGCGACCCGACCCGTGTTCGAGCCCTGTTCGCAGGCCTGAACTTTATCCTCCTTGCCGGAATGCGCGTTGGCCTCGTCGGTCCGAATGGCAGCGGCAAGACGACACTGCTGCGCTTGCTGCAGGGCGACCTCGCTCCCGCCGGAGGTGAAATTCGCCGTGCCGATTGGCTGCGCATCGTCTACTTCGACCAGACTCGCACCCTCGATCCAGACCTGACTCTGCGCCGAGCGCTCGCGCCCGATGGCGATTCTGTCGTGTATCGCGATCGAGTCATTCATGTGGCGGGATGGGCGGCTAGATTCCTGTTCACGGGCGAACAGCTCAGTCAACCCGTTGGCCGGCTCTCCGGAGGCGAACGCGCTCGCGTCCTGATCGCGCAGCTGATGCTTCAGCCTGCCGATATTCTCCTGCTCGATGAGCCGACCAACGATCTCGACATTCCGACGCTCGAAATTCTGGAAGAAAGCCTGATCGATTTCCCCGGCTCATTGGTGCTCGTGACGCACGACCGTTACATGCTGGATCGTGTATCCACCGTCGTCCTCGGGCTGAACGGAAAAGGCGACGCCGAAACCTTCGCCGATTATGCGCAATGGGAGGCTTGGCAGGAGCAGCGCTCGAAGCCAGACTTGGCAACGGCTGCCACTGCGCAGACTTCGACTGGCTCTGCTTCCATAGGGACGGCAAAAAAGAAACTCTCCTATCTGGAGGCACGCGAATACGCAACCATCGAGCAGCGAGTGGAAGAAGCCGAGCAGTTGGTGCAAGCCAAACGCGCAGAACTTGAAGATCCGGCCAATGCGACGGATGCGGCACACCTCGTAAGCGCGCAAGCCGCCCTGGAGGCAGCTCAGCTCGCGCTGGATGCACTCTACGCCCGCTGGGCCGAGCTAGAGAAGAAGAATGGTTGAAAAACCTGCAAAAAGCGCTTCCGCAGGACCAAAAAGCGCGAATTCCGCAATCCCGGCCCAACCCTGACGACTCAATCCTGGCGCATTTTCGCAACCAAGAACCATTTGCCGCAAACAAACATGCGCGGCCAAGCAACTTTTCCGAAACCGGTGGGTTTGCATGTATTTGTTCGAGTTCTTCTTCTTCCGGGGGGTTCCCACGATCCGTATGACGGAAAGCGGATTCCAGCAGCGCTCACAACCTTCGCCCGCCATCCCGGCCGGGGGCGGTGCAACTAGCTTTGCGGAGCGCCTCGAACAAACCGTTCCAATTCAAGAGCAGCTTGAGCGCGTGCGCAATTGGAGCCAAAGACTTTTGCCGTCCGACTTTCGCCGCGCCTGCTCCGCAGGGCGGTTGCTCTTTCAGGTTGTCGGCTGCGCCGGTTACGCCGGCTATTTCGTTTCCATGCACACGTTCATGCGCGTGCTCTCCGGCGCACTGATGGCAGGGACATGGTACGCGATTTACAAGATCAAAGAAGCAGCGGCAGAATTGAGCGAAATGGCCGCGCCGGGGCTTGATAGGACGCCTACGCTCTCGCAAAATCGATAAACCCGTGTTGCACATCCGTGCGCGTGAGCTTTGCCCGCAGTCTGTCGCCAACGTGCAATCTCTGCGCTCCCTGAGCTAATAACCCTTCGATATGCGGATGCAGAACCCGAACGAACGTCCCCTTCGGGGTGACTCCGGTTACGACGGCGTCGAAGGTCTCACCTAAATGGTGGCTCATAGCCACAGCGGCCAAACGCTTCGACATTTCCCGCTCCACTTTTCGCGCCGCGTCGCCTTTCTCCGTGCAGTTTGCGGCTATGGCTGCGAGATCATTATCGGAATAAGGACCCGGTTTTCCATCGAGCAAACTCTTCACCAGCCGCTGCGTAACCATGTCGGCGAAACGCCGGTTGGGCGCGGTTGAGTGCGTGTAATCCTGCACGGCAAGTCCGAAGTGTCCCGGCGCGGGATCACCCGGACGTTCCAACACATATTCACCCGGCCCAATCAGCTTGATCACGGCAAGGGAAAGATCAGCGAAGTGATCGGGATCGGCGGCCTTGCGTTGCAACAGAAAATTGTTGAGCGCCTTGGAGTCAGGTTGCGCTGGCAAGTTTACGCTCTGATCTTGCGCCTGCGCCAGCCGCACAATGCCGTCCCAGTGATTGGGAGTCCTGACGATGCGGCGCAAAGAAGAAACATTTTCCAGCAGCCGCGCAACCACGCCGTTAGCGGCGATCATGAAGTCTTCGATCAGGTCGGTGGCGCGGTTTTTCTCTACCGTCGCCACCCCCGTCACCTGCTGGTTGAGCAGCAATGGGACCACTTCGGCGGTGTCGAGGTTAAGCGCTCCGTTAGCGAAGCGCAACTTCCTGAGTGCTTGCGCGGCCTGATCCTGCAGCTTGAGCTGTGCCTGCAATGCCAAAGACGCGGCCACTTTAGGAGGAGCTGCGGCCGTGCCTTCCAGCCACGTTCCCACCGCATTGTAAGTGAGCTGTGCCTTGTTGCGAACCAGCGCTCTATAAACATTGCTGGAACTGACCGATCCGCTGGCGCTGACCACCAATTCAGTTACTACGGCAGGCCGGTCCACGTCTGGAAGCAGGGAAGATGCGCCCGTCGAGAGTTCATTCGGCAACATCGGGAAAATGGTCACGCCGGTATAGACACTCGTTGTCTCCCGCTCTGCGTGTTGATCGATGGGAGAATCTTTGGCAACAAAGGCGTCCACATCGGCGATGCCGATCATGACCTTGACGTCGCCATTCGGCGACCGCTCGGCGACTTCGATCTGGTCGAGGTCTTTGGAGGTGTCGTTGTCGATCGAAGACCAAAGCAGGTCGCGCAGGTCCCTCACTTCTGGCGAAGAAGTCAATTGCGGCGGATGAGTCTTGATATCCGCCAGTTGTTGCTGCGTCGCCGGCGAAAAATTCGGTTCAAAACCCCGCGCCAGCATGACCTGCCGCGCGATTGCCTGTAAATCGACAGGAGAAGTCCGGGAATTATTCATCGTGCTCCGCTTTCAGGAACTAGAAGTTTGAAAAGGCTAACACGAATCCCGATTTTCCTTGGTGAACCTTGACGCGCTTGCGGGTAGTCGCTTTCCCCAACGACCTGCTTACTCTCGGCAATGAGCCATGGTCTCGAGAATGGAAAAGGGACGTGATATTCTAATACCAGTAGCTGCGTCTTCCTCCGATAGGATCGATTCCCGCAGTTTCCTGAAGATCATGATTTCAGTTAGCAATGTGTCCATGCGCTACGGCGCCAAAGTACTGTTTGACGAGGTTTCCACCGCCTTCAGCCCGGGGAAGCGCTACGGCCTTACCGGCCCCAACGGGGCGGGCAAATCCACGTTCATGAAGCTGCTGACCGGTGAACTCGACCCGCAGAAGGGAACGGTTGTTCGTCCCCGTAAGCTCGGAGTCCTGAGCCAGGATCAATTCGCCTTAGATCAGTATCGCGTCATCGACGCCGTCATCATGGGCAACCGGCGCTTGTGGGCCGCTCTTGAAGAGCGCGAACTCATCTACGCCAAACCTGAGATGACCGACACCGACGGTATGAAATTGGGCGAACTCGAAGGCATCGTCGGCGAGGAAGACGGCTACACCGCCGAAACCGACGCCGCGATTCTGCTCCAGGGCCTCGACATTGCGGACGAGATGCATGAGCGGAAAATGTCGGAAATCCCCGTCGGGCAGAAAATGCGCGTGCTCCTGGCGCAGGCTCTCTTCGGACATCCCCAGGCCCTGTTGCTCGACGAGCCCACGAACCACCTCGATCTCGACTCGATTCACTGGCTGAAGAATTTTCTCAATCAATATGAAGGCGTGCTGATCGTGATCTCGCACGACCGTCATTTCCTGAACGGGATTTGCACCCACATCGCTGACATCGATTACGAAACCATCATTACCTACACCGGCACTTACGACGACATGGTGATCGCAAAGACCCAGATTCGGTCGCAGATCGAATCGCAAAATGCTCAACGCGAAAAGAAAATTTCTCAGTTGAACGAGTTCATCGCTCGCTTCGCCGCCGGAACCCGCTCCAGCCAAGTGCAGTCGCGGCGCAAGGAAGTGGAGCGCCTGCAAGTGACGGAGTTGGCAAGGTCGAACATCCAGCGCCCGTATTTGAAGTTTGAGCAGAAACGGCCCTCCGGCAAACACATACTCGAAATCGAAGGCATCACGAAGTCGTACGGAGAAGCCAAGGTGATCACGGCCTTCACCGCGAGCGTGCT
>Ga0302325_10014831_pt1 | contig 16575 bp, 9 predicted proteins | sample Palsa_T0_2_FD_201948 | JGI IMG/M metagenome (GOLD analysis project Ga0302325, IMG submission 201948) | Peat permafrost microbial communities from Stordalen Mire near Abisko, Sweden - Palsa_T0_2 | ecosystem: Environmental > Terrestrial > Soil > Palsa > Peat permafrost | place: Sweden: Abisko... | reverse complement strand
GATCTGGCGCGAGAGGAGCAGTTCACGTCGGAACCGGGTTGTTACTGACGGGTCTCCGGCCAGCTCCGGGCGTAGAGTCTTGAGAGCCAGACACTCCCCAATCGTAATGTCCTCAGCTTCGTATACCTCACCCATTCCTCCGGATCCGATCAGCCGTATGATTCGGAACCGCCCGCCCAGAAGTGCGCCGTCTTCGAATGTCCTTGCCCGAGCCGTGGAACAGCTTAGAAGATCGCCGGCGAGATCATGATGTGCGAGGAGTTGTCGAACATATCGCCGAAGCGTATCGTCGTCGCAGGCTGAGGCAAGCCATTCATCGCGTTCCAAGGGGGGCATACTCAGAGCCAGACCGAAAAGTTCTTTTATTTCCGGCCAACGCGCATAATCGTAAATCTCTTGTTCGGACCGCACTTCACGGATCTCGCCCATAAATGTGTCCAGACGCGACGCTACGCTTCTATCCCATACGAATCCTGCGAAGGGCGAAGTTGTCCTCGCAGCCATGCCCGCGAAATTTCCCAATCGCGCCTGACAGTGCGTGATGAGACTTGAAGAAGTTCCGAGGTTTCATCCTCGCTCAGCCCACCGAAAAACCGGAGCTCCACGACTAAAGCCTGCCTTTCGTCTATAGTCTGCAGTCTTGTAAGGGCTCGGTCGAGATCAATGATCTCCTCAGTGCTGAGCGAACTGAATTCCTTGGGTACTTGCAATTCTTCCTGAAGAGAAACGACAGGTTGCCTGTTGCCCCGCTTCGCGGCTTCCTTTGAGCGGGCATAATCCACAAGCACATGACGCATGCAGCGCGCAGCCACCCTGAGCAGATGATCCCGGTCTATGGGGCAAACACCACTGCCCAACAATCTTAGACAAACTTCATTCACTAGGGCGGTTGGTTGGAGAGTCAGATTCGCGCGTTCGGAACGCAGGCGGGCAAGAGCTATTTTCTTTAGCTCAATGTAGACCGAAGCCGTCAGACGGTTATCAAACCGTCCGCGGGCGTGACCCGATTCAGTGTCGTCCCCGTCCATGTCTTGCTCCAGGCTCGGTTTGCAAACGGCGTGTGTTATGCCCCTATATCTGGCAACGTGAATCGCTGGCGATCCCTCAACGAACGAGCTTGCAGTTTTGCAGTCGGAATTCCCATTTGGCATCTGGTACGGCTTGATTGATGGTAACCCGTGCGCGTTCAACAGTGCTAATTTCAGCATCCCAGGACGAATTCAGTTCGAAGCTTCGGTAAAAAACCTCACAGGCCGCTGCATGGGCACTGAAAGCGACGGCGCATCGACGAACCAAGTGAGCCCGCACAGCCAAAGATGATTCGCCTGCGCTGATCGACTCCAGGCCAGCTGCCGCGAGAATTCCGCTGCGCAGAGAAGCCCCCATTCCGTCACCGCACATCGGATCCCAGCGAAAGATACCTGCTCCACAACGCAACACCTCGGCACAATCGACGGGCCAGCAGAACTCAGCAGCCGCCGGAAGGGGCGGTAATATGCAGTTCACGCCGGCAACACAATCCGCAATCTCGATTGAATCCTCAATCATAGCGTGCACTTGCTCGTCCGATCCAGCGATTGCGACGCAAATGAGATGGCCGATTCCAGCACCGCCAGGAGCCAGGTACATCCACCCCTGAGGAACCACCTCAAAGACCGCGTGGTCAAGCGGTACTGCCAATTCCACCTCAGAATGCCAAGCCAGTCGTGTGCCGGTCGACAGCACGTATCCGGATCCGTGCTGTGCCGCCGCTATGTGGGGAGGTCCGTTATCTTCGACTTCATCAAGGATTTCAAGTCGCGCTCCATAAAGTTGTTTGAGAAACGTCAAGAGAGCGATATTGAACTCGCTTAGCGGAATGAGCGCGCTGGCTGACCGAACGAGGGTGGGCGGTCGAGTCCTGCCTCTGCGTACGGCTCTTCCCGCAATCCAACGCTTCACCGGAAGCTGTAAAGACGTTCCGAACAGCGCGTACAGCAGCGCGGTGGTCTCTCCGTTTACCGTAACCCAAGGGACCATCAACAATTCTTGCTGACACGACCTCAAAAGACTGATTTTCCAACCGGAAGCGAGCAACACGGCCGCTGCTGCGCATGCACCGGCTCCAGTACCCTTGATCGCGGCGTTCATCGCAGGAATTTGTCCAAAGGAACGCCGATCGAAGGCCGCTGAGCTGCTAGCCGGTTGCATTCCTCATCGAGATCGTGCATTGCGGTCCGGGCGCGCACAATATTCGCGGCGTCCTCCACATCGCCTTTCAAATAGCCTTCGCCGAGAGATGTAACAATTTCCTTACACAGGCTCCTCACGACGCGGTAGTCCGAACTGTCCTCTGCTAAGTCCTTTTGAAAACTCCGAACGATTCCCCTGGCGGCTTGCCCAGACTCTGTCTTCAGATAACGCGAGAGTAGTGCGCGGACCTCGCTAAACCGGGAATAATGGCGCACTCCATCCGCAATGATTCTACTTGCGAGTTCCGTGAGAAACGGCACGTGATGATAGGAGCGAAGAGTTGAGAAGACCCGCGCGTAGAGACCGTGGAATGTTCCGCTTGGTCGCTCCGCATCGAGAAAATCCTGAAGCCGAGGAAGCGAAACCGGTTCCATCGACGTGGGGCGATACCCGCCGATGCATTCCCGATTTCGGCTTTTCGTCCCGCATGGCACGCGGGGTCCTGCTGACAAAACCGGCACAAAATCGGTAGAGAGGATTCCGGTGTGTCGCAGTTCCATTCTGATCTGGTTCGCCCAGCGCAGGTGCCTCATTTCGCTCACGGCGATTGCAAGCAGCTCATGCTTTGCGAAAAGCACATCCGCCTGGGTCTGGCTGTCCCCCGCATTCTCGTCCAGTGAATACATCGCGTAAAGATACTCCGCCGCGAGGGCCAGTTCGACTCCGGCCGCGAGGACCAACTGGTCTTCCAACTCTTTCGGAGTGTCGAACGGTACGGCGACAGCCGTGTCGTCAGGTACATAGACAGATGGAGTCTCGCGTCCTGCCAAAACGAAATTAAGTTGCTGCCAGCGCTGGTTGATCTCGTAATAGTCAATCTCGAGGTTGCGGTCCTCCTGTTGCAGGCGTAGGGGCAGAGTTAATGCATCAGGATCGCGGTCCCGGCGCATCCACATGATCATTGGATCCGCGGCTTCTGAATCTGGAGAATGTTCAAGATCCCCCACATTTGCGGGTGAAGGTCCGAGTGCGATATCGGGATGATTCGCTGCCCAATAAAGGCACGTGCAATCTCTGAAATCGTGTTGCCAAGGTGCGCACAAACTTTGCTGCAATTCTCCAGGCCGATAGGCTGCGTTGATTCTGCCGTCAGCGTCCATATACACTCGCCGATGACCAGCGAAAGTCTTCGTGGTTCGTTCCCGGGAGCCTTTTCTATCGCCGCGTTTTTCAAGAGTGATCCGGACGAGCGCTGCCTCGAGAGAGCGCACCAAGCGCCACACAACAAGGCCGGAGAATGGCTTTCCGTTGCTGTCTCTTGTTGCCAAAGGGCCGTTTGATCCCTGCTCGATTGAAGCCAAAAACCAAGCATCCTCTGGCTTGAATTCACTCACGAAGGACGCAATCTGTGTCTTCGTCTCCCCTGCCAGTTCCGGATCTGAAGAGTCGATATCAATTAGCCGTGCGCCTGTAAACTCATCGCTGCTGTCAGTAAAAATAAAGATGAGTCCCGCGAAAAACCTGCTGTCAAGATTCCTATGATCCAGCTCAAGACCTGGATAGCAATTGGCAACCGCGCTCTCGGGCAAAGTCGACACGGGATTCCCCGCTACCCGGTAAGGTTGGCTTTGCCCGGGTCGAGTAGGGGGTGCCGCTTTACCTGCAAGGTTCTTCGGCCGATTCAGAGGACTCAGCCGGTCGAACGGAAATCGCAGGCGATGATCTTCATTATTCATACGTTGGTCTCTCGTTCTCGCGGCCGAGAAGGTCTGGACGCAACCGAAGCACTTCGGGATAAATCCCTATGCAAAACTCCAGCCAACCCAGAATCGCGGCGCAACCCGATCTTCCTGCCGTTATGACTTCGGCATGGCAGCCGCCTCCGCATAAGTAACGAGCCCAGCAAGATCGACAGGGCTCCTGGCGGTCTACCTGGCGTGACTCCACAAAACGCTGGCGCGATGCGAATTCAGGACCTTCATCGTGTCCTCCGAGTCGAAATCGTGGCTGGCCCACGGTTCTGTGGCAAGTAAAGTAATCGCCCTCGGCGTCCACTGAAACATAGTTCGCAGCCGCCCCACAGGGTAGGGACCTAGCCACGCCTGCATCGAGTTGCTTGAGCGCAACCGCGAAGTTGGAGAACCGTAGTGGTTGGCCCTGCAGGGCACGCGCCCAGTCTATGTTGGCGGCCTCGCACATTTGATTTAGAAATTCGGCCCATTGACTGTCCTTAAGCGCGAGATGCGGATCGGGGCTTGTCCGCAGAGGGCTCACGCCAACCTCTGAAAATCCGCATCGCGCGATTTCCTCCACCCGATGCGCCACGCGAAGGTCGAGCGCCGTAACCGTGCATCTTGCTCCAACTTTAGCCCCGCCCGGAGAATCGAGCAGAGGCCGCATGTTCAAGATGGCAGACTGAAAAGCGCTGCCCTTCGCCGCCCGCCGACATTCATCATTAATCTCCTGAGATCCGTCGAGACTGACCGTCACTGCGAAGCAATATCGGCGAAAAAGCTCCAAGTCGGTCTCCCGGAGCAATGTTGCGTTCGTCGTGATCCCGAAAGAGATTGTAACTGCGTGCTGCCTAGCCCTAACCGCTGCATACTGTGTCGCCAAGTGAAGCAGATCGCGATTCAGCAGTGGTTCGCCTCCGATGAAACCAATGCTCGCCCGCCCTCCGCGATTATCTGCAATTAGGCGGTCGATCGACCTCAGAGCCACCTCTTCGGACATCAGTTGCGCTTTTCCGCCAAATCGGCCCTCATCCGCGTAGCAGTAGGCGCACGAAAGGTTACAGGTTTGAGCCAGATTCAGAGAGATCGCGCCAACCGTCTTCGGAAGCACGGCCTCCGGTTTGTACCCTGAAAATGCTGCAGAAAGTGCTTCTTCGTTGCTCCACCCATCAGGAATAGCAAAGAGCTTCGATTCATTGATAGAAAGCAGAATCCTGGGATTTCCCTCGACGATGTGGAATTCCGGGGGAGAGCCGAGAGCGATCTGAACCAAACGAGCAACCGTCATGGCGCCTGCCGTTCTCGGCGTTCCACAGAATTTCGGCGCCGTTTTAGTACACGTTCCCGGTGCACCTCAGCAGGCGTGGCGAAGATACCGCTTCTCAGGTTCTCGATGAACTGCAGGACCAAACGATACTGCCGGCATGTCAGCGAGAGCGCTGTGGTATCCGAATCGCGCATGTAAGGGGGCATACGCATGTCGTGGGCTCCATCCCGGTCGACGCGAATATCTCGCCACTCGTTGACGGCCGCTGGATCTAGAGGCTTAGGCGTGAGTTCGGAGACCTTCTTGTAAGGCGGCCGAATGATACTTGGAATCAGACCAGTTTTATCCAGAATCTCGTCGACAAGTGCCTGAGGGTCCGACATAACCTCATGACGATCTCGAGCGAGTTCCGCCCTCACTAGGAAACGGTTCTGTTTTGGACGACTGTCTTCATTGATGGGATCTACGAGCCGATCCTTTGCCTCTGGGCTGAGGAAGACCGAATCGTCCTTCCCAGTCTCTCCCACGGCTCGCTTTCGCATCGAATAATCGCCGGTTAGCGGAAGGCCTGCAACCTGCTTGCTTTCGGGACTGATGACGCGAAGACGGTATCGATCGACATTGATCAACATGGCCGTTTCATAAATCCGGCGGAACAGGTCGAAAACGAAACCTTGCGCGCTGATGGGGTCGTCCGCGGGTTCTGGAAAGGACGCAGGATCGCGATCAGCAAATTCATCGGCAAGAGAGTAAAAGGGGCGCCTGTCGGGAGCGAAGTCCGGCGGGCCGACAAAGATGCGAGCCGTAGACTCGAAACATTGCCCGTTCCAGGCCAAGCGTGCGGTCACGAGGACCTCGGAGGTGTCATCCACGACGCCAAACGATCTGCCTTTGCGAGCGAGGTCGGCTTCGCCATCGTAGGTTGGCTGCGGTGGCGTATCGGTCTCGTTCGACTTTTGCTGATCGTGGAAGTTCCAAGATGCAGCCGGATTTGTGAACCGGTTGGACGAGGGCGTCAGTTCATATACGCGCTCTGTCGCGGGATCGGCCGCAGCCATTGTCGAAGGAGGGCCGTAAACCTGCCCAGTGGCGGGCGTGAATCGCACTCGCAAGATCCGTAAATCCACACCATAACGAATGTGCATTCCATCCTTCCGCCGGGCGACGGGACGGGCAGGCTGAAATACTCCGAGCGGAATTGGATTCTCCGGATGAACCAGCGGAGTACCTCCAGCGTTGGGACTTGAGGCGAGCAGTCTGCGAGGTGTGAAGTCCGAAGCACTGACTGTCAGCGAAGCAGAGTAAGCGCAGTTTTCATCTCCGGTGCGTCGCGCCGCCTTGCGGTTGACGGCAATCACTTCCCAAGTAACGTTGGCGAGCGTCGCTTCATGTTCGCGAAGCATATCGATAGTCAGCGGTTGGAGAACCGGAACGTTGCTTTCTCCCTCGGTGACATAGCACCAAAGTTCAAGGAACGGGCAGACCGGGCGGATAAGATCTCCGTCACGGAATCGAATCTGCGCCGGGACGTAGACCGTCTGGGAGCCATTTGACGACACCTCGATGCTCGGCTCCGGGCGAATCATTGTCTGTCCGGCGCCGAACTGAGCGGCATCCTCCACCCAACCAAAACTCTCCATAGGCGTCGGACTGGCACCAAGACGCGCGATCGAGATCGGAGGCGCGATGAAAAGTCCCGAAATCCTTGTCAAAGGCATTGCAGTTGCTCACGAAACAGCGAAATTTCCAAGCAGTTTAGCAGCTTCACACACTACTTGAGTTAACTTTCAAGCGGAATACGGCGAGTCAAGTGAAACGCCGGGCATTTCAATCCTTTCGCCTCGAGTTGGGTTGGCCGGAAATCTGACTTGTTCGGCAACCAGTCAAGCACCTTTTTTTTGATATTCATGTCCGCATTTTGTATATTCTCTCGCTTTCCTCGGCATGAAGGAATTGAAGCGCAACTTGCGAGTGTCACGGTAAGGCGAGGAGCAAGGATGTCGCCTCGGCAATCATCAGGTAGATCACATTGATTTTGGAGGACATGCGAGAATGCCCACACTTGAAGACGTTCTGAAAGACGACTGGCTTAAATCCGTTAACCCACCCCACATCAATTCGGCGGATCAACTGAGCATGCTCTGGGTCAGATTTGGTCCTGGGGGCCCTTTCGACATCAATGCACAAACGCTGCTGTCAGCGGTAATCCAGAATGCTTTCGGCGTGAATGTTGCCCCGGAAAAGCTGACCGCAACGATGACGTTCGCTGCGCTCGGGCAACTCATTGGAGTGGCATTATGAATCACAAATCGTTTAGTAGTGGCATCCGCGGCAACAGGTCTTTGCCAAGCGAGTGGCTACGTAGCGCTGCAATTGCACTGGGTGTGCTTTGCCTGGTCGCAGCGCGTCCATGCCGTTCGCAGGCCGCAGGGGGCACGCCGATTCCCATCAAGGTGGTCAGCGACAGCCAGTTGCTGGTTAGGCTCGACGCCAATGGCGCAAGCTTCGACCCAGTGACAGCGGCGATCGTGGAGGACATCACGCCCTGCGTCTTGCCCGATCCCAAGGGCCCAGACTATGCCTGTACAGCTGACGAATCGAATGGCCTGCAGTCCGCACACAAGCCTGCAAGAATGGCTCAACCGGTGAAGGGCAATCGGAACGGAATGTACCTTCTCGAATTCAGCCCAGGCTTCTTCGCCACGAGTCGGCTCTACCGGCTTACGCTCCAGCAGACCGACCCTAAAGGTGTAGTGGCCAACACGAGTGTGAACGTAGACACGTCACCCTCGATTGCCGTTGCGCTTGCCGATCTGGGCTCGCCGGGCGCAACGCTGTTCCGCCTGACCTCGACGCTGGGATTCGTCGAAAGCTTTCCCCAGCCCAGCGGCGTCTCGCACAAGGACCTGACGGTTGCGAAACCGGTCGACTGCGGCGGCGCCGGGTCCGAGCCGGGTGTGACGCCCATCACGATCACTGGGACCGACGATTCAAAAAAGGCCATCACGGTGAGCGGATGGAGAATGCCTCTGACGGAACTCTCGGGAGGACTGAGCGCGGCGAATACGACACAGACGGGGTCCATAGCTCTGTGCCTGAATCTGCGCCCGTCGACCACGAACTTCACTCCGGACGCTAGCCTGATCTCCAGTGCACTGGCAGGCATTGAGAGCCCGCTCGGCGCGGTGACGTGGACCGTCCCTCAGGGAACGCAACTTTCTGCGAGCGCAGCAGCCCCAGCGACGGGTGCTTCGTCCATCGGCCAGCCCAGCCCGGCGGCCAAGTCCGCTGCGAATTTCTACGCGAACCTGACCTTGGCCGCCGCCACAGGAGCCAAACTTGCCTGGGGACTCGACGGCAAAATATCTGAACTCAACCAGCCGGTCTTCGGCAGCCCCAAATGGCGTGTTATCTGGCTGAGCGCAACGGCGAACACCGGCGGCAATACGGCCAACATCAAGGGGCAGGTCTATACGGACACGATCGACTGGACACTGCCTTTCACCTACGTAACCAGCCACGGAGGCAAGCCGAGGTTCGAGCTTATCGGTTCCCTTGCTCCAGACTACGAGACGGACATCGAGTTCGACCGGAAGAACTTCCTGACGGCGGGTGATCTGGTGTGGAATTTCGGCAAGCTATATCAGCCCCAGGAAAAGCGGACTGTGCATCCGAGTCACGCTTTGATAAAGTATCCCGATCCCTCGATTTCGCGTTTTGGGTACGTTCTTCAGTTTCACACCGGATTCGAAGCGGGAGGCGCTTTGATGGACACGGTGGAGAAGGCGCCGAGCGGCACCGCCAAGATCACGGTTCCATCGTATTCGATTTGCCGGGCATTGCCGCAGATCACTGGGAACATACAGTGGATTCCAGCTCGCCGGCTAGGCCTGTTCACGTTCGACGATACGATCGAAGGGAGATATCTGTTCGCGACGGAAAACACCGTCGAGCAGCATCCAATTCCGGCCATGGGCAATCAGGCCGCAACGGTAGGGCTGCGTCTTCGCCCGCTCGATGGATGGCGAGCCTATAACACGCTGATTTCAACATGGAACCCGAAAAGCACTGCACATTTTGGAATCACGGTAACTTACGATGACGGCTTCAACGCGCCGAAGTTCACGCGCGTGAACAGCGTCACCGCGGGGATCACGATCGCGTACTAGAGCGCGGACCGGTGCCCCGTGACAAGTGCAGTGATGGAGCCTTCGTGGAGTGACTTCGATGATCGGCCAGAAAGTCCATTACCCGGTAAAAGGCATAACGCTCATTCTCCACCAGGTCGCCTGGTTCGCAACTGCGTTACATGTCGCGCAAATTTCTTGCTATGCATCGGGCCAGCTGGACAAATGCACGACCATGCCTGTCAGCCTGGCTGTCCCGTGCGTTGAAGGATTCATCCATCCGCAATCAGGGACCGGCGCATCCATAAGAGTGAACAGGCCAGATGCATGTAAGACACTTTGGGAGTTGAGGCAGTTTCAGTCTGCGCAGACGCAGGCAGATGATTCGGCCTCGAAGATGGAAGGTAAGCTAACAATGGCTTGCTCCGGTCAGCTTTCGGTTGGAGCCGCCGATCGACTCTTCGCCAAAGGCAGATATGACGACGCGAAAACGCTCTACAACGCCATTGTCACAAAGCAGGCAGACTCAGAATTGAACTGGGTTTTTGACCGAGCTACTCGCGGCAATCTTGCCTGCATCGAATCGAAAAACTACTTCGAGCTCCCAGCATCTCTTGTTGCACTGGAGCGGCAAGGCAGATTTGAAAAAGCCGAAGCTGAAGCGAAAAGGTCTCTGCCTGAAGCAGATGCCCATCGAAAACATCTTGTGCAATTCCTTGGCCTGATAAAGGAAACGGCAGAGCTGGAGAGGCGCGGAGAGGCGAATACCGCGCTTACCGGATTCAACTCCTATAAGTCGTCGCTCGATCCAACTCGCGACCAATATCTGTTTTCCGCGGCTCTGGATCAGATCGCGCGGCTGGAACCTCTCGCCAGAATGCAAAACAATCTCGACGCGCTCTCCCTCCTGGCGGTCGGGGACACTGAGGTGAAGCACGGTCAATACGCTGATGCGGAAGCCAGTTACAACAGGGCTCTGACCAATCATCCAGACAACATCAACCCAGCCATTGCCGTCGATGCGGGGAAGAAGCTCTCGGAAGTACGCAGGCTTAAGGCCGATGAGCCTAGTTTTATTGGGACCTTGAGAAACTTTTCCGTCTCGGTGCGGAAATTCTTCTTGGATCTGCTTGTGTGGACCCTGGAAGCTGTCGTATTGGTTTTGCTTTTGGCCGTGGTGATTGCCCTCACTTGGTGGTGCTCCGCGCGCATTCGCAATCGCACCAAGCCTGGGATCTTTTTATCGATCAAAGAAATCTCTTCAACAGCAACCGATCTTGGCAATCAGTTGCTCAGCGAACAGATGCGCAGGGAGATCGATCTGCCGATACCGCAGAACCCCGATGAGCCCGTTTTAGGGAACACGAATACCCGGCTCCGCATATCCAATCCAGGTGAAATGCAGGGGTCGAGCATAGGGCAAGCAGGCATTCTGGTGCCGTTACACGACGTCGACACCATTTTCCAGTCGGCTGCGCAAATCACGTTCGGCTCCTTCTCCATCAATCCGGTCCAGATATTCAACTTGATCAAACCATTCTTTCGCCGCAGATACCAATTGGAGTTGGACGGCACACTATCTCAATTGGGTGAAAGCGTGGTATGTTCGGTTTCAATCGCCAGCGGTTCTTTTCCGAATATGCAAGGACGTGGGCCGTGGGAAGCGGTCTGGTCCGGCGCCGATCAGACTGACAATCGCAATCAAGCCATTCGCGATTGCACCTCGCAGATTCTCATCGCGATCGATTCGAAAACACGCGACATTACGGCATATCCACGGAGCTTGGCGTATTTGCAAATTGGAATCGGCCTATTGCAACGGGCCTCATATGATCTCGCAAACCAGCTCGACCTTTGGAAGGAGGCGCGGGAGGCTTTTCAGCAATCCGTTCTCCAAGATCCTGGAAACTGGCTGGCGCGATTTAACCTCGGCACCGTTCTGAGAAATCTGGATTTTAACTCTCTCGCAGCCGAGCAGTTTGCCGAGCTGTTGCTTACCAAGAGCGTCCAGAAAAATGCCGAACTCACTGCTGTTGCCAATTACAATCGCGCCGCTGCATTGCAGAAAGTAGATGACGAAGATGTCTCGAAAGAAGTGATTGCGACTTTTGATGGCATTTTAAAGACTCCAGGCCTCGACCCCACTCTCGTGCTTTTGGCACGGAGCGCCATGCTCGCGGCTGAGGCGGATTCCAAAGCACGCACGAAACGGTTCCTGCTTGGGATTGGAGTCGATCCCAGCCATAAGATTCGCAGAGCAGAGCTTAACAAGCTCTTCGGGGATGGGGAGGAACTTTGTAAGGAGATCGAGAAATGATGGCGGACCCGAAAGCGATTAGCGGCTACGATAAAAACATTGTCCTCTCCGTTACCCTGAACGCGATGGGGCAGTTGCAAGCCCTCATGGGAAGCAGCGAGGAGGCTCGCGCGTTCTATCGCCGTGCTTTGACCCTTTTGCCGTCTTTTACCGAACCTGGCTTAAATCTAGCGGAACTGTACCTGGAGAAGAAGGGATCGTTCGACAAGAACTGGGCTACACGCGCGGAAAGTCTTCTTCTTGATGTGCAAAGAATCGAGCCCGCGAGTTTGCGCTGCCTCATCCTCTTGGGAACCCTATACGCCAACCCGGTATTCGGTCGAGATGACGACGCTATTGCGCTTTTCGAAAAGGCCATGCCACACCCTGAGGCTGGTATGAGACTCGCTGGGATATTCTTTAACCAAGGCAAGCCAGTCGACGCGATCGGACCGCTGCAATCTTCGCTGAAGCAGGCCCCAACTGATAGCGGGCGCCTCTTTCTCACCCGTTGCGCTTTGGCGTTGCCGGCAACCGATCTCAGGAAGCGACAGCTATTGCAAAGTTGCTTGCATTTTCTCGAAAAGCTAGGCGGAAGCGATGACCCTGACCGTTCTACGTCCGACAAGAGCGACGCAGTCTCTTTGCTTCCGAGGGTCAAGGATGCATTGAATGCAGTCTAGTGCCGCATCACTTGTGGACCCCAGATAGAATGGACGACGTTCCGCGACCCCGTTGGTCCGCTGTCCTAAGCCAGTATTCGAGCGACGTATCGCCCTGAGGCACCGGGGAACACTTGCACGAGCAGAACTTAGTTGCTACCAATCTTTCTTACGCCCAACGCCTAAAACGGCTGTGAGAGCGAGTTGACCTGGGCGGCTCCTGACCCATTGGCTTGTAGTTAAACGGCGTGGGAAAAGGAACGGGAAACGAGCTTATTTGCAGCAATTAGGGCGAGGCCGGCGGTACAACTTGACTCCCGCCGCCGGTCAACGCTACCAAAGTCGATTCCAATCTGGTGCCCGGAGGGGTATTCGAAACCCCACGGCCTTGCGGCCTACGAATTTTAACTCCTGTTTACGATCGCGTTCTTATCGCCTGGCATTCGCTCGGTTCGGTTATAGCCTATGACACAATGAACTCGCTCCTTAACCTCGCCTGGACCTCCGACCCTGGCAACCTAGATGGCAACCCGCGGACTAGAGCAATCTGCGCGGACCGCTTACCCTGGATCTCCACTCAACAAGATCTTTTATTTCTTTCAAGAACAGGTGGACCTGAAACTTGCTCTTCGACACCAAACTCTAGATCTACTTCACGGTTTTCGCATGAGTCCGCCGTTAAGAACCAGCCAGCCTATTCCCGCGTTCGGACCAACCCTGTTCCTCGCTTGAAATACGCGGAAGACGCCTTGGCTAATGGGTTTAAATGGATCAACGCATATTCCTTACAAGATCCTATCAGTGGGAAACTCGGCTTTTACGTGAAGTATCAACAATAATGCTTTGGATACCTATGGCCTTTTCTGGCTCACCCATCCTACTGGGAAGATTCACGGTTCTATCAATTCTTCCGGCAGCACTTGCTTTGATTAAGCTTTTACGAGTGTCAGGCGATTGCCTTGTTCCAAAACACAGTGCAGCATGAGTTTGAATGGCGCCGCGGTAGAAAGCAGATCTTCTTTTGAATCTACGCTGTTGAAGTTGCGGTCGGTCTTCCGATTTAGAGATCGACGCATGAATAAGATTTTAAAATGTGTGTCCCTCCCGAATAGCTTTTTCCGCCTTCTCTATTGAAGAGTACATCTGTCAGACCTCTACTTGGAGCACAGCCGTGGAAAGGCTTCAAACACCGATGGCTGCAGGCATAGGCGGAGCTGCCATCCTCGCCGCGCTGCTTTCCTTTGGCACAGGACAGAAGAAAACCGTGCCTTCCGTGTTGACTCCAGAGGTCCACACCGCTTCGAAGAGCGACCAGGTGGACAAGAGTTCGGCACCTAACCAAGATGGACCATGGAGGGCCATTTGCGAGGACTATGCACCTTATGGATTTGACGGGAAAGATCCATCGCGCACCCCTAGAGGCTACAGAGTCGTTCTACGGCCAAGTGCTTCGTACGGAACAACCGAGGTTAATACAAAACCGGACCATCAAGGTCAAACCTATAAAATTGCAGTCCACAAGCAGCTTGTTGGTGATCTGACATCGTGTATTCCGCGTGACGAATTGGGCAAAATCTATGTGATCGTGGCGACGCTTCCCGACCCGTATAAGACCGAGATGCGGCTTGAATTCGACCGCTATGTGGATGCGCTTGAGAAAGGAGCCGAGGTATGGAGCTTTCACTATACCGGCTACTGGTTTCCCTGGAGTACTCAGCAAGCAGACATGGCGCCACGCAAAGAGGATGAGCTAGAGGCCTTCCTCCTGCGTAATGAACAACCTGGGATATTGCTCTTTCGTAATGACAAAGGAGAACGGCTATTCATTTTCGTCGTCGGCGAGACGCCGACTTCAGGCATCAATCGCATCCAGATGGCACAGGCTTTGACCTATCGTCAGAATCTACTCGACGGCTACTACAAGGCTAAGGGGATGGGCAAAACTCCTCAATGCTCCGAGAAGCGGGTCGGACCGGTTCAGGGCGCGGCTCACGCAGCTTCGAGTGGGCTGCCAACGGATAAACTCCTCGCCACTTCGGGTAGCAGTCTTCGGGCTAACCCGCTATGCGTGCAAACGAAAAGCATGGCAATAAGTACTCCATTGAACCGTCCACTAATGATTGCTGGACCGCACTTCTCAGGTTCGCTGACAAGTCTGCATGAAGTACTGGCCCAAAGCGGCTATCTCGTTTCTTCCGACGACAGCCGCAGTGTCAATATTCTATCTCCGGACGCTACATCGGACACCTTAATACACAAATTCACAAATCAATGTAACGAGGGTAAGTCATGCTCTTTCAGAGCACTGTCTTTGTCGGCGTCAGTAACAGACACGACCGTTTCCGGATATCTCAGCTATTTAGGCTACAAAAGAGAGCAAGTAGCAGAGCTCGTCGAGGATGAAAGTGGATTCGGAGATGAGCAGTCTCACGACGGAGATGCTAGCGCAGATAATTTTCAGGCCGGACGTAAGCTATCTCCGTTCGGTCTAATTCTCACTTTTCCACGCGAGCTCTCGGCGATGCGCGCCCTCAGCGATCAACAGAGCGAGCAGCTCGCAGAATCGGGAGCAAAGCTCCTTTCGTTGGCGAAGACTCCCGCTCCTGTAAAACTCTCTGGGCAAGATCCGCTCGAGAAGGATCGGCCCTCAACATATGCTTCAGAGGATCAGACCACCGAGATATCCAATGCGTTGGAAGATCGTGTCCGTGTTATCAGAGAGAGGGATATCGAGTGTATCGTCGTCTCGGCCACGAACCCTCTTGATCGCGTTTTTCTTCTTGATTATTTGCACGATCGCCTGCCAAACGTTCGCCTGGTCGCGGAGGAAGCGGATGAGCTTGAGATCAGCCACCCGCACTACACTGATCTCACTGGGACGATCGTTGTCAGTAGCCTGCCCACAGTTCCTGAGTGGGTGGTTGTCAATGGCGGTCTTCGGACTCAAGTATCGTTTCCCAGCGTAGCGGCCGAGGAGCAGTTCTTATCAATAGCAATACTGCTGCAAGATCCAACGACACGCAGTACAGACGTTGCTGACGGTTGGATGATATCAGTCGCTGGCGAGGGAGGTTTTGAGTTAGTCCCCTTTAGAGGTGGAATGGAGAGTGGGGCTATTGACAGTGAAACAGTCGTTTTCGGTAAAGAGGCCGATAAGGTTGAAAGAAAATCATGCGATGGAGTTACGCTGCAGGTTGCGGAACCTGAGAAAACGCCACGGGCTTTCACTTCCCTTTCAATAGCGATTTTCGTCCTCACGATAATTCACTTCTTTATGTTGCTGAATTCAGAGCAGCCGAAGGCCTGGAAGAGAACATTGGAGGTTCTCGGATTCAATCCTAGAAAACGGCATTTACTGAAGTTTGCATATGTCAAACGCGGCGACAGCGAAGATTTCAGTCGCTCATTTAATCTTCTGGCTTTGAATAATCAATTGTTTCTTCTAAACGTCATGATTCTTACCGTCAACCCTGTTCTCTTCCCTCTACAACCAGGCTTTTGGGTTGGACTGCATTGGATCGCAGCCGGCGCTTGGGCGATGTCAATCATTATGGGAGTAGCTATTTGGTCATCGTTGTATGGATTCTTAATACAGGTGAAGAGAGCCCTGGAGAACGCCTCGCTGTTTATTGCGGATAAGCTTATCCTTCTCTTCTTTTCGTTTCTCACCACTTGGTATTTGATCTCTTCTATCTTTTTTTTCCTGTCATGGCATAGCTCGGCTATCGTCGAATGGCAGCGAATTCTCACTCTTGACGATGGCCTTTCGCCTGTGGTGCCGATCACTGCTATTTTACTTGCTTGGGCACTGTGGGCGGCACTCCAGCTTCGACGTGTGAAGTGGATTGCCTATCGCAAGATGGACCTCTATCCCGCCGAGAGTTCAGTTCTGAGAACCCCGCTAGGGCAGCGTCTCGGCGAAGACATGAACGCGCTTCATCGAGAGATAGACGCTCCGACAGTGGGTTTTAGGCGCGTGCTCTTCGTTCTGTGTTTTGTAGGGACGGTTTCCTGGTGGCAGTGGGGCAGTTTGAGAGGCATAGAACGATACGACCCCTTGGCTGGCAATTCACTTGCGGCTGATGTCATACGGCTGATCCGGCATATCCTTTTTTCTCCATCTTTCGAATGGTGGTTTGCGATTTGGGGATTGGTCATGCTTTTGATGACCGTCGTGCAGACGGCCTATCAGCTTCGTGAAGTATGGCAGAAACTCGCGCGGCTTCTGTGCAGGCTGGAACCGACGTCCATGAAATACGCCTTTGAAAAGATAGGCAAGGACGACAGAATCCATATCAAGATATGGGACCTCGGAAAG
>Ga0302325_10014830_pt1 | contig 16576 bp, 16 predicted proteins | sample Palsa_T0_2_FD_201948 | JGI IMG/M metagenome (GOLD analysis project Ga0302325, IMG submission 201948) | Peat permafrost microbial communities from Stordalen Mire near Abisko, Sweden - Palsa_T0_2 | ecosystem: Environmental > Terrestrial > Soil > Palsa > Peat permafrost | place: Sweden: Abisko... | reverse complement strand
CGGCCCGGCGCTCCCACGAGGCCCAGGCCACGTCGGCCACATAGGTCGAGACGCCGATCAGCGGGAGCACCGTTCCAGCGTACCGATGCACGTCGCGTTGGACGGTCGCCGGGAGTGGGGGTCGGCATGGCGCATGCCCGGACCAGGACCAGGACGTGAGCTCATCGATGCCGCCATCGCCGACGGGTCGGTCGACACCGTCGTGGTGGCGTTCCCCGACATGCACGGCCGGCCCGTCGGAAAGCGGGTGACGGCGGACTTCTTCCGATCGCATGTGGCCGAGCACGGGATCGAGGCGTGCGACTACCTGCTGGCGGTGGACGTCGACATGAACCCGCTCCCGGGCTACCGCTTCACCAACTGGGACACCGGCTACGGCGACTTCGTCTGCCGGCCCGACTACGCCACCGCCCGCCTGATCCCGTGGCTGGAAGGCACCGCCCTGGTCCTCTGCGACCTGACCGACGAGGACGGGGTGCCGGTCGATGTGTCGCCGCGCCAGATCCTGCGCCGTCAGTTGGAGCGGGCGGCCGAGCGCGGGCTGCGGGTGTGCAGCGCGACCGAGCTGGAGTTCTTTCTCTTCAAGGACTCCTTCGAGGAGGCCGACGCCAAGGGGTGGAAGGGCCTGACGCCGCACACCTCGACCATCGAGGACTACCAGTTGTTGCAGACGACACGGGAGGAGTACGTCCTGCGGCGCATCCGCAACGACATGTGCGCCGCCGACATCCCGGTCGAATTCTCCAAGGGTGAGGCGGGGCGGGGCCAGCACGAGGTGAACGTCACCTACGACGAGGCGCTCGTCACAGCCGACCGTCACCTCGTCTTCAAGAACGGCATCAAGGAAATTGCGGCGCAGGAGGGGCGCGCCACGACGTTCATGGCGAAGTGGACGATGGAGGAAGTGGGCTCGTCCTGCCACGTGCACACGAGCCTGTGGGACGCCGAGAGCGGCGACCCGCTCATGGCGCCGTCGGCGGACGGATCGGACGCCGCGCACCCGAGCGGCCTCTCGGCCGTGGGGCGCCACTTCCTGGCCGGCCAGCTGCATGCCGCGCGCCAACTGGCCTGGATGGCGGCGCCGACCCTCAACTCGTACCGGCGCTACGTGCCCGGGAGCTGGGCCCCCACGGCAGCGGTGTACGGCGAGGACAACCGCACGTGCGGCTTCCGCCTCGTCGGACACGGGCCGGGGCGGCGGGTGGAGTCGAGGATCCCGGGGGCGGACGTCAACCCGTACCTGGTGCTGGCGGCAGCCATCGCGGCGGGCCTGTACGGCATCGACCACGAACTCGAGCCCGGCGACCCCTACCCGGTCAACGCCTACGAGGCCACCGACGTGCCCCGCATCCCCTCGACGCTGGTCGAGGCCATCGCCGAGCTGCGCGATTCCGCCGTGGCGCTCGAGGCGTTCGGGCCCGACGTGCACCACCACCTCCTCAACACGGCCGAGCAGGAATGGCTGGCCAGCAACCGCCACGTGACCGACTGGGAGCTGGCCCGGAACTTCGAGCGCATCTGATCCTCCGGCATCGGTCCGGCGGCAGCGCGGGGCCGGCTCCCATATAAGGTCGCCCGGTCATGCTGCGCTCGCAACTGTGCTCGGCCGAGTCTCTGCGCTCGCCGGCTCTGCGGACCTGGGCCGAGCGGCTGCGGCCGATGTGGGCGGCCGACGACGACCGCCGCGACGTCATGCTCCACCGCAAAATGTGGGAGTGGCTCTTCATCGCCGAGGCCCTGCGGGAGCGGGGCATGCTCGCCGCCGGGCACCGGGGGGTCGGGTTCGGCGTCGGGCAGGAGCCGCTGGTGGCGCTCTTCGCCGCCGCCGGCTGCGCCGTCGTCGCCACCGATCAACCGCACGAATCCGCCGTTGCGTCGGGATGGACGGACTCGACGGTCGAGTGGGCCGGCGGGCCGGAGGACCTGAACGCGTTCGGCCTGTGCGCGGCGGAGGAGTTCGGGCGCCGGGTGGCCTACCGCCCCGTCGACATGAACTCCATTCCGGCGGACTTGACCGGGTTCGATTTTGCGTGGTCGTCGTGCGCCCTCGAGCATTTGGGGACGCTGGGCGCCGGGATGGACTTCGTGGTCGCGCAGATGGAGTGCCTGCGACCCGGTGGCGTGGCGGTGCACACGACGGAGTACCTCGTGTCGTCCAACGACGCCACGGTCGAGGCGGGCGGGACCGTGTTCTACCGGCGACGCGACATTGAGTCGCTGGTGGAGCGGCTGCGGCGGGCCGGCCATGACGTCGACATGGACTACTCGCTGGGTTCCACGCCCGATGACGTGCATGTGGACGTGCCGCCCTATACCGACGTGCACCTGCGCACGGAGCTGGCCGGCTACGTCACCACGTCGCTGGCGCTCATCGTGACGAAGGGCGCAGCGCCGGGACCGAGAGGGCGGGGCCGGGGGCTGCTGCGACGCGTCAGCCGATGAGGCGTCGACCGTTCAGCCGCTTGTGGATGGCCTTCGTCTTCTCGTAGAGGTTGACGAACTCCTTCAGCAGCGCGGCGTACGTCTCGCCGGCAACGGGGTCGGGCTCGTAGGTGGCCTTGACGGTCACGGTGCCCGGGATGTCGTCGATGGCGAGGAAACCGAGCGCCAGGAGCGTGAGCAGTCCGGCGCCGCGTACGTTGGCCAGCACCGGGTCCTCGATCTGGCGGATGGTGCGGCCGGTGGCGTCGGCATGGATCTGTGACCACAGGTCCGAGTTGGCACCGCCACCGACGAAGGCGAGGGAGGGGAAGGTGCGTTTGCAGTATTTCTCCACCGCCTGCAGCAACCAGGCGGAGTTCAACGCGACGCCCTCGAACACGGCCCGCACCATGTCGGCGCGCGTCGACGACAGCGACATGTTGTGGAAGCCGGCTCGGATGGTGTGGTCGTCGACCGGAGAACGCTCGCCGTTGAGCCAGGGCGTGAACAGGACGCCGTGGGAGCCGGCCGGGACCGACGACGCCACGTCGTTGAGGATGCCGAAGAAGTTGTCGGGCGGGCCCTGAGCGGCGGCGGTGGCGGTGGCGGCGGCGGTGGCGGCCGCCGCGAGGGCGTCGTCGGGGAAGAGCACGTTGTCACGCAGCCAGGTCAGGCAGGCGCCCCCCGTCTCGTGCTCGTCGGCCACCAGATACCGGCCCCGGATTCCGGACGGGATCGACGCGATGTTGGTCAGGGCATCGGTCTTCTTGAACGGGACGTGGCAGCTGACCCAGCTGGAGGTGCCGATGTAGAGATGGGCGTCGAAGTCGGCCACCGCACCCGAGCCGACGGCGGCCGAATGCAGGTCCCCCATGCCGGCGACGACCGGCGTGCCGGGCAGCAGGCCGAGCTCGCCGGCCGCAGCGGGGGCCAGCCCGCCCAGCACGCTCCCCGTCGGGACGAGGTCGGGCAACTTGGAGCGTTCCAGCCCGGCCAGCCCGATCAGCGCATCGTCATAGGCGATCGCATTGATGTCCCGGTTGTCGGTCACCCAGTGCAGCGTGATGGAATCGTGCGATGCCCGGGCCAAGCCGGTGAGGCGCAGGTTGAGGTAGTCGACCGGCTCGAGGAAGACCGCCGTGGCGGCGTAGACGTCGGGCCGCTGCTCGCGCAGGAAGTGGATGTGCCCGACCGGGTCCTTGCCCGACAGGCTCGGGATGCCGCCGGTGCGCCGCACCCAGCGCGTCAGCTTGGAGGCGGAGTAGCCCTGCACGTTGAGCGCGCCGCGCACGGTCTCGCGGACGGCGCGGGCGCCGCGGGAGTCCATCCAGCTGATGGCCGGACCGATGGCCGTCCCGGTATCGTCGACGGCCACGGTTCCCGACCACTGGGCGGTGCAACCGATGCCGACGATGTCCCCGGGGGCTACACCGCTGTCGGCCAGGGCCCGCCGGGCCGAGGCCACGACGGCGTCCCACCAGGCCTGCGGGGACTGCTCGGCTCCCCCATCGCCCGTCAGTTCGATTCCGACCGCCTGGAAGGCGTGGGCCACGATCCGGCCGGTGGACGCCAGAACGGCCACCTTGGGACCGCCGGTGCCGAGGTCCACAGCCAGGACGTGCGGGTCGGCCGACTCGTCGGTGCGCAGCTCGGTGGCCGGCGCAGCACGCAGGGGGGCTGCTGGCGGGGGCATGGCGAGGAGCGTATCGAGCGAGGCCGGCCCCCTGAGGGGCCGGCCTCGAAAGCGTGCTCGCTCGAAAACGGGGTCAGTCGGCCTGGGTGGCCTCGACCTCGATCTCGAGAACGACCTTGTTGCCAACCACGACGCTGCCGTCGAGCAGCGAGTGGTTGAAGCTGACGCCGAAGTCGCGGCGGTCGATGGTGGCGCCGGCGGAGAAGGCGACGACGGTCTTGCCCTCCTGCATGGACGGCCCCTCCCCGAGGAACTCGAGGTCGAAGTCGACCGACGTGGTGACGCCACGGATGGTGAGGTCGCCGGTGAGGACCCAGTTGCTGTCGTCGACCCGGCGCAGGCCGGTGCTGACCAGGGTCAGGGTCGGGTGGTTGGGGACGTCGAGGAAGTCGTTCGTGCGCAGGTGGTCGTCACGCTGCGGCTGGTTGGTGTGGATGCTGTTGGCCTGGACGACGGCCTCGAGCGTCGAGTCCTCGGGCTTCTCGGCCACGGTGAAGGTGCCCGATACGTCCGTGAAGCGGCCACGTACCTTCGTGCCCACGAGGTGGCGGGCGACGAAGCCCACCTCGGTGTGGGCGGGGTCGATCGTGTAGGTACCCACTTTGGGGAGGGTGGCGGTGCCGGTCGTGCTGCTCATGTGCTGTCTCCTTGCTCGGATTGCTCGAACGTGATTTCGCTTCCGGTATTATATCTGACTGTACAGATACTTGTCAAACAGATATATTAGGGGTTGCAGAGGATTTCGGGAAGACTGAGGCAGGCGATCATGGGAACGGCGACGATTCCGGCGAAGGGCGGTGACCAGGAGCGGGGACACCTGCGCCCCGACGAGGCCCCCGGCGCCGGCGATATCGGCGCCGGCGCTGCCCCGGCCGAGGGCGAAGGGACCTGCGGCGTCCTGGGCCAGATCGACGACGACCGGCTCCGCCTGATGACCTTGATCGTCCGCACCCACCGCCGGTTGACCGATCGCCTAGGCCGCGAGCTCGAGCAGAACGTCGGGATCCCGCTGGTGTTCTTCGACGTCCTCATTCATGTCGGAGGCGCTCCCGACAGCCGGCTGACCATGAGCAGGCTGAGCTCCGACGTCGCGCTGACCACCGGGGGTGTCACCCGCCTGGTCGACCGCATGGCGCAGGCGGGACTGGTGGCCCGGGAGAACTGCCCGAACGACCGACGGAGCATTTATGTCGTGCTGACGCCGGAGGGGCAGGCCGTGTTGCACCGGGCCGTGGCCGAGCACATCGACGGGATCGACCGCCACCTCATGGCCCACCTCGACGACCGCGAGCGCGCCGCTCTCGAGGTGACGCTGGCGAAGGTCGTCGACGCCGGCTGAGCGACCGGCACTTCCCCTCCTTCGCCTCGTCGCCGGCACTCACCTATTTCTCGACGGCTCGGGCGAGCCGCTCCAAGGTGATGCCCATGTTCCGGCGGTTCTGCTCCTCCCGGTCGTCGACGCCCGACGTCTGCTTGCTGAACTCCATGACGGACTCGGGCCGCAGGTCCTCGCTCCATTCCGTGACACGGCTCCCCGACTCGGTCGGGTCGATGCGATAACCCCACGTCGAGTAATGGAAGTCCATCATTGAGCACTCGAATGCGAAGGCCCGGCCGCCGTCGGCTTCGATGACCCTGCCCTGCGTCGTCCACTCGTGGGTGCCGTTGCGGTTGTGGCCATCGAACGTCGCGCCGATGACCGGGTGGTCATACCCGTCGTGCCACTCGCAGCTGTGGCACTCCTCCGACCACTCGCCCATGCGTGTGATGTCAGATACGGCCTCGTACACGCGCTCGGGCGGGGCGGCGATGGTACGGGAGATCTCGAGCCTCTTGGTCATGCATCGGATCTCACTACAGGCGGCTGCTGGGTGTCGACCGGCGCCGAGCGGTCCGAATTGCGTGTGGCTACGGTGATGTCCTGGTGACCGATCGACTGCGCGGCAAGGTGGCCATCGTCACGGGCGGGGGTGACGGCATCGGCCGGGGCGTCGTGCGGCGGTTTGCCCGCGAGGGCGCACACGTGCTGGTGGCCGAGATCGACGACGACGCCGGGGAAGCCGTGGCAGCGGCCTGCCGGGACGAGTTCGACGCCGACGTGCGCTTCGCACACAGCGACGCCAGCGCAAAGGACGACGTCGTGGCCATGGTGGCTGTCGCCGTCCAGACCTGGGGCACCGTTGACGTCCTCGTCAACAACGCCTGGGGCGGTGGCACGCTCGGGCGTTTCGAAGCCCTGACCGACGAGCAGATGCAATGGGGGCTGGCCATGGGCCTGCTCGGCCCGTTCTGGGGGATGCAGGCCGTCCTGCCGATCATGAAGGCGCGGCGCGACGGGGCCGTCATCAACATGTGCTCGTTGAACGGGGTGAACGCACACATGGGGACCACGTCGTACAACGTGGCCAAGGAGGCACTGCGGGCCGCCAGCCGGACCGCCGCCCGCGAGTGGGCGCCGTGGCAGATCCGGGTCAACGTCATCTGTCCCGGTGCCAAGACCGCAGCAACCCGCGGGGTCTTCGCCGCCCATCCCGAACTCGAGGCGGCGGCCGACGCATCCAACCCCATGGGGCGCCTCGGCGACCCCGAAGAGGACATTGCCCCTGTGGCCGTGTTCCTGGCCAGCGAGGACGCCCGCTACGTGACGGGCAACACGCTCTTCGTCGACGGGGGCGGCCACATCAACGGCGTGGCGTGGGCGCCCGACCTCGGCGACTGACCGGGGCCCGACGATCCCAACCCGCACCATGACCCCACCCTCGCTGGACGCCCTGACGGCGATTGTGGCCGGCGCCGGTCCCGGCATCGGGGGCGCGTGCGCTGCGGCGCTCAGGAGGGAGGGCGCCGACGTGGTGATCGCCGCCCGCGATGCGGACCGTCTCGGCGCCATGGCGGCCAGGATCGGCGCCGGGCCCCAGCGCGGCCCCCGGGTCGTTCCGTTGACCTTCGACTTCGCGGATCCCGCCTCGTGTCAGGCACTGGTGGATCAGACGCTGGCCCACTTCGGCAGGATCGACATCCTGGTGAACGTGGCCACCGCCGGCGGCGAGCACGCGCCGATCGACGAAGGCGGGTGGGAGTCATGGCGCCGGGCCTTCGAGGTGAACGTCATAGGCACGCTCGAGCTCAGCCGGCTGGCGGCGCGCGCCATGCAACGCGGCCACACCGCCGGGGGTTCCATCATTCAGATAGGGACGATCGGGACGCATGCGCTCCCCACAGGCCGGGCCCGCTACACCGCCACCAAGCAGGCGATGGTCACGGCGTCCCTGACCCTGGCCAAGGAGCTCGGCCCGGCCAACATCCGGGTCAACGTGGTGACGCCCGGCTTCACGACGGGGGAGCTGCTCAGCGCCATGATCGAGTCCATCGCGACCCGCACGGGAGAAAGCCCTGACGACGTGTCCGCCCGCATGGCCGCCGGCGCGGCACTGCGGCGCCACGTCGACCCGGTCGACGTCGCCGAGGCGGTCGTCTTCCTCGCCGGTCCCGGCGCGCGCACCATCACCGGGATCCAACTTCCCGTGACGGCCGGACGATGAGCCGGACCAACGCACGGCGGCACCACGTCCGGTGGCTGTTCCACTCCACCGCGATGGTGGCCGACTACGACCTGGCCGTCAGGAACCTCGCCGTCTCGGTGGGACTGTCGGTGCTCGAATACGGCGAGTCGGACGAACCGGGCATCGGACGGCGCGGCGGGATGGCGTGGGCGGGCGACAACGCGATCGAAATCGGCCAGCCGATCGTTGAGGGTGCTGCAGCGCAATTCGTCTCGAGGTTCGGGGGCGGGCTGCATTCCGTTGCCCTCCAAGTCGAGGACCTCGAGGCGACGATGGCGCACCTGCAGCAGCAGGAAGTCCACATTGCAGCGCGGCCCCTTCCCGAGATGTGCTTCACCGACCCGCGCGACACCGGGGGCGTCTTCTTGCAGTGGAGCACCTTCGAGCTCGCGGTCGACCCCCACTTCGGCGGACCCCGGCCGGCGGCGCTTCCCTACGTGCTGGCGCCGGCCACGCAGCAGGCGTTCGTCGGCGCGCTGGTCGACGACCCCGTCGCCTGGGCACACCGCTTCGCCGAGCTGCTCGGCACCAACGTGACCTTCGCGCGCACCGATGCCGAACCCGGTCAGCCCGCGGCCGGCGTGTCGCTCGGCGACTGCACGCTCGCGCTCTACCCGCTGCCCGGTGCGGACGGCCCGGCGCTCTGGGGTCGCGCCTACGAGCGGGCGCGCACCCACCTGGTGGCGCTGCGAGTGGATGACCTCGGAGCGGCCGCCGGCGCATTGGCCCAAGCCGGAATCCCCACGGTGCGCCACGAGGCCGACCTCGTCGTCCTCGACCCGGCCGCCACCGGCGGCGTCCAGATCGCCCTCACCGGACAGCTGCTCCCGGGCGACCCCCGCCACTGATTTCAGTCCGGGTCGACGCGCTCCAGCCAGACCCGCACAGGATGCGTGAGGAGCTCGTCCTCCAGGGCCAACTGGGTCCCCTCCCCCTCACCGGGACCGCTGATGATCTCGACGGCCAGCACCTCACGGGCGATGAAGTCGAAGAACTCGGCGATGACGTCGAGCCCCACCACGGAGAGGCGGATGCGGTCGGAGACCTCGAGCCCGCTCGCCTTGCGCAGGTCCTGCACCAGTCGCACCACGTCGCGCGCCAGCCCTCGCTTGCGCAGACCCTCATCGAGATTCAGGTCCAGCGCCACGACCTCGCCACCCTCGCGTGAAACGGCGAAGCCCTCCTGGCCCTGGACGCGCAACTGCACGTCCTCGGGCGAGAGCTCGACCTCCTGGCCGCCCAGTACGACCGTGACAGAACGCCCCTCTTCCAGCGCCGCCGCCGCGGCGGAGGTGTCGAGCGCAGCCAACGCTTGCTCGACCTCCCGCACCAGATCCTTCAGGCGGGAACCGAGCGTCTTGAAGTTCGGCTTGAGCACGAACTGAATGACCTCGCTCAGCTCCTCGGCGGTATCGACCTCGTCGACGTTGAGCTCCTCCGCCACAATGTCGCGCAAAATGTCGGGCGAGCCGGCCGGCAAGAACACCAGAGCCCGCTTGAGCGGCTGGCGCACCTTGACCGAAGCCTCGCTGCGGGCCGCCCGCCCCAGCGACGTGAGCCGGCGGGCCAATGCCATCTGCGCCTCGAGCGAACGGTCGATGCTGTTCGTGTCTGCGGCGGGCCAATCCGCCAGGTGCACCGAAGCGTCACCGCCCTCCTCCGCGCCGGTCAGATGCCGCCACATGGCGTCGGCGACGAACGGGCACAGGGGCGCCAGCAGCAGCGACAGCGTGGTCAACACCGTGTGCAGCGTCGCCTGGGCGGCCAGGGTGTCGCCGGCGGGCGCGTCGGGGTCGGTGCGCCAGAACCGCCGGCGGCTGCGGCGCACGTACCAATTGGAGAGGTCGTCGACGAGACCGCTCAACGCGCTGGCCGCCACCAGGGGCTCGTACGTGGTCAATGCTTCGGTCGCCGTCGCCGTCGTGCTCGCCAGCCGGGACAGGATCCAACGGTCGAGGGGCCCCCGCTCCCTCTCGGCCGGGATCATCGCATCGGCGGGATCGAACTCGTTCAACGACGCGTACGTCATGAAGAAGCTGAACGTGTTCCACAGCGTGAGCAGCATGTCCCGCATCGCCGTGTCGATAGCGCCGAGCGTGGCCCGGGTCGGCGTCCAGGGCGACCCCTGCGAGAACATCCACCAGCGCATGGCGTCGGCGCCCCGGGTGTCGAGGATCGACCAAGGGTCGATGATGTTGCCGAGGGACTTCGACATCTTGCGGCCGTCCGCATCGACAATGTGGCCGAGGCAGACCACGTGGCGGTACGGACTCTCACCGAAGACCAGGGTGTTGATGGCCAGCAGCGAGTAGAACCATCCCCGCGTCTGGTCGATGGCCTCGGAGATGAAGTCAGCCGGGAAGACGAATTCCTCTGGGGACCCGACGGCGTGCGGGTAGCCCACCTGGGCGGCCGGCATGGATCCCGAGTCGAACCAGGCGTCGATCACCGGCTCGACCCGGTGGCACACCGACAGCTCGTCGACCTCGTCGACCGGCCCGACGTCACCGGCGCACGTCCCGCACGGGAAGGTCACGTCGTCGATGGTCGGCCGGTGCGGGTCGATGCCGGTGACGTCGCGCCCGCAGAGGCCGGACAGCTCGGCCAGGGATCCCACGCAGCGCAGGTGCCCGCGACCGCAGCGCCAGATCGGCAGCGGCGTCCCCCAGAACCGGTCGCGCGAGAGGGCCCAGTCGACGTTGTTCTCCAGCCATTCGCCGAAGCGACCGTCCTTGATGTACCCCGGGTGCCAGTCCACCGTCTGGTTGGCCGCCAGCAGGTCTGCCTTGCGCGTCGACGTGGCGATGTACCAGCTCGGTTTGCCCCAGTAGATCAGCGGTGTGCGGCAGCGCCAGCAGTGCGGGTACGAGTGCACGTAGGGGAAGCGCCGCAGCAGCAGCCCCTCGGACTCCAGCCGGTCGTTGATGTCGTGGTTGGCCTCCCGGACCCGGCGCCCCGCCAGCCACCCCACGGCGTCGGTGAACGTGCCGTCGGGCCCGACCGGGTTCAGCGAGGGCAGGCCGTTCTCCCGGCCGATGTGGCGGTCGATTTCGCCGAAGGCCGGCGCCAGGTGGACGAGACCGGTTCCCTCCTCGGTCGTCACGTAGTCCGCCGGCACCACCCGCCACCCGTCGGCACCCTCTGGCACGGCCACGTCGTCGAATGGGCGCTCGTAACGCAGCCCGACCAGCGCGGTCCCCGGGACCCGCGCCGTCACCCGACCGGAAGCGCCTTCCCCCATGACGGCGTCCACCAGATCGTCGGCCATCACGACCCCGTCGACGACCGCGTAGACCAGTTCGGGGTTCACGGCGACGCCCGTGTTGGACAGCAGCGTCCACGGTGTCGTCGTCCACACGCCGAGCCATTCGGCACCCCCGCCCACGGCCGTGGCCACCGCACCGTCGGCACCGCCGGCATCGACCAGCCGGAAGCGGACATAGGCCGACTCGTCCTCCTCGTCCCGGTAGACGTCGGGTTGCCCCAGCTCGTGGCTCGACAGCGCGGTGCCGCAGCGGGGGCAGTAGGGCACGACCTTGAGGTCCTCGTACAGGAGCCCCTGGTCGAAGAGCTGCTGGAGGTGCCACCAGACAGACTCGATGTACGACGAGTCCAACGTCCAGTAGGCCGCGTCCATGTCGACCCAGTAACCGATACGCGTGGTCAGGCGGGCGAACTCGTCCACGTAGGAGTAGACGGACTCTCGGCAGAGCCGCGTGAACTCGGCGATGCCGACCTGCGACTCGATCTGCTCCTTGCCGGTGATCCCGAGCTTCTTCTCCACCTCGACCTCGACGGGGAGGCCGTGGGTGTCCCAGCCCGCCCTGCGGGCCACGTACGAGCCGCTCATGGTGCGGAAGCGGCAGAAAAGATCCTTGTACACGCGGGCCCAGACGTGGTGCAGGCCGGGCATCCCGTTGGCCGTCGGCGGACCCTCGTAGAAGACCCAGGGCGCAGCCCCCACGCGCTGCTCGATGGAACGCTCGAAGACGCGATGGGCCGCCCAGCGGGACAGTTCGTCCTGCTCGAGGGCGACGAAGTCGATGTCAGGGGGGACGGGTGTGAACACGGGAGAGGGTAGCTTTCGTGCGGTGGGAACAGGCGCCCCGGCCACGTCGGAAAGGATAGAGGCTGTGCATCGCTCCCCTTCCGCCCTTCCGGCGAACTGCACGCTGAGCATCGAGCCCTACGGCGGCGAGGGACCGCGGTGGGTCGTCGCGCGGGCCGAGGCCGAGCTCGCCGAGCGCTACGGCGAGCTCGATGCGAGTGAGAGCGACCTCACCGCGACCATGTTCGATCCTCCGCAGGGGGCCTTTGTGGTGGCCCGCCGCGGCGATGCCGCCGGGCCGCCCGCCGGCGGGGTCGGCGTGCGCGCCCTCCGGCCCGGTGTGGGCCAGATCCGACGCCTCTGGGTCGACCCCGCGGCGCGTGGACGGGGCATCGCCCGGGCCCTCATGGCCGGGGTGGAGGACGCCGCCCGGGAGGTGGGCCTGACCGATCTGCGCCTGGGCACCGGCGACCGTCAGCCCGAGGCGGTGGCGCTCTACGCATCGACCGGCTGGCAGCGGGTCTTCGTCGGCCACGACGGGCGCCCCGTCCCCGACCGTCACATCTGGTTCGTGAAGCAGCTCGGGCCGTGAGCAGCGGCAGGCGCCCCTTCGACATCGTCTGCGAGATCGAACCGGCGACCACGCCGGATCTGACCCGGGTGCGCCACCAGATCGGCGTGTTGAGCCCTGTGGCCACCACGTTCCTGATCCCCGACAACCACATCGGCCGGGCGACGGTGTCGAGCGTCGCCGTGGCGCACGAGGTGCAGCAGATGGGCGGGCGCTCCATCGCCTGCCTCAACGCCCGCGACCGCAACCTGCTCGGCTTCCGCCGCGACCTGCTGACGGCGGCGGCCTACGGCGTGGATCAGTTCCTCTTCGTCTACGGCGACGAGCCGCTGGCCGGTACGCGCACCAGCGAGCTGACCGTGCAGACCATGCTCGCCGAGGGCCGTGCTTACGCGGCAACTCTGGCCGGGACCGGAGCCGGCGCCGGGCCGATGCGCTTCGGAGCGGCCAGCGGGCTCCGGCGCCTGCCGGCATGGAAGCGGGCGGCCGATTTCCTCTGCGTACAGATCGGTTTTTCGCTCGACGACCTGCTGTCGTGGCGGGCCGGCATCGAGGTCGACGTCCCCGTCTACGCCGGGATCATCGTCGTGGCGAGCGCCGGTATGGCCCGCAACTTCACCGTTCCGGGGCTGACCGTCCCGCCCGAGCTCGTGGCGCGCCTGGAGAAGGACCGCAATGCCGGCGTCGATGCCGCCTGCGATCTGGTTGTCGGCATCCGCGAGTCGGGAGCGTTCGACGGCGTGCACCTGATTCCCGTGGCGCGCTACCGCGAGGTCGCGGCGCGCCTGGAGCGTGTGCTCGCCTAGGGAGAAAGAGTCTTCTCGAGCTCGTCGAGCGAGGCGTCGGAGACCTCGAGCAGCGAGTCGACAACGAGGTCGGCCAACCCAAAGGCCGGATGACCGCCCTCGCCATGCTCGGGCACGGCGATGCAGGTCATGGACGAGGCCTTGGCCGCCAGCACGCCGGCGGGCGCGTCCTCCCAGACGAGACAGCGCCGGGGTGGCGCGCCCAGCTTCGCCGCCGCGCCGAGGAAGACCGCCGGGTGGGGCTTGCCGTATTCCTCGTCCTCGGCGGAGTGCACCAGTTCGAAGCTTTCGCGCAGGCCGAAGTGCGCCAACGCGGCGTCGATGAGGCGGTACTGCGACGAGGATGCCACCGCCAACGGGAGGCCGCGGGAGCGGCACAGCTCGATGGCGTGCCGCGCGCCCGGCTTGAGCACACCCGTCGTCACGATGAGCTCAATGACCCGGTCGACGACCGCCACCGCCACCTCGTCGGGCGTCGGCGCGGCACCGGGCCACGGGTGCAACGCGTACCAGTGCGCGGTGACCTCGTCCACGAACATGCCTTTGGTGGTGCGGCAGCCCTCGACAGCGAGGGGGACGCCGAGGCCACCCAGGATCTCGATCTCGGCCTCGTGCCAGAGGATCTCGGAATCGATGAGGAGCCCGTCCATGTCGAAGATGGACGCGGCGAACCCCGCCGGAACGGGGTGCGGCGGTATCAAGCGGTGAGCTGCGCCTCGATGTCGGCCACGACCGCCGGGTCCTCGGGCTCCACCTGGGGCCGGTACCGGGCCACGATGCTGCCTCCGGGGGAAACGAGGAACTTCTCGAAGTTCCACGTGATGTCCCCGGCGTTGCCCTCGGCGTCCTCCTTCTCCGTCAGCTCGGCGTAGACCGGGCTGCGGTCGTCGCCGTTCACATCGATCTTCTCCATGAGCGGGAAGGTCACGCCGTAGGTGGCCGAGCAGAACTGCGCGATCTCCTCGGAGGTGCCGGGCTCCTGCCCCATGAACTGGTTGCACGGGAAGCCGATCACCGAGAAGCCGCGGTCGCCATAGGTCTTCTGCAGGCGCTCGAGGCCCTCGTACTGCGGGGTGAGGCCGCACTTGGACGCAACGTTGACGAGCAGCAGGGTCTTGCCCTTGTACTCGCCCAGCGACGTGTCGTCGCCCTGCAGCGTGTGGATGGGAATGTCGTAGAGAGCCATGGCACGACCCTATCGGGGACCCGTGGCCGCGTGCCCCGGCCGACGTAGGGTGGCCCGCATGCACGCCGTCGTGATCCGGGACACTCACCTGCATTGGGAGGAGCGGGACGATCCCGTGCCGGGCGACACCGAGCTGCTGGTGGCGGTGCACGCAGCCGGGTTGAATGCGGCCGACCTGGTGCAGCGGGCCGGGTTCTATCCAGCGCCGCCGGGCTGGCCCGCCGATATCCCGGGCATGGAGTTCGCCGGCGAGGTGGTGGCCGTCGGCCGCCAGGTGACGCTCTTCGCGGTGGGCGACCGGGTCATGGCCGTTGTCGGCGGCGGGGCGCAGGCCACCCTCGCCCTCGTCGACGAAGCCCACGCGCTGGCCGTGCCCGAGACCCTGCCCTGGGCGGAGGCGGGCGGATTCCCGGAGGTGTTCACCACCGCGTACGACGCGCTCTTCCGCCAGGCCGAGCTGCATATGGGCGAGCGCGTCCTCGTCTCGGGCGCCGCGGGCGGAGTCGGGACAGCCGGCGTCCAGCTGGCCGCGCAGGCCGGGGCCACGGTGACGGCCACGGTGCGCGACCCGGCACGGCGTGATGCCGTCGCCGCGCTCGGCGCCGACGTGGTGCTGGCGCCCGGCGACGAGGCGGCGCAGGCTCCCTATGACGTCGTGCTCGAGCTCGTCGGCGCGCCCAGCCTGACCAACGTCCTGCCGCACCTGGCAACATGGGGCCGGGTCGTGGTGATCGGAGTCGGCGGAGGGGGGCGGATGGAGATTGAGCTCATGGATCTCATGCGCAAGCGGGTCAGCATCGGCGGCTCCACCCTGCGCGCCCGAAGCCGACGCGAGAAGGCCGACGTGGCGGCCGACGTGGCGGCGCACGTGCTGCCGGCACTGGTGGCCGGGCGCCTGCAGATCCCGGTGTACGACACTTTCCCGCTCGCCGAGGCCCAGGCGGCGTACGACCACTTCTCCGCCGGCGCCAAGCTCGGGAAGGTGGTCCTCGTCGCCCCGTGATCGAGGCCGTCCTCTTCGACGGGGACCAGACGCTGTGGGACTTCGAGCGCGTCATGCGCGACGCGCTGATCGCCGTTGTCGCCGAGTTGCGTGCCGACCGGCCCGGACCCTTCACCGACGCGCTGCGCTGGGAGGACCTGCAGGCCGACCGAGCCGACGTGGCGAGGGAGCTGCCCGACGTGTGGTCGCTGGCCGCTCTGCGCGTGCACGGCTTCTCGCGCACGTTGCAGCGGCGGCGTGCGGCCGAGGGTGGTGACAGGGCGGCCGACGACGGGCTGGCGCGGGAGTTGAGCGATTCGTACTTCGCCCACCGGGACCGGGAACCCGCCCTCTTCCCCGACACCATCCCCGGCCTCGACGCCCTGCGCGCCGACTACCGCCTGGGCCTGCTGTCCAACGGGAGCCGGCTCCCCGAGACGGTCGGGCTGGCCTCCTACTTCGAGTCGGTGGTCTTCGCCCAGGACCACCGTGTGGCCAAGCCCGACAAGGGGATCTTCGAGGTCGTGGAGCGCGAGCTGGGCGTCGGGCCCGAGGTGTGCGTGCTCGTCGGTGACCACCCTGTCAACGACGTCGCCGGTGCGCACGGCGCGGGCTGGCGGTCGGTGTGGATCGACCGCGACGGCGCCGTGCTGTTCCCCGACGACGGCCCGCGACCCGACGCCGTGATCGGCGCGCTGACCGAGCTGCCCGATGTGCTGCGCAGGCTCGTCACGTGATGGCGCAGGCGGCGTCCGTGCCGGCATGCCGCACCGGGCCGGTTCGGGACGGGTGGACGAGCGCGGCACGCGGTGCGCGCACCCGTCGCTACCGCACCGCCACCAACGGGACGGCGTCGTCGGGAAGGCCGTCGCTTCGGGCCCCCGCCACGGACTGGCCGGCCGCCTCCATGTCCGCGATCACGTACCGGAGGAGTGCGGCACCGTAGGGAGACGCCACCGCCACGTCGCGGCTCCAGGTGGTCGCATCGCGCAGGCATTGCAGCCGGAGCACGTCCCCGGCGGCCCGGTTGTTCGGGAAGACCCCCGAGTAGGACAGCCTCAGCTCCTCGAGCGCGTCACTGACGTGGGCCGACTCGGGCCGGTCGAGTGGGAGATCCACGTACAGGGCATCGACACCCTGGGCGAACAACCGGGAGCGCTCGGTGTCGATCCGGGACGTCAAGTCGTGGCCCGCCCGGCTGACGTTCAGGACCGCGACGTTGTCACCGGGATCACTCTCGATCTGGAGCCGCGAGGTCGGGGGAAGATCGATGCGGTCCGGCACCTCGGCCAGTTGGGCCCGGGAG
>Ga0302325_10014829_pt1 | contig 16576 bp, 20 predicted proteins | sample Palsa_T0_2_FD_201948 | JGI IMG/M metagenome (GOLD analysis project Ga0302325, IMG submission 201948) | Peat permafrost microbial communities from Stordalen Mire near Abisko, Sweden - Palsa_T0_2 | ecosystem: Environmental > Terrestrial > Soil > Palsa > Peat permafrost | place: Sweden: Abisko... | reverse complement strand
GTTGTGCCAACGGAAGGGCTGAAACCTCGCCCGAGAGGTGTCATCGTGAGGGACAAGGCTGTGTGTCAGCCTCGCGCTTTGTATTAACGTCATGGACTTCTCACACGAAAACACTGCTTCCCTCCCCAACATCCCACTTCAGGAAACAAACTTAGAAAAGGTCTTTTTATAAACTCCACAAAAAGGTCAATTGGCACTCGTATTCACCATAACTTCCCCAGCCAGCGCCCGTCTCCTGCGAATCGCTCGCACGATGTCGACATCCTCGAGCACACCCTCGAGTGTCGGCGTTGCGCCATGGCGACCGCTCTTCCTCTCCCACCTCTCCAAGATGGACTCACCCGAACTCGTCTTCACCTCACTACATCCCGCAGAGTCCAAAGATTCACCAGTCCCGTATGTCCCGCGAGCTCGAACCTGCATCTTCAGAGGGATGTGGGCGGAGTTACCGGAGAACAAACACAACGAGGCACCGAAGAATAATGGAGTTTACGAGAGCGATCTGTTGACTCTCACTACGGACGTGAGGATGGCTAAGATCCCAGAGATCTTCGCTAGTTCACCTGGCCATGGGGAAGTCTCTCAGAGCCAGGGAAGTGGTGGTGGAGGACCAGTTGAGGCGGTGTTCTGGGTGAAGGATGTCATGACACAATGGAGAATCAGAGGGGAAGCATATATTGTAGGTGAAGATATTGAGGGTTCTGGGGAGGAGTCCGGCGGGACGAGGAGGGTGAAGAGCAAGGTTGGAGAGAGGATGCGGGTGGTGAAGGAGGAAGGGAAAAACAGTTGGAGCTGGGGGACAGAGCTCACCGCTCACTTTGGCAATCTAAGTCCGGGCATGCGGGGCAGTTTCAGGAATCCCGTCCCTGGTTCTCCGGTCTCAATCCCGCCAAGTGATACGTCCTTGGGATTAGGACAAAAGGTTAATGATCTACATGATGAGGTGGCAAGGAGGAACTTTAGGGTTATCATTATCACCCCACACGAGGTCGAGCAGGTCGGTTTGACTGATCCCGACAAGACTCGCAGGTGGAAGTACACATTTGTCGGGCTGAATGGCGGCTATACTGGAGGTACCGGAGATGTTGGAGAATGGAAAGTGGAAGAGCTGTGGCCTTAGGCCGATATGCAGCTGATGCAGTTGGTTGGTGCAGCTGGTGCAGCTGGTGCAGGAGCTCTTTTGGTGACGCATGCGATTGATGTCGCTATTCCCCATTCGGTTTGCAACCAACTCGGCATCTAGTACTTCGTACTCGTACAGCACTTACTGTGCTTATGTCACTATTTGATAATGTGACCGCTGGTTTGCTTTATTTATCCCAGGAAATTTTACCCAATCTTGATCTTTACAGTATCTTCAAGCCCCTGAGTGAAGTCCGAGCACCTGCGCCTTTTTGCGAAAAGCACGTTTTCACCAGGATCAAGCCTCGGACAACTAACTCCTCCCCTGTCATTAATTTTGTTCTATCGAACTGTTTCTATTCGCTATTCTCGAAACTTCCAAAGCCCCCTCTGCCGCCCTCATCTCGGGCCGGATCTGATGAACTGTTTCCCCGTACGGGGAGCTCAGAGCCCTACGCTTTGACGGCAATTGCCATTTGAGGCAACAGAGTGCAAGATCACGCAGAAACTTGCGGCAGTGTTCATGATTCAAGTGTTACACAAACTCTAATTCGTGCATGTGCCTCTTGCACTTGCAAACTGGAATTTTATTGTATTCCGTATAACATTTGACTGCGTTCTTACCTCCTTAGCTTTCGCATAATCACATTGTGATATATTTTAAGATCTCTCGTGGCGCTCCCGACACAGTGGATGGCCAGTTAGCACTCCTTCTTCGTGAGTCAGAAGGTCGGATTCAACTCTGCGCCGTGAACGCGCGTAAGCCAAACAAGGAACGAATGCTTTGTTTGAATGAGGAAGCAAAATTGGACATGTGCTCTGAGGGTGTGTTCTCTGAAGTGGCCCGTACCGCATGCATGAGGGTCTTGCCGGGGAGGCTGGACACCGTTTGAGGTCTATGACATGCTCATTTTGGCTTTTAGTTCGTGGGGGAAGAGAAAAGTCAAGAACAGAGTATCATTGAAAGACTTGGCGGAGAGCTTTGAAGTGATTTTTCAGACCGGATGACCCATATATAGTAGGGTCTTGAAATGAAGGGAGAGAGTGTCCCCGCCTTTCGCATCCTTTTCGGCCCCATGTATGTTGTGTATCTCTCCCTGCATTCTTCCATAGCGGGTGGGGGTAGACGACGAAGCTAGATTTGATTGCAGCCACCGCAAAACACCAGGAAAATGGAGCCGACCAAGACGGCTATTTTCACACGACCGACGATCTGTGCCGTAGGAGGGTCCTTCCATCCGATGCGGAAGGTTCGGGAAGGAGACGACATGTAAGAGAGAAAATATCAGATCCGTCGGCCAGTGCGCATCACGTACTGTACTGGTATTGTCGCGTTTTGCTGACCGTCTATGCGGATGCCATTGGAAGGGGGGGGGAGGGCATAGCAGATCCAAAGATGGCAAGGTGTGCTCGACTCGACTCGTCACAGCATCAACAGCATGCAGGACTGGAAACCAAAGTTGCAACCCCCTCAACTCGACAACACGCGCAGTGCAACCACTCAATGAGAGTACCCACAGGTGAGTGAGTGATTGAGTGAGTGATTGAATGAGTGAGTGAGTATCTGCATGTTAACCGCTTGGGATCCTAACTCGTCAATTCTGTCCTACTTCAGAAGCCTACCTGCCAATGCCATTGCCATATGGCCAAGAAATATGTGTTTGATCCTTGAAGAATGCGATTTAGGTATCACAGCCTAACTGCCGGGCTTCAGGGAATTTCGAAGATTGCGCCAAAGGAAGGGAGAGATGGAGAAACGTTTTGTGATCGGGATCTTTGGATGTCGAGAATCAGCAGCTTGTCAAATGTAGACCAGTAAGGATGAAGATAATACGAGACTGCCAATGGCTGTACCGCATTGAGCAAGGTCCCCGGTGTGCCTGGCTTTGCAAAAAGTCGGCCCCCCCTCGCTCGTCGAAGTGCATTTACGTGCGTAGTATGCCGTACCGAGCTCGCCTCGCAAATCCAACGCTGGGTGGTTTGGTTTCCATAGCCAAAAGGGACGAATCCTTGATGCCCTCCCTGACCCTGCGCTCGCTGCGGAAGAGAGTATTTCTGTGCAGGTCGTGAACTAGAAGAAGACCTTCGCGGCCACTAGCAGCCCACTGTTTTTAAGCTGCCGACACGCTTCGCCACCAACATCGCGCACTACTGTACGAAGTACGGCAAGCTAGCAAAGCACCTGGGGTACAAGAAGCAGCTCGTATTGACCGCGCTCCGCACGCATAGCCAATGTATCTCTGACAGCCTATTCTGGTATTTATTGGACCACAGCAGACAGCAGATAGCAGATAGCAGATAGCAGAGAGCGAGACAGCCAGACAGCCAGACAGCCAGACAGCCAGACAGTCGGCGGACCCCATTGGCAGAGTGCCCAGCTTTACTTTTTTAATCTTTCGAGCCAGATCTGCCACTATCTCGCTCGAGCCAACGAATCCGGTGTCGATCCCCAGAGCTATAGCCGACCACCCTAGAGCCAGCTAAACTCCCTCAAGCGCCTCGAGCACGCGGTCGCTGCTGTTTATTTCTCCTCAACATGACGCAGCTTTAAGGGTTGACAACTTCTATTCCGAGTCCATCAGCTTTCAATGTGCTTCTCTACCTTCGCGACGAGTGCCTTCCGCTTACAACCCCCGTCTTGAATCGAATTATCGCCGCTCCATTTTCACCTTCGACCCCACGTATTGAAATGGCGACGAATTTCTCGACTTTAGAAGCTCTTGGGACGCTCTGCAATTCAGTGCCCGAGTGGAATGCCCGTCTCGACGAGCTCAATGGGCAAATTGCCAACCGGCAGATTGAACTGGCTCGATTGACAGAAAAAGAACGCCCAACCGCCCCATCACTAAAGAACAAAGGCTCCACCGAGTCCCTGCGACCGAAAGACGGCAATGAGAACCCCTTCCTACCCAACGACCCGGAGAATGGAGACGACATTCAGATGAATCCCTTCGATGCGCCGAGGTCTCACGAGAATGGCTCCGCTGCACATCGACCAAGCTCCCCTGCAGCGGCTCGAAAACCTGCAATGGTTTCCCCTCCACCTCCCAAAGCCAGTTCGAATCCACGACCATCTCATGGCGGAGGATTATCTCGACACACCTCTCAGCCAACGCCTCCAACGCAGCCTCGAGCTGTCCCCGCCGTTCTACGAAAACGCAAGACCGAATCCCTCGCCTCGGGCGAATCACTAGCACCGAAATACAGGACCAGATCTATGATTATTGTATACTATGACAGCGCGGTACAGACAGCTTTTGAGGATTTGGTTAAGTTTGTGAGTGGGAGTCGTAATGCGATGCGGAAAGGGAAGATGGCTGCGAAGATGGCGGAGATGCGAAGAGCGGCAGAGCTAGAGGTCGATGCTGATGAAGATGACGATGATGACGATGGAGGGTTGAATCCGTTGGGCAAGAGCAACAGAACTCTGTCTGTGGCACAGAAGAAGATATCCGTCAATATAGAAGGGCAAAACTTGACTCCTGGAAACATAGCGGTGGGGGATTCGGACAGCGGGGAGGCAGATCTCGCCATGCCGAAGCTGAAATATGTATCCACGAGACAGATACGTCCATTACGGGGGTTTTCACAGAAGGCAGATATAGTAGGGAGCGGATTGAGCTTAGGGTTAGTAAGAGGATATAGGAGGGCAGGAATGGACACTACACCAGACATTTTCGACGAATTAGACAAAGGTTTAGAATGGTGCCAAGGGCAATGCGAGCATGCGGCTCACCAGTTTCTACGGGATGGCGACTGCAGCACCGAGATCGAGAACATCAAGCGGAAGCTAGGGGAGGTGAAACAATCTGCCGAGAAAGAGATGGAAAGGATCAAACAAGCAGAAACTGCAAATCCAAGTTCCCCGAACCTAAGAATATCGGATACAGATGAAGAGGGTAAGGGCAGGGTTCTAAAAGCCCCGTTGATGAGAAAGGAATTAGGTAATCCTACGAAAGATCTTGAGGTGGACGACAACATGGAAGTCGACGACGGGGAAGACGAAATGGAACCTCCGCCAAAATTGGTTTTCAAACGATCAAGAGACATCGGTCTTTGAACCACACTGACGATATCCCCACCTTTCATTTGGATCTGGATACTGCTTTTTGATACCACATTCAGTGAATTGAGCCAGCACCGAGCAAAGCGAGCGATCTGGGAATAAACAAACGCATGGAGGAGGATATTGGAATATGAATGCATCGTGCCTGGCGTCCAGAAGTCTTTCGAATCTATCAAGAGTCTCGATTTTTTTTATGTAAGGGATCTCGGGCATAGCGGGGGCATTTTTGCATTTATTTGTTTTTGAGCGGGGTAATGTGCTGAATAGTGACGGATATCACTCATTGCAAAGGATTTGGAAAAGCGTTTTAGAGTCTTATATAAACTCTCGATCAATGTTCTGGATATATTAAAACGCGACCTTTTTAGCACGTATTGTGAGAGAATTGAAAGATGCTGTGTTCAAGGTGTACTTTTCTCTTCATGTCTATCTATGCTATGGGAGTAAGAAGAGGCCTTCTATCTGACAACAGCTCCAGTCAAGGTCTTAACCTTACAAACACCGCCACTCTCAGTGACAAGCTTACCAACACTCGTCTTCGGCTCTTCACCCTCCTTACTCAACTCCTTAACAACCCCCGCATCAAAGCCCACCTCCAGGTCCTTCGTTGTAGTAAAGCCCGGCTGAATCGTCTCCCAAACCTTCTTCTTCGGATTCAGCACCCCCTCCGGCTCCCCCTTCCACCCCTCAAAGAAAACCCTCTCACCCGCCTTCGCCTCCGCAGGAGGAGTAACAAGCTCGACAGGCCCCGCATGATGGTCCTCCTCGCTCTCTTTCAACCGTGGCGACGCCGCAAGCACCATAGCACAGCTCTTCACACCCCTCATCTTCACCGGCTTCAAATTACACACAACGACCACCTTGCGTCCCTGCATCTCCTCCAACGGCACAAGACCATTAAGCCCCGAGCACACAGTCCGAACAACCTGTCCCTCAAACTCAGACGTGTCCTCCGTGCCCGCCTTATCGCCCATCGCAATCGTAGACACATACAATGAATCCGCCTCGGGATGCTTAATCGCCTTCAGGATATGACCAACACGGAGATCAATGAGCGCAGGGGAAAGCGGCGCCGCAGCAGCAGGAGCCTTCTGCGGCTTCGGCGCTTTCTCCTTCTTCTCCTTCTTCTTCTGCTGTTGTTGCTCCCCTGCACCTTCACCGCTGGCAGCAGCTACAACCTTCTCCTTCATCTCCCCAACCTTTTCCGCGACTTTCTCACCTGCGCTCTTCTCCTTCTTCGCACTCCTGTCCGTCGAGGTAGATTGCTCTCCAGCGGCAGCAGCAGCAGCAGCCTTCTCCTTCTTCAGCCTCTCCTTCTCAGCCTTCGCGTCCACGGGCGGCTTAACATACAACACTTCCTCCGGGTCAACCTTCACCTTCTCCGCCTCCCCAATCTTCAACCCGAAGATGGGACTATTCTGCACAAAGTCCAAATGGCGGACAATATTCGGCAAACCATGTTCCCCGGTTCTCTCTTCCGGGGTCCATTTTGCTACAACAGGAGCAAGGCTTTCGTAGAGCGCGATGTCAGCCTTGGAAGGTTTGGCGCCGAGGAGCGTGGTGCGGGACGCGAGGTGCGTGTTCAGGGTCTCGAGGAGCGTGGGTTGGGAGGGTTCGGTGGAGAGCCGCGAGGAGGTCGTGAGCCATTGGTTTATTTCTGCGAGCTCGGTTTCGGTGTAGGTTATGTTGGTGAAGGAAGACATTTTGCTGTTCTGGTGAGCGGGGAGGTGAGCCTGATGGCGCGGGAGAGGAGCCGTGTGGAGAACAGCGTGGCGGATGGTGGTGAGAACGTTTAGGAGTTCAATTATGAGTGTTAGGTTGAGGGGGTTTTGGTTTTGACTCATGGTTTGGAATTTTTTGATATTCGCTTGGGGATTGGAAAGTCGTGGCACGTGATCAACCAGGGGATTTCATTGACCCCTTTCTTCGCTTCATTGTCAAGAGTAATGAGTGTATGATTATATCCGTCGCTTATAAATCCCCATGTGCTCTAAGATAGAGCTTTATGAGAGCCCTTTACTCACAATTTCAGATCCGAGTAGTTGACACGCTGAACTAGAGTTCAGCCCACGAGAAGCCTAATGGAGAAAGACATAAATCTCCCACCATATTTAAAGTATTTTGTTGTTATGGTTCAAGTGGAAGCTGTCTGCTGGTCTCTTTCTATTATGAAAATCTTTCGGCGAAATCCATAAAATCGAAGCCCTTAGGCCACAGTCCACAGTCAAGAAAACCAAGTGATCGCAGGACTATGTATTTCTAGTCTTTCTACAAGCTCCCAGACTCTAGGATGCTCTAATAAGCTCTCAAATCTATGCATATATAGCATCTATTATGTATATATGCTCCTCGTACATTCGCCATTCTGTCAATATGCTTTATGCACAACAAGTTACAAATCCCATTTACCGAGCCTCCATGCACTATCCTACCCATCCCATGCATTTATCATTTCGTCATAATCGCAGTTTTATTCAACAACGCGTCGATCTTCGTCCGTATCTGCAGGATCCTGAAAGGTTTCGGCATCACATCATCCATGCCCGTCTCCTTCGCCATAAGAATCTGCTCACTCCTTGCATTGGCCGTCACCGCAATGATCGGCAAATGTCCCCTGATCAGCCCTTCTGCTTCCATTTCTCGGATCTTGCGGACGCAGGTGAGGCCATCCATGACAGGCATTTCGAGATCCATGAGTATCACGGAGAGCTCTTCGCCGTCAGCTTCCCGGCCCCTGTAGTGGACTGTTTTACGGATGATGTCGAGAGCTTCGCCACCATGGTTAGCGACGTACACAGTGCTGCCAAGTTTGCGGATTTGTTGGGCGAGGATTTTTTGATTTACAATATTATCTTCAACGATAAGAACATGCCAGTTGGCAGGGTTTGATCCTGGCGGTTGCTCGGCGGAAGTGGCGGGTTTGCTCGGCACATTGAGTATGGCCGAAACGGACTCTTCATGGCCTTTAATGCTTGTGGGTATATTAGTGGCAAGTCGAGCATTCGATTGGAAGTCTGAGTCCAGTCGTTTTTGAATAGCTTCGAGATTCTGCTGACTCTCTGCTCTTCGTGCTTTCACGTAGAAGGCGAATGTGCTTCCTACGCCTGATTCAGAGGCCACTCCAATCTCCCCGCCTTGCAGCTCTGTCAGCTGGCGACTTATGAAGAGGCCGAGACCACTTCCGCCGTACTGAACGTGGGTTCGGGGGGATGCTTGGCTGAAGCGGTTGAAGAGTTTCTTCTTTTCTTCGGGGGTCAAGCCGCAGCCACTATCCTGGACCTGAATTGAGTCAGCTAACAAATAGACTTTATAAAAGCAAGAATCATACCTCGAAACTAAGATACAAGAGCTCTCCATTACCCCAATCACTTCCAGCAGTAACATTTGATCTCGCCTTCTTTGTTGGGAAATAATCGAAGTCTGAAGGTTCTGCAGCGGGTGGTTGGAGATACGCCCCAATTGAAACATCAATAGTGCGTTTTGGAGATGCTTTCGTGAACTTGATGGCATTGCTCATTAAATTTATCAATACCTGAAGTAGCCTGCTTGAATCGAGCATCACAATGTCAACATTCAAAGAACGGTATGACTCGTTGATATGGAATTCCAACTTGATGTCATGCGCCTTTTGGCATTCTACCACGAATATTTGCTGGACTTGCCGCACGACTTCAACAGGCTGGACTGGCACTGGCGTAATTAGGAGGAGGTTTGAATCAAGTTTGGAGATCGTGAGAATGCTATGAATTATTAGATTATGGCCGTTGCATTACGGTTGGGACTTACTCGTCAACAATAGACTTCTGGTGCTGAGCACAAAGCTGGATTGTTTCAGCATTGCTAATACTTTCTTTAATAACTGCAGACACCATTGGATCTATTTTCGAAATTGAGGTCAATTCTGAGAGTGAGGTAGAAATCCCGTCTGCACATTGCAGAATAGCACCTGTCACAATGCGTTAGCCAGTTCACTGTACAAAATCGCAACCGAAAAAATACTCAAAGGGTTCCTCATTTCGTGACTGGTAATGTCGATGAAGGAGTTCTGAGCTCTCCTTGTTTCCTCGGCTTCCTGCAATCTTCTCGTTTGAATTTGTTCCAGCTGCTCCGAGAGCTTCGCACGGGCTTCGGCATCCTTTGCTGAACGCTTCTGCAAGGTTATATCGGTAATGGATCCTATAATAGTCTTGAGTTTGCTTCCTGAAAACTCTGGTTGAGCGGCGGCAAGTATCCAATTGTCTACTTCTTCGCCAGTTGCAGCATCGTACCAAGGCTTCTTTATTTGCTGCATCAAGGGTCAGTCTCCAGGAACGAGGCATATGTTAAGATTGACTTACCAGCTCAGCTGACCATGGGAGTTCATCTACGCTCAATCTCCGCCAGCCATCCTCCATGACAGGAACGCTGTCTTCGTGGATCGTATCCATCCATGACATGGCAGAAATAGTATCTCTTGGATGACCAGTCATCTCAAACCATCTATCATTTGCTTCAAGCAGCACTCCATCCGCGTCGATCGAGTACATCCCAACAGGAGATACTTCTGCTATTCGTTGAAGACGACTCCTTTGAACAGCGAGCTCCTCCGACAACCTGGACCTCTCTATCGCAGCAGCTTCTGCAGCAGTTAAACCCCTTCGTATTTCATTTTCCAGAAGAGAAACCGATGCAAGAGACGTTGCCAATTGCCGATCAATCAATTTGACAAAGGATTGATAATCATCGTCGAACTGTCTTCGAGGGTTCACTCCAACGACCAAAAAACCCATGACCTATTAGAGGAGGTTAGCATTTACCGTTTCACCAGTTAAGGGCGTGGATATTATATCTCTTCGGCACTTGCTGAACTGCAATAAGAATCTGGACTTTTTCCAGGAGTCCACGAAGGCTGTCCATATTCCGCCAATATTGAATATTGAGATAGAAGTTAAGATGGACTCAAATCCAGCAAGTTTTGAAAATAGAGTAAGAAATCAGGACAGACATACAGCTTCACCAGATGTAGGCCGGATAGGGCACACAACTGCCTCGCGAGATGGTTCACCAAAGCCACGCCACTCGAAGCCTTCTATTAATGATTCCGCCAAAGTGCCATCTTTGGTGCTCAGTATCTTCGGTTCTCGTGTTTGCAAGGCATCTCTGAAAGCCGGGATGAATCCGCCTCGAGATCGTTTAAGATCCAGACGATGTGGTGTTGCCGGATGTCCTTCTGGTATGCCTAATGAACCTTCTAGGATACAAGACCTGAAGGATTGAGACGTTTCAGAACATTGTGATTGATTTTCGTCTTCCATATCGTCGGACACGGAGTATAAGATTGCAAAGGGGAAGTCGAAGACATTATCGGAGAGCCCTTTAAGTATTTGAGGCCAAAAAGTTGAGACAGACTTCGCGAGGTTGGTCTCTTGTCCCAGTCTCAAGAGGGTTTGTAGTGCTCGAGCACCCCTTATCTGCTGGGTCGTCTCGAATGGAGCGTTATATAGTCCTAAAATGTCCTTAGTGCCACCATACAAAGGCGTAAGACTCCACTATTTGCAAAGATTAGCACTGGCTAGTGTTAATAATGTGTGAGGCACTACAAGCAATGGGTTGGTACTAAAGACGATGGACCAGAGGAAGAAAGAGTATTTGAGAACGATGAAATCTGTGCCATGTTGCTTGAAGTAAATTACGTATGAAGAAAGTCAAACAACGGCAAGTCTCAATCCACCGGCATCAACGGAAAATTATGAATTGTTAGAGAAATCAAAGGAGGAACACCGATACGAAAGGTGCCATACCGTGTAGAATGTCTCTTCAAGGAACCCGTGCCTTTCAATGGGCAACATCTGGTCAGAAGCCGCAACTGATTGCCCTGTCCGCCTACACTCTCGGAACATAGGTCCAACAAAATCCCAAATTTCTGCGAAGGGTCCTCTGAAACCCGTTCCCATGAGCTTGGGATGCTTTTCCCCAGCAACTTGATCAGCGTAGGGTTTATTATATATAACAGTGAGCTCTTCTCCCCAGAATAGAGCTGCTGGATGCGGATTGGCCATCAATAGACAGGCGATTTGACGAAACTCTCGCGACCAAATGGACATGTCACCTAACGGCGTGGAGGACCAGTCTACAGAGCGCGCAAAGATCGCATGTGGCGACAACTCTCCTTCGGGGCTCTTGACAGTCCAATCAGGCGTTCCAGGGGTTACATATGAAGTCTCCAATTGGACGGTACGGCTGAGAAGGCTGCTATCGTTTTCAGTGCTCGTCAAGGTTCTTCTAGGCCGTGGCTGACCATCCTTTAGCATTTCTATTCCAGCTCCCGTTGTGTGCACAGTCATAGTGTTGGTCGGACTCTCACTCCGCACGGGAAGATTTGCTGGGGTTGACAAATTCGCACACTCTCCACTGATCACTATCCATCTCCTGCTCACTATGAAACCGGTCCAAGTAATGCCATAGTATGAGCATGAAAGCTGAGAATTTTCAAGCTGGGCTAGATCCTTGATCCATAGCTTGAAGTTTGAGCCAGGTAGCTTCGAAGGTGACCGTGGCGAATCCGATTTGGATTTGAAAGGCAATAATTTCAAGAGCTGGTGATCGGAAGAAAGCGAATCGTTGAGAAAGACCGGCTCCAATGCTTCATTCAAGTTGGCCTCGACATTTAAAACAAACGTGGGGCGTGGATCGACATGTAAATATGCCGCTACACCAATAACGGTAAAATCTTGGTCGGTGCGGTCAACCTGCCCATCTTTCTCGGGGACTTGTTCAGTACTTAGTTGCTGATACTCTGGGTTCTCAGACGGTGACCGGGCATGCTTTGAGGTTGATTCAGAAGAGTCCTGGTGTGATAGCCGTTGGGATTTTCTTGCCCGAGAAGACATCGCCTTGACTGTTCCTTCTCGAAGTGAACCCAGCGCTGTGGTACCCGGCGTGTCAAACGTCTTGGCGACAGGCGGGAAACAACATGTGACAGAACCTTTTCAAAATAGTTCTGGGTCGGTAGGTGGAGGATATAAGCTTAAGGAGAGGTTGAACCGGTCTGGCAGCGCCGTCCAAGTCCAAGCTCAAACTTGGGCCGGAAATGGAGGATCCTCCGGAGGCTACTTAGTGTTAACAGGAGCTACCTTCGATCAAGCAAATAGCGTCGCGGATAACGCCCAAGCGTTAGAGGCGCTTGTCAATACATCTGGATAGCAGAAAGCACTGGCATTGCAACTGGGTGCAAAAGGCCTAGATTTTTGAGGGATGTTGCAACGGTTGCCAGAGATGGGAAACTTGGCACATGGGAAATTGCTACCGAGAAACTGATTTGCTGATGACGGAGGTGGCGCTAGTTAGCGACCCCGTATCGCGCTACCTCCCCCATAAGGTAAAGCCTCCGGTACTCAAAACGGTCGCTGGCAGCAATCTTCAGTCAAAATGTACTGTACTGTACAACATCAACAAGCAATGAGTACTGAAGACCTACACCGCTTGAATGATAGTCCGGTTCTACCAGATATTGTGCCTTATTACCATTGAAAAGACCTCTTTGTAATCTTACCTTCCGGTTGCCTTGGGGAATGTTGGGAAACCCAAATAAATCGAACTCGGAGTCTAAATAAGGTCTGCAAGTAACTCAAAACCGCTCACGCACCTATTTGACGTCTGATGGCTTGAATTACTTCGTCATGTGACTTTGTTGGTTGCTGCCTACGGGGCACAGCAGTTAGAAACAGCCGAAGGATTATATTTACCAAAGTCGAATCCTTTTCATCCTTTTCTTTCGCAAAATCCCATTCTCAGGTTCAATTGAATAAATATGAATATGGGAAATGCGCACAGTAATCGCAATGCTCGCAAGGGTGGGCACAGATTCTCCCGCTCTGGAACTTACCTTCCCAGAATATGGCTCAATCAGATCAACAACTCCCAATTCATGAACGCTAGCTTCAAGTAAATCTCTAGAAAGCCTCCCCGCTCTATAACGGCCGCATCCTAGCAGAGATACGCGACCAAATCTTCCTTTACAGCCTTCAAGAGTACGCTAAAACCGACGAATCTTCCCAATACCCCTACAACAAAAAGTACACCCGCCCAGGCTACACCAGCAAACACCTCGTCAACATCTCCCTCCTCCTCACTTGTCGGAGAGTCTACCTCGGAACATATCACCTCCCCCCTCTCACAAGACAACATGTCTTCTTCCACGCCTCCCCCGCCGCACCACCACATCAAAGCCACCACCCCAACCCCTTCGGCTTCGAGATCGAGCTCGAGCACTTCTCCAAATTCCAACCCTGGCAACTCCCCCTCGTAAAGCAAATCCACCAACACACCCAAATATTCTAGCTCAAGCAAACCTTCCCCCTCCTCCGCCACGAAGCCTTTATGCAAGGAATAGAAAAGCTAAAATTCACAATTCCGTCGCAGCGACTAGTGGTGGAACGAGCGCAGCCACCCCCTGGGCGCCTGCCCCCACCGCAGCAACGGCCGGAATCCCGATTTCGTAGAGCAGATGCTCCTCGACATCTCCACAAAATCCCGCGGGCGGTTCTATCCCTTTTCTTCTTCTTCTTCTTCTTTTTTTTGAACGCGCTTGGGGGAGTGCGTTTAAGCATCTAAAGTCGATTAAGGAAGTAGAGATTGAGTTCGAGACGTCAGATGATAAGAAAGACGAGCTGTTGGCGATTTTAAAGTGGACGAGGACGTGGAAGTTTCCGTTGGATGGGGGGATGTTGTTGAGTGCAGAGGGGACGGATGTCACAGTGATGTGTTGGCAGACGCCGCTATGCTATTGGAGCGATATTTGTCCGTATTGTAGGGGCTGCTGGAGTTGTGGGTACGTGTGGAGGAGCAATCTGAGGAATGAGAAGTGCTAGGAGAAGATGCTTGCGAGGCATCTGGGGAGGGGACCTACGTGCCATATCTACAGTATGTTATGGCGGAAAGTTGCACGGGAACCAAATGTGAGGAAATAGAGGTTTACGATGTCCCTTACTTTGGGGTTACATTGGAGTCTTTAAGAAGCCTAGTGTTTATAATACTACAGCCTGAAACAACCCATTTGAGTTGAACTATGAGGTTTTTTTTTATACTTTTTTCTACCTAATCGATCCGGATCGTCACCTTCCCAAAATGTTTCTGCGCCCACATATACTCGTACGCCCTGCTAATCGTTAGTACCTTCAAACTCGAATCAGTTGCAAGGGTGTAACTTACTCCTTCGCCTCCTCAAGCGCAAATACTTTCTCATCAACACAAGGCTTAATCCCCCTCGCCTCAATTGCCCTATTCATCTCCTCAAACTGCACCCGACTGCCCACCAGCACCCCTCTTACAATACACAGACTCTGCAACACACTCAAGAACCCGGGCTGTCCTGGAGCCGGCGGACCTCCCACGAACCCAATAACCGTTATCACGCCGTCGATCTTCACGGCCTTCAGACTCTGCGCCATAGTCGCTGGTCCGCCCACTTCGACAACGTGGGACACCCCCTCTCCTTTCGGTGTTAGTTTTGCGGCTGCTTCGCCCCAGTCGGGCGTGTCTTTGTAGTTTATTACGTGGTCTGCGCCCAGCTTCTTCAGGTGCTCGGCTTTCGCTGCGGAAGAGGTCGTCGCGATGACTGTCGCGCCAGCAGCCTTTGCAAACTGTACAGCGAAGATGCTGACCCCCCCAGTACCTTGCGTGAGCACCACATCGCCTGGCGTCAGTGGTTTGATGCCGTATAGCGCGTTCCATGCCGTAACGCCAGCACACGACAGTGTTGCGGCTTCTTGCCAGTTCAGCGAGGCGGGCATCCCGACCAGGCCGTTTTCGTTGAACGTCCCATATTGGCGTAATGTGCCATCGTAGATGCACCCGACAGTCGTTGCAACGGTGCGGTGGTCCAGAGAGCCACCCAAGTATTGCTGGTTGAAGAGAGTCACGACCTTGGCGCCAGGTTGAAAACGCGTTACTTTGCTGCCAATAGCTACAACTTCACCAGCTCCGTCCGAACCTGGGACTATGCCATCCTTCTGCGGGAAGGGGTATTGGCCTACTTGTTTGTTAGCAATATGTTGTCAATTTGCCTGGCAGGTGCGGGATAAATGAGGTGAGAAGCGGATAATTTAATGAGTTGCATTGCAACGCTAACCTTTGGAGATGGCCAGATCACGGTAATTCAGCGAAGCAGCGTGGAACTTGACTAAAACTTCATAGTCCGACGGCTCGGGGAGGGGAGACTCCTTGTGGAACTTCAAGCTGTCGAAGCCATTTAGCCCTTCAATGGTCCAGGCTTTGATAGTCTTAGGGACCGACGCGTTAAGAGACATAACTGTAAGAACTTAAATGAGAGTAATAGGTTTTGGAGCTGGGGGAAGAGGCAGACAGGAAACGGGAAACGAGAGATGGGAGGCACAGGGAGATTCTTTGTATGTATGGAAGAAATAGAGTTCCGTTCCACAAAAACAGAACGACGAGAATGACATGCCCTAGTAACGATTCGGAGATAGTAATGCAGGTAGACGCCTTTTACCACCAATTTTCCTCGTGAAGACCGGCTAGAGCGCCTGGCCAGAAAAATGGAACATGGCTTCTTGAAGCCACGTACTCTTCAAGAAGGAAATTGAACCGGGCCATGGACTGGCAATTGAGAGCCCCTATCTTTTGTGCAGTTTTTCGTACCTTTCTTTGCTAAGTGTCGTCCGTTTAGAGGCTACTTTAGGATGACGTTGGGAGCAAATATCTGTGAATAGTGGGGTTGTGGCCAATGCAAAGCTTTTGCGCTCACTCGGTTACGGTGGAAAAGAGGGGCAGCCGGCAGATGGACGGATTCGGGCAGAAGGGTTCACTGAGTAACAAGTAACGTGCCAAAACCTAGCAATCATAGGCCAACATACCTAGGTATTTTCTATTTGGATTGAAAAATCAATGTCACGAAGTGATCGCATTGCAATGGTGGTAAAGGGCTTGCATTGGAATTTAGAGCTGAGACTGGGTTTTGTGTGGCCCGCACACGCGCTAAGCACGTGACTGGCATACCACAACAATCAACCATGAATTATTTTGCTTTAAAGACTTGATGCATCGCTAGAAATTATTAATCTTATATATGATAGCTACTTTCAATCTTTTGAAATGGCTATAAACTGTATAAAAGTATAATTTTTTAGTATTATCCACTTTAAAAAATGTGACGGTTCTGGCTGCTACGCCACCATCATATGGCACGGCATATAACTATGTGATATGATCCCAACCACGTATATATAGCCTACTTCCCTCCTTCCTCTTCTCTTCTTCTTCCCTTGGCTTTAGATCCTCGAATTAAGGCACATTCCTACGAGATCATGTGTAAATCGCTCCCTTGGTGAAGTGTATCTTGACCCGGCTCGTACGGGCCCGTCGCATAGGGGCCGGCGGGGGGGGGGGGGT
>Ga0302325_10014827_pt1 | contig 16577 bp, 16 predicted proteins | sample Palsa_T0_2_FD_201948 | JGI IMG/M metagenome (GOLD analysis project Ga0302325, IMG submission 201948) | Peat permafrost microbial communities from Stordalen Mire near Abisko, Sweden - Palsa_T0_2 | ecosystem: Environmental > Terrestrial > Soil > Palsa > Peat permafrost | place: Sweden: Abisko... | reverse complement strand
GCGCGTACGAACTTTGCCGAATATTATTGCAGCAATGGATGCAATCGTCAAGACTGATTCACAGTTTCAACTTACCGGCTGCTCACCAGCATCAGCGGATCGGGCTCCACGCGGCAGCTTCTTCCATCCGCAGGCGTCCAGATGGAACCATCCGCGTACTGAATCGAATCCAGTCGAACCGACTTGACGGAAGTAAAGCCGGGCAGTTCGAGATCGGTAAACTCTGCCTGGTTGCCGTCCGAGAGAAACACGACATTCAACGTGGAGCTGATGTAGGGCGAAGCGGTCTGGGGCTGCATCTGAAATTGGGAGGTGTGGACCATGCGCGATTTACCGTTGGTGCCGCGGACGGTGACCGTGGCGGCGGTAATGCGGGCGGGCAGACCGGTATGATCGAGCACGAGACGAATGCGCTGAAACGGTCCGAGCATCTGAGCCTTGCCGGTAGTAATCAGGCTGCCGCCACTACTCTGCTCGGCGCGCATCGAAACCGGGCAGGCTGCCGCCGCAGGCGTGGGAAGGACGAATACGCTTGGCGCATTCGCGCCGGTCTGCGGAGCTTCAAATTGATATTGGAAGGTCCGCTTGCCATTTTCGGGATTTGCTGGAGGAACGATCGAATAGCTCGGGGATTTAGCGCCGTTCCGGGCTGGATATGTTCCCGCAGGAGCCTGGCCCGAGGTCTGGCCCACAACTCCGAACGATTTCTGAACAGGCGCCGGACTTTGGGCCGCGAGAGTTGCCGCACTGAGAAGCGCAGTGATCGAGAGCGCTGAGAATCGGATCATGTCAGCACTCCTTTCGGAGGGTTTCTGGTCGGGATCGCAGATTGGACGCACACAACGCATCCAGGCAATCCCACCAACACGATACTCCAAACGCAATTTCCCTTCCAGACGATTCGCCGTCCCTATCGTCGCCGCTCTACCAGAAGCGGCACCGCGCCCTTCGGCCGCAGCGAGATCGAAGGCGACAAACGCACTGGCGCTTCGTGCCCCGGCGCGGGCCTGAGCCACCAATCCTGCACAATCGTCGCCAGCGCCAGCACCCCTTCCATCCACGCCAGCCCCTCGCCAATGCACTGCCGGCTTCCCCCTCCAAACGGAAAATAAGCCATGCGCGGCCGCAACGCCTTCGCAGCCGGGGTAAACCGGCCAGGGTCGAACCGCTCTGGATCAGGCCACCAGCGCCCATCGCGATGCACGGCAAACTGAATCGCCGCAAGCACCGTTCCCTTGGCGATAGGAATGCCGCGATACTCATAGTCCTCCTTGGCCGTACGTGCGCTCACCCACACCGGCGGATAGAGCCTCAGCGCCTCGGCAAAGACCTGCTCGGCAAATTTAAGGTTGCCGTAATCCTCCGCCGTAGCCGCGCGGCCACCCAGCACCCGATCGCACTCAGCGGCAAGCTGCTCCTGAATCTCGGGATTCTCCGCCAACAGCCGCAGCGCAAAGCTTAGCGCGTTGGCCGTAGTCTCGTGCCCGGCCAGCAGCACGGTGAGACATTCATCGCGCACCTGCTCGTCGGACATGCGCGCGACACCCACGCCGCCTTCTTCCGCGTCAGTCGAAGCCAGCAACATGCTCAGCAGATCGCCGCGATCCCGCGGATCGGCGCGCCGCTCACGAATCATGCGGTAAATCAGCTCGTCCAATCCCGCGCGCCCGCGCCGGATACGCCGCATCGAAGGCAGCGGCAGCCGCTCGATCAGCCCAGGAAAGGGCAGAAACGCCAGCGGCAAAAATCCCATAAACGAGTCCACCGCGTCGGCAATCCTGTGTACCTCGCCCTCGACATCCGTATCAAAGAGCGTCTTCCCAACGATCCGCAGCGCCAGCAGCAGCATCTCGGCATGAACATCCAGCACCGAGCCACCGACCCAGCCGGCAGTCATCTTATGCGTATAATGCGTAATCGTCTCGCCGTAAGCGGCAATGCGCTGGCGATGAAACGCGGGCTGCGCCAGCCTCCGCTGACGATTGTGCAGCGGCTCCTCGCTGGTCAGCAGTCCGTTGCCCAGAACAGACTTCGCCCGCTGCATGGCCATGCCGCGGTGGTGGTGATGCGCATCCCGCACCAGCAGTTCATACACCAGCTCCGGATGGCTGAACTGGATGATTTTGACGCCAAGCGTCTCAAAATAAACCAGATCGCCGTACTTCTCCGCATTTTCCTTGAGAAACTCCGCCGCATTCTGGCGAAACATGCCGCCACTCAAGAGCCGCGGCAAAAATGCCGGTCCCACGGGTAGCTTCTTCCCTGGTCGCAAGCGGATATCGGGCGCAGCAAAGAGAGCTTCCATTGCCCCGAGTGTAGCGCAGCCAATCTCCGGAACGCTGGGAAACTCATTCAAGGATCAGAGAGGAGTTGGACGCAACGCAAGTGCAGCTCAGGCTAAATTCCACCGACTCCGACTCCATTCAGACTACGAATGAATCTGGCTGAAAATCTCGTCGAGTTCAACATAGAGAGGCGTTCCCGCAACCGTCAACCGCCTGGCCTCGACCCATTGCGCGCCGGTACACATTCGCCCGGTCCGGGTCTTGGGATCGATGATCCATACAGTCTCCACGCCCATATCCCGGTAATCCTTGGTTCTCTCCTGGGTGTCGGAGTAACTGTCATCCGGAGAAAGTATTTCAATCACCAGCAAAGGCGGCTCGCTCAACACATCCGGTTGACTGCCTGCCGTGAGCACTACTACGTCTGGAATGCGAACGCGGCTCAACGCGGCTAGGACTCGCTGCTCGACGCTTCCCACGATGCCCCATTCCTTCTCGTGGTTATGAAACCATCCCGCCAGAAGCCACTGCACCCGCGCGTGTTCCCATTTGCCCACGTTACGCTCCCGAACTTCCCCATCGATATACTCGCGATCCGGACGATAGCTTGTTTCCAGATACTCGGAGAGCGGAATGTGAATCGCCGACGCCATGATTATGGAGCGTAGCACAAAGTACGTGTTACCGGGGTCTCCCTGACCTACGAAATTTCTTCGCCAGACGGCGGTCTTCTAAGCCTTAACCAGCCTCCGTTGCAGCGCCTCCAGCGTCTGCCCCTTCGTCTCGGGATAGAAGAACAGCACCACCACAAACTGCACCAGGGTCATTACTGCGAAAAAGACAAACGGCGCGCCGCCGGATTTTGCCGCCAGAATCGGGAAGATCAGCGCAATCGCCGCATTCATGATCCAGTGCGAGCTGTTGCCCACGCTCTGCCCCTTGTTGCGCACCACGTTGGGGAAGACTTCGCCGATATACACCCAGATCACCGCCCCCTGCGAAACGGCAAAGAACGCAATGTAAACAATCAGCAGCCACAGCAGCGATGCCTGATGCGAGTTGGAAAGAAACACATACGCCACGCCGCCCAGGCAAGAGGCGCACCCAGCCGCGCCAATCAGCAACAGCGTTTTCCGCCCCAGCCGGTCAATCAGCGTCATGCCAATCAGCGTAAATAGCAGATTGGTCGCCCCAATGGCGATCGCCTGCAAATCGCCCGACAACTGCGAAAATCCCGCCGAAGCAAAGATATTGTTCAAGTAATACAGAATGGCGTTGATGCCGGCCAGTTGATTGAAAGCGCCGATAGTGATCGCCAGGAACAGCGGATACCGGTACTTCCACTGAAAAACCGGCTCATTGGCGACAGCGTGGCTTTCCTTAAGCGCCAGCTTGATATCCGCCAATTCAGCTTCCGGGTCCGGATCGCCCATCATCTTGAGCACATGCATGGCTTCGTCGATGCGATCTTTCGACACCGACCAGCGCGGACTGCGAGGTATGCCAAAGAGCAGAATCAGGAAGAGAATCGCCGGCACCGCCGCCACGCCCAACTGCACTCGCCACTCCCAAGCCCCCAGATGCAAAGTCCGGATCGCGAAATTCGAAGCGTAAGCCAGCAGAATCCCGATAACGACGTTTACCTGAAAGGTGCCGACCATGCGCCCGCGCCACTTGGCCGGAGCCAACTCCGTAATATAGACCGGCCCCAGCACCGACGATGCCCCAATGCCCAACCCGCCAAGAAACCGGAATACCAGCAGCGAATCCCAATTCCACGCCAGCATGCAGCCGATTGCTGAAATCACATAGAAAATAGCGGTAATCCGCAGCGTCTCGCGCCCGCCCAGCTTCTGCCCAATCGCCCCAGCGCACATAGCGCCCACCACCGTACCAGCCACTGCGATAAAGACAGTGATGCCTTGCGGAACATTCGCGAGGTGGAAGTGCAGGGCCAGCGCGTTAATCGCCCCGGCCAAGCCCTGCGTGGTGTCGCTCAGGCGATAGAGCCGGGTAATCGCGTCAATTGCCCCTGCAATCACCGCCGTATCGAATCCAAAGAGCAGTCCTCCCAGCGCGCCGCTCACAGTAGCCTTCATCAGATAAAAGTTAGGTCGCATGAATCTCCCGTTGGATGGTACTCGCTCCCAGGCTTCGGTTGCCGAGAACAACGCAAATCATACAGGGAGAAGCCGCTGGAACGGGCATCTGAGCTTGCGCTCGGGATTCTGGCGGAACTACAGAGGATTCAGGAAATTCGCATTACCGCAACCAGCTTCCCCATTGCAATTGCAAGAATCGTAATGAAATCAGTCTCATGCGCGGTTAGAATGCAGGGGTGCGCGCGAGCCCCAGGTGTGTCTCTTTTTGACCAAAAGCCGCGCGCAGGAGAGGATTTCTCATTCATGCGCCCTACTTCTCGCGTCTCCCCGTTGCGCCTTCCGCTCAGACTTCAAGCCGTAGTGGCCGCCTTCTTCCTGCTTCCGCTCGGCGCCATGGCCGATACGGTGGTTCTGAAAAATGGCGATCACCTCACCGGCACTGTCAACCAGCTAGCCGGCGGAAAGCTCACGGTCACCACCAGCTACGCCGGAGCCGTGACCATCACCTGGGATCAAGTCTCCACCGTCAAGCTCGACAAGCCGCTGATCCTGCCCATCGAGACGAAAAACGGCAAGCAAGTCTTCATCAAGAAAACCGAGATTACCGGCATCGAACGCACCTCCACAGGCTTTGTGGTCACTACAGCCAATGGACCGCAGTCCGTACCCGCGCCTCAGTTGTCCACTCTCCGCACCGCCGCCGCGGAAACCGCGTACGAAGCCTCCATCCGGCCCAATTTCCTCCACGGATGGACGGGCGCGGCCAATGTCAGCCTGGCCATTACCGGCGGCAACAGCGAAACCACCTCAGTCGGCACCGGCCTCAACCTCGTCCGCGCCACCAGCACCGACAAGACGGCGATCTATTTCAATGACGTCTACAGCCACGACACCGTAGCCGGCATTACCACCGCCGACTCCACCAACGCCGGCCTCCGCTACGACCATAACGTCAATCCCAACCTATTCCTCTTCGGCACCACCGACTTCAACGTCAACGGCCTCCAGGACCTGAACCTGCGCACCGTACTCGGCGGAGGCTTCGGTTGGCACGCCATCGCCAAACCCAACCGGACGATGGACGTGCTCGGCGGCGCGGTCTGGACCCACGAAAGCTACAGCGAAATCCCGGCCGTAACCACCACAACTCCTCCCACGCCAGCCGTCCCCGCAGAAACCAACAGCTTCGCCGCGCTCGACTTCGGAGAACAGTTCACCCAGAAATTCGGCAAAGCCACCACCTTCACCGAGCAGGCCTACATCTTCCCCGACCTCCAGGACACCAGCCAGTTCCGCTTCACTCTCAACTCAAGCTTCAGCACCAAAATCAACAACTTCCTGAGCTGGCAAACCGCCTTCAGCGACGTCTACGTCACCAATCCCCCATCCGGAACCAAAGACAACGACGTCGTTCTGACCACCGGCCTCGGTTTCACCTTCACCAAAAAGTAGCACGCTTTGAAATTGCCCGTCTCGAGGCTGCCGGGTGCATTTTGACTTGTGACACAAAGTTGTGACACATTGGCTCTATGCACTCGGTAAACCTGAGAGAACTCCGAAATACGAAGCAGCTCAAGATCTGGCTCAAAGCCGGGGAAACAGTCGAGCTGCGGGAACGCAAGCTTGTTCTCGCCCGGATCGTGCCCGAACAGCCCGCCCAGCCGCCTGCGGAGTGGCCCGACTTCGCGGCTCGTGCCAAAGAAATTTTTGGCGACAATATCTTGGACACTAACGGCGTTTTGGAAGCTCGAGAAGAAAGCCGCTATTGACCATTTACCCGGACTGCAGTTTCCTAATGTCGGTCTACGTCATTGACCGGCACTCCTCGATTGCCCATCCGCGCATGGCTTTGCGCCCAAATGTATTCGTTACTCCATTTCATCGCGCCGAGCTGGCCAATGCAATTTACCAGCAAGTCTTCTGTGGACAGATTTCGTTGATTCAGGCACAACTTGCTTATTCCAATTTTGAACGGAATTGTGAAGCCGGAGGATGGGTGCTTGCCGCGTTGCCTTTGTCAACGTATGCAACTTCCATTCGCTTGGCCCGCCAACACGGGCCCACTCTGGGCGTTCGCACCCTGGACACACTCCACGTAGCTGCGGCCCTGGAACTCAAAGCAACCCGCTTCTGGACCTTCGACGAGCGCCAGGCCAAATTGGCTGAAGCCCAGGGTCTTGCGACCGCATAATCCCCCGCATCCAGCCAGGACTTTGCCGCCGATAGCCATCGTGATTCCCGTCACTCCCCCGCTTCTGCAATTGAGCCTATAATTCGGCCTGCATTCAATCAGGTTCAACAGCTGCGCGATGCCTCTTTCCGACACCGGCAACTGAGGAGGCGCGCATGTTCCAGTCGTTCCCACACATCTCCACCGTACTGCTGACTTCGGCAATCTTGCTCGTTGCCGCTCCCACCTCGGGCCGCGGACACCTATCGCAAGAGCCCGCAACGACCCCGGCCGCAACGACCCCGGCTCCGCCCCCTCCACCGGCAGTCAACAACCCCATCAAGCCCACCCCGGAATCCCTGGCCAAGGCCAAGAAAACGTACGGTTACGACTGCGCCATGTGCCACGGAGCCAGCGGCAACGGCAAAACCGATCTGGCCAAGGATATGCAGCTCACCTTGACCGATTGGACCGATCCCAAGGCGCTCGACGGCAAAACCGACGGGGATCTCTATCAAATTATTCGCAGCGGCAAAGACAAGATGCCCTCAGAAGACGCTTCACGCGCCAAGGATAGCGATATCTGGAGCCTGGTGAGCTATGTGCGCAATCTGGCCAAAAAGGGCGCAGCGAATTAAACCCGCCAGCCCGCCTCAGCGCGGCGTAATCACCCCGCCCACAGCATGACGCCGCGGCAGCAGAATCCCGCGGCGGTCCGCAGTTCGGGCCGGCAAATCGGCCGAGTCAAGGTCCCCGCGAACCGCCAGGGAGCCGCCGCAAGCCGGGCACGCCGCAAGTCCGCTCGAAGCCGCAACCGCCGCGTAGCATCCCCGGCAGAACAGCGCTTTTCCCGTTTCCCTTGAATCTCTGGTTTCTTTGTCCACGCTTAGAGACTACACCGGCTTGCCGTGCTGTTGACCCCGCCTTCATCCCGTTTCACCTCGAAACAGTTAAACTTGAAGTCATGGACGCTTCCCTGCCCTTATTCCCCGAAGGCGAAACCGACCTCGGGCCCGGCCCCATCCGCCTCATCGCCATCGATATGGATGGCACCCTCCTGCCCGATTTTTCCGCCGTCGTCAGCGACCGAAACCGCCGCGCATTGCTCGCCGCACAGCAGGCCGGAATCACCGTCGCCATCGCCACCGGAAGACGCCAAGCCTTCACTGCTCCGCTCATCGACAATATCGGCCTGCGAGCGGATACCCCTCTGATTACGTCCAATGGTGCAGTGACGCGCAGCATCTCCGGCGAACGCATCGACTGCACCTACCTCGCCCCTGCCATTGCGCGACAACTATACAGGATTCTGCGCGGCGCCGGCATGCTCGTCTTCACCCTCGATAAGCCGTCGAAGCCCGACCTGATTGTCGAAAATTTCGCCACCGCCGAAGGCCGTCTCTCCAAGTGGGTCGAGTCGAACCGGCCATCGATTCATCAAGTGAAGCCGATAGAAGACGCACTGGGAGATGACGTGAAAGTGATCCAGGGCATGGCCACCGGAACCATCGCAGAGATGATCGAAGCCGAGCGGCTGCTCAATGAGTGCCCCTGTGCCGGCCAGTTTGAATGCATCCGGACCGCCTATCCCGCCAACGATCTCGCCATCCTCGACCTGCTTCCGAAAGGCGTGTCGAAGAGCTTCGCGCTCGCCCGCCTGGCCCAACGGCTGGGCATCGAGCAGGCGGAAACCATGGCCATCGGTGACAACTGGAACGACGAAACCATGCTGGACTGGGCCGGCACGGGCGTACTGATGGGCAACGCCACCGAAGAACTGCGCGCCATCGCTCCCGGTCGCGGATGGCTGATCGGCCCCACCAACGCCGAAGACGGCGTAGCCATCGTGCTCGAAAAAGCGGTGGCTCAATTGACTTCCCAGATGGAATGCGAGCTGGCTTCTGCTAAAGTTTGAACAATCGAAAATGCGGAAAACGGGACACAATTCGGCCATCCTAACGGGTTCCCTGCCCCTGTTGGCCGCGTTGTGCCTACCCGGACCGGCCCGCGCCGCCGAGCATATTACCCTGGCAAATGGCTTCGACCTCACCTGCAACCATCACGAAGTCGTCGACGGCAAAGTGCGCATCTACTTGAAAGCCAGCGAACCGGATTATTTCGAACTCAACCCTGCCGACATCGCCGCCTACGAGACCGTACCCGATCCTGTCGAGTTCAAGCCCGCTCCCTCCGCGCTGGCCAGCGCCAATCCGGCCTCCGCAATTGCCCCGGCTTCAACCGCGGTATTGGAACACGCCCCAGAACACCTCACCGCCGCAGACCTGCACCAGATCCTCTCCAAGCCCAGCGCCGAGCACAACGTCGATGAAGATTTGCTGGCCAGCCTCATCAAAGCCGAAAGCGGCGGCCACGCCCATGCCGTCAGCTCAGCCGGCGCACGCGGACTGATGCAGCTCATGCCGGGGACAGCCCACCAGTTGGGTGTATCCGACAGCTTCGCGCCCGATCAGAACGTCCAGGGCGGCACAGCGTACTTCGATGCCCTGCTCACGCGCTACCATGACAACATCGCTTTGGCCCTCGCCGCCTACAATGCCGGCCCCGGCGCGGTCGATCGCTACCATGGCATCCCGCCGTATCGCGAAACCCAGCTCTACGTGGCGCGCGTCATCCACGAGTTCAACCGGCGAGTGATCGCCCGCCGCAACGCTGCCCGATCCAATCCCGTCTTCGCAGCGAACCAATCGGCCGTCGCCGAACAAACAATCAGCGGAAACGCAGGAACGGGGAGCGATTGAAGAACGCGAAAGTTATAGTTAGCCTGCTCGTGCTGGTGCTGCTGGTAGGCTTTGGATTCTGGGCCTACTATCACGTAAATTTCAGCTTCGCAAACTTCCGTTCGCAACTGGCCCTCGCCAATTGGACCACGATGGCCATCGGCCTTGGCTGCATCTACCTGGCCTATGTTTTCCGCTCTGTGCGCTGGGCCCTTCTACTGCGCCATAACAAGAAGGTTGCACCCCTCTCATTGGTGGGAACGCAGGTAATCGGTTTCACTGCCGTGGCTCTCATTGGACGGGTCGCGGATCTGGTCCGGCCCTACCTCGTCGCCAAGAAGACCTCCCTCCCGCTCAGCTCGCAGGTCGCCGTCTACATCGTCGAGCGCCTCTTCGACGCCGGATCGATGGCGCTCATCTTCTCCGTGGCCATGCTCTGGATTCCCGAAGTGGAGATATTGAAAGCCACCAGCCACTCCAAAATGATGGCTTCGCTGGCCCAGCATTCGCCCTTCCTCACCTCTCTCGCGGCCCGCTTCGGCGGACTGGCGCTCACCCTTTGCGGGGCTCTCTTTCTGGTGGGTGTGCGCCTTGGCGGCGAGGCTTTCGCCCGCGTGTGCGAGAGCGTCCTGCGCGTAGTCTCCAAGAAACTCGGCGCGGCCGTCGCCGACAAGATTCGCACCTTTCGCGCCGGCCTCGACACCATGCGCTCTTTTTCTGAATTCGCCACAACGGCAGCTCTTTCGATTGCCATGTGGGTGCTGATCGCGGGCGCGTACTTTGAGACTTGCCGCGCATTCACCGCCAGCCCCGAATTGGCCGGCATGTCGCCTGCAAAATGCGTGCTGCTAATGATAGCCAGCGGCGGCGCCAGCATCTTCCAGCTACCTGTCCTCGGCTGGTTCACCCAGATTGGCATCGTGGCGGCGGCGCTCGTGGCCATTCTCGGATCATCCGCTGAAGCATCCACAGCCTGCGCCGCCATGTTGCTAGTCGTTACCTTCCTCGGAGTCGTTCCGGTCGGCCTCATCTGGGCTCAGATCGACCACGTAAGCCTACGCAAAGTCGCCGTCGAAAGCGAACAAGCGGCCGAAGAAGTCACCCCAGCCCCAGCCGAGGCAGAAGCCCTCTAGAATTCCCGCGACTCTCGAGAACCCCAGCGCCAAAGGCGCGCGTTATACCAGCCCGGGGCATCGCCCCGGGTATCGGCACCACGATAAAGTCGGAGGGCTGAAAGCCCGACATATCCTTTTCAACATCCTCCTTCTTCCCGCCTGCGTCCCGAATCCAAACCAACCACCACAAAAGATTTCGTGCTAAATTCTGGGTATGCAAGTCACCGTCGAAATCCCCGACGAAATGGCCAATTGCTTCACTGGCAGCGGTGCCGACCTCTCTCTCGCGTAATTGTAGAAGCGCCTTGCCATCCAGGGCTACCGCACCGGCACCCTGACGCCGCTCCAGACGCGGCTAATGCTGGGATTCGAGATCCGCTACGAGCTGGATGGTTTCCTAAAGGCGAATAACGTATGGGAGCACGCATATAGCCTGGAAGATTTAGAGAAGGACCGCGAAACCATGAGGCAACTCGAAGCCGAGGGCCGGTCGAATCCGTCGTCAAGGCAGAAGTCACAAGTCGGTTAAGACCATGGACCCCATCGAGAAGTCGTACGACTTTTCGCGTCTGAGATAGGAAATTTGCTTTACTTTTTACCAGCGTTCATGTCAATTCGGGAACTGGCCCGAAATCCTGCGGATGTGCGGACACGTATTCAAAGAGCAAATCCGTTAGATCATGCGGATAGGCGAAGAATTCTTGGTCCAGTGCATCAAATTCCTTTAGTATTTCATCCGAAAAATCCGCCGCCACAGCAGAAATCTCCTCAGGTGTGGATGGCAAGCCCTCCGGAAAGGCGCGATCGATGGCGCGACTGCAGGTTTGCGCCGTTCTTGGTGCACCTATCGTGTCGAGCGCATTGACGACAAAATGCGCCGTTTCAGCGCTGGAGTTTTGAAAGTACTGGGGAAATCCTCCGTTATTGACCTCACTTTCAACGGTCCAAATACTTGAAAATACCTTTTGTGGCACCGATTGGGACGCGAAGTCAACTCTGCCAAATTGGGTTCGATCGGATTCGGAAAGATCAATCAGAAAGCCTTTTTTGTTCAAGGCGATTTCTCCAGTAAAACGCTAACCATGAGTGCTCCAAATATACCGCAGTTCGCCGGAGGGATCGATCCCCTAACCATCCCCATCCGCAGCAGGCTCGTATCCCGCGACGACGACGCCCGCGGGGCGCTGTAGAATCAGCTCTAAGATGAAATGCCCCTTTTGTGGCTTCACCCAGGATCGAGTAGTAGACAGCCGCGAAAGCAAGGAAGCGGATTCTATCCGCCGCCGCCGCGAGTGCGAAAAATGCGAGCGCCGCTTCACCACCTACGAACGCATCGACGAAATCCCCTACATGGTCGTCAAGAAAGACGGCCGCCGCGAGAAATTCGAGCGCCACAAGGTCCTAAGTGGCCTGCTCCGCGCCTGCGAAAAACGCCCCGTCTCCGCCGCTCAGCTCGAGTCCATCGTCGACGCCACCGAAAGCTATCTCATGGACGCCCCCGAACGCGAACGCACCACCAGCGAGATCGGCGAACTCATCATGGAGAACCTCAAGACCCTCGACACCGTCGCCTACATCCGCTTCGCCAGCGTCTACCGCGACTTCAAAGACGTCCGCGAGTTCAAGGAAGAGCTCGAGCAACTGCTGCACACCCGGGAACCGAATCGCGAAGGCCACCGCAGGAAATAACCATTGCCGATCGACTCTCCTGTACACTGGAGAGTCAACTACTATGCAAAACAAACTTGAAATTGGCATTCTGGGCGCGACCGGCATGGTCGGCCAGCGTTTCATTCAGCTCCTGGAAAACCACCCCTGGTTCCAGATAGCCTGGCTCGCCGCCAGCGACCGCTCCAGCGGCAAAAAATACGAAGACGCCGCCAAATGGCGCCTCGACACTCCCTGCCCCGAGCGCATCGCAAAGATGACCCTCTCCCCGGCAGATCCAGACGGCGCGCCCAAGATCATCTTCGCCGCCCTCGACGCCGACATCGCCCGCGAGATGGAGCCGCGTTTCGCCGCCGCCGGTTGCGCCGTCGTCTCCAACTCCAGCGCCTTCCGCATGGCTCCCAACGTCCCGCTGGTCATCCCCGAGGTCAACGCCGAGCACCTGCACCTTATCGAAGGTCAGTCCTGGCGCCGCGACTCCGGCGGCTACATCGTCACCAATCCCAACTGCTCCGCCATCGGCCTCGTCATGGCCCTCAAACCCATCCAGGACCGCTTCGGCGTCGAGCAGATCTTCGTCTCCACCATGCAGGCCGTCTCCGGCGCGGGCTACCCCGGCGTCGCTTCCATGGACATCCTCGGCAACGTCGTCCCCTTCATCAAAAATGAAGAAGAAAAGATGCAGGAAGAGACCCTGAAGCTCCTCGGCTCCCTGCAAGGCGACAAAATCGTTCCTCTCCCCGCCCGCATGAGCGCCCACTGCAACCGTGTCGCCGTCGAAGATGGCCACACCGAATCCGTCTCCATCAAGCTCGGCAAGCCCGCAACCCGCGAGGAACTCCTCGCCGCCTGGGCCGAATTCCAGCCCCTGCGCGGCCAGAACCTGCCCACCGCCCCAGCCCACCCCGTAGAGTGGATCGCCGCCGAAGACCGCCCGCAACCGCGTCTCGACAAGAATCGCGGCAACGGCATGGCCGCATCCGTCGGCCGCCTGCGTCCCTGCGGCCTGCTCGACTGGAAGTTCACCGTTCTCTCGCACAACACCATTCGCGGCGCAGCCGGAGCAGCCATCCTCAACGCCGAACTGCTCATGAGCCTCGGCAAGCTGGAGCCCAAATTGACACCGCTGGCCCTGGCCTCGGCGCGAGCCTAAGCGGCATCCCGCCACGACCGTTGCGACATAAAAAAGATAGGGATTCTCGATGAGTTTGGTGGTCATGAAGTTTGGCGGCACTTCGGTCGAGAACCCGGAGGCCATCGCCCGCACCGCAGGAATCGTCGCCGGCCGCGTCGCCGCAGGGAAACACCCCGTCGTCGTCGTCTCCGCCATGTCCAAGGTCACCGACCTGCTGCTCTCTTGCGCCGCCGCAGCCAGCCGCGGAGACCGCGTCGGAGCCCTCGCCCTCAGTTCCCGCCTGCGCAGCCGCCATCGTGACACCGCTGCAGCTCTCGTCAAAGACTGCGCCAGCCTGCAAACCCACGTCGAGCAGGAATTCAACGCTCTCGACGAAGTCCTGCGCGGCCTCGCCGCCATTCTCGAACTCACCCCGCGCATCTCCGACCTGATCGTCAGCTATGGCGAACGCCTCTCCAGCGTCATCATCGCCCACGCCTTCCGCGAACGCGGCCTCGACGCCGTCCACGTCGACTCCCGTGAAGTCATCCTCACCGACTCGACCTACCAGAAAGCCATCCCCCAGGACGCGCTCATCGAAGACCGCTGCAACACCCGCGTACGCCCCCACGTGGATGCGGGTCGCGTCCCGGTCATGGGCGGCTTCATTGGCTCGAATGAAGCCGGCATCACCACCACCCTCGGTCGCGGCGGCTCCGACTTCACCGGAGCCCTCATCGGCGGCGCGCTCCACGCCGAAGCCATCGAGATCTGGACCGACGTCAACGGCATCATGACCACCGACCCGCGCATCTGTCCCGATGCTCTGCGCGTCAAGACCATCAGCTTTGAAGAAGCCGCCGAACTCGCCTACTTCGGCGCCAAAGTCCTGCATCCGGCCACCATCCTCCCGGCAGTACGCAAAAACATCCCCGTCCTCGTCCTCAACTCCAAAAATCCCAGCAACGAGGGCACCCGCATCATCTCGCTAGCCCCGCACTGCAACAGCCCCTTCAAGTGCATCGCGGTCAAAAAGAAGCTCACCATCATCGACGTCGTAGCCAGCCGCATGTTGATGACTCACGGCTATCTCAAATCCATCTTCGACATCTTCGACAAGCACCAGTGCCCCGTCGACATGGTCTCTACCAGCGAAGTCAGCGTCTCGCTCACCGTCGACTCCAACGACAAGCTCCCCGCCATCGCCGACGACCTCGGCAAAATCGCCGACGTCAAATACGAAGGCCAGAAGGCGCTCGTCTGTATGGTCGGCGAAGACATCCGCGGCCAAATGGGCATCTCCGCGCAGGTCTTCACCGCCATCAAGCACGTCAACGTGCGCATGATTTCGCAAGGCGCCAGCGAAATCAACATGAGCTTCATGATCGAAGAAGAAGATGTGGAAGAAGCCGTCAAGTCCCTACACGCCTACTTCTTCCGCGACCCCGACCCCGCAATCTTCGACGTAGAAGCCCGCCAACCTTTGCAATAAGCTCCCAGGAGAGCCCCCCATGTTGCTACTCATACTCGGTAAAGGCAAGACCGGAAGCATCGTCGCCCACGTAGCCCGCGAGCGCGGCCACTCCGTCCGCGTGCTCGACCGCGAAAACGCCGGCGCCAGCGCACTCACCGCGCCCACCCTCGCCAACGTAGACGCTGTCATCGACTTCACCAACGCCGAAGCCGCTGTCGAAAACATGCGCGCCTGCCTCGCCCTCGGCGCGCGCATCGTCGTCGGCACCACCGGCTGGTACAACCAGCTCAACGAGATGAAAGCGCTCGCCCTCCGGCGCAACGGCGGCCTGCTCTACGGCACCAATTTCTCGCTCGGCGTCAACGAGCTCTTCAAAATGACCGCCGACCTCGCCGAGCTCAAAGGCTACACCTTCTCCATCGAAGAAACCCACCACACCGCCAAACTCGACGCCCCCTCCGGCACCGCGCTCACCCTCAAAGAAATCATCCTCGCCAAGCAGCCCGAGGCCCAGGTCGAAATCACCAGCAAACGCGAAGGCGAAGCGAGCGGCCTGCACGTAATCACCGCCAGCAGCCCTAGCGAGACCCTAACCCTCCGCCACGAATCCTTCGACCGCCGCGGCTTCGCCGAAGGCGCCGTCCGCGCCGCGGAATGGCTAGCCGGCAAATCCGGCGTCTGGGAATTCCGCGAAATCTTCGAAAAACTCTAGCACAACCTCGGGCGTTTTCCCCGTAAATCAAGGGAATGCGGGTGCCCCCCATCGCGATTCTGAGATGGGGGAAACCACAAAAGCCAGCCAGGCGTTGCCGTTGCTTTCTTTCCGTAGTTCAAGAGAATGCTGTCATCTTGAACGAAGCGCAGCGAAGTCGAAAGACCTGCGGTTGCACTTGCCGTTGTTCTTGCATTTCTTTCTGTCATTCCTGAAGGGAATCTGCTGTTCTCACCGAGAAACCATGGGACGCAAACGCCAACTCACCGGCCTCACCAAAAAAGACGGCTTCCTGCGCCATCCCTTCGACATCGCCCACCAGGTCCAGACCAGCGGCCTCGTCCTCGGCCAACACCTGGCCACCGGGGCACCCAACGACAAGCACACCACCGCCTACTACGGCATTGCCCCCTCCGTCCTCGAACGACTCTGCGCCCTCTGGCGCGGCACCAAACTCGTAGCCCCGCCCGAAGACTACTCCTTCCTCGACATCGGCGCAGGCATGGGCCGCGGCCTGCTCATCGCCTCCCGCATGAACTTCCGCGAAGTCACCGGCATCGAACTCCACCCCGACCTCTACGAAATCGCCCAGAAAAACATCCGCATCTGGGAATCGGCCGGCCGCCCCCGCTGCCCCATGAAGATCCTCTGCCAGGACATCACCGAATTCCAATTCCCCCGCAACCCCACCGTCGCCTACCTCTTCAACCCCTTCCGCGAACCGGTCCTAAAATCCATGCTGCGCAAAATGGAAGCCCAATTCGCCACGCGTCCCGGCCAGTTAGACCTGCTCTACGCCAACGACGAATGCGTCGAAGTCCTCGACAAGAATCCCCGCTGGAAACAACTCTGGCGCGGCCTTATCCCGCTCTCACCCGAAGACGAAGAAGCCGACAAAACCATCCTCAACCACCAACCCAACGGCGAATACGCCTGGAGCACAGAAGAACCCTGCTCCATCTGGCGCTTCACCAGCCCAAAGTCGGCTTCGTAACAGCCGTCCGCCGTCTCCGCCTCCCCTCAGTGATTCAAACGCTTTTGCCTTTGCTTTTGTTCTTGCTTTTCTGTCTGTCATCCCTGAAGGGAATCTGCTGTTAGCTTTTGCCTTTGCATTTCTTTCTGTCATTCCTGAAGGGAATCTGCTGTTAGCTTTTGCCTTTGCATTTCTTTCTGTCATTCCTGAAGGGAATCTGCTGTTA